>Ga0208198_1000081_pt1 | contig 115844 bp, 97 predicted proteins | sample AD_JPNTR2_MetaG_FD_184446 | JGI IMG/M metagenome (GOLD analysis project Ga0208198, IMG submission 184446) | Active sludge microbial communities of municipal wastewater-treating anaerobic digesters from Japan - AD_JPNTR2_MetaG (SPAdes) (version 2) | ecosystem: Engineered > Bioreactor > Anaerobic...
CGCCGAAATGCACCGAGACGGTGGCCGAGTTGTCCAGCATCTTGATGCCGTTGAAGTCCGTCGCGGTGGCGATACGCTGAATTTCGTTGGCCAACTGGTCGAACTCGTTGTCCATGATCACACGCTGGGCAGACGTATACGAGCCCGTGGAGGCCTGCTCGGCCAACTGCTGCATACGAACAAGCAGGTTGTCCTGAACCTGCATGGCGCCTTCCATGGTTTGCAGCATGCTCACGCCGTCCTGGGCGTTTCTCGCACCCTGCTCCAGCACGGCGATGTCAGCGCGCATCAACTCGCGGACCGCCATACCGGCCGCGTCGTCGCTGGCGCTGTTGATGCGAAGACCAGACGACAGTCTTTCGACCGACGAGGCCAAGGCATCATAGCTCGCCCCCAGGTACCGGGCAGCGTTCGCCGCCATAAGGTTGTTTTTGATTGCTAACATGCTTGCGACTCCTTAAAAGAAAGACCCCAATACGGCCCTTTACGAAAGCGCTTGCTTTACGACTGTACAAAGTTTGTTGGCCTTTACGCTGATTATCGATGAAAAGATGGGAAACTTGAGGGGTTTGCGCATTCGGATCCTGGAGAAAAAAAGAGAGCCCATAAAAAAAAGCCGCCGCAATAGTGACAGAGGCACCCCGTCCCTTCAGAACACCAGGGGAAACCGAAAAAAAAATTCTGCGTCCGCATAATCCCGCCGATCGGCTTTCCCTTGGACGAGTACCGAGCTGCCCAGAATTCTGGAACTCACACCGGCTCGGTTTTCTCATGGAATTCCGATTCGATGGCCGATAATCCAGATGCAGCCAAGGCCGGGAAGCACGACTTGCATCGCCGAGGCGACAACTGCCTGAAGCTGGGGAATGGTTTTCGGCTGTGGGGAAAACAAAGTATCATCAAGTGGGAAACATTTTCATCTATGGAAAACCAGGGCCTCCTCCAGCCCACCTGTGACAAAACGTTGTTGGTCTTCAATTGCCATGAACCGTGGGTCCACCAGCTCGGAGCCCTCGGCTACAACCTTGACATCGTGGTGGACCTTCCGGGCAAATACAACCGGGGATGGGACGAACGGATGAGGCCCGTGCCTCCCCGATCCCGTTTGATCTCGTTGCCCCAGGCACTGGTCTGCCCCACCCTCTATTACTGTATCATCGCACACAACACCACGGACCTGCTCGATGTGCGGTCCCGACCCGAGCCCAGAGTGCTTGTGCTCCACCACTCGTTGGAGGGACGTCTCTGCGAGGAAAACTCCGGCATCGATCCCCGGCAGATGAAGACCTTGCTCCGCACCTACGTCGAACTGGTCGGCGCGCACGTCGTGGCAACGTCCATGTTCAAAGGGGAGTCGTGGGGCTATACCGAAGACATCGTGCATTTTGGCATCGATGTCGAGGACTACCCTCCCTGGCAGGGACACCAAGCCAAAGGAATTCGAATCTGCAATTTCATCAGCAGCCGCCGGCACATCCTCATGTGGGATTTCCACGAGCAGGCGTTCGAAGGCATCCCGATCACGTTGGTGGGCCACAATCCGGACATCCCCGGCGTGGAAGCCGCGAGGGACTGGAACCATCTCAAAACCATGCTCCAGTCCCACCGGTTCTACATTCACACGGCCGATCCGCGATTTGAGGCCGGACACAACATGGCCACGGCCGAAGCCATGGCCGCAGGACTGCCCATTCTGGGTAACCGCCACCCCACCTCGCCCATCAAGCACGGCATCTCGGGATTCCTCAGCGACGACCCCAAAGAACTACGGCATTATGCCCATATCCTTCTCCGAGACGAGAATCTGGCCCGCAGGATGGGGCAAGAAGCTCGGAAGATCGTCCTCGAATGATTCTCTCTCACGCGGTTCAAGCACAGTTTTCTTCGCTCGATCGAGATTGCGCGGCGCAAATGGTATACAAGGAAGGTGGAACCCGCCTGTGGCATTCCCCATCTCGCCTGCCGGGCTATGCCGCAGGCATCACCAGAGCAATGAAGGGCCTCACAACAACACGTCGATTCTCCCCCTCGACGAAAAGATCTGGGGAGCTTGCTCTGAAGACACGCCCTGACGGACCGAACTTGGCTCTCCCGGGCCCTGCGGCCATCGAGCCTGCGGGGTGGAAGAATTCTCGTGCCCTTGGCCGGCCCCCTCGTGCTGTTGCCACGTATCCTGCGATAGATGCTCTCCGCCGAGGTTTCTGTCGGGTTGTTCCGAGGTGACGATCTCGACCCGACGGATCTGAATCCCCGCCTCCTGAAGGCCACGAATCACCTGAGGAAGAGCCTGTTCGATTTCCCGTTGGGCTTCTCGTGTGTCGACCTCCAAGGTCCCCGTGAGATTCTCGCCTTGCTCCTGGAAACGCACGACGACGGTTCCTAATTCGGGGGGTTGCAGACGGATGAGGACTTCCCGTTCACCCGGCACGCCGGAAGAATGAATCGAATCGAGGATTTGCTCGCCCACACTCTGGACTGTGGTCCGAATGGTTGGCATCTCGAAGTTCACGGCATTCTGCGACAAAGATGGAACCCGCGGGGCTGTCGTCACCGATTCCCCACTCAAAATCATGCGAAATTCGATCCCTGCGGTTCCGCCGTCCTTCGTGCCGGTCCAGCCGCCTTCTTTGCCCTCCGACCGAAGGGGTTCGCTCTTGGGGTGATCGCTTCGGGCCGTCGAAGAAGAGGTTTTGATCGCACCGCTGGGGTTCCCCTCCAACCCAGATCTCTGTGTCGAGACATTCCTCTGCGAGGACGAGGCCCCACTTGAACCGACGACCTGTTGCTCTTGCCTTAGTACCGATTTCACCGAAGATTGCGAGGGTTTCTGGGAAGCGATGAGGAGGTCGCTGCCGTTCTTGGCTCCGATCGTCAGGGAGGCGTCCTGTCCAGGGATCCCCGGCGAGGTCGAAGGGACGGCTTTAGAGGCAGAAGAGGCGGTAAGGGGGGATGCCTCCGGTCGAACTTCGGATCGGCCCGCCCGTTTTCCGACGGCGCCGGCGGGGGGGACCGACTCGCCAGCGGTTTCGCGAGCCGGTTGAAACCCGGCGGTGGAACCTCGTCGAGCTTCTGTCAGGGCAACCGAAGAAATCGACCGTCCCTGTGAGACCGCCCCCTGGGTCACCGGCGCAGCAGCCGATCCAATCATTTCCGGCGGCTGCGTCACGGCGGCTTGATGAATCGGCAGGGTTGTTCGCGTTCGTGAAGACGCCGTTACGAGAGTCTCTCCGTCCCGACCCGCCGAAAGCCGTTGTGATTTTATGGGACTTGTATTGCCGTTTGTCGTTTTGGCCCCCTGCTGTTCGTCCCGCGAGATCGCAACCTGGCCACCTGTCGAAGTCGAAACCGCGTGCCGCAAAACAAAAGGATGGACAACTCCCGTGAGCGACCAAGCGGTCTGCATATCCGCTGTCGGCGATTTCTCGCCACGACGGCCAAGCCGCTCCGCACCGATTGAGGTCTTTGCATCGTCATGCCTTTTGGCAAAATGGTCTTTGGAAGGGGCTTTCGCGGACACGTCACCGTGCGGTGTCTGTTCCATCGCCGCCTGAGCAATAGGCAACACCTCCGCGAATCGCTGGAGGGATTCATCCCCTTGGGATTCAGCTGCCCCTTTGGCACCAAAACCAGTCGGCGGCGCAGAGTTCACCATGCGTTGGTTGTCGGCGATCAGGATCGCAGTGTTCATGGTTGATACCCTTTAAGAGTCGGCAAAGACTTAGCAAGCCGTGTGCCAAAAGACAACGATCCCACATCTGCGATAAGATCTAAGTTTTTATTTCATGGGAAGTTACAATCAGAGAAGAAGAAAACCCATCTTCCGGAGAATCCCACTGGCAAGAAGACCGATACCGGAAGTTTGTTCTTTCAAAGGGAGGATTCTTCCGAAGACCGACTTGTTCGGCGACGACAATCGGTGTCAAATAAGTCATCCGCTTGTATAGAAACCTGACACCCCGGTAGGGCGCATGCTCGATCCTCGTCACGGAACGGTTCTTCCATCGCAGATTCAGTCTTGCTATCTCGGTCTCAATCTCCGGAATTGATCCGACCGACATCGACATCCCCCTATCTTGGCACGCATGTTGCTGCTCTTGAAGGGACACATAATCTACGCAGGAATGTTCGACGGTAGGACCCGACAAGTCGGGCCCTTAGGAGAAAGGCCTGAACATGGCGAACTCGATCGACATCGTAAGATTGTTGGAGATGGGAATCAAGGCGGAAGGACTCCGCCAGCACGTGATCGCCAGCAACATAGCCAACATTGAGACGCCCGGGTATCGACGGCTCGACATTCGATTCGAGGACCTGCTGGACAAAGCCATGAAGTCTCCGGATTCTACGAAGGGGCAGGACATTGAGCCGGAGATTCACCAACCCAGGACAACGCCGTTGAAATCCAACGGCAACGACGTCAACCTGGAGGCCGAAATCGGCGAGATGCTCAAGAACTCGCTGCGTCACGCAGCCTACACCCGACTTCTGCGAAGGAAATTCGCGCAGATGGAAACCGCCATCGGCGTTCAGGGGTAGTCGGCCATTCGACATCATCAGAGAACGCCAGACGATCACGTAATAGAAAGGATTCGACGCGATGGCAGTGGAAAGATTGTTCGGTCCGGTCGACATCTCGGTCTCCGGCATGCGGGCTCACGACAAGTCCATGGAGGTCATCTCCTCGAACATCGCCAACGCCCGCACGATCGACGCCGGGCAGGGGCAGCCTTACCGCCGGCTCCAGCCGATCCTCCGAAGCGAGAATGAAGGTATCAGCGGCGTCACGGTGGAAGACGTCGTGCCGGACATGAGCGCCCTGCAGCGGATCTACGATCCGGGCCACCCGCAGGCCGACGCCCAAGGCTACATCGTCATGCCCAACGTACACCTACCCGTGGAAATGATGAATCTCAACGTCGCGAGCCGGGCCTACCAAGCCAACGCGGCAATCCTGAAACGTTACCAGAAAATGGTGGAGACAACGCTCGAACTGCTCCGATAACAACGCCCCTTCGCGATGGATCGCGTAGGGCCCGCATTGAGAGGGTTTGAAGATGATCAATTTCGATCCCAACGTCAGTTCCGGCATGCCGAATATCCAGGCGCCAATGCCCCAGGCGCCGGCGGCCCCCGGCAAGTCGACTTTTGTGCAAGCGGTCGAGACCGCCGGTAAATACGTGTCCAAAGTCAATGAGTTGCAGAATGCGTCGGACGCCTCCATCCAGGATCTCCTGACCGGAAAGACCAACGACATCAACTCGGTGGTCGCGGCGGTGGCAAAGGCCGACGTCAGCTTCAAAGTCCTCGTCGGCGTCCGGAACAAGCTGATTGAAGCATATAAACAGACGATGAACATGCAGATATAGAGGTTTTGGATTGTTCATGCCTGAGGGTCGAGGGGAAAAAGCCGATCTGCTGAGCTCCCCAAAAAACCAACCGACAATCAGCGTCAATAATGAACTCACATGGGGTACCTGCAAAAGCTCATCCTGATTTGGCAGAAAATCAGCCTGGTACAACGGGTATTGCTGGCCGCGGTGGTGCTGGCGGCCCTGTTGATCGGCACGCTGCTGGTTCACTGGGCCCAAAAACCCGACCTGCGGATGTTGTATCAGGATCTGACGCCTTCCGAAGCGGCCAAAATCATCGAGAAAATCTCCGAGAAGAAGATCGCCTACGAACTTCGGGACGGGGGCAGCACGATTTACGTCCCTCGCGAATTGGTCTATCAGATCCGCCTGGACCTAGCAAAGGACGGGCTTCCGGCGGGTGAACAAAACGGATACAAACTCTTCGACGACGAGAAGATCGGTATCAGCCCCTTCGTCCAGAACGTCAACCTCAAACGCGCACTCCAGGACGAGCTGGCCAAAAGCATCCAGATGATTGACGGTGTGGCCCATGCAAGAATCCACATCGTTACCCCTGAACACAGGCTCTTCAGCTCCGACGCCGAACAGACGACGGCCTCGGTGGTGCTGCGGCTTCGCCCCGGTTATCGCCTCAGCGGAACCAACATCGCCGCAATTACCCACCTTGTCTCCGGTAGCGTCAAAGGTCTCAAATCCGAAAACGTCACAATTGTCGACAGCGACGGCCGGCTCCTCTCGGGCAAGGGGGATTCCACTCTGGCCTCCGGCGCCAGCACCGCGCAGGACTACAAGGAACGCGTCGAACAGGGCCTCGTTCGCAAGGCCGAGGACATGTTGACCCGCGTTCTCGGCCCCGGGCGGGCCACCGTTCAGGTCAGTGCCGTGATCGACATGAACAGCATCAACACCATCACGGAGACCTATGACCCCAAGGCCAAGGTCGCGACAAAAGAGGAGGTGACGAGCAATTCCGAGGTGGGCGCCGGACAGAAGACCCCTGGCGGCTCCACCAAGAAGGATGAAACCGTCATCACCGAGTACCAAGTCGGCAAAACCGTCAAGCAGCAGACCGTTCTTCCGGGCGAGATCCGCTCGTTGTCCGTGGCGGCTTTCGTCGATCTGACGACCGACGTCAACCAGCCCGGCGCAGGCGGGCAGCCTGCGATGCTTATGAGCTTGACGGACGTCGAACAGGTCATCCGTACGGCACTGGGGTTGAAAGAGACCGATTCCCTCAAAGTCGTCAATGCCCGGTTCCACCGATCGACCGAAGCCGTCCGTGAGGAAGTGGAATCCTCCTGGCCGCGCTATTTGGCGATAGCTCGTCAGCTTTCCCTGGGCGTCATGGCTGTCTGCGCCGTGGTGGTTCTGCGGATCTTCAGCCGAGCCCGAAACCAGGCGGCATTCGCAGGGAACCAAGGCCAGCTGTCGGGGGGCGCAGGGGCCGAGGGCCTGCTTCCAGCGGGCGAAGCGATCGCCGAACCGCTGTTCGTGCGACGTCAAATCGCCAGCGCCCTGAAACAGAATCCCGATCAGGTCAGGCAGATGTTCCTGAGCTGGATCGAAGAAAAGGAGTAGATCGACCGTGCCTCTGACCGGTAAACAAAAAGCTGCGTTGCTTCTGACGACGCTCGACGCCGCCACCGCGGCGGAACTGCTCAAAGGCGTTGACCCCAAGACCGTGCAGGAATTGGCGGTGGAATTGAGCTACCTGGATGCTGCGGGCCAACGAAACGACCGGCAAACCGCAGACGTCGCACGGCAGTTCGCCAAATCGCTCCAGAAGGATTCAACCTTCAGCTTCAAGACTTTCCTCAAAGAGATGCTTCGCAACACGGTTGGCGAGGAACAGGCCCGACGAATTCAGCAGGAAATTCAGGATCTTCTGCAAAAACGGGACCCGTTCATGTCCCTCCGGTCAGCGGATTTGCAGAGCCTCAAAGCGGTGTTGGAGACCGAGCATCCACAGGCGATCGCGGTTGTCTTGTCCGAGTTGCCCCCCCGCCGGGGATCGGAAGTGCTCGGACAACTCAGCGAAGATGTGCGGGTCAGCGTGATCAGCCGGATGACCAGCGTCGGCAGCGTCCCGCCGGAGGCTCGGATGCGAATCGCCCAGATGGTCCGCACCCGTCTGGAAGCTGCGGAAACACAGAACGCCGGTGCCGTTCAGGCCCGGCCGGAACAGGCCCTTCGTAAAATAGCGGTCATCGTCAGAAACCTGGAAAAAGAGGTCCGCGACGGGGTGTTGGAAGCCATCGGACAGAAGGATCAGGAGGCCGCGGAGAAGATTACCAATCTGATGATCACCTGGGAGGACCTTCCCATGGTAGGGGACCGTTCCCTCCAGCAGGCCTTGCGGGGCCTGGACGAACGGCAACTGGCGCTGGCCCTCCACGAAGCCCCCGAGGAATTCGGTTCCAAGATCAAATCCAACATTTCTGAGCGAGCCGCGACCATGGTGGCCGAAGAGGCGTCGTTGATGTCTTCCCCGAAGAAGGAAGACGTGCGGGAAGCCCGCGAAAAGATCGTCGCCGCCATGCGCGAACTCAACCGCAAGGGCGAATTGACGTTCGAGGAAGAATAAACGATGCCCGGACTGCCGACCATTCAACTCACTCGACGAATCGCGACCGTTCGAATTGCGGAGGCCGCCGCCAGGATGAACGATGCCTCCGTTTCGACGCAAAACCCGCAGTCGCCAACGGCAACGGAGCGGATCGAGAGCCTCATTCAGGCGGAGAGAATCCGGATGGCCGCCGAACTCGATCGGCAGAAGAATCAGTTCTCGCAGGCCTGTCAGACCGTTAACGCGATCGCAGCCAATCTCGAAAAACTCTATCAGGAAACCTTGGCCACCAGCCATGCGGACATCGTCAAGCTCGCGATCGAAATCGCCCGAAAAATCCTCCATCACAAGGTAACGCAAGGCGACTACGACATCCAGGCCATCGTTGAAGAGGCGCTCAAAGGCGCGCCTACCCGTCAGGAGATCGTGATTCGATTGAACCCGGAAGACCTCGGCGCCTGCCAACGGTATCAGCAGGAGAATCCCGACACTCCCTTTGCCGAATTGACCTTCACGGCCGACTGGAGCATCGGCCGGGGCGAATGCCTTGTGGAAACCCCCAAGGGGATCGTCAAATCGTTCATCGAAGAGCACCTCGAGCATATTCACGATGCGCTCTTGAAAGTGAAATAACCCATGCCGGAAACCCTGAGCCGCCGAACAATCGATTTCGCCAAGTTCTACTCGGCCCTCGAGACCGTCAATCTGATGGATTGCCAGGGCTACGTGGTCCGTGTCACCGGTTCGACCGTGGAATCGGCCGGCCCGGTGTTGGGATTGGGCTCGCTGTGCGGTATTCACACCCGCGACGGACGGCGTATCCTCGCTCAAGTGGTCGGATTCCGTCAGGACCATCTGATTCTGTTGCCTCTGGAACACATCGAGGGTGTCTCACCCGGCGACGCCGTGACCGCCAGAACAACGCCGCGACATATCCTGCTCAGCGAAAAGGTGCTTGGACGCGTGCTTAACGGCCTGGGCGAGCCGATCGACGGGAAAGGCCCCCTGCCCGAGGGCGACAAATGCCCTCTGGATGTGGAGAGCCCGCCGCCGTTGAGTCGGGAGAAAATCACCCAGCCGCTGGCGTTGGGGATTCGCTCTATCGACGGCGTCATCACCACCGCCCGGGGCCAGAGGATCGGCATCTTCGCCGGCAGCGGTGTGGGCAAAAGCGTCCTGCTCGGCGATATCGCCGTCTCCAGCGACGCCGCGGTCAACGTCGTGGCCCTGATCGGCGAGCGAGGTCGCGAGGTGCGGGAGTTCCTCGAAGAAAACCTGGGGCCGGAAGGCCTGGCCCGCAGCGTGGTGGTTGTCGCCACCAGCGACACCCCTCCGATTCAAAGAGTCAAAGCGGCCTTTGTCGCGGTGACCATCGCCGAGTACTTCCGCGAAAGATCCCAGAACGTCCTGTTCATGATGGACTCCTTGACGCGGTTCGCGCAGGCCCAGCGGGAGATCGGCCTGGCGGCGGGAGAACCGCCGGCGACAAAGGGCTATTGTCCCAGCGTCTTTGCACTGATGCCCCGGCTGATCGAACGATTAGGCTGTTCCCAAACGGGGAGCATCACAGGCATTCTCACCGTCCTGGTCGAAAACGACGATCTGACGGACCCGGTGGCCGACAGTGCCCGCAGTTTGCTGGACGGGCACATTGTCCTGTCCCGCAAGTTGGCCGACCGAGGGCATTATCCCGCGGTGGACATCCTGCGGAGCATCAGCCGGCTGATGTCGGCCGTGGTCAGCGAGGAACATCGTGCCGCAGCGCAGAAACTCCGGGAAATCTACGCAACCTACGCGGATGCGGAAGATCTGATCAACATCGGTGCCTTCTCGCCCGGCAGCAACCGGCGGATCGACGGAGCCGTCAGCCTGATCGACAGGATCAATGAATTTCTCAGGCAGCCGATGCGTCAGAGGACCCCGTTCGAGGAGACTGTCAAACAGCTCCTGGCCATCACGCGCGCATGGGACAAGCTTCTGACCGGTAAAAATGGATGATGAGGAATGAAACGATTCGTATGGCGTCTTCAGCGGGTGCTGGACGTCAAGGCCAAAGAAGAGCAACTCCGACGAACCGAGCTGTTTCGGCTCACCGAGCTCCTGACCGCCAAACGCGGCGAGATGCTCATGCGTCAGCGGGTCCTGGAAAACCTGCTGGCGGACCTCCGGAACGACCGGTCGCCCGAACGATTGAGCTCACAGGCTTTCGTCCTGCAGCGTGTGGCGGTGGACGACGAACGAATCCGTAAGCTCCAGGAAGAGATCGCGACCCTGGAAATCCGGCACCGGGAAAAGGCCGCAGAGCTGTTGGCCGTCCGACGGTATAAGGAGGGCCTTGAGAAACTCCGGGCCCAAGCCCAAGAACAGTACATTCAAGAACAAGAACGGCTGGAACAGAAGGAATTGGACGACCGGACGACCGTCGCCTGTGCCCGCCGGAAAAACATCGAATAGGCGTGCGAAAACCGGGAAATCGGAAAATCGATGCCGCTACATGGCTTTATGAGGAGCAGAACAGGTGAATAAGAAGGTCATCATCATCGCCGCGATGGTGGGATTGGCCAGTTTTGCCGGGGCTTTCGTCACCGGATGGTTCACCCGCCCGACTGCCGCTGCGGCCTCGGAACCGAATCAATCCGTTCCCATGCCGGGCGGAAATGTCGCCCCGGGGGTTCTGCCTCAAGTCCCACCGCCGACCTTGTCGCCGACGTTGGCCATGGCGGTCGAACAGGGCTCGGCCCCGCGTAGTATGACCGAGGAACAACTCAAGGAACTGGTTATCGAGATCCGCGAGAAGATTCAGCAGTACAACCAGAAAGCGGCGGAACTCGAAAAAGAGAAAGAACGGCTCCAGATCGCCCAACAAACGCTCAAGAAAGACATCGAAACGCTGAACAACCTGCGTGTGGAACTGGCCGCCAGCGTAGCGGACATCAAGAGCGAGCGGGAACTGCTCCTGAAAACCCGAGTGGAAGTGGCGGCCGCGGAGAGGGCCAATTTGGTGGCCATCGCGGCGGCCTACGACAAGATGGACGCCGCAGGCGCCAGCCAGATCCTGACCAATATGGCCACCGGCACCTCGAAAACCGGCGGCACCGCCGCTTCGGCCGCGAACCTGGACGACGCCGTCAAGATCCTGTTCTTCATGCAAGATCGAACCAAGGCCAAGGTTCTCGCGGAGATGGCCAACCAGGAACCGGCGTTGGCGGCCCTGTTGAGCCAGAAACTCAAACAGGTCCAGGAAGGAAAGTAATCGTATGGATATCGCGACCATCTTGGGTATCGTCTCCGGATGCGGCGTCATCATCTGGGCCATGGCGCTCGGCGGAAGTCTGGTGATTTTCTGGGATGTTCCGTCGGTCGCCATCACCGTCGGCGGCATGCTCGCCTCGACGTTCATCCAGTTCTCCCTGCCCCAGTGTCTGAGCATCCTGTCCGTCGTCAAGAAAACATTTGTCACAAAGATCCCGACCCCTTCGGAGCTGATCAAGAGCATGGTCGAATACGCGACGATCAACCGGCGGGACGGCGCCCTGGCCCTGGAACAGGAAGTCGGAAAACTCAAGGACACATTCTTCGCCAAGGCCCTGCAATTGATCGTCGACGGGCAGAGTCCCGACGACATTCGAGATTTCCTTTCCCTGGAAATCCAGTACATGCAGGACCGCCACGCGGTGGGCAAGAAGATCCTGGAGTACATGGGTGCCGCTGCGCCGGCGTTCGGGATGGTCGGGACCCTGATCGGACTGGTCCAAATGCTCCGCAACCTCTCGTCGCCCGACCAGATCGGCGCGGGTATGGCGGTGGCCCTGTTGACCACGTTTTACGGCGCCGTCATGGCGAACTTGATCTTCCTGCCGTTGGCGGGCAAACTCTCGCTCTACTCCAAGGCCGAGACCACCTCCAAGGAAATGATCGTCGAGGGCATCTGCGCGATCGCCAAGGGCGACAACCCGACGGTCGTCCGGGAGAAACTCCAGGTCTTCCTCTCCCAAGGAAAACGAACGGAGAAGAAAGCATAGACGACGGCGTATGGCACGACCGAAGAAAGAAACCCCATCCGAGGCGGCCGCAGGCGCGCCCCAGTGGATGGTGACGTTCAGCGACTGCATGAACCTGCTGCTGACGTTCTTCGTCCTGCTGGTGACCTTCTCCGAGTTCAGCCAGCAACCACAGGTGGATGCTCTGAATTTCGGAAGTGCCATGCGTTCGGTGTTCGGACCTCCCATCGAGACCTCAGGCAACAAAGACCAAAGCGCCATGCTTGCAAAGCCGCGTGTGGTGAACACAGAACATCCGGACTTCGGCAGCGAGACGCCCACCCCCTCTACCTCGCGGCCGCAAGATGGAGCGATCAACGAAACTTTTCAAACCGCCGACTATCGACGTCACAAAGTATTTCTGGTCCCGTCCAAGAAAATCTTTCTCGGCCGGGGCAGAGCCTTGTCGTCCGATGGACGGTATTTCCTGGCCGTCATGGCGGCCTTTCTGAAAGACGCGTCCAACACCATCGTCATCAGCGAGAACGGCCCCCCAGACCAACCCGTCGGTATGGACGCCGCACTGGCCCGAGCCATGGCCGTGATTGATTACTTCGTTTCCATGGAGAACCTGGACCGTCACCGATTCAGCATCGCGACCGAAAGCATCGCCCCCCCTGAGGAACCGGGTTCTTCCGCCGTGGTTTATCACCGCAAGGAAAGGATGCTGGAAATCGTCTTGTTGGAAGGGGGCATCCAATAATGGCCAAACGAACCGAAGAATCCAACTCCGCGGTTCCTCTGTGGATCATTACGTTCTCCGACATGACGACGAACTTGTTGACGTTCTTCGTGCTCCTGTTGAGTATGGGACACATCCGAGACGACACCCTCTTCGACGACGGGAAAAGACTCGCTATGATGTTCCTGGATTCCGTCAAGACGGGGTTCGGCATCCAGACCCCGACGAATTTCGAACACCCTAAGATCAAATACACGATCGACCAACCGGAAATCCCGCGAGGAATCACCAAAGACGCCCGCGAGGAACAGCGAAGAAGGCTTTTCGAAACTCTGCGGCGATCCATGCAGACTCAGCCCTCGCAACTGAAAGGCGATCGGGTGGAGTTCTCCGTCGCCAGCGTCAGGTTCCTTCCGGGACAGGCGGTTCTAGACGAAGGCAGTGAGCAGTGGCTCTCCCGCTTCTGTCTGAATGTTCGACAGAACCTGGAACCAGCGAACAACATGCTCTATGTCGTCGGACTGCCGGAAAAGGGGGTCGCCGGACCACAGGCCCAGATGCTTGCAGCCCGTCGTGCCCATGCTGCGGCGGATTTCTTGCGTCGGAATCTGCTCTCCTCCTCTCAAAGAGCCGGATCCGCTCCTTGGCGTGTGTTCTGGTGGGGCGCCGGTCCGGGGGCCAGTTGGGCAGGCCAAGACTCCGCTTTGCCCGGACAACCGCAGATCCTGATCGCGGCAATCAAGACGAACGACTGACCTGCGCCTGTATAATTTCTCGACACGACGAACCTGTACGCGTTCGTTGGGCCGATCCGGCCCCCTTTTCTGTACGTCACAGGCTGCGGAACCGCCTGCGGCACGCCATTTGCAGCATCCACGAAATGACCGCGCACTCTCGCGACCTGCCTGTAAACGGTCCCATGTGCGACGGGATGATATCGAGGTCCACGCAGAAGTGAATACAAATGCCAAAAAAATCATCGCCCTGTGTATCCTGCTGCTCATCTGCGGCGGCTGGGCGGCTCTGGCTTCTCGATACAACAGCCAGGCAAACCGGGTCTTGCCACCCGCCGAAACCAGGCTCGGCGCCGGAACACGCCCTTTTCTGAGCGACCCAAACGGCACCGGATTGACCTCGACCGGCTTGGACAACACACATCTGTTCCTGCGGATGGCCCTGGCCATAGGCGTTGTGGGCGGACTGGGCGGGCTGGCTCTGTACCTGTCCAAAAGAGTACTTCCGCGAGCGATCAACCCGCCGGGTCGGGAGATCCGCATAATCGAAACCACCTATCTGGGCCCCCGTAAGGCCTTGCACCTGGTGGAAGTGGGTCCCCGACGGTTGCTCCTGGCCAGCACCGGCGACACCCTCAGAATGCTGGCCTCGCTGGAGGGGCTGTCGCCTGAGATCGCCGCGCAGTCTGCCGACGAGGCGGGAGAGAGATAGATGCCTGCGACAGAGAGAATCAAACCCTCATGGGAGGAGACGACGTCCCCTGTCGAGACAGGCAACGCAGGCTTCGATTGGGGCCCTCGCCTCCTCTTGCGGTTTCTCCTGAGTGTACTCCTCGCAGCCATGGCCATGCAGACCCCTGCCGCCGGACAGATCGACACCACCGTCCCTCCGGTCGCGCCTCAAACCGTTGCGAAAACACCGACCTCTCCAGCGAACACCATGCCCAACATCGGGGACATGATGGGCGTCCTGGAGAAGGCGACGACGCCTCAAGCCGGCGCTACCGACTGGTCCACGCCTGTCAAACTGGTGATCATCTTTGCAGCCTTGGCCATCCTGCCCAGTCTGCTAGTGATGATGACGTCGTTCACACGGATCGTAATTGTCCTGTCGTTCGTCCGGCGGGCCTTGACCACACAAAGTATCCCCCCGACGATCGCCGTGATGGGCCTGGCGATGTTCCTGACTTTGTACACGATGGCGCCGACCTATGCAAAGATCAACGCCGAGGCGGTTCAACCGTACCTCGCGGACCAGATGCCCGTGGACGGAGCCACAATCAAGGCGGCCGACTGCCTCAAAGAATTTATGCTCCGTCAGAGCCGCAGGAGCGACCTGGCTTTGTTCGTGGAGATGGCCAAAACCCCCGCCCCGGCGACTCCGACCGACATCCCGTTGCATATCGTCGTCCCGGCGTTCATCATCAGCGAGTTCCGTACCGCCTTCGAGATCGGATGTCTGCTGTTCATCCCGTTTCTGATGATCGACATGGTGATCGCCAGCGTCCTGCTCAGCGCGGGCATGATGATGTTGCCGCCCGCGATGATTTCGCTGCCGTTTAAGTTGATCCTGTTCATTCTCGTGGACGGCTGGGGTCTTCTCGCGAAGAGCCTGAGCCTGGGATTCCGGTAAGACGACGAGGTAAGTCGCATCCGTCCTATGGATTGGCAACGCAACCCGGTAAGAGAATTCGAGAGTCTATGGACAGCAGTTTTGCCCTCTACATCGCAAGGCATACTCTGGAAACCGCCCTGTTGGTATCGGCGCCGATCCTGTTGACCTGCATGATCGTCGGCATCGCGGTGACACTGTTCCAGGCCGTCACGTCCATGCGGGACATGACCCTCACGATCATTCCCAAACTGCTGGCCCTGGGGATCGTGACGCTGATCTTCAGCGGTTGGATGCTTCAGGTCACCCTTCGGTTCACCGTGGAAATGTTCACTCTGATTCAGAACATTCAAGGGAGCTGACCATGCTCGACACACGACGGATAGAGCCGATCGAACTTCGATCCTCGACGTTTCACGATTGCCCCTCGGGGGTGTTCTGATGCTCGGGATCGTTCTCGGTTTCGCCTTGGTGTTGACTCGGATCTCGGCTTTCTTCGTGTCGCTTCCGGTCTTCGGATGGCCCGCCATTCCCATCCCCCTCAAAGGACTGATCGCCTTTCTCCTATCCCTGTTCTTCTATTTCTATAAACCCATGGCGGTCGACCCCGCCGGGCTCTCGATTCCGGCCGCCATGGTTCTGCTGGGCGGCGAAGCCGTCTACGGAACGGCCCTCGGACTCATCGCCGCGATGTTGTTCGCCGTGGTACAACTCAGCGGGCGCATCGCGGAACAACAGATGGGCATGACCCTATCGGAAATCATCGATCCGCTACGGGGCGAGGAAACCGGCGAGCTCTCGAGTCTGCTGGAGATGGTTTTCATCCTCCTGTTCCTCGGCGCCAACGGACACCATCTGCTCCTGTTGATCATCTCCAAAAGTTACGATGCGTTCCCGACAGGAACAATCCCGACGCTCAATCTGCTGGTCGAAGGCGTGGTCGGCGCCGGCTCGGCCATGTTTATCGCCGGACTGAGACTGGCGGCTCCCCTGTTGGGGGCGTTCCTCGTGCTGATGGTCACCCTGGCGATGCTCGCCCGTCTGGTACCGGAGATGGACATCCTGACGGTCACCCTGCCGGCCCGCGTGGCACTGGGACTGTTTCTCATGATCGCGTTCCTGCCGTTTGTCGGAGGGTTCGTGACGGAATTCGCGGACTGGATGGCCAAGCTATTGCCCATTTGAGACTTGTGATTGGGAGAGGGGATCTCCGGCCCAGACCCGCGGCCGGGGAGAAATCACCGATTCCGAATTGCAGACAGTAGATCGTAGATCCCAAGATGGCCGACAAACCCGCAGCAGAAAGAACAGAACAACCGACCGCGCGACGGCTCAACAAGGCGAGGGAAGAAGGACAAGTCCCTCAAAGCCAGGAACTGGCCGGTGCCGTGACGCTTCTGGCTCTTCTGACGGCTCTGGCTGCGTTTGGGCCCGATCTGCTCCATTGGTGCAAGCTGAAACTCCAGGAAGGATTGTCGGCCGGTAACACCTCGGAGGCGTTTTCCGACAACCAGACTTTTCTGCATCTGGTACATGGCAACACCATCGAAATTCTCCTACTCCTGCTTCCCATCCTGGCGATCCTGACCGTCGGAGGCGTGGTGGCCAGCGTGGCGGTCGGCGGGCTGACGTTCACCCCTTCAGCCCTACGACTGAGGTGGGACGTGATCGCTCCCGCCAATGCGCTGGGCAACCTGCTCAACAAACGCACTCTCGTCCACCTTCTGGCCTCCATCTTGAAGTTGGCGTTCGTCAGCCTGATCGCGTGGTTCTACCTGCGCGATAAGCTGGAGGCCCTCGCGGCCCTTCGCTGGGCTTGGTCCACCCAGCTTCTGACTGCTACCGCGGGAATCCTCTTTGGCCTGTTCCTGCGAATCGCCATCGCCATTCTCATCCTCGGGCTGGCTGATGCATACTATCAGAAATGGAACTACATCCAGGAACTGAAGATGACCCGCGAGGAGGTCCGTCTGGAGCGAAAAGACACGGAAGGCTCGCCCGAGGTGAAAGCGCGTATCCGCCGGCTTCAGATCGAGATCTCGATGAGAAGACTCCGTCAAGACGTGCCCAAGGCCAGCGTGATCCTCGTGAACCCGACGCACGTGGCGGTGGCGCTGCGGTACGACCCCAAAACGATGGAAGCCCCCATCCTTCTGGCCAAGGGCGCCGACCACATGGCCCAGAAGATCATCCAGATCGGCCGCTCGTATGGGATCCCGATCGTTCAACGTCCCGAGATCGCCCGGGCCATTTACGCGTCGGTCAAGCCGGGAAGGCCGATTCCGGAAGGATTGTATATGGCCGTGGCGGAAGTGTTGGCGATGATCTACCGCCTCCGACAGAAACGCAGGGGTTCGCGATAAGCCCGTAGAATCTGCCAATCACCCCATCCGCCCTACCTCACCAGAGCGGCGAACTGGTTCTGCAAAAGGGTCAAGCTCTTCTCCAGTCGGGCATACCTCGCGCTCAGTCGTTCCTCCACCTGCGTGAGGCGTTTTTCCTCTTTGTCGATCTGATCCTGCAAACGTTTGATCTGGCTTTGGATCTCATTCTGATTGAGGGTCAGCATGCCGCGGGTTTTGTCCATCACGTTGTCCAGAACGTTCTCCATCGCCCCGGTGAATCCCTGTTTGACGCGGACCGTCGCGGTGAAAGTTCCGTCCTGACTGAGATCCACGCTCAGTTGCAACCCATTTTCCGGATAGAGCGGACGATTGTATTCGTCAAACGTGTTGTCGCCCATGACAATATTGTCGTAAAAACTGGCGTCTCGCCACACGGTGTCGTTTTCGGATCGGATTCTCGCGCCGGTGATCGTGCCTCCAGAGATGGTGACTTCGACCTTGTACGCCCCGGCGGTCGTGTTCTTGTTCGATGCGCCGTAGAATTTGATCACGTTGCTGTCGGAACCGCCTGTCTTGTTGGCGCCGATCAGGTCCAGCACGCCGCGGTAGTCCTTGGTGAGCGCATCGGACAAGGCGCTTGTTTTCAAATTCAAGAGCCCGTCGCCGTCGAGTTCCACGCCGATTTGTCCAGGCATCAAAAAACTGTCGACATCAATCACAAAGCCACGAGTCCGCTGGATGAGCGTAAGGCGCAGATTATTCAGGAGGCTCGATATTGTCTGGTCGCTCATCAGGGGGCCGCCCTCTTTCTTCTCCTTGTCGTAGCTGGTGTTCTTGTCCACAAAGGACGCCACCTCGTTGTAGGCGTCCACCCACGCCTTGAGCGACTTCTTGACCGTTTCGGTGTCACGCGTCAAACCCACGTTGACGGTCCCGGTGTGGTGCAGGTGAAGCGTCACCCCTCGAATGACGTCACTGACGGTGTTGGAGCTACGGGTGATCCACTCATCCTCCCCCAAAGGATAACCGTCCACCTTGATTTTTGAGTCTTGAGCCACCTGCGTTTGAATAAAATCGTCGACGCCGAACCCGGAGAGATTGGCCGACACACTCCCCCCCTGCGTGTACCGGCTCACCGTGGGCAACGTCAAAGAGGTCCCCCCCGAACCGGCGTTATACGTCAAACTTAACTGCATCTGGCTGACCCCATTCGTTGCATCGACCAGCCGGATCTGTCCGTTGACCAGAACCGCCTTCGCCGTACCGGCGAACGCGTCGTCGATCTCTTTGATCAGATGGCTAAGCGTGGTACGTTCGGTGACCATCAGCGTGTTGCTGACCGCGACGCCGTCGTGCGTAGTCCCGGTGATGGTGATGGATTCATCGCCGGCCAATACCCCACTGAACTGATCCAGACTCACGATCTTATCGGACAGAGCAGCATCCTCGGTCCCGACCGTCAGGGAGGAGAGCGTCTGCCAGACCTCGGTGTTGCTGGCGTTGATCTTGATCGCGTAATCGGAACCGGCATCGTTGCCGTTCAGCACGAGATGATACGTGCCGTTGTAAAAGAGCAGACTTGCTGTCACGCCTGCGTTCTCGGGGTCGTTATTGATGAGGTCGGCCAGTTCCTGCAACGAAGTCTCGCTTGTCGTGGTGACCATCACCTCCTGATTGTTGTAGGAATAGATGAAGGTGCCGGCGCCCACCTCGCTCTCGGCATACTCCAAACCACTGTTGTGGACCCATCTCTCCAGCGTCGCAAGTTGTTTGACAATAACGGTGTGACTGCCTTCGAAGGCCGTGTTGTTGGCTTCGGCCGTCACGATGTCGGTATCGCTGGAAGAGGTAGTATAAGCCCGAAGGCTGCCGGCGTCGGACAAATCCGACGTCGCTTTCTTCAACGCATCGAGTTTGGTGCTAAGTTCGCTGAGGGCCTCTTTCTTCTTGGTGTAGGTCTCCTGTCGACTCGTGTAGGCGGTGATCCTCTTTCGTTCAATGGCCATAAGTTGTTTGACCAGCGTCGAGGTGTCGATCCCGGTGCTTAGTCCGGATAACTTGAGTTCGCCCATGATCGATTTGCCTTTCTAACTGCAACTTGCCCCTCTCCGTCCCGACGGAGAGGCAAATCCCACACGCTCTTGTTATCGTCCGAAAACGCCGGGTCCTCAAATTTCAGGCAATCCGCTCAGGCCATGGCCACGCGGATCCGCTCCCGCTCTTCCCCCGGCAGTCGAAGTTCCAGGGTGGACATATTTTGAAGGAACCAGCCCTGAACGTCCGTCGAATCGCCTTGCTCGTCCAGATCCCGGAGGAATCGACGGGCGAGGGGATTGTCGTGGTGTTCGATCTCCTGCTCCAGCTGCGCCAGACCTCGCTGACGCAATCCGGCACCGCACAGCGCCAAGGCTCGAAGCAAATCGAACCCCTTGACCTTACGCGGAATGTCCCGCCGCATGACCTCCAATCCGTTCAGGATGATCATACAACTAACATAGGCTTTCTTGCGGAACGAAGACATCGCGCCGACCAACAAGTCATTCACAAAATGGACCGGAAGCTCCTGGCTCTCCCACTCAATGATCTTGGCCTTGAACCGGACGAGAAAATCGGAGCACGAACAGTTGCGGAGTTCCGCCGCGACGTCCAGATCCGGCTGTTGCCTCCACTTCTCGCGGATCCGTCGGAGCTTGCACTCGCAATAGTGGCGATACCGAACCCGCCGGCCTCGGGGATCGAACACCGGCAGCGTTTGCGTCTGGCTGCCGGGATGAACGCGGATCAACGTCAGAGGTTCCGAAAGGTTCGCCAGCTTCACGGGAGCGCCGACCTGGGAGTACAACGCCAGTTTGGCCGACCAGAATGCGTCGGCCGCAAAGGGATTTTCGTCGTAGAGGCCAATCGTATCGAACAGCGATTTTCGAATTATGGCGGTTCCGTGGCTGATGGCCGCCCGCCAGGACACGCAGGAAGCGACGATCGTCTCATGATCGACAGGCAACTCGCATCGCTCGGTCAGTTCGAGACTGCGGAACGTTTCGAGAAACGTTCGATGCGCAGAACCGACCATCCCCAAACTGGCATCCCGGGTAATCGCCTCATAGAGTTGTTGAAGCTTCGTCGGAAACATGATGTCGTCGGCGTCCTGAATCACGACAAAATCCGCAGCGGCGCGGCGGATCGCGAAATTGCGCCGCACGTAAGGACCGCGATTGTCGGGGAAATGGTGCGCCTGAATGCGAGGATCGCTACGGGCGAACTCCTCGATGATCCCCCGTGTTTCATCGGTGCTGCCGTCGTCGATGAGAATCAGCTCCCAATTTCTCAAGGTTTGTCCCAGAATGCTGCGCACGCACTCCCTCAGATGCCGTTGCGCGTTGCGACAGGCCGTCACCACCGTGACTTGGGGTCGGGAGCCTGAATTTGAAACCCCGCAGACCCCACGGAAAACAGGAGCCCCAGAAACCGTGGCTGCTTCTTCTATCGAAGGCACGCGGAGCGAATCCGCCGTCGGAGTCCTAGCCTGCAGTTTCGTCGCCACGAGATCGCGCGCCTGTATGATGGACTGCCTTTGTGCTTCGGGGAGCCGCACATGCGGATCGGCCAGAAGTCGCGTGTAAGTGGCGACCACCTGCTCAGGTTGCCCCATCTGCATGTAACACTGGGCCAGCAGTGTATGGCAGGCGACATACCGACCGACAATGTCGACGCCGTCCTCGTTTTGGGAGGGAATGCATCCTATTCGTCGGAGTTCCCGCCAACCGTCCATGCACGATATCGCCTCTTCACACTTGCACGCAGCCAGTTCTCGGGCACCCACGGATAGAAGTTCCTCCGCCTGCCGGATGAGCCAGGCGCTTCGTTGATTTCGATAATCCGCACCGATGTACCGTGGTTGCCGAGGTCCGGTCTCGACCAGTTCGCCGTTGCCACGCAGCAGCCATGTAGAGCCGGTCGTCAATCCGTGATGGTCAGCGGGTCCGGCCAGGACGCGATTCCTCTTCGCCTCGACGCCGTTCCACGCCTCATGACGACCCCCGGCCATGTGCCCATAGGCATGATCTTGGTGCACTGCGGTGATCCCTTCGGTGGCGTCGATCACAGGGATCCCTCGTTTGCGAGGATTCATGACCAGCCAGTTGTCCCAAGCGGTCCTGCCGATGGCGAACGGGGGGATCTGAGGCCACAGGCCTTTGCGAAAAACGAAGTAATCCAGTCCGGACTCCGCATGTAACATCGCGTCCTGCTGCAATTGTTTTTGCAGCAACAACCGCCACTGCGGGTCACGATAATCGATCTCCTGGAGAATCGAGATGTCCCATCGTTGCCCAATGACAAGGAACTCCGAAAGACGAAGCCGAACGGTTTGCACACCCTGCATAAAGTCCTGCAGGAGAATCATGTCCGCGTTCACGTAGGCCAGAACATCGTGGCTCGCGTACTCCTGAGCGGCATGGAAGAGCTTGTCAACCAAAGGAGTGCCAAATTCATTGCGGCTGACGGAAGGCACGTGTCGGGCCCCCACCTCTTCGGCCATCTCACGAATGCCGGTTTCATTCCCAAACAGAATGATCTCCGGTTTGGGCTCGAGCAACGCCCAACTGCGAATGGCATTCTTCTGGATTGTTCCCACGTGGCCGGTGAAAGCCTTGGGCATAGCAAAGATCGTCAGTCCATTGTCACGTAAGACTCCCGAATTTCCTGCCGCCGCGGCGGGGGGTACAGGCAGCGAGGGAGTAACTGCGCCCCTCAGGAACTCATGGAACGGCGTTTCCAACCGCTGATTGACAGACTCCAGAAAACCCAATCTCATTTCATACTGTTGCTCCAGAGGCTTGGTGCCGCAGTATGCCTTCATCGCGTCGTGGGTGGGTTTCTGATAGGGCGTGCCGGCGTCATCACTCCAGAGCCGTTCGTACTCCAGCTGTTCCTCCCAACTCCCGCAGGCGTGAAGCGCCACAACACTAGGATCGGCTACGATTTTGAACCCAGCCTGTTCCAGTCGCGCCAGCGTGGTGCGGTCCACCTTGCCCAGATGGTCGGGGCGGAATCCGCCGATCTTCCTAATGGCCTCAACGCTGTAAATTTTAATGCTCTCGCGGACACGAGACGTCCAATCCTCCCAGAGATGGAAATAATAGATTCCCAACTCTTGCGGGCGAGGATAGGCCAGCACCCGATTTTGCATGTACGTCAGCGCTTTGGGATGGAGGATGAAATCGTCGTCCACCTTAAGGAAATAGGGGGTCTCGCATTGTTCGACACACTGCGTCATTGCGTCCAAGAACTTGAAACTCGACAACACCACGATCCGGTCTCTCAAATCCGCGGATTCCATGACCGACCGCGAGGAGTACTCGAATGTACTGCGTCCATTGGTGATGCAGAATATGGTAAAATCCCGGGTCCTGCACCGGTTCGGAGCTCGCAGGTCAAGTCGCGGCAAAAGGTTCTCTCGGAAAATCCGGTTCTTTTGCTCTCTCCATCCCTGTCCGTTAAACAGATACCACAGTTGCTTGCCCGGAACATGCCGAGATCGTAGCCAACACGGCTCGCGCGCGACGCAAATGATAGGCACTCCCGCCCGTGCCGCCAGCACGGCGAACCAGAGATCGCGGAAGTTGGGAATTGGAAAATCCTTCAGTTGCGGTCGAATGGTATCGGTGTGGAAAGCCAGCGTACCCACTCCCCCGGCGTCAACCACCCCGTCGTAGCTACGGGCAGACTCGAATCGGTATACGAGCCGATCGCGTACGCAATCGGCGAACGGTTCGCAGAAATCCATCCCGTGGACGACCACGACCCCCCGTCGCTGGTGGGCTTCGATGCTGGCAATCATCTTCTGAACGTAATCGGCCGGATAATGGATATCGTCGTCGAGAACGAACACATACGCGTCGTCCTCCGGTCGAAGTAGAGTCCAAACCCCGCTGGCGAACTGTTCCCCCGTACGACTGGTCTCGATCCGGCTCACCTTCCGACAGGCGTATAGATCCTGTGGAACGGTCGAGAACTCGTTGAGCAGAATTCGGATTTCGTCGACTTGGTCCTCGATGTCCCGAATGACGCCCTGGAGGCCCTCTCGACGATCCGGAATGGAGACAATCAACGCGATGCGTTTGCCGGCGGCTGGCTTGCCGGCGGAAATGTCGGGAAGCTCTGAGGCAGGGGTTCGATTCGCCGATCTAGGACTGATCAATTGGTCGCGTAATCTTGTCAACTCCTCTCGCTGAGCGGGAGGGATCTTGATCCACGGAGAATCCAGGAACATTGAGTAACTCGCCGCAGCCTGTTCGATGCGCCCCAGTTTGGCGCAGCAGTTGGCCAAGGAAACGCACGCCGCCATATAGCATCGCATCACTCGACCTTCGTCGAACCACGGGACAGATGCCCCCGACCGCCGCCGAAAAGACATCAGTTTGTCAAGAAGACTGAGCGTCTCCTCCCATTTGCATGCAGCCAACTCGGGTTTCCCACGATCCGTCAGCCATTGGGCTTGCCTGACCAGCCAGCTAATGCGGCGGGTCCGGAAGACCGGCGTTCCCGCCTGGGGCTGACGCGGCAAGGTCCGAACGAGGCGAGCATCGGACCGCAGAATCCAGGAGGCCCCTGCGGTACAGGCAGATTCGTCCAGGGGCCCGGCCAAAGACCGGTTCTTCAGGGCTTCCTGTCCGTTCCAAGCTCCGCATCGGCCACCGACAACGTGCTGGTAATCGTGATCCTGATGCACTGCGGTAATAAACTCGGTGCCATCGACGATGGGGATGCCCCGTCTTTGGGGCTCGGCCACTAGCCAATTGTCCCAGGCGGTCCGCCCGATGGCGAAAGGAGGAATCTGGGACCAGAGACCTTTGCGAAAGACAAAGTAATCCAAGCCAGACTCGGCATGGAGCGTGCCTCGTTCATCCCGTTGTCGCCGGAGTGATTCCTGCCAGCCCGATTCACAGAAATGGATCTCGTCCAGGACATCGAGATCCCATCGCTGTCCGATGAGCAGAAATTGCAAAAGCTCGCTTTGCACTTTCTGCACCGCTGCAGCGAAGTCCTGCATGAGAATGATGTCCGCATTTACGTAGGCCAGGATACCGTGCGAGGCAAGACTCTGCGCCGTCTCGAAGAGCGAGTCGACCCGAGGCGTACCCAACTCATTGCGGACGACTGCCGGGACATGCCTGGCACCGATCTCGACCGCCATCTCGCCAGTGCCGGGTTCGTCGCCGAAGAGGATGATCTCCGGCTTGGGATCCAACCTCGCCCAACTGCGGAGGGCGTTCTTTTGAATGATCGCCGTGTGCCCAGTAAACGCTTTGGGCAGGGCAAAGATCGTCAAACCCGGGTTTGACCGCAACGGCTGCTCCTGTCCGGCAGGACATGGCGCAGCCCCCCCCGTCCGCCGGACCAGATCCTCATACAAACGCCGATAACGAGGACTGGCGGAATCGTGGAGATTCTTCTCCAGCACATCCCGAGCCTGCGTCAGCAGGCCTGTCCGGGCCAGGCACACCGCCAAACCATATGAGAGTCCCGGATCGTGAGGGTCCTGTTCGAGAGCCTTCGCAAGACTCTCGGCGGCGCCACGAATGTCCTTCTGGCGGTATCGGAACGCGATTTCTTGCATCTTCTGGGCATTTCGGACCAGAACCGGCACGGTCTCCAGGGGATGATACAGCACCGAGCCATAGTCTTCTTGGCCACGAGTCGCCCAGACCCGCTCGGACGAAAGATACCCTTTCTCCCACACGAAAAACACGTGTTTACTGCCCGGCTCGTGAACAAGCGGGATGCCATGGCGGTTGACGAACTCCAGCAACGGGATCACCTCTGCGAAACCCATGAAGGAGCCGCCTTCATGATAGGGGGCGTAATGGCCGCGGAAGCACTGCAGTTCGTCGATCTCGCTGCAAACACAATCTTCCAGAAAGCCCCTGGCGTTGTCGGATGTCAATCGTTTTTCGCTAAACCAAAGGTCGTCGACGACCACTAGGCTGCCGTCGGGCAGCGAGGGCAAAGCCGTTTCGAGGACGTGCTTCATGATCGGCACATTCGGAAGATCATGCGCGTCGATGAAGAGGATCACCTTGTCCTGAGCCGTCCAGAGTCGGGAGAAGTCGGTCTGAAGGATGTCCTGCTCCAGGAGCGTCACTCGCGAGAGATCCGCCGGCAGAAACTCCATCGTCTCGCGAAGCGTCTGGAAACTCAGGTCCACTGCGTAGATCCGGGTTTGCTGCGTCGAAGCGATCCACGTTCGAAGCGAAAGCCCACCCAGCGTGCCCAATTCGACGATGACGGTGGGATCGAACTGTCGCGCGAGCGAGGCGAGGGAACACATCGTTCTGGCCGACTGGTCGCGGTAGTAGAGCCGATTCTCCCTACGGGCCAGGACGTCGATCATCTCCTGGAATGAATCCGAACGATCCGCCGTCCCCTGGGCCGCGACCGCGGTCCCTTCTGCGGGGCGAGACCGACGAACCCGAGCGGGTGCGATGCGTCGCTTGGCCGCGAGAGTGCGCATCGCGCCAAGACCGGACTGATCCAGAATCTCCCGGTAGATCTTCAGGACTTTCTCACTGCCTTTGTCGATACTGAATCGGTTTCGAAACTCCACGACGTTTTGCTTGAGCGACGCAAGATCCGCGGCGTTCAAAATACGAGGCAAATCCTCCAGGTCGCGGTCCTGCAGAACGATCCCCAGGTTGTATCGCTCGACCAGTCCCGCCATGTAATGATTATCGGCGTCGATCACGACCGGCAGGCCCGCCCGCAGATAGCTGAGGAACTTGTAGGCCATGAAATAGTTGTAGTCCGAACCGTCCATATCCTTGGGACGCAACAGAGTCGTTCCATAGTCGTACTCGGAGATCTTCCTGACGAACTCCTCCAAAGGCAGCGACGCGCAGGAATGAATGTTCACCAGGCCGTGCGTGCGAATTACTTCCTGGAGGGAGTTGTTCTCACCGGGGACGCCGACGTAGGGGTTGTTATAGATGTACAGGTGTAGATTCTCCCGTGCGAAGTATGGCGCCACGGTCATGAACGCGCGGTAGTACAAGTCGTCGGGATTCGTCGAGGCCAGCATACAGCCGCCGTATACAAGACGAATCAGGCCGTCTTTCGACGAGGGCCTGTTGTAGACCGGTTCCTGAAGATACTCGGTCACCGAGACGATGGATGCTCGGCTATCGTACTTTTCCGCCAGTCGTGTCGAGATTTCCTCGGAACACAGGTGAATGATGTGATCGTAGCTCTTGATGAAATGCTCTTCGGCGCCACGGACCTGTGAGGCGGTGCTATGCGTCTTGGAGAAATACGCATCGGGGAGAAAACCAAGGACTTCATAGAAATCGATGACCGCCCGTCGGCGGTCGGGAATATACGGCGACAAGGGCATCGCCTGGATCCCCCACCCCACGTTCAGATGCACGAGCGAAGGTTCCACGATCTGGAAGATCAACGGCCAAAGGTAAAAAAATGGCTCAACGATCGTTTCGTCGAATCCTTGGTCAATCAAAGGCCGGGGCGAAAGGCCGACGCTCCGCAGGCGTTCCTCCCGACGACGAACCGCCGAGGCCATAATCGCGACGGTGTGAATCTCGCGGTACAGAGGATACAGAACGACATCGTTCCCGTCCCAACGCCGGCGCATCTCCCGAACCGAATCGAACCGACTCAGGTCGATGAATTTTTCAAGATAGTCGTTCGCCAGCCAAGTTCCCCTCCGCTCAGCTGGCGTTCGGCCGGAGATGCTGAAAATCGGAACTGCGACCTCCTCGATGCGTCCGGCCGAATAGACCGGGTATTCCCCGAAGACTTGCGCATCCAGTTTTCCCAACAGAGCATCCTCTACGATGAAACCCCGCAGGGTCAACGATTTCGATTGTTTGAGCATCTGGGCCGTCGCATGCAGGCTCAGGATATCGTCAAGGTACAAAACGCATGGCGGATTCCCCATTTCGGCCAACATCTCGCAAGCCCGCTGCGCCATCCGATCGACATGATATCGACCCGACCAATCCGCCTGCTTCTTACGCACATACTCACTGTCCAGGGACGGCCCGGCCTGTTTGATGCGGGCCTCCACATAACGCGAATACTCCTGCTCGGACAGATACCGCCGACCATCCAAAGACAACATCGCCTCGTCGGAGGAGTCGGAGGCTGAAACCGGCGCGGCACTGACACCCTCCGGTTTGTCGGGAAAACTTGGTGTAAAGCGACGTTTAACCGCCTTTGCTCGGAGTATTCGATCGTACAGGGCCACCACCTTCTCGCCCCCTCGGTCGATCGCCCAACGGGAACGGAACCGCATCACGTTTTCCTTGAGTTGTTTCATGTCCTGACGATTCAGAAGGTCAGGCATCCGGTCGTGGTCGCCGTATCCATAGACCACGCCAAGGCCATGATCCCGAACCAGATCCGCAATAAATGTCTGGTCTTCCGGCACCACGATGGGCAAACCGGCCCGCAGATACGTGATGAACTTCGAGGGGAGGATATAACCATAACTCGTAGGTCGGACGTCTTCCGGAGTAGGCATACACACGCCGAAGTCATACCGCGTGATCTCCCGCACAAACTCATTCTCCGCCAAAGGCATGCAAGCGTGAATGTTGTTTCGTCCCGTCTGTCGGATCAGTTCCTCAACCCCCTTCGGTGCGCCGAATCCATAAAGATAGGGAGACGGATAGAGATACAGATGGAGGTTTCCGCCGCAGTAGTACTTCACCATCTGGAAGAAGTTCTTGTAGTGTGGGTCTTCTGGGCCCGCGCCCTCCTGGACCAGTAGGCCGCCATAGACGAGTCGGACGATTCCATCCCCCCTGACCGGCTGGGACTCGTAGAGCGGCTCTCGCAAGTATTCCGTCACCGAGATGATCTGTTTACCAGGGTAGATCGCTGCAAGCGAATCAGAGATTGTTTCGCTGCAACGGTGGACGAATCCCTGGAACCGCTCGAAAAGTACTCTCTCCGAAGATCGTGTCAAAGCCAGAGGTTCCGAGTGATGACCGTCCAGCGCCTCGTCTCGAACGAAGGTCAAAAGATCGTAGAAATCGATGATCGCATCTTTCGGGACAAAAGGAGCGAACGGAAGTCCCTGCGTCCCCCATCCGACGTTCACATGAAACAGGTCCGGCGCCAGCGATCGGAACACCAACGGCCACAGATAGAAGAAGGGCTGCTCGATCACCGCGTCAAACTCTTTCGAATCCGAACCTGGCACCGAATTTACCAAGAGCACGGTGGCGAAATCGGCGTTTTTACGAATCTCTTCCGCGAGAGCCGCTAGAGTCTGGACCTTTCGATAGTCCACGTATAAGACCGTCCGGCGCCCCTGCAATCTACGGTGGATCTCCTGCGGAATCGAGAGGCGGGATTCATCGATGAAACGAGTCAGGAAGTCGTTGCCCAAGTCTCGTCCGTTGTTGCGAAACGGGCGATCCTCCGAGAGAGTGATCACAACCGCCTCCTCAGAGTCCCGCCAGTCGCTTGTTCGGCAAACCGGAAATGGCGAAAACCACTGGGGCTTGAGGCCCTCGTACAGCGAATCCTCCGCCAGAAACCCCCGAAACCGGCGGGCATCGAACCGATGGCGTTGCGCGAGGGTTCGAAGACACTCGAGATCCGACGGCCCTCGAAGGTATAGCCAAGTCGGGCGGTCCTGCTCCAAATTCAGCAGTTCCACCGCCCGCTCGGCCAGCCGGTAGCTGCCGTATTGCTGACGCCATGCCTCGAACCTTTTGGTAACATGTTCCCGTACCAAAACATCAGAAAGTGCACCGATGTGCTCCTCCAAGAAGGCTCTGTAACCGGCATCCGACAAGAAACTCATGCGTTTCACCTTTCAGCCCGTCATGGGCCAGAAATCCGATATACCTTGTTGCCCGAGAGAAACAGGTCGAACACCTTGGCCAAATTCCGCACGAATCCCCTGCCAAGATCCGTCACGAACAGGCCGTCATCCCGCATCTGAACAAGTCCGCGATCTGCGAAGGGTTCCATGGCCTCCAATTCCCTGCGAAAATGCGTCGTGAAATCGACGCCATGGGCGGCTCTGACATCCGCGTAGAAGACCGAGGCCGAGCACAGAATCGATCCGATCACATCCCTGCGAAGACGGTCCTCGTTCGTGAGACGGTACCCCCGGTACACAGGGAACTGCCCCCCCTCGATCTGTCGCGTGTACTCGTCCAGCGAATACACGTTCTGGAAGTAGTGCCCCTCCAACTGAAACGTGCAAGTGGGGCCGACCCCCAAAATGTTGTTCTTGCGATCGGGGGCAAAGCCGTTGAATGTCCGTCCGAGCGTCCCCCTTCGCTTGGCCTTGGCCAGCTCATCGCGGGGCTTGGCGAAGTTGTCGATCCCGATGTGTTCCCAGCCCGCCCCCGTCATGGCGTCGAGGGTTTCGAAAAAGAGCCACGCCAAGTCGGCCCCTTGCGGACGATCGTACTGCTCCAAAAGTCTCTGGTGCTTCCGCTGCTCCGGCACGTGAGCGTACTTGAGAAGAGCCACGCGGTCCGGGGAAAGTTCGATCACTTGCGCGACGGTCTTGCGGAACGATTCCCTCGTCTGCAACGGCAAGCCGTAGAGGATGTCGAAGTTGATGCTCGAGAAACGACGACGCAACTGCGGCGTGAGCATCGCCCGGATCTCGTCGAAAGAATGCACCCGATTGATGACCTGCTGTACCGCCGGATTGAAATCCTGGATACCGAACGACAGCCGGTTGACCCCCGCTTGGTGGAAGGCGTCGAATTTCTCGTCGCTTGCGGTTCGGGGGTCCACCTCCACCGTGAACTCCTCGATCCGGTCGGTCCCCACATACGACTGGATCTTGGCCGCGAGGGCAAGGAACTCCTGTGGCTCCAGGAAGGAAGGCGACCCCCCACCGATGTGGACCGACTTGATCGTCTCGATCAGAAAGGTCCTGTCTAGGCGAGCAAACAGAAGATCGAGATTCCTGTGGAGCGATTGGAGATAACTGCGAATCCGCTCGCGGTTGGAACTGATCGTCGCGTTGCAGATACAGTACCAACAGAGCTTCGGACAGAACGGAAAATGGACGTACAGGATCGTGGGCCACGACGAACCCTCCGACTGGGAAAGGGCCCGGTCGAACTCCTCCCGTCCGCAGCTCGTTGTCCATTCCGACAAGGTCGGATAACTCGTGTAGTAGGGCCCAGGCTCGTTGAACAGGCGGATGAGGTCTTCGTCGAGCGCCGGCGTGAATCGAAACGCGGCTCTTGTTGGCGAAATCGTCATGGTCATCGTGGAAACCATCCTGTCCGAAGATGGTCCGGGGACAACCCGAACCGGGTGAATAAATCATTCCAGTACGCCGAGGAGGCCAGACGCGATTGGAGTCTCTCTATCAATCCCGGGGCGACCTCTCCGTGGAGGCGGCGCTGCAGATATCCGTAAAAATACATGGGAAACGGATCATCCGGCGCGATCATCTCGGTGATGTAGCGGAGGTACATCGACGCTTGCCGAAGCTTCTCCTGGTTTTCCAGTGAAAAAAGTCTCTCGAAATTCAGATGGAAATTCATGTACAGCCAGATGGATTCGTGCACGGACTGGGGCGGAACCACATCCGGATTCGCCTCTGCGAAAGGATCGAGGCAGGGGCAGGCAAACGCCCTTTTCATGACCTGTTCCCGCCGCTTTCCAAAGGGCCCGCTGTTGAAACGAATCTCTTTCGTATCGGTCGTCGCGACCAATCCCTGTTTGGCCATCAGATCGAAAATAGGCGTGTTGGGCAATGGTTGCAGGATTGTGATGTTGTACCAGTCCAGGCCCATCTGCATCGCCAGATTGAAAGTATCCCGAATCATCCGGTAGGTTTCCTGGGGGAAACCGATCATCAGAAAGCCGCGGGTGTTGATCCGCTCGAACTTCTTGAACACCGCGGCCGCCCGCAGATAATGCTCAATGCTGCTGGGCTTACGGACGCTTTTGAGGATCTCCGGATTGCCCGATTCGATGCCGACATTGAGCCCGATGCAACCGCTCTCGGCGGCGGCTGCGATCAGTTCTTCCGTGCACGAAGCGGCCACGACCCCGTTGGTGCAGTCCCACGTCAACCCGACGTTCCTGCGAACCATTTCGTTGAACAGACGGATGGCTCGCGCCGAATCGAAGAACAGATCGTCGTCTAGCCACATGAAGTGTTCCACGCCTCGCTCCCGTAGCGAGAACATCTCTTCGATGAGAACGTCGATGGACTTGTGACGTACCCCCCTGCCGTTGAAGCTCCGAACGCTGCAATAGGTGCAGTTGCCCCGGCATCCACGGTTCGAGAGCACCGTGGCCACGCGGACGGGTTGCCCTTTGAGACTGAAAAACGATCCGATCGCCCCGCATTCTGACAATTCCTCGATGTTCAATAGATCGTGAGCCGGGACCACGTTCAAATCTTCTTCCGACGGCGTGATCCTTCCGGTGAAGTGAATCCGAGGAGAACCGGTATTGCTGTACGCCTGATAGAGACAGGCACCGGGGATCTGGCGGTTCACAGCCTGGATAAAACAACGAAACGCCTGTTCGGCCTCGTAGAAAAAAAACAGGTCCACCCTCGAGTACTCATCGATGATCGGACCAAACTCTTCCCGACTCATAAAACAGTTCGTGATGTGGACGCCGCCGAGAGACAGGGGCACGTCGCGAGCCAGTTGTTTGATTTCCTGCGCGACCTCCACCGTCGAACGATGGGTCTGCGTAAACATGCAGGTCAAACCGACAAGGTCGGGGGCAAACGATTCAAGCTCCTCGGACAGAGCGTTTGTCCAGGTTTTCCGGAAGTCGAACTCCTCCTGAGAGTTGTTCTGCCGACAAGCCTTGAGAACCTCGTGATGGAGGTTGAGAATCCGTACCTCGATCCCATCCCGCCGAAGATGGCTGGCGATCACCCCGACTCCATAGGCAGGATGATTCCAGTACCGGCCACGACGAGCGGTGGCGTAATCGAACATCGTTTCGTCGCCCTCCGGCGGGACCACGAAAAGGACCTTTCGTACGCATCGTGCAGGAAAGAGGAGGGACAATCGCTCCTGGATCAACTTCTCAAAGCGGCTGTCACCCAACGCCACCGCCACCTCCTGCGTTTGTGGAACACTCTTCTCTTTCAGCATGAGCAATGGGTCCTTCCTAGGTGGCAAGCCCGATTGAAGTCCGCAAGTGCGAAGGTACACAGACGTTCCAAATGTCCTCCAAACCGTCAAAAACCTGGCTCGCAGAATCCGGGTTTGACTCCAGCAACGTATCGAGTCCGAACCGGGCGAACCGGTACTGCCAGTTGGCCGAACCTTCCACGAGAGTCTTGGCGTCTTCGATCAGCACACGACCGCATGCGGGAACGCCCATCAGGATTCGGCCCAACCCCGCGAACAGGAGCATGTAGGGATTCTTCGGATAGGCCACACGCACCGCGTCCAACCAGGCGACGAACTTTTCCGGCCGACCGCCGGGCTTCAGGTTCTTGTTGCCGATGTAGTTGCCCAAAAGATTGAATGTCAGCCAAATGTTCCTGACCATCGTCCGAGAGGGCACGACGTCGCCACAGATCGAGAAGACCTCCGGGCCCAAAGGCAGGCTCCGGTCATCCTGGATCTCACGGGTGGGGCTGTCCTTACCGGGGATGAAGTCGGTGGCGCCCACGCCGTCGGTTTTGAGGTTCTCCGCGACCGCGGTCGGCCTGCTCGTGAGCTGAAAGACTGTGAATGAGGACCAGTCGAGGTTCAACCGAACTGAGAAGGCAAAAGTCTCCAGCATCTGCGCGAACGTTTCCTCGCCGAACAGGCCAATGATGTAGTTGCCGCCGACGAACAACTCGGGATAATCCTGGAGCATCTCCGCAACGTGGGTGAACGATTCGAGCGAACCGGGTTTTCGAATCCGCCGGAGCATTTCGGCATTGCCCGACTCGACGCCGATCTTGAAGCCCAGGCAGCCGGAATCCCGCATCAGATCGAGTAGATCCCGTGTAATCGAGTGGGTCATCAGGCCATTGTTGGCAGCCCAGGTGATGCCATACTGTCTACGCAGATCGACGAGCGACCGAAGGAGCTTGGTCACACCTTTTCGATCGGCAAGCAGATCGTCATCGAGCACTTCAAAGTGCCGGACAGATCTCTGCTCGACGAGGTAGCGGATCTCCTCAATCAACTCGTCCACCGGATGCGTGCGTACCCCCTTGCCCATGAATGACCGAACGCCGCAGAACTTGCAATTGCCCCGACACCCCCGGCTCAACTGGAAAACACCGTAGACCGTGTCCTGTCCCGCCATGCGGGAATAGGGATTGAGGCTCCCCACGCGGCAGTACTGCTCCACATCCACGGCAGCGTAGGAGGCGATCAGGTTTCCCTTCAATTCGACGCTGGCACATTTGCCTTCGGTCCTGAGCACCCGGCCCTCCGAGAGAAACGAGATTCCCGACACCGGTTCGGACGCGTCATATCGATCCTCGTAAATGTCAAGCAGATAATTGAGTCGGTCCTCCCCCTCCCCTTCGACGGCAAAGTGACACAGCCCTTCCTTAAGGTAGCGATCCATCTCATTGATCGCGGTCGGCCCGCCGATAACGACCATCTGTTCGCCTCGCGCCGTCACATGACGCAGGATCGAGGTCAACGGATGATTTGTCGCGAACAGATCCGTGTACACCGTCAGACAAGTCACGCCGACGATAGTGGGACGGAATGTGTCGAGTTGCTTGTCCAGAGCCTCAAGCCATTTCTCCGAATCAAGACGTCCCTCCTGCGCGATTCGCTGGAGCACGTGGAGATTCAAGTCGAAAATCTGTACCTCGATGTCCCGTCCCGACAGAGACTCGGCCAATCGCTGAAGCCCCGTGGGCGGATAGGCATAATAGCCACGATTGCGAACCACCTCGGGATTGATCGTCTCGAAAAGAAACTGCGGTGATTGCACCAGAAGGAACCGCTTGCCCGGCCCGAATCGATCCCGAAGCGACGCGGCGTATTTTCGCAAAACCTCATTTACATCCAGGATGTCTTGTAGCTCGGTCATATGGATTCATGCAACCGCGTAGGTCTTTCCTTCTCCGGCGTCGATGGGCACCAGGTACCCGCCCATCATGCCGGCGGCCTCAGAACAAAGAAAAACGATCAAAGGCACGAGTTCTTCGGCATCAGCCAGGCGGCCCCGCGGCAACCGCTCGGCAATGAAGCGATCGACCACCTCGGGCTTGTCGACCTTGAGCCTCTGCCAGGAGTTGCCGGGGGCGTTGAATCCGCCCGGCAAGATCCCGGTGACCACCACACCCTGGGCGGCCAAATGGTTCCCCAAGCTTCGCACGTAAGCGGCCAACCCCGCCTTCACCGTATTGTATCCCACCGAAGCGACCGCCTCGGTGGACGCAATGGACCCCACGTGTACGAGATTGCCTTTGCCCCGCTCGATCATGGCGGGGGCCACCAGCCGATTGATCTCGGCCGCTGCGGCCACATTGAGTAAGAAGAGCTTCTGCATGTCCCCGCTAGAAATCAACGGTTCGCGCAGTCCGAGTCCCCCTCCGGCCGTATGTAACACGACGTCAATCTGCCCAAGAAACGCCCAGGTTTTTTGGACGGCTCTCTCCACCGCCTGGACATCCGTGAGATCGGCCGCGACCACCAGATGATTCTCAGCAGAGGCGCACGAGCCTCTCACACTTTCCAGGGCCTCCTTCGAGCGAGCCATCAGAACGAGGCGGGCCCCTTGCTGGGCAAATGCGTGGGCGCAGACGGCCCCCAGTCCCCGGGAGGCCCCGGTGATGAGAATTCGTTTGCCTTGCAACGAGAACATCCCGTTTACCTCACACAAACATCACGTGATCGGGGTCGGTGTCTAGATACTCCAGGATCATCTTGTTCTTGTCGTTCACCACACAGTGGTGGCAGCAGTGCTTCCGCGGATCGATTCGGAAGAACTGTGACTTGTCCGATAACCAGGCGTCGCGGAACCGCCGATCGCGAATCGAGCAAATCAGTCCCTCCTCCAGGTTATACGCCTTGTCGTGACAGGAATAGACGTTCAAATCCGCGCCGACGACCGGGTTGATCTGGATGTAAGGGCACCAGCGGTAGGACTTCTGAAAGGTGGTCAGTTGTTCGCCGTAACCGTTGAAGACCTCGAACCGCTCGCCCGCGAAATCCGCGAAGGCCCGTTCGATCTGCTCGCCCACGGAGTCGAAATAGGGTCTATGGTAGGCGTTACACTCCGTGCCGTCATTGCTCACGATGCAAGGGGACACCTTGACGCTGTCGGCGCCGGCGTCTTTGACCTTGCCGACCATCTCGTACACATGAGTCGCGTTGTCCTTGTCCACAATGATCACGACCCCGACGTAACACCGGCCGCCGTGCTTACGGAATCCTTCGAGGTTGCCCATGACCTTGGCGAATTCCTTCTCCGAGACACCGCGGTATTTTGCGTAGCTCGGCCCGTCCCAACCGTCCAGGGAAACGCGGATCCAGGTTCCCTTGTGCGCGAACAACTCCGCGATCCGACCCTTCAGCCCCGAACCGTTGGTCAAGGTGGCGAATTGAATCCCCTTATCCGCCAGCAACTCGACCGTCTCGACCAAGTGCGGGTAACAAAGGGGTTCACCTCCGCCGCTGAAAGTCACCGCCTTGACACCCATCTCGGCAAAGTCCTCCACAATCTCCAGCATTTTCTCCCGCGGAATCTGGTCCTTTGCGGCCATGTCTTTCCCCAGTTGGATGTTCTCCTTGCGATAGGCGCAATACCAACAGTTGTGACTGCAAACGTTTGTCGGCTTGACGCGCACATGCACCGGCGGCAGGATCGTCGGCACGCTCGCCGGGAGCGAATCGAGCTTGTCCTTGTAGTGGAACACTTTCATTTTCGTGTACAGCAGACCCATGGGCGTCGATCCTTCTTCAGCCTCGAACCAAGTTCAAAGACTCGGCCGTCGTAAATGCGTAGTCACCCGTGTAACCCGTCTCGCGGAAGACCTCCAGCCACTCGTCCACGTGCAGGATGGTTGTCCCGAGCAGAGTCCACTCCTCCAGCAGTTCGCGGTCCTCGGCGGTCTTGTAGGCCCCCAACGTCACGAAACTGCGGCCCTTGCCGACCCGCTGAATCTCGCGAAGGGCCTGCATCACCCCTCCCAGATTGAGCATGTAAATCGCAGCGTAAGCCAGGACGAAATCGAATTGTTCATCGGCAAACGGCAGCTTCTCATAGGGGGCCAGGATCAGGTCGGACTTTACCGACTCCATCGCGTGCTCGATGGGATACGGATGATTCTCGACGCCTTTGACTCGGATGCCGGGAAGAGCCTGTTTCAGGTCGTGCAAGAAAAACCCCTTCTTGCACCCAACATCGAGGACCGTCGAATTCGAAGTCAGTCCGTATCGAGCGGCCAGTCGCGGGACAATCCGAGACCATCGGCCGTCGTAGCGAAAACCGCCGTAACCATTCTCCCTCCGGCCGTCGTAGTATTCCGCGTCCAGACCGGCGGCCACCATTCGATTGCGAATGGTCCGGAATCCCTTCTTCAGAACTCTCGGCGTACTGCTGTGCGGATATCCGATGTCGAACTCTTCCATCAGTGATTCAGGATCTCCACAGGGTCCACGATCATGTTCTCCCGGAATTCCTCGCGGTTGAGGAAGGGGTAAAGGTCCTCCATGGGCTTGGAGACGATCCGCCCGTCGGGCAGCTTGAGCGAGGACACTCTCGGAATCAAAGGCTGTTCCGGCGGCATCATGATCTCGCAGACATACGGCCCTGGATGAGCAAGAACCGCACTGAATCGTTGATCCAACATCGTCTGGTCCCCGATGCGCTCCGCCTCGATCCCATAGGCCTCGGCCAGTTTGACGATATCGGGACACATCAGCCCGCTCGACGGATCGGAGCCGATGTACCGCCCGAAATGGTTCTGCTGCATCAGCTTGATCGTGAGGTATCCTTCGTTGTTGAGCACGAAGATGATCAACGGCAGCCGGTGGTGCACGACTGTCTGGAGTTCCTGGATATTCATCTGGAGGCCGCCGTCGCCGGTGATGAGGATGGTCTTACGCCGGCCCTGCGCAAAACACGCCCCGATCGCGCCGGGCAATCCGAATCCCATCGAGGAAAACCCACTGGAGGTGAACAGCCGCTGGCCTGCCTTGGTCCGAAATGTCTGCATCGTGCAGGTGAAGCTGGCGCCCATGTCCGTGACCACGACAGCGTCGGAGCCGAGTTTTTCCGACAAACGGTCCACAAAGTAGAACGAATTCACCTTGTTGCGGTTGTCGCGGTACTCGGGCAGACAGACAGGATATTTCCCCTTCCAGTTCCGACACCTCATCCGCCAGGGATCGATCGTGAGCAGGATCCCCATCGCTTCGACTTTTGCCAACAAAGCTTGGAGAAATCGGCCTGCATCGGCGCAGATCGGAAGATCGGGACGCAAAGAGGGTTTCTTCAGCTCGATCTCGTCAATATCCACCATGATCTTCCTGGCACCGCGGGCGAAGAGCTTGTAGTTGTAGCCCACCTGGGGAATGGACATCCGCGAACCGACAATGAGCAGGAGATCGGCGTTCTGGACCGCGAAGTTGCCCGCGCGGTCGCCCATGATGCCGCTGCGACCGACGTAGTTTTCGTTGTCGGTGGGGATGATGTCGGAAGCGGTCCAGGACGACACGCAAGGGATCTGCAAGCGTTGAATGAGATTGCGAAGCGAATCCTCCGCCCGCGCCAGGCGGACGCCGTAACCGTAGATCAGAACCGGCCGCTGGGCCTGCACGAGCATGTCTGTGCACTGGGCGACAAGACTGTTGAGAACAGAGTCGGTACGGCACGACGAAAACCCTTCAGGCGTGAACCCGCGAAGCTCCTCCGGGTTGATAAGCTTATTCTGAATATCGAGCGGGACATCGATCCACACCGGGCCAGGCCGGCCAGTCGTCGCCAAGTGGCAAGCCTTTTCCACGTGATAGCGGATCGTCGTGGGATCGGTGATCGTCACAGCGTACTTCGTAATCGATCGGACAATGTCGATGATGTTGCCTTCCTGGATTCCGAACTGTCGCAAGCCGGTATCACCGATCAGTGTGTCGCATGTAACCTGGCCCGAGACGAAGATCGCCGGAATCGAATCCACCCACGCGCCATAGACACCGGTGATGGCATTGGTGCCGCCGGGGCCGGAGGTCACCAATGTTGCCCCGGGAACGCCGCTGATGCGAGCATACCCCTCGGCCGCCATGGCCGCCGCCTGCTCATGATGTGTCGCGATGTATTCCATGCGGTCGCTGCTGCCGAAGGAATCCACCAGGTGCATGGCGCCGCCGCCGCAGACGCCGAACACATGCCGGATGCCCAAGTCCGCGATCGTCGATGCGATATAGTCGGAGATCTTCATCACCTTTTTCTCCTGCTCGATCGTCAACACGGTGACTCCCTCGAAACATTCCCCTTTCGTATTCTCCTGGAACTGGGCAAACGAGGATACCTGCCCGATTTCCAGGAAGGGATTGGTGTATTCCCTGGAGACATCCCGGCCGATCACCACCACGAGCGATTCCGGCGAGGGACAGTTACGATCCCTACGAATGGCTCCCCGGCGAACCGTGAAGACCAGATTCTGAAACGTCCGTCGCAGATGCGTCTCCCCTTCTTCCGGCTCCCGGAGGCTGAGAATCTCCGTGGGATGGGGAACCATGTGGTCAAACCCCTCATAGGTCGCACCGGCCCGGCCATACGCGTCGCTCATCCGACACAGGTCCTCCTTCAGCGGAGGTGACTCGATCTCCATCACCCAGATGCCGTTCTCGCTCACCGGCTCGATCGGCAGATCGCTCGCGGCCTCCGTGGAGTGAAACGCACCGGCTTCAATATTGACCACACCCATTCGGCTCAACGAAATGCTGCCCTCCAGATGATGGAGCTTCGCGTCGCCAGAGAGGAGGATCAAACCGGTTCGTTTTCGGGGATGACAGTGCATCGAGGTTCTTCGCTTGCGGACAATTTGGAGCATCCAAATTGCGACGTGCTCGTTCTCAAAGACCAAGTACTCGTAACCCCAGGGCTTCTTGACGATGACATCCTCATAGAGCGCGCTTTGTACGCCGCACCGGGTCGACGCATCGGCATGTCCCCCATGTTGTTCATCCGCGATCTTCTTTGTAACGGTGTGAATCATGGTCAGTTTCTCAAGGCCGCAAGGACCGCCTTCATGAATTCGCCGTTGTTCTTGTAGTGCGGGGCGGAGATCAGATTGCCGTCGATCACCACATCCTGCTCGGTGTATATCGCCCCGGCGTTCTTCAGATCATCCGCGATCGACATGTATCCGGTGACCTTGCGTCCCTTGACCACCCCGGCCGAGATGAGAATCCACGGCCCATGGCAAATCGCGGCCACCAGTTTGCCGGCCTCCGTCATCTGACGGACGAACTGCAGCACCTCGGGCCGGATGCGAAGCCGGTCCGGAGACTCGAACCCGCCAGGCAGGATGACACAGTCGAAATCAGAGGCTTTCAGATTGTCCGTGGACATGGTCGCCCGGGCGGGAACACCGTACTTGCCGATCATGTTCTGTCCGCCGGGGGTGGCAACGTCCAAGCGAAATCCCTCTTCCAGCACGCGGTAGTAGGGATACACGAATTCCTCATCTTGGAAGTTCTGCGCCACGATGATGACGACTCTCTTCATACTTGCCTCCTACGGCTGGACAGTCTTTCGATGGCTTGCGGCAACTCGCGCAGACTGGCGATAAAAACGACGTCTGTGTCGCTCCAGTCCGTCACGCCGGACTGGCGACCGATGAAGTCGAGGCCCACCTCGACCGCAGCCTGATAATCGTTCTGCGAATCGCCTACGTAGACACTCGCCTGCTTCTCCCATCCCCGATTTGCCAACAACTCCGTCAAGTTTTGCCCTTTCTCCTTGGGAGACCCCAAAATCTCCTGAAAATACTTCTCGATCCCGCGGGCGCGACACACCTGGCGAAGCTCCTGCTGGTCCGAACCTGATACGACCGCGAACTCGAACCGACCCTGATGCCCTGTGAGAAACTCCAGCGAGCCTTCGACCGGCGCCGCCTTAATCACCCTCTGTTTGACGATGTCGGAGTACCGGCCGGCCAGCATCGCGATCTGTTCCTCGGACACCGGTCGGCGTAGGATATCCTCGTACAGATGTCGGATCTTGCCGTAGCGGGATAGACCGCCATTGGCGCGGACGAAGTCCATGAACCGCGTCATTTCTCCATCTGGAAGGTCCCGAAAGAGCTCTGCAAAGCCCTGGAAACGGATTTCGTTGGTCTCGGCCAAGACCCCGTCAAAATCAAAAATCACATATCGGTACCCCATGGCGATCATCAGATGAAATTCACATGCGGATGTGGGTGTTTCAATTCCCACAGATATCGATTCACTTCGTCCATGCGGCACCCTACCCGGCAGGAAGAAACGTCGAGTTTTTCCATGCACCAGCGTAAAGAATCTATGCGCTTCTTCCCCTGCCAGATCTCCTCGAAGGTGCTCTCTGCAATATTGCCATACAGGAATCGCTCATCGCCCAGGTAGACGCTGCACCCCCAGATGTTGCCCCCGGCGTCCAGATACGACCAGAAAGGCAACGCCAAGCAGCACCGGTACGGCCGGGTCCCCTCGTCCCACTTCTGCATCGCCTTGCGGCGGAAAATCACGTCGAAACCCGCTGTACGGACTTGATCAAGCTGTTCAGCCAAGTCGTCGTATCCGCTGTAGGAGACGCTCTCGAAGGCGCGATGATGGCTCTGGGGATGCTGAGAATAGGGTTTCACGACCAGGTAGTCCATCCCCAGATCCCGGCACCGCTCGGCCAGGCTCACCACTTCGTATCGGTTGTCCGGCAACAAGAGGAGCTGCGCTCCAAGTGTACAGGAGGAACCCTGCTTCGTCCGGATGCCCACCGCCCGCTCGATGTTCCTGAGAAGCCTCGTGAAATCCTCCGGCCGGGTACCGTGAATTGCGGCATAAGTCTGGGGTGTCCCGGCGTCGATGCTGATCTTGATCCAGGAGGTCGAGCCCAGAATCCGCTCGCTCACCTCGGGGGTCATCAGCACGCCGTTGGTCGTCAGTGCCACGTCGATTCCCGCCTGCTCTTTGGCGTACAGGAGGATCTCGACCATGTGGCGATGCAGAAAAGGCTCGCCTTCCCCTGCGAACATGATGCTCTTGAGGCCCAGGGTTCCCATCTCAGACAGACGCGTTTTGAGCAGGTCGACATCGAGGAATCGCGGCTTGTAGCCCATGAAATCCAAGCCACAGAAAACACAGCGATGGTTGCACGATCCTGCAGGCGAGACCTCCATATAGATGGGATAGATCCTCTGGCCTTTGAGCCACTCGCTGACCCGATCCACGTGGAAAAGGAGTTTGTGGTGGTCGATCCTCAGACCCTCAGCAACTACCGGTGATTGATGATTGATGACTGATGATTCAGTCACGCCAACTCCTTCCCCAAAATCCAGGATTCTTCGTCCATTATCAACCCCTGCACAAGGACATTTGATCCATCCAGTAGTGCAGAATCGCGGCGTGGCCGGTCTCGGCCATGCCGTAAGTGTTGGCGGGCAGCCAGAAATTCAGCGTGCCCAATTGCCGCAACGCATTGGTCGGCAACATCGCGGTGAGGGTGACCAGCGTCGCCTCCCTCGACACCGCGAACTCCGCGGCCTTGATCACGTTGGGGGAATTGCCCGAACTGCTGATCGCCACGACCATGTCGCCAGGCTTGAGCCGCCTGCGAAGCGGCGCGAGGAAGACCATCTCGTAAGACATGTCGTTGGCCACTGCGGTAATTAAAGAAATGTCCGTGAAAACCTGCGTATGCAAATCCGCGTTCTTAGCCAAATCCGCCGCGAAATGGCTGGCCATCGAAGCGCTGGCGCCGTTGCCCATCAAATAGATGACCCGTTCGGCCAGACGGACGTCCTCCGTGCTGTCGCACCAAAGCTCGAAAGCCTGGTCGCAATCCACAGGCACGTCCCCGTTCACGGTGGTCTGGATGCCCGCCAAGCAATGGTCCAAGGCCAGGATCTGTTCGTTCCAACCTGGCGTCTTTGCAGCTCTAACCAGCTTGGCCGCGTTGACTTGCGGTCCAAAGCTGGGCGATCGTATCTGCGTGATGTCCTTTAACATAGTAGCTCGTCCCACCATCCGCAACCGTGCGAACCAGCATTGTCTTCCACGGTCGGAAATAGTAACTCGGACTGCTCCTGGCAGCCTCATGCCGATAGTCGGAGGGCAGATCGTGCAAATCACATACCAGAGTCGTGAAGTCGTTCATTTTTCGGCCTCTCTGGACGGCTACATTGCGGACCATCGCCAAGGCTTTGAGGAACACCTCAGGGGCCATGACCGCGCTGCCGAAGTTCATCACCACTCCATGTTCCAGGTTCTCTAGGACTTTAGCGAAGATTAGGAAATCGCGGTAACTCGCGGCGCCGAGGGCCGCGCCGTCGCAGTTGGGATGCTCGTGAATAATGTCATAACCGATCCCCACGTGGATCGTGAAGGGAATCCCCCATTGCGACGCGGCCGCCAGAACGCTGAGGTCCTTGTGAGGATAGAGACCTTGGGCAATTTCGCGACCCAAAGCCTCGCCCAAACCCAAGCCCTCCCTTGCGGCGAAGGCAATCACGTCGTTTATACCGGCGGTCTCTTTCCAAAGGCCGAATTGCCCCTCCCGAATATAATGGGCCACGCTCTCGGTGGTAGCTCCGACGAGGGCCAGCTCGTAATCGTGGATGGCACAGGCTCCGTTGCCTGCGACCGCGGTGACAAGTCTCTGCTCCATCAGATCGATGATGTATCGTTGGACGCCGGACCGTAACACATGGGCCCCCATCATCAGGATCACCGCGGCGTTCTTTTCTCGGGCCTCCCGAATCCGCTGGGCGACTTCCTTCAGTTCGGAGCAAGACACCTCGACCGGCCGAAGGGCGAGTACCTTGGCGATCTCATAGTCGTGCTGGCGTTGCCCCAAGGGACGAATAGAAAGCTGCGACCTGTCGAAGAGAGGAAATCTGCTGGCCATGGCATCTCATTTTAACAGGGAAGTCACGTACTTGATCAGGCCGGACTTGTCGATGGCCTTCTGATTTCCGATGATCTGAACCGCTAGGGCACCGGCCACATTGCCCAGGAATGCGGTGATTTCCAAGGGGGCGTCGAGCCGGGCGGCTAGAGAACTGATGGCAAAAAACGCGTCGCCCGAACCGATGCTGTCGATGGCTCTGCTGGCGAACGCAGGCACCACCACGAACGCGCCGGCGGTGTCGGACATGCAGGCCCCCTGCCTGCCCCGCGTCACAGCCAAAGCCCGGCTCTGGAATCGCCGGGCCGTCTCGCAAGTCAACAAACGAAGGTCTTTCTTCAAATCCCGCGTATCGAGGCGTAGTTCGCGCTCCGTCAGGCTGATGTAGTCGGCCCTGGCATATCGCGAGATCGTATGCATCAAGCCGTTGCCGGCGTTTGCCTGGGTGTTCACCGCCAAAAACTGCGAGTGGCTTCCGAGAGACTCACACAAGGTGCGACTCACGGCCCCATGCCCAAAATCGGCCGAGATCACCATGTCACATCGCGGTGTCTCCCGCCGGACACTCTCGACCAGGTCCTGATCCTTCTGAGGGGACAGACCTGAGTCGTCCATTGTGTAAATCTCAAGCCACTTGTGAAGGCTGTACCCGTCGAGGTAACGCCGCTTGACAAGGGTCGGCGCTCCGTCCTGAATCCAGAACTCCGAACGAACTTTGGGATTCAACGACGATTCGATGAACCCGCGATGGTCGTCATGATCACCAAGGATCGTCAACAAGCGAACGCTGTCTACGAAATTCGCGACATGGTTGGCCACGGCCAGTACCCCGCCGGCAAAGCGATCCAGCGATCCGTATTTGACGGCCAGTACAGGCGACTTGCCTGAAGCGCCCAGCGGACTGCAGTAGCAGTATTCGTCGATGATCACGTCGCCGACCAGGAGCACTTTGAGTCTGGCCATCTCGTCGACCACCGACAGGACCTGATCCAGGGAATACCGCCGGCGGAAAAGATCGAGATAATCCTGTAATTCCTTCGAAAACGAAGAAAAGAACCGGTTGATCAGGTTGGTGGAACTGAACACGATGTCCTGCGTGAACCGCAGCTCCACTCCCAATTCGTTGCAGACCCGCTCTTCCTGGGCCAGTTTTCCGGTGCGGTCTCCCTCCACCGATTTGAAGTCCGAGCCCTTCACATAGACGTGGGGCCGGAGTAGTCGAAGCGTTTCTTCCGCGGTGGGCCACTGATTCACCGCGACGTAATCGACGCAACTCAGAGACGCGATGGCCTCGGCACGAAGCTGCTCAGAAAACGCCGGCCGCCTGTCCCCCTTGTCCACATACACGTCCGGCGTCAGGGTCACGACCAGGATGTCGCCGAAACTGCGGGCCTGCTCGAAATATCGGATGTGCCCGATGTGAAGCAGGTCGAATACGCCATGACAATGGACGATTTTCTTATTCGCATCGCGATGCGGCCGGAGCACGTCCAGCAATTTGTTCAGCGGGAATATCTTGTGATTCTGATTCATATCGATTTGGGTTTCTGGGTCGGTCGCCCCATGTCAGCGACGAAGGGGCAAGAAAGTAGGTCGGCTTCGATTGGGCCGCCGTGCTTGTCGACAAAAGCAGATTAGCCATCTCATGGGGCAAATCGGTAACCAGGATGGCGTCATAATCCACGCTCTCCAGATCCGCCAGGCGGTAACAGGGCAAATGGTAAAACTTCTTTTGGGTGGCCGCCCCGCGGAGTTCGACAAACCCGGCGATCTGATCCAACTCCAGGCCGAACACGTCGAAGAAGAAAAAATCCATCGCATTCTTGCCGGTTCCGAGAATGATGATCTTTCGAGCTCGTCGAAGATCCCTTCCGAGTTGCTGGTAGTATTCCCGAGTCTGAGGCAAGTCCATGAAATGAAGGAAGTTCTTCTGATGACAGGCCGAGCAACGGAAGGAGTACTCCACGACGTTTACGACATCCTGCGCGCGGACAAGCTGTGCATGCTGGGTTCCGCATCGATGACAACATCCCAGGAGGTGGATCTCCCGGTTGCCGTTGCCCGCAGGACGAGCCAGCAGGGTCACATCCCGCGCACAAAATTCACGATACTGGAACGAGAGATATCGTCGGACCTGCTTGTAAACGGACTCCAGGACCGTCTCGGACGGCATGGCGCTGATGTTGAAATAGGACATCTCCGAAAGCGATGGCGACCGCCATGACCATTCCTTCATCCGGTTCGTCATATAATCCCATTCGTCGCCGATCAAACCCTTTTTGAGCGCACGGACGTAGATCGGCGTGCCGGGGTAGACGCCTACAAGCCCGAAACTGGCATCCATCTTGTTCTCGATCACGAAGTCGAACGTTTTCTTCAGATCCTCTTCCGTCTCATTCTCATTGGTCATCATGAACGGAGAATCCACCATCAATCCGACCCGCCGGGCGGCGTCGAGCGTCCTCTTGAACTGATCCACGGAACACCCGCGTTTGAGCGTGGGCAGGATGTTCTCCGAGGCACTCTCCAGACCGGCGCAGATCATGACACAACCGGCGTCCTTCATGATCGGCAGCAACTCGGTCGATTGGTCCATGCGGAAACAGCAACTCCACGGCTTCCTCGGTCGCGTCTTCTTGTACTCCCGGCAAAACTCCAGAATGTCCTCGTCGCAATCAAAGAAGATCTCAGTGGCGAACGTGATCCACTCGAACTGGTAGCGGCGATTCCATTGTTCGATTTCGCAAAGGATGTTCTCAATCCTACGCGGCATGAATCGCCCGACTGTGGGGGAGCAGAAACTACATCCCCCTTTACAGCCTCGCCCCGTCAGGACGGGCATCATCCGACCCAGGCCCGGGATAACATGGTGACGGTAGGAATCGATGTAGCCTTGAAGATCGATCGCCTCGTAGGCCGGCATGAAATCTTCCTGGTCGAGAGCCACGCGAGTGGGAGAATTTCGAACCAGGTTCCCATCTCGCCCCTTGAAAGCCAACCCCGGGATAGCCCCGTAATCGGCGCCTGCATGCAGCGTATGGAGAAGCTCTGGAAAACAGGGCTCGGCTTCTCCCACCACGGCAAAATCGATCGGCAGTTTGTCCAGAAGCAGATCCAACCGAGCATTCTTCGTGATATTCCCCCCCAGAATGATAGGCGTCTGCGGAGACAGCGACCGAAGACGGGTCAGCATTTCACGAAACCAGTTTATACCGTAGACGAACCCCCCTGTCCCCACGGCCAGGTACTCCCCCGCCGCCAGCTTTCGCAGGTAATGCTCCACAGGCAGAGCCGGCCGGTTCATATCGAGGAAATCTGCGGGAATCTCCGCCCGCTTCAGGCAGGACAAAACATAGCCCATGCCGATCGGGATAAACTGAAAGGGGGGTTTGACAATCAAAACGGTTTTCATCTTCGGTCTCCGGAGCCTCCGCTTTGGGGTCGAGCCGTCACACAGAGATGCCACCCCCATCGCCGTTCCAGACTCCGGAACAAGGCGTCGGGCATCCAACGGAACGGCCATGCCTTGCGGTACTCGTAACGCTTGTATTCCGGGATGCTGTAGGGAAAGATGTGCTCGACGTTCTCGGTCACCACCGTGAATCCTTTCAACAGGTCCCGGACGGTTTTGCGGGAGTAACTGTACGTCACCGGGCAACCCGTCTGGGCCTCGGAATAACGGGCAATTAATTCATCGAGTTTCCAAAACGCTCCTTTTCCCTGCGTGAGCAATATCCAGAGAACCTTGTAGGAGTAGCGATGATACACCATCATCTTGAACAGACTCGAAGATCCCACGTATCTTCGAATCTGGGCGATCACATTCTCAGGATGCGGCGTATGGTGGATCACGCCGAACGAATAGACCAAATCGTATATATCGAGCGGAACGACCTCTGACAGCCGTTCGGCGTCCGCCTGGTAGAACGTGATACGGTCCTGCAGGCCGAAGACCGTCGCGCGTGTTTTCGCCACACCGAGGGACTGCTCCGAGAGATCCACCGCTGTGACCTGAGCCCCGGCTCTCGCGAAACAAATCGTGTCGGTTCCGATACCACAGCCGATCTCCAACACTTTCTTACCGCTCCACCGCTCGAACTCCGCGAATCGAGGGATGTGTGGCTCCACAAAGTACTTTCGAGCCTCGACTTCCTCGAAGTATTCGCGGGTCCCGACCGGTCTAGGTGAGTGCCGGATGTTGCACGGCCGGGCGTCCCAGTATCGGCGTACGTCGTCGACCGTCCTGGTGCGAAATGCCTGCGCCAAGGTCATACATGATTCTCCCGGATATCGGCGCAGCGGTTCCGAAGGCACGGTATTCGAATTTTCGGAACGAAACATCGCGATAGATGCGCCAGCAATCGATCAACAAAGGCAAAGGACCCGCCCGGTCTTCCAGTCGAGCGATGTCCAATTGACTGTACTGCGGCCACGGCGTCAACATGACCACAACGGAGGCGTTCGCGACCGCGTCGTAAGGACACTCGCAACAGATTCCGCGTCTTTTGAGGGCCTCCGAAGCATTGACCAACGCCTTCGGATCGTGCATCCGAACCACGTACCCTGCATCGAGCAACCTTCTGGCCAGCATCACCGGCTGCGACTCCTCGACGATGGGGGTTCCCGGCTTGTAGGACAAGCCCAGAAGTGCGACGGTCGAACCGGGCAACGCATGTTCTTGGATCATGGCCAGCAGTCGGTCCACGATTTCCCGATTCACTTCCACCACCCGCGGACTCAGGTGCGCCCATGTCCCCGCGTCTTCGGCGCACCGCTGAAACGCCAGATTGTCCCGCGGGAAACACGGCCCACCGAAACCCAACCCCCCTTTGAGATACTTGCGTCCCACCCTCGCGTCGGCCCCGATGGCGGTGGTCACCACGTCCACGTCCGCCCCGGGAATCCGTTCGCAAATCGCCGCCAATTCGTTGGCGAAGCTGATCTTCATCGTCACATAACAATTGAGACTCAGCTTGGTGATCTCCGCGTTGGTCAAATTCATCACGGCGTAATAAGGATCGCTTTCAATGACGTAGCGGTACAAATCTCGGGCCATCTGAGCGGATCGATCGTCCGAGGCTCCGATCAACAACAGATCGGGGTGAAGAAAATCGTGAATCACCGACCCCAGCGCGACGAACTCGGGGTTGTACAAAAAACCGAAGTCCCTCCCGCACTTCTTGCCGGTCAGCGACTCCAGAAGAGGCACAAAGACCCGCTCGCACGTGCCGGGCATGACCGTCGAGACAACCCCAACGACGTGAAACGAATTCTTGACGCGTAGGAACGGAGAAATTCGTTCCAAAACCGCCTCCACCGAGGCGTTGGAGAATCGGCCGTCGGGGTTGCTCGGCGTGGGAACCGTAATCATCGTGATGTCGCTGTTGCGCACCGCATGGCCGTAATCCGTGGTGAACTCCATGTTGCGCCGACACTTATCCAGAAGTTCGGTCAAACCCGGTTCGTCGATTGGACAGGAGCCTGTGTTCAAGGCCTCCACATGAGAACCGTTGGAATCGACCCCGATCACACGATGGCCCTTTCCCGCGAAACATGCTGCCGAGCAAAGCCCAAGCTTGCCCAGACCAATCGAAGAGATCGCGAGCTGATGATTCGTCGGGGAGGATTTAGGATTTGCCATAATCGATTTCCTGTATTCAACGATCCATTCCATAGGCGTCAATCGCCCGTTTGACCTTGCGCAATTGTCTCAACTTGTTCTGGACGTCGGCCTGTTCGGCTCGAAGCATCAAAGCCAATTCGTGGTACAATCGCTCCAAGTCGCGTCGACGGGCCTTGGAAATATCGGCCGCCCCCCCCTCTTGGCGAGTAATTCCCGCCACGAGGGCGTTCGTCGGTTCGCCCAAAGACTCGACCCGCGAGAAATCTCCTTTCCTCGCCGCCTCCAGTTGTTCCTCCAACAGACCGCACAGACGGACTGCCAAGTTCTCGACTTCCCGCCCCACATCCTGTCTGCGACCGCCATGCGTGGTCATGTCTGTCCTGCCCCCGCCAGCGTGTGCTCGACCTCTTCGAGCAGATTCACGGCGTCCTGGTTCCCCGGCTCCAGCGCCAGCAAATCCAGAAGCATCCCTTTGGCCAGTTCGGTCCGGCCGTCCTTGAAATACAGGGCCGACAAAGCGAACATCACGGAGGTGTCGCCGGGGTGCATCTGGAGATAGACCTGAAGATAATAGATCACCTTGGCAAAAGAACCCATCTCGCACGAAACCTGGAACAACCCCAGGAGGGCCGTGATGTTATTGCTGTCCAGCTCAAGCGACTTCATGTAGAGATCGAACGATTGTGGAAACTCGCGACGTTGCTGCGCCACCATTGCCAGTCCGGCGTAAGCCTTGGCGCACCGAGGGTCCAACCGGCAGGCGACCCGGAACGCGATCTCCGCTTCCTCGAGCTTGGCCTCCTGAAGGGCTGCGACCCCCAGACCCACATAGGGCCCCGGCTCATCGGGTCCCAACGAGGCGGCCTTCTCGTAACAGCGGTGAGCCTGGCTGTAGTTGCCGACCGATGTATAACAGTCCCCGAGTTCCTGCAACACTTCATAATGCTGCGTCAACTTGTGCCTTTCGATCTCGTTGGCGTTCATGCTGTCCATACAGGTTGTGGTCCTAGACTCCCCGACGGGTCTGCTCGTATTGCCTTGGGGCTTGAGATTGCAGCGGCTCCGGCACCACAGGGCTTGAAAGCCATTTCTCGGCCTGCCGGAGAAGCCCGATCGCTCCGGCAAAATCCCGCTGCTTACGACGCACCTTGGCTTCCAGCAACAGCGTATCGACCGCGGGACGCAGACGGTTGACCTCGCGACTCAACCGATCCGCCTGAGTATGGTCGCCCGCCTCAAAGTAGGCGCGGGCCGCCATCGCTTTCATCCACAACTCATTGCCGTATTGTCGGCTCATTTGCTCGAACAAACGAGCCGCCAATAGCCAATCTCCCTCCGCCTCCGCCAGCTTGCCCTGCCGGAGCAACTCGTCGAACTGAAAAGGCAGTTCCTCCGGATCGGGACTTCGCAGACAAACTCCGAAAGCGGTCAGCGAATTCTCGATCGACAGGTGCGGATACCTCGAACGAGCCTGCACAAGGTCGGACCGCCGCACAACCGCACCCCATCGACCCGATTCACAACCGGGCAACAAGAAGCCTTCGCGATCCGACCGGCTTTGAAGAATGGCGTGCACCGCATCTTCCACCCACATGTCTTCGACGGGGATCCCCCGGGGAACGACCGCCACGTGCCGTTCTTGGGCCTTCCGCAGCGCGACGTCCACCCGTTCGTCCACGGAGCTTTGGGGGGCCACGGGAACACATACCACGTTGGGCATCTGGAGGTCCAGCCTCGCCAGATCCTGCGGCGAGAGTGGAAGATAGAGCTGATACGGGTAGAACGTGTACCGCCATATCCGCATGAGCATTCGGCCGACCTCGTGATCCAGCCGGTCGAGGGCCATGATGATGGACAGTTCACCCATCTTGGGCCAAGGTTTCGGCGGGTTCTTCGTCCGAATCGCCAACATGTTGCGAAGGTAATCCTCGGAATCCTTCCGCCGCACATCCGAGATGCGGTCCGAGTGGTTAAGCGGACAATAGAACTCCCCCGTAATCGACAGGACGTGATGAAAGTCCGAAAAAAAGGCTATTCGACGATTGATATCCCAATCGATCAGGATGTTGAGGTCCTCGGAATAAGGACCGGTCCTGTCAAGCAGATCCCGACGGTGCATCAACGAAACGTGCAGAACGTGGTTGAAATACAGCATCAGGAACCGGTCGAAATCCCGGCTGATCTCCACATGCTTGCTCAGGACGACCCGCTCGTGGTCGGGTCGGACCTCGCAGTAGACGCGGTACAAGTCACTGTAGGCCGCGTGACAATCGGTCTGTGTCTCCAGGGCCCGAACCAGCGTCTCGACATGCTCCGGATACCAGGCGTCGTCGTCGTCCAGGTAAGCGACGTATTCGCCCTGTGCCTTGGCCAGCGCCTCGTTGAGCGAATACGGCTTGCCACGGTTCTCTTTCCTGTCGAGAAAGACGATTCGAGAATCGCCAAACGAGCGGACCACGTCGGCGACGTCTTCGCCGCCGTCACGGATCACAAAGATCTCCAGATTGCGGTGGGTCTGTGCCAAGGCGCTGGCCAGCGCGCCGGCCAGATACCGCCGTCGGTTGAACGTCGGCATCAGCACGGTCACCAACGGACCCTGAACGTCTCCCCTGCGGGGCCCCCCACCACCTGTCGTATCTGCGAAGTAATCTGTCATCGCTCGTGCAACCGCAGTTTGTCAGGGCGTGGCGCGTCGCATCTGGCGAGGCGACCGGCGAACGGGAATCTCACAGGATGCGTCCCGCGCACCATGGCCGGCCCTGGATTCGATCTCGATCTCGATCTGCTGGAGAATGCCGTTGACCCGACTCAACTGCTGATCAAGGGGGTATCGTTGCTCCACAAACCGGCGATATTGCTCCGGCTCATACTCTCGACCTAACACACGTTCGCAAAACTGTTCGGCGATGTTGAACAAATGCTGCGACGGGAACAACTTGTCGGCCCCCGGAAAATTGTGAACGATGGGTTTCAGGCCGCAGGCCATGCCCGCCAACAAGGCCTCGATCTGTTCTTCTCCGATGCCGCAGGCGACGATATAATGCTTGTCGCTGAGCCAACTGTTCAGTTCCCCATACGAAGGTTCAAACGAAATGACCTCGGTCAAATCCAACGTACGCACCATGTGGCGGATGTACTGCTCCAGGAGGGGGCTTTCGAATGAACCGGCGAACGAAAGCCGGTATTCCGGGTCGAGGTAGTGCAGCTTCTGCATACACTGAATCAGAAACGCCGGGTTGGCCTGCATGGTCAGACAGCCGATGCAGGCGAGGTTCTTTCCCCGCTCCCGTCGGCGCAGTGCATACCGTTGAAGATTCACCCCGTTGGGCACCACGACCAACCGGGTGCGATTGCGGATGTCCGGCACCTGTTCGACCAACACCTCCTCCACCGCGGAACTGCCGATCTGGACCAGAATGCTGACGTTTTCCCAGCATACGTCCTTCGCCCATCGATCACACAAATCCGATCTCCGCACGCTGACGACAATCCGGGCGTCGCCTCCGAGTCGGGAAGCCTCCACGACCCTCGGACCGCCTCCGTCGAACCAGGCGATGTCGCTCCATCGCAACAGGTTGACCATCGCCTCCTGCGAAGCTTCCGACTCGCACACCAAGCCGAGCCCCTGATGGTATTCGGTCGGGAATCGTTCCTGCACGAACTCGCAGATCTCGGCCAGCACTCCATCCTCCCCGGCACCGGCGCGGAAGAACGCCACTTTCGGCCGTTTGCTGCGGATCACCTCCAACATCGGCGTAAGCACTTCCTGCTCGGGCCACAACCTGCGGGAACGAAGCAGTACTTCGATGGCCGGCCCGATCCGTCCTTGGTCCAGAAGCAGGGTGGCCGTCCGGTTCAGCACATCGATATTCAAGATGTTCATCTGCTCCATGACGTCGAACAGCGCAGCGGCCTCCAGCCCCCGTCCGCCCGCCAGATACGCTTCCACGAGGTTCCAAACGATCTCCGCGCTGTCGGCCTTGATACTTCGCGCCTTGACCAAATAACCGATGGCGTCCTCGGTTTGCCCCAGGCAATGGAGAATCGCGCCGGCGTCATTGAGGGCCTGAAAATCGTTCGGCGCCAAACGCAGATGCTCACGAATGCAGTTGAGCCCCTCCTGGTGCTTCCCGGCGGTAGCCAGCTCCAGTCCCCGTTCATAATGGTTCAAACCCGTCTGCGTCGTCATCCTTTGTGCTCCCTTCTTGGCAACTATCACAGGACGATCAGAATTCGCCGGAATGCTGCAAATGGCATGCCGCTTCCCGAAAACACGAGCACGAACCTTTCCACCACGGCAACCTCCACCAGGTCGGATAGAAATCAAACACCGGCGTATGCAAACCAGTCGGTCCTCAAGTCCAACTCCGCCGTCAAGATATGAAATCCAAAAGCGACATGCTCATAAGTTTGCCCGCGACGGAAAGAGACATCTGGTACAGCACCTCGCGACGCGACAAATCGATCGCAATCTGCGAGATATCGGCTTCCTGCAACCGCGTGGTCTCGTCCTTGGTGTCGAATTCCATATCTTCCAGATTCTTGCTGAGCGTGCTGAGAAAACCGATCTTCGAGCCGGTGGAAACTTCCTTTTGGACCAAGAGATGACGCACTTCCTCCACGGCGGCCACGCACTCGTCCACGTAGTTGAGCAATTCCTGGGTGTTCAAGCCGCGCTCGTTCTGCAGAAGGTCCCGTAGGCTGATCAGCGTGCTGAACACGTTGTAAGTGCCGGGAACCCGGACCAGTTCGGTTCCCGTGCCGGTGATGCCGGTGGTGTCAACGTACAGGACGCGTCCTGTCCGGGAGTCGGTCACAGCCAGATTGGTCGATCCTTCCGCCGGCACCGTCACAAATGTGGCGCCGTCATCGATGGAGATGCGATAATTGGTGCCGTCGTGCTCCACGGTCATCCAGACGTCGCCTTGGACGGTGGAGGTTCCGGTTCCCGCGGTGACGCCGCTGCTGCCGAGGAATAAAGGCGTCTGTCGATAATTGGCACGGAAGACCTCATCCCCGACATGGTAGCTCTCGATCTGCAACCCCGGCGCCACGTCCACATAACGAGATGCGTAGCTCCCCTGATACGTGACCGAGACAATCTTCCCGCCCTCGCGCTGGACGACATAGGGGGCAATGCTGGTGTCGTTACCCCCGAAAAGATATTGGCTGGCGTGCTTGGTGTTCGCCAAAGACACCAACTGCTCCAGACTGTTGTTGAGCTTGTCGGCGATGCGTTTCTGCCCTGCATCATCGTGAACACCTCCGACGATCTGCGTCAGCAGGGTTAGACTGGAAGCCAGCTCGGTCGACATGTCGCCGATGATGGTCGAGGAAATCTCCAGATTCCCGATCAGTTCCTTGACGTTCTCTTGGTAGCTCTGGAGGGATCTTTCCTGCGAGTTGAGCCCCAGGATCCTATAGGCGTCCGAGGGACTGTCGGACCCACGGTTGACCCGATTGCCGCTGGCCGCTTGCTCCTGCAACTGGAGAATCGACTTTCCGTGCAAGCTCAGAGCATAGGAAATGCTGCTATAGATACTGGTGAGTGATCCGCTCATGATCGCCTTTCAAACCATCCCCATCAATGTGTTCATAATCGACTGAAGAGTGGTCAGATACTTGGCCACGGCCTGAAACATCTTCTCGAAGATCATCAACTGGGCCGCTTCATCGTTGATGTTGACGTCGCTGATTTCGCTCCGCCGGTTTTCGAGGTTTTGAATCATCGCTTCCACATTGGACTGTCGGGATTCCCGCAGATCGACCTGTTGGCCGATGTTGGCCACGATGCGATGGTAGTACTCGCTGGGGGTCATGCCGGTAAGACCGTCTAATCCCTGATCCCGCACCGCCGCCAGACGCAGGGCCGCGATGTTATCGGTCAGATCCGCACCATACGCAGTGGCGATCCGGTCCGGCGTTCCGGCAATGCTGTCCACAAGTTGCATCTTTCCGGCGCTGTCGCCCGAAAAGAACGTATTCATGCCTGCGGCCGCCAGAAACCCTGAGGTGTCGGAGCTGGCCAACCCCAGTGTCTGGAAGAAATCCCCTGCGTTCAGATTCCCGGTGCTGATGGAGATCTGAATGCCGTTGAAAAGTTCGATGACGTCGCCGGCGGCATACCCCCCACCGATGTTGACCGTACTGACCAGATCTCCGTTGCCGTCGGTCACGTCGAGCCGGAGGTTGCCGTTTCCGACGGTTCCGGTACCGACTACCGTGAAGGTGAACGTGTCGTTCTGGTCTCCCTTGTAGATGCCCGAGAGAGTAACGGTAGGAGGCGAACTCCCGGTGAACGCAACGGCTGTAGGCTCCGACATGACGGCCGGAACAAAATCGAATTTGTATCCTAAATCGGCCACAATGTGCAGACGAGACGAGAGAATCGAAGCATTCAGGCCCGGAATCGCGTTGATCTTCGCGGCGATCGTCTGCGACGTGTCGGGCGAGGCGCCCGAAGCGTTCACGTCGATCTCATAGCGGTTGATTTCCCCCGTGGCAGTGTTTGTCACGCGGATGTAGAACGTTCCGTCCTTCACCCTGGCGTCCTTGCCGACCAAGGAAGTGGCATCGAGGGTCCCCCCGCTGAGCTCTGTGAACGAGCCGCTGACGCCCAATCCCTGCACATGGATTTGATTGACGCTGGCGACGATCTCTTGGGCCAGATGGTCCAGATCGGTCGCGATCCCCTGGAGCAACTCGTTCTTCAACGACATCAGGCCGCCGAGCCGACCGCCCTGCACGGTGATCCCGTAACCGTTGCTGTTGCCCGCCGAGACTCCGAGGGAACCGTCGTCCCGCAATCCGACCTGGATCTCCACGGTGATCGCTCCCGTGACGATCGGCAGCCCCCCCATGGAGACATCGACGATGCCATGTTCCCGATCCGTTGTCTCCACGCTTGCCAGCTTTGCCAGCTCCACGATCAATTGGTCTCGGTGATCGCGGAGGTTGTTGGCCTGTCCCTGGCTGATCTCGATGACTTGAATCTTGCCGTTGAGTTCGGCGATCTGTTTGATCAGAGAGTTGATCGATTCGCCGGTGTTTTTCGCCTCGAGCACAACCTGGTCCTCAAGGTTGCTCAGGGAAGCCCCCATGCGTCGGAATTCGCTACACATGACCTCGGCGCAACTGACCACGTCGTTGCGCCACACTCGCTCCAAAGGATGGGCGGCCAACCCTCGCAAAGAGTCGAAAAACGCGTCGATCGTCGCGTTCAGACCGCTGCCTTCGGCAAATTCACCGAACGTCGTCTCCACCGCGGTCAGAATGGACAGTTCCTGCGAGATCTGCTCGTAACTGGAGCCTTGCTGCATGATCTCGGCCTCCAGCAGCTTGTCGATCAGCCGCGTTACGCCCGCGATGTCCACTCCGGCCCCGACGGCATTCTGAGCCATCCTGCCGTAAGTCGTCGGAGTGAGCTCCACTCTCTGACGATGGTACCCCGCCGTCGAGGCGTTGGCGATGTTGTTTCCGATCACCTCCAACGCGCTGGACGCGGCATTGAGACCACTGAGTCCTATCGAAAAATTCTGCATCGTTCCATCCTGATCGCGGCATCCGCCGGACCGTCAAAACTGCATGTTCAACAACGCCACTCCCGTCGAGTGTCGGGCAGTGCCCGTGGGACTGTAGGTCGTACCCGCCTTGCCGTCCGGCCCGAGAAAAACGCGCAACAACGACCGATTGAATTTCGCGCAGTCCGCGATCAATAGGCTCGTCAGAGTATGCTCTCGTCTCAAGCGGGCAATCAAGACTTTCAGTCTCGCCTGACGCTCCGCCAGCGCCGATCGCTCCGACTCCGCCAGTCGCGACAACAACCCCGACAACGTCAAATCGGTCTCAGGCAGTCCCAAAATCGTCGCCAATTCCCTGCGCAACTCCTGCCGCCGACGCTCGGTGACGGCGTAGGCCTGTGCCTGTTCGTGAATCTCCAGCAACTGCTGCTGGAGCGATTCGTCGTCCCGTTTGATCAGGAAACCGCGAAGCGCGTCAAGCCGCAACAAGGTGGCCTCGATATGTCGAATGTCCTCATCGAGCACTTCCAACAACGCCGCCACTCGCGTTTGAATCTCCGGATCCGGCCTGCCCCGTCGAAGATCTCCTTTTGCTTTCGCCAATGCCATCGTTATAATTCCTCGTCAATCGATCCTGCGGGGTCCACAGGGCCCTGCATCTGCTTGATGTACCGGTAGACATCTTTCCAGAGTCCGAAGCCGCCCTTGTCGGCGACGTCCTGAGCGAGGTAAAGCCAGAACATGCCTCGCACCTGCTGCGATCCACTGTCCTGGTCGTCGAAACCGCTGTCTTCGATCGAGTTCTGCACTTGTTCGAACAGCTTCGTCAAAAGAACCGATTCAAAGTCCCTCCCGATCTGCTTTTGTTTCTCGTCGTTCTGAGGGGCTGACGCGACCGGCTCGGCGTTCTGCGTTCCCTCGATTGCCTGAGCGTTGTTCCGCAAGCGGAGGGAAATGCTGTACGGAGTCCGATCGGGCGTTTGCGTCAGAGGCAGAGATCCCGGCATTCCTATCGATTCGACACCATCCATTGGACCACTCCTACATGAGGATCAGCTTCGCCTGCAAGGCTCCCGCCTTCTTCAGAGCGTTGAAAATCGCGATCAGATCCCGAGGCGAGGCTCCGATCGCGTTGAGCGCCTTGGCCAGTTCCGACACGGTCACCGTTCTGGCCATGGGGATCAGATACGCGTTCTGTTCCTGCACATCCAACGAGGTGTCCGGGATCACGGCCGTGGTGGCGCCTTCCGTAAAAGGCGTGGTCGGCTGGGAAACCTCGGCCGATTCCTTCACCTTGACCACCAGGCTGCCCTGCGCGATGGCCACGGAGGAAATCCCGACGTTCTCGCCCACGACGATCGTACCGGTGCGTTCGTTGATGACAACCGTCGCCGGCACGTCGACGGTCACCTCTTTGAGGGTAATTTCGTCGATAAAGGAAACGATGCGCGCCGCGGGGATCTCGGCAGGCACACCGACGCGGACCGCGCCTGCATCGAGTACCATCGAGATCCCTGGATACGTCTTGTTGATGGCGTCGCTGATCCGCTGGGCGGTTGTGAAGTCGCTGTTACGGAGAGTCAACGTGAGATATCGTAGTCCGGCCGCTTGTTCGATGAAGGTGGCCAATTCGGAGCGTTCGACGATGGCACCGTCCGGAATCCGCCCGACGGTCTGATGGTTCTTCGACAAAGTGGCCTGGTTGCCGGAGGCGGACCAGCCGCCGAGCGATACGCCTCCCTGCGCCACGGCGTACACCTGGCCGTCCAGCCCCCGCAACGGAGTCGGCAGCAACATGGCCCCTTGCAGAGTTTCCGCGTCGCCGATCGAGGAGACATCGACGTCGATCCTCATACCCTCGCGGTCGAACGGCCCCAATTCCGCGGTCACCATAACCACCGCCACATTTCCTCCCGTCAGATCCGACGGCGCCAAGACCAGTCCGGAGTCGCGAAGCACGTTGGTCAACATCTGACGAGAAAGCAGGGTCTTGTCCCCCGTGCCCGCCAACCCGACCACCAGTCCGATGCCGGACAAGGGGTTGCTGCGTATACCCTGGATCTCAACGATATCTTTAATGCGTTCCCCCCGCCCCATCCCGGGGAGGAAGAACCACGACATCACCACCGCCAAGAAAGCCAAAATCCTGGAACCACGCGTCATCCTGATGCACTCCACGGGAAAACCGTTTCACAACTGATCACCAGGGCCAGAGGATGTCGAAGATCCGTCCCGCCCAGCCCGGCCGGGTGTAGGCCGCCGCAACGCCACTGTTCTTCATGACGATGTGAAAGTTGGCGACCTGGGCACTCTTGACCGTATTGTCGAAGGCGATATCGCTGGGACGGACGATACCGCTGACCTCGATGGTCTGGATGTCCCCTGCGATGTTCCGGTCGCGGGTACCCATGACGACGAGGTTCCCGTTGGGCAACACGTCCAGCACCACCACGGTGACGCGATCCACAAAGCTTCGTTCATCCTTGTAATCGGCCTTGCCCTTGAGCGTGTTGCTGCTCTCGGCGTTCATCTGAAAGCCGGGGATGCTCGGAAGAATGTGGTCGATGTTCAGCCGGCCGTTGAAATCGCTGGATCTCTCCGTCTCCTTCTGGAGGTCGCGTTTGGCCTTGTTGTCCACCGTGCTCTCCTCGGCGATCTTGATCGTGAGAATGTCCCCGATCTTCCTTGCGACGTCGTCGCCGTAGACGGTGGGGACATTCTTGTCACGTTTGCCCCAGATCGACCCGGCGGACAGCGGATCCCCCAAAGAAAGGACCCCCACGAGCGTCGCGAACACGAATGCTTTTCGAGTTTTCATCGATTCCCTTTCGATTGTGATTCTTACAGCGTCGGCTCGACGGTCCCGTCGGCGTTCACTTTGCACACGATGACCCGGTTCGAGTCGGCGTTCTTGACTTTGACAAGGTCTCCGACCCGCCCCTCTTGCAGAGCGGTGCCGTTGGCCGTGATGGTCAGGCCCGGGCGTTCGATGCGAATGACGACGCCTCGGTTGCGCTGAACCACGATCGGACTCTGGGCGGCGACGACCAGATCCGACCGAAGCTCGGTATTTTCCGGCAGCTTGCGCACCGCGACGAACCCGTACGGCGCCCTCCAGCCTGCCGGCTCGGGCTGGTCGGACACGATTGTCTCGATCCTCATGTCCTCCGGGGTCAGAACCGTCCCTTCGGCGATCTCCCGGGTCGTCACCGCGCGCCTTACTTGGTACTTGAGCCGGAACGAAAGATCCCGAACCCCCACCTCGTTTCCGTCGGCGGTCACGAGGATCTGCACAGCGACCAGGCCGCGCGCCTGGCTCCGGATGAACCGGGGCAACACCTGCAAATCCGCAACGTCCGACGACAGAACCACTTCCTTCGGCCTGACCGGACAAACCGCATCATGAATCCTCGGCGCCGGCGGATGCTGACGCAGGAACGTGCGACCGATCTCGATCAGTTCCTCGGAGCTGATGACCCGATGAAAACGGCGAACCGCCACCGTCTCGGCGCCCGTCAGCCGGACCCGATCCGCCGGGATGCCCGAGGAGGCCAGCCGACTGAGAATCGTCGGGCGATCCAACACCACGCGTTGTCCCGGAGTCGAGAGCTGTCCCAGGCCGATTCCTCCGGCCTTAGCCACCTGTGACGGATCGCCCCGAAGGACGCCGATCTGGCCCAGCGTCAGAAAACTTCCGGGGACCGTGATTTCCCGAGGCAGATGAACCTGCAGAAGTGCCTCCGCGGACTCCGCCCCTTCCGCGGGCGGAGACACCGCCGGCCCCCCCGCCACTAACAGCACCAGTACGATGCAGAAGAGCTCACGTTCCATGACTATCCCCTAGTGGAAGAGGTTGCTCGTATTGCGGAGCATCTCGTCGCCGGCCCGAATCGCCCGGGAGTTGATCTCGTACGCCCGCTGAGCGGTGATCAGATTCACCAGCTCAGTCACCATGTTGACATTGGACTTCTCAAGGAATCCGGATTGGATCTCTCCGAAACCTTCCTGTCCGGCCGTCCCCACCACCGGGGGGCCGCTGGCGTCGCTGGGGGTGAACAAATTGTCGCCTTGACTGATCAGGCCGGAAGGATTCACGAAACGGGCAATCTGAATCGTCCCCACGACCGAGCGGACGCCTTCGGTATTCGTGACATTGACGCCGCCGTCGGTGCCGATGTCGACCGTCGCGGCGTCGGGAGGAATGGTGATCGCCGGCTCGATCTGGTATCCCGACAGGGTCACGAGTTGTCCATTCGCGTTGGTTGTCAGCGATCCGTCCCGTGTGTACCGGAGATCGCCGTTGGGCATGAGCACCTGAAAAAACCCGTTCCCTCGGATGGCAATGTCCATACTGCGCTGGGTGTTGTGGAATTCCCCGAGACTGAACACGCGCAACGTGGACGCCACACGAACGCCGGTGCCCACTTCCATCCCGGTCGGAGCGTTGACCCCCGGCGCGATTTCCGTGCCGGGCTCTTTCATCTTGGCGTACAACAAGTCCTGAAACTCGATCTGGCTGCGTTTGAAACCCGTAGTGTTGACGTTCGCCAGGTTGTTGGCGATCACATCCACCAGGGTCTCCTGGGCCATCATGCCCGTGGCAGAGGTGGAAAACGCTCGCAGCATATGCTTTTCTCCATTGATTATGGCCGACGACCCGCGATCCGCCGTCAAGACCGTCCCTTGGTTATCTCCCGTGAATCATCTATGCGAGGTCATTCTCATCCCATGGCGACGCCGAGAGCGGCGCTTGACGCCTCTTTCTTGACGGAAACCAACTTCATATTCGCCTCGTACATCCTCGACACGAGGATCATATTCACCAACTCATCGACGAGCCTCACGTTGGACGCCTCCTGGTAGCCTTGCTTGACCACCACGTTCAGAGCCTCCGTCGGCGTGACGTCTTGGGGGGCCTGAAAACAATTCTGCCCCACCGCCACGAGCTGGTTCTGGCTGTTGAGGAACTCGACGAGTCGAAGCTTGCCGATCTCCGCCTGGCCGGCAAGGACACGACCGTCTTCGGTGACGTACACGTCCCCCACGTCGGTTTCCGGCGGCACAATCAACGGTCCCGCGGTCCCGGCCACGATCCGCCCCGTTGTGTCCACGATCTGGCCGTTCTGATTCGTCTGAAAAACGCCATGTCTCGTATAGACCGGGCCTTCCGGGGTTTCGATCACGAAGAACCCCGGCCCGTGCAACGCCAGATCCAGTGTCCTCCCCGTCGGCAGTAGGTTGCCTTGTGAGAAATCGAACAAGCCCTGGGTTTGCTCGGACTCCTCCGGGCCCGAGTCTTGGGAACTCTCCTGCGACGCGAGCACCTTTGTGAAGCTGTTGCAGCGGCGTTTGAAGCCCACGGTGCTGACGTTGGCCATGTTATGCGCAACGATATCGAACTCCCGTGTCAGGGCGTTCAGGCTGGCGCTGATTTGGGCTCCGATGTCCGTCACGTCAGATTCCCCAAGTTATGCCCATTCTCCGTTTGCGGCCGAAACGGGGGAAGACAGACCCGCCGCCGGAATCACACCGGGCCCTTCGGTCTCCTCCTGCCGCGAGGAGATCTCGGCCGTAATGTACGCAAGTTCGTCCACCTCCGCGTCGGTCAACCCGGTCAGTTCCACCGCGATCGACATTCCGCTGTCGGTGCTGCGACCGTGTCTGACCTTGCCGATCGCCGCGATGGTGCCCCACCCACCGGGCACTCTGGGTGCCATGCCGGGATCGAGCGTAAACACCACGAGAACCCGATCTCCGGGATGCACCTGAATCGGGGCGTCGAGCAGCAATCCAGGACCCGCCAATTCAGTCACGCGACCTTCCGTGAAGGTCGGGGTCTCGCTCTCCAGGCGGTTGCCGGCCGCCCCCAAGACCGTCTTGATCCCATCGGAGCTCATGTCCACCCGGCAGACGCGTCCCTGTCGAAACGGCAAATACGCGATCAACGCGTGACCTCGAACCGACACACGAGGGAAGCGCCGGCGATTCGTCGACTGCACGGTGTCGCTATGGTTCAAAATCAGTTTACGTCCGTCGCATCGCACCGTCGACGTATCGAATTCCCAGGCGGACAGGCCGCTGTAATATCTCGCCCGCCAGGAGTCCCCGGGTTTGCTGACAAGAGGTTCCTTCAACATGATGGCGAATTCGATCTCATCGTTTCTCATCACGTCGCCCCGGACGACCCCTTCTTCAGGCGAACCGTTGCGGACCAGTTCCACGGACCGGCCGATCGGGATGTCCCGACTGCTGGCCTGGCCCAAACCTACGATCCCACCGACGGGCGAGGCGATCTGGAACCCCAGTTTTTCTCTCAAACGACCAATTTCCGCCCGCAAGTGTTCGTTCTCGTCGGGCGTACGAGTCCGCATGCATTCGGAAATCAGCTTCAAGGCGCCGCGATCGAACGCATCGACCGCGGTGAACACGTCCTGCGTCCGCCGCAGACCGCTTCGCATCACGATCGCCAGCAGAATCTGCCGATCGCGGGCTCCCAACCCCCGTCGCATTGCGTTCTCCGCGAAGACCTCGCGGGTCTGGGCGCGCCGTTGCGCCCGCCGCGTATAGCTGACCCAGATCAGCAACACCACGAGCACCACCAGCAGAATCCCCGCCAGAACGGTGAAGCTGTCGTTGTAGGAGCGGTCGGTGTTCAACCGACGCGCCGCTTCCCATCGCTCCAGGGGCGATAGCGTCAACATGATGTTCTCGATCCACAGCATAGGTTCCCCCAACCACACGCGGCAGCCCCTGGATTTCAGGGACTTCAGATTCGCTGGTCCTCGGTTCTCGTGATCCGCAGAAATCCCTTTCCGACTTACCGAATCAGACTTGTCAACTCGCGAAGGATGTCATTGGCCACGCGGATGGTGCGAGCATTCGCCTGAAAGCCGTTCTGGGCCTCGATCAAGCTGACGAATTCCGTGGCCACATCGGCGTTCGACTTCTCCAGAGCACTGCCATGGATGGAGCCGGCACCGCTGCTGCCGGCCTGGGTCAACACCGCCCCGCCGCTGTTGGCCGAAGGGGCAAAGTACCCATTTCCGGCGCTCTGAAGACCCGCAGGGTTGCGGAACAAGGCCACCGCCAAGGTCGCCAAGTCCTTCTTGACACCATTGGTGAAAGCTCCGATCAACACGCCGTCGCCGCTGACCGAGACCGCCGACAGACTTCCCGCCTCGTACCCGTTTTGTTCTCTGGCCACTGCGGTGGAGTTGCCCGCGAACTGGGTGAGCCCGTCGAACGAACCGAGGGTCCCCAGTTTCAATGAGATGGTCTGGGTGTGTGACGGATCGTGTGTGAAAGAAATAACGAACTGAGGCACTTCGGTGCTCGGAAGCCCCATAAACGCGCCGCTTTGGGGATCGAACGTCAAGCCATGAACACGTCGATTCTCGGGACTGAGTTCCAGAACATTGCCCGTGATGGAAGTCAGAATCAGGTCCCAGGTGTTGATGGTGTCGGTCCGCACGAGGGTTGCCGACAAAACATGCTTGGCACCCTGCGTGTCGTATATCGCGATGTTCATGGTCTTGGATTCATTGCCCCCAACAGTGGTCATTTCGAAATAGGGGGGAGTCTGCAACGAACCGCTGCCTGAATACGACATCGAAAGATCGGTTCTACTGTATCCCGCTTCGTTATCGGTGATTACGATCTTGCCGTTGGTTAAAGACGCGGTGGCGTCGGTCAATACATTGTTGTTGAGGTGATCGATCAGGTCCCCCAGAGTCGTGGTTCCCGTGACCGTGAACGTCAGACCGGTGCTCAGAGGGGTTCCGTCCTTGTTATAGCCGGAGAAGGTCAGCGTGCCTGTCTGACCGCTGCCCAACTGGCCGCCGGCGCCCGAGCCTCCGCTGAACTGAATGAGCTGATCGATTTCCGTAGTCGTCAAAGCTTCGATCCCGTCGGCGGTCTTGTAGGTAAGACTGGAGGAAAGCACCTGCGCCTTCGCGACGCCCACGGCGTCGGCACTAAGGTTGCCGGTGAACGCGATTTCGCTGGTGGCCTTGGCCGGCAAGGCGACGTCGTACGGAATCCGAATGCTGCTGTCGCCTGTGATCTGGAACCCCTCGAGTTCACCGGTCAAACCGATCCGCTGCACACGATAACCGGTGGCCGGGTCGACCAGGTGACCGTTTTCGTCCACCCCGAAAGCACCGGCTCGCGTATAGAGCTGTTGATCGCCGTTGCTGACCACGAAATAGCCCTCTCCCTCGATCGCCACGTCCAGCGGATTCCCTGTGTTGACGATGCTGCCTTGGGTCATATTCGGGGTAATCGCGGCGATCCCGACGCCGCTGCCCATCTGCTGCGGATTCGTTCCGCCGACCTGTGAGGTCGGCTGAGAAGCCTGGGAAAGAGTCTGGCTCAGCAGTTCCGCGAATCCGATCCGACTGGACTTGAATGCGGTCGTATTCACATTCGCAATGTTGTTGCCGGCGACGTCCAACATCTGTTGATGGGCCTGCAACCCGGTCACGCCTGAGGACAACGCGTAAGACATGTAGGTCTTCTCCTAATTCTTGGAAATGCGGATGTGCCATCAGTCGCGAATCGACACGACATCCGACAAATTGACGTTTGCACCGTTGACCGTCAGGACGATTTCCCCCGCATCGCCCACGGCAACCTCCTCAACCTTTCCGGTTCGGGTTTCGGCCTGACCGACCTCGTTGAAACTCTCAAACGAAATCTCCCGACCGATCAGCGAACTGGCATAACTGCGTTGGACGGAATCGAGTACCTTGTCGAACGAACGATTCAGGCTTTCCATCTGCTGAAGCTGGGAAAACTGCGCCAGTTGCGCCGTCATATCCTTATTGTCCATCGGTTCCAGGGGATTTTGATTCTGCAGTTGGGTCACCAGCAGCTTCATATAATCCATCTGGATGTCACTGGCGGTACTCGTGGTCCCTGTCACAGCCATCGTTCGACGCTCCTTCTAGAAGTAGATACACTGGGGCGCGCCGCCGGATCAAACCTGCGGCGTCCGACGGGAAAACCATAGCAATGAGTGTGCCAGCCATGAGATTTCCCTGAGAAAGTTCCGACAGAATCCGCCCCGATCAAGCCGGCGAACCTGATCGAACGACTTTCTGACGATTTTCGAAGAGCGGCGTAAAAAAAGCCGCCGGCGCAAGCGTCAGGAAGATTCTTCCTCCTTCTGGAAAAATTTGCCACGCGTCGCGAGAATGTTGGCATCCGACTCACGCCTGCCTCGTGACAATTGTGCGTCCCATAAGAAGACGGACCCGCTTCCTGTTCATATCAACCGCACCGCATCCCGGTCCGACCCGTCTTTTCGGACCGTCCCATAAAAGAACTTCCTGATGTCACTGACCCGCTTCAAAACCAGCGAGTGACGCACATGGCGTCCAATAAAAATTAAAGATGTCACGAACCACCAGTCGATCAGGGGGGTGTCTCCATGAAGGTGACAAAACAATCATCGGTGAGCCAAAGAAGTCAGACCCTCGGGTAGATATGAGTCATCTGAAAAGAATCGTCGTCGTCAGCAAGAACTCTCAGATTCATGCCGTCGCCCAGGAGTTGGCCCAGGAGGTGTTCGCGGCCGACGATTTGGCAGAGGCGGCCGACATCCTCGCGACGGTGTCCGCAAACCTGGTGGTGTTCGAGGGCGCATTTGCGCCCGTCCATTTACAAAACTGCCTGACGGCAACATTACAGGACCCTCGTGCGGTTCCGACCGCAATCGTGATTCCTGCGAGCGACAGTCCCTTCAGCGAGGAACAGTATCGGCAAGCGGGTTTGCTCGTCTGCCATCGAGGGCAGAACGAGTTGGCGAGACTGCGGGAGATTACAGCAACCGTACAAGAGTCCCCCGCAAAACAGTCCTGCGAACCCAACGACTCGGAGTTCTTTCTTGACGAGACGGCCGCCTCGGTGGCGATGGCCGGCCGAAGCCCCGCCATCGCCCAGACGCTCCGGATGATCAAACTCGTCGCCGCCAGCCGGTGCAATCCCATCCTGATCGTTGGCGACACCGGCACGGGGAAAGAAGTCGCCGCCCGCGCGGTGCACACCCTTCGCCATCGGGAAGAGCCGTTCGTCGCGGTCAATTGCGCAGCATTGACCGCCACCCTGCTGGAAAGCGAACTGTTCGGACACGTCAAAGGCTCGTTCACCAGCGCCGACCGCGACAAGACCGGGCTACTCGAAACCGCGGGCACCGGGACGATCTTCCTCGACGAAATCAGTGAGATGCCCTTGGAGCTGCAGGCCAAACTTCTGCGGATTCTGCAGGAACGATCGTTCCGCAAGGTCGGGGGCGTCAAGGACATCGAGTGTAAAGCTACAATCATCGCATCCAGCAACCGCGACCTTAAAAAGGAAGTACGAGAGAAGCGGTTCCGCGAGGATCTCTATTACCGCTTGAACATCTGCCCGATCATGATGGCGCCCCTGCGGTCGCCGGCACGGCGAGAAGACATTCCGCTACTGGCTCGGCACTTCCTGAAGACCTCGATCATTTGCTCGCATCGACCGACTCCGGTCTCTTCCATCACAAAACTTGCCCTTGAGGCCTTGTCCCGGCACGACTGGCCGGGTAACGTGCGAGAGCTTCGAAATGTCATCGAGCGAGCTATCCTGTTCGAAACCACGGACAAAATCGGCCTTTCCAGTATTGTCATCGACCCCATTGACGGGGAACCTCGCCCCGGCCGGAGCGAAGAGGGACGCATGAAAGACTTCTCGCTCGAAAAGGCCGAACGCGAACTGATCGCCCGCGCGCTGCACGAGACCGGTTGGCAGAAGACGCAGGCTGCAGCCCTGCTGGGGATCACACGCGCCACCTTATATGCCAAGGTCAAACAGTACAACCTGCAGAAAGACAAACCCAGCATCGAGGAATTCTCTCTGGCCGCTTCCGAGCCGATCAAGACTCTGTCTTCTTCCCCATGCTGAAAAAACTTCCGGGTTCCCCATCACCCGCAAACCTCAAAACGGCCGAGGGCACCCTGTTGTTTTCTTCAGCCGATGAATCCCACTGGGGGTTGTCCGCGCGGATTTGAGATTCGCCAATCGAGACCACCCCTTGTCAGAAAATCCGCCGGTCCGTATAGAAACCTGACACCGTCGCGTCGCCCCCCCTCGAAAGCCCCCATCCCGTCCGAAGCTTCCATAGCCACAAACCTCGCGGTGGCCGACGCAGCGCAGAACCCCCGGCCGATTTGGCACAGTTGTTGCTCCGTAAGAATGTCATTCGCGCGCATCGTACGCCGCCGGCATCCGGACCTGTGTCAGGATGTCCCAGGAAAACCTGGAAAACCTGTGCCAAAACATAATGTTCCGAAGAAAGAAACAAGCGAACCGCGGAGAACTGGGCCAAACGCACATGCCGCCCGATGGGGACCTCTTTGGCGTGCCGATGGCCGAACAGCCGGCGTACGACGACCTCTTCTCGTCGCCGGTCGGCTTCGCCTCGGAACCCGCCCCCCCCGTTCCGGCGGCGCCCAGGCCTATCCCCTTTCGCAGGGCGCACCCCTCTGTGCATTTGAATCGACTCTCAAATATTCAGAAGCTCCTGGGGTTGGCCATTCTGGTCACGGTAGCCGGTCTGGTTTACGCACTGGCGGCACGTCTTACGCACCACGACGATGCAGGCCGGACCTCCCAGTCACAACAGAGAGCAGAACTGTCCGCGATCCTCGGTGCGCCGTCGCTTCCGACGAGCGCGCCGCAATCAATCCCCCAGAGCACCTGGGATTCCAGACGCGAAACGCCCCGGCTAGGAACGTTGTCACCCGCTCAATCCGAACCGGCGGACCTTATCGAATCGAGCATTCCCAGCCCTGAGCCGTTGTCGCTGCAACTGGCCGCCAGGCTTTATCAGAACCGCCAGTACGAACACGCGTTCGTTGCTTTCGACAAACTCCACCGACGTCTCGCCAGTACGAATGAGAACCAGCCGCTTCGCGACTTTCTCCTTCTACGCATGGCTTTGTGCAGCAGCAAGAGCGGGGATATCGCCCAAGCTGACAACTTGTTTCGAACGGTGTCTCTGAGCCGCCTGCCGATCCTCCGAGCACTGGCCCGCTACTATCAGAGCACGATGCTGATCGAGCGGAAACGATATCTGGAAGCGGCCGGTCGAGCCTATCAAACGATCGGCCTGATCGGGGTGGCGGAGATCGACGAAAAATGGGTGCAGGCCGTCCAGCAGCAGTGTTGGTTCCTGGTCTGCGAGGCGGTGTCCCGTAATCTCCTGTCGCTCAGCGACGCCGACACGGGGTTGCCGTCGGATTTGTGGGGTCGCCATCCGGACATCGATCCTTTCGTCGACATGGACGAGGCGCAGTTGCGGGTCTTTCTCGCTTCCGGGTCCGAGAAACTCGACGAAGCAGCACTGAGCCCGCAGATCCGCCCCGCTGTCGGCAACAGCGCGACAGGTCGCTGGGTGGTCGTCTGCAACGGGGCATCGATCGAAGAACTGCTGTCGCGGTTTGCCTCCAACGCCGGATTGAACGTGCGATGGATGGACAACGGCAAAGCCAGTCCGGCCGAAGAGAATGTGAGGAAAAGACCCGTCTATCTGTATCTGTCCGCGGCCACGGCGCAACAGGCGGTCTCGGTGGCCGCCGGCAGCGTCGGTCTGGTCGCACGGTTCGACGACAAAAGCAACAACATCGACGTGATCGACCCGACGACCTACTCTTCTCTCTCCGACCACACCCGACTGTTGACCGAGGAGTCCATCTCCCTGTGGCAGCGGTTTCTCCTGACTGCCGAAACCGATCAGCGGGCCCCCAACGGACACTTTGCCCTCGGCTTGCTCCAGACCCTGCAGGGACAGCTCGACGAGGCCATCGGCGAGTTCAAACTGGTCGCAAACCGGTTTCCCAAACATGGCTTGGCCCCGCGATCTCTACTGGAGTCGGGCAAACTGAAGGTGCGGCTCCGCGACTATGTCGGGGCCCACGCAGACCTCAAACAGCTCGTGGAAGTGTACCCGGGAACAGACTTGGCGGACACAGCGTATCTGCATCTGGCCGATGCGACCATGAAGGCCGGGAAATTCGAGGAGGCGGGGGGCTTGTATCAGAGAGTGTACAACCTCGGCCTCTCGATCGAATCCCAGACCGTTTCATCGTTGGGCGCCGGTCGCTGCGCATACGAGGTGGGGGACTTCGAGCGGACGGCTCAATGGCTCAATCGTTATATCTCGCTCGTGCGGGACCAGAGTCAGCCGGAATTCCATGCTGCTTGCCTTCTGCTGGGCAAAGCGTATCTGGCCTTGCACAAACCGCAGCAGGCTCATGTCGCACTGAAGCTGGCACTCAAGGGCGATTTGTCCCGTCAACAATATGTGGAAACCGTGGGCGTGCTCGTCCGAGCATACATCGAGCAAAACCAACTCGTGGAAGCCCTTCACATGCTTGAAACCACCAATGGATGGCAACTGTCCCAGCAGGAAAGCATCGAGTTGCTTCTGCTACGGTCCCAGGTGCTTCGCTTGATCGGATTGACGGATAAAGCGGCCTCCCTTCTGCAGGAAAAAGGACAGTTCCTTCCGAATCCGGACCTCAAAGCCCGCGTCGCATTGGAGCTGGCCGCATGCCAAATCAGCAATGGCGACCTTGAATCGGCCCGTAAGACCCTCAGCGATGCGTTCGCTATGGCCGAGCCAGGGCCGCAGGCCCAGCAGATCGGTCGGGAATTGGCCCGCACGTGCCTGCGTCTGGGACAGGTCGGCCAGGCGATCTCCGTGTGTTCGCAACTGCTGGAGCGAGGAACGGTCGCAGACAGGCCCCCTGTTCTGGATCTGCTGGCGGAGGCTTACCGCAAACAAGGACAGTACGACCGTGCGATGGCGGTCATGCTGAACCAGTACGACAATGCGACGGACCCCAATTTCGTACAGAAATCACCGGGTGTGAATCTCGCCCCGTGAGGACAACTCAGGAAAATGAAAAAGGATTCAATAACCATGAAAACAACCCTTTGGAATTCGCCCCCGGCAAGAACATGCGTGATCTTGTCTGCGCTCCTCTGTGTCAAGGCTCTCGCGGCCGCCAACGCCGGTCAACCTCGCGTAACCGCCCGCAGTCAGACGCCCGCCTATGCGGAGGGCGGGCTCACCGATCCCTGCGCCGTCGGCCCAAGGGGGCCGGGAGGAACTGTGCCTTCCGAAACATCGAACACGCCGATCCCTCTGGCCAAGCTGCTCGACCGCACGCGAAATCAGGCCAAGGCCTTGGAGAACGCCGGACCGATCCGCCGCGGGGAAATCACCTCTCGCGAGAACACCGATTCGAAGAGTTCGCTCTTCCAGGAACTCTGGTCGAGTCGAATCGCCATGCCGGAGACGACTCAGGACGTCGAAGAGAGTTTGGCTCTCAAGCGTCTGATCCACCAAGTCCGATCCGTAAAATTCGCCAGCAAAGACGCGGGGCCGGCATTCAAGGTCCCCGACGAATCTCCGTCCAAGCCACCATCGCCGGAAATCGGCCCGAGCCCGGTCCCAGCGAAACCAACCGCTTCCGCAACGGTGGCGGCCGGGTCGTCGGCATCCCCATCCAACAAAACTCAGAAGACGTTGGATCTGCTCCAGCAAAATCCCAACCAAGTTCGGGATCCGCTGGAGATGGCGGAGTTGCTGTTCCTGAGCGGACGCCCTGTGGAAGCGGCGCCGTTCTACGCCAAGGCGCTCGATCGGATCAATCGAATCGATCCTTCCTACGATGCCGACCGCGCCTGGATCCTCTTTCAGCTCGGTAACTGCCTCCGAGAAACCGATGCAAACAAGGCCCAAGAAACGTACATGAAGCTTGTCTCCGAGTACCCCCAGTCGCCTTGGACCGAGTTGGCGAAAGCCCATGGGCGATTGATTACTTGGTATCAGAAGAGCCGGTCCGGACCGGTCGCCGCCACGCCTCAGTTGTAGGACCGAGAACAACAGACTATGAATCAACGAGCTATACAGTCATCCTCAATTCCTCATTACGGCGCCTCTGTCCTGATCGTGGACGACGAACCACAGACCATCCGGCTCATGCTGGAGGTCCTCGCGCGCAAAGGTATCAGCGCCAAGCTGGCCGGCGGACGCAAAGCGGCGATGGACGCTTTGGACCGCGCCCCGTGCGATCTGGCGTTTTTGAGCGAACAGATTACCGGTGTCAAAGGCCCGTCGGGTGGCTTTGAATTGCTCGCCGCCATGCGATCGGTCGCTCCTGAGATGCCCGTGGTCATGATGTCCGGGCGTTCGGCAGAACCGTCGCAAACGCGCGACCTGTACTGGGGGACGCAGGCAGCCGTCCGGGCCATCCAAGCCGGTTGTCGGAATTTCTTGCTCAAACCCCTGAATCCTCAGGCCCTTGAAGAAATTCTCGACACCTTGCTGCCGAATCGGCGGGTGGCGACCGCGGCGTCGGCCCAGGAAGGCGACCACTGCTTGTACCAAATCGTCGGTAAAAGTCCTCGAATGCTTCAGACTATCGCCTTGGCCGAGAGGATCGCTCCGACCTCGGTTCCGGCGCTGATCACCGGCGAAAGTGGGACAGGCAAGGAATTGATCTCTCTGCTGATCCACCACAGAAGTCGACGAGCGATGGGACCTTTTGTGCGGGTCAACTGCGCCGCCTTGAGCGACAGCCTTCTGGAAAGCGAACTGTTCGGACACGAGAAAGGGGCGTTCACCGGCGCCTACACCCAGCGCAAGGGCCGATTCGAAATGGCCCACGGCGGTACCCTGTTGCTTGACGAAATCACGGAAACTCCTCCCACGTTCCAGGCCAAGCTGCTCCGCATCATCGAACAACAGGAGTTCGAACGGGTCGGCGGCAACGACAACATCAAAGTGAACGTGCGAATCATCAGTACGACAAACCGGGATCTGCTTCACGAAGTGCAGATGGGCCGGTTTCGTCCGGACTTGTACTATCGTCTCAGCGCCGCACGCATCGTGGCGGCCCCGCTCCGGGAACGGCTGGAGGACCTGCCCGAACTGACCTGGCATTTCGTCAATCTCTATGCCAAGGAGACAGAGCGGAGAATCGAATCGCTCGACCCGACGATGATGGAAATCTTCTCCCGATATCACTGGCCGGGCAACGTCAGGCAGTTGCGCAACGTCGTGCTGACCTCGCTGATCCTGGGCTCCGGTCCGGTCCTGTCTCTGGCAGACGTCAGCTGGCTGTTCGACGAGTTGCAGCCGCTGACGGAATCGCGGCAGCTCTCCTCCACGCAAAATGTGACGATCGGGCAAGAAGCCAAATCCAAATTCGTTTCGCCTGCCATACGGCCCGTTTCGTCGGCCGAGGAGTCGACCGGGTTGGGAGGTATCCCGCTGGACGAGATTGAGCGTCGGGCGATTCTCGACACGTTGCGACAAACCTCCGGTAACCAGACCCGGGCGGCCAAAGTCCTTGGCATCAGCGATCGCACCTTGCGAGAAAAGATACGTCGATACCGTCAACAGGAGTCCATGGAGAGCCAGGAGGTCGTCGGTCGCATCCGACGTCCCCTGCTGCCGGTATCGTAAGGCGAAACCGTGAGAGTAAACCAATCGAAAACGAAGGATTCCAGAGATGGCAGAACCAGGGAAGGCTGAAAAAACCCAACAAAAAACGGAGGGACCGCTTTCCGAAAAGAAGGGTTTGGCGGCCAAAGTCATGCCGTTGTTGATCGTGGGCGGCACGGTCGTCGTCTTCGCCACTGCGGGTTTCATCGTGGGCCGCTTGTTCGGCACCCGCGGGCGGGTTCAGACCGCCTCTGCCGCACCCGTGGGGGAGCCCGAACCTACGATCAAAAACAGCAAATCAAAAGACCCCAAAACCGACAACTGGTTCTATGAGCTTGAACCGGTTGTGGCCAACCTCAACGATCCAGGCGTCACGCGATATGTCCGCATCACCCTGACCCTGGAAATCACCGGGGCCTGGGCCGAACCGGAGGCCAAACCCGTCCTCGATCAGAAAAAACCTCTTCTCAAGCACTGGTTGACCCTTTACCTGTCCAATCAGACGATCGAGGACACCCGAGGTAAAACGAACCTGCTCCGCATGCAATCCAACATCAGCGATATCTTCAATCAGGGCCTGTTTCCAAATGCACAGCCGCGCATCATGAACATCCTGTTCAAGGAATTCGCGATTCAGTGATGCATCCGTCGATCGACCATCTCGGCAAAACCCGGATTGGCCAGCTCCTGGCGGCCGTGGGATCGGTCCCCGTCCAGGAGACGCCCGCCAGAGGGGATCTGAAACCCTATGATTGGCGGGATCCGCACTATCTGAATTCTGATCAGCTGAACCGGCTGGCTGCGATCATGAGCCAGGTGGCCGCCCGACTGGGAGACGTATTCACACGGTTCTTCAGCCGGGATTTCGACGTTGCTCCGACCGCGGTTACGCAACTGTTCGGAGCCGACCTACACCGTGGTTTCGACGTGAACGACAGTTATTGCCAGGCATTCGGCCCGGAGAAAGAGCCGCCTTGCGGTTTCTTCGCAGCTTCGTCCCAGACCACCCTCGGCTGGGTCTCCAGACTGCTGGGCGACACCGACTCGGCAAGCAATCCCAACCGGTCACTGTCGTCTCTCGAGGAGTCCCTGCTGTCGGATCTGGTCGCGGCGGTGGTGGAAGTCTTTCTCGCCTCGCTGAGACCACAGGAAATCCTTACAAGTACCGGTCGCCTGAGCAAGGGAGCCCCCGCGATCCAATTCGAACCGACGCAGGAGATCTGCCGAATCACGTTCCAAGCCAGGGAGAACGAAAAAAACGACCCCTCCAATCTCACCTTTGTGCTCGCGTGTGACAGGCTGGCGGCCTTGGTGGGCAAAACACCGCCCACGCCCCAGCAGGCCACCGCTAAGGAACTCTCACAGGCTTTGATGGAGCATCTCCAGCAGATGGCCGTCACCGTGACGGCCAGGCTGGCCACGATTCAGATCGGATTCCAGGAGATCCTGGACCTCGCCCCTGGCGACATCCTGCTCCTGGACAAATCGATTCATGATTTGGTGGAGTTGACGATTGAAGGCCGGCCTGTCTTCCAGGGCCGGCCCGCCCAGTCGGACGGTCACTATGCGATCGTGCTCAAGGACTCTCCGACAGGACAGACAGCCGAACCCTCCGGACCGAAAACCTCTGGCGAACCCAAGAAAGGATAAAGCAGCCATGCCCGACACTGCAACTGCAGAAAACCCGGTCCAACAGGATCAAAACCGGACGCCGCCGCAGGCTGAAGGCAAGACGGTGGTCCAAACCGCCGAATTCCCCGAAGCCCCGCAAGGGGCCATGGGAACCGGCACCGGCCAGTTGGATATCCTGCTGGACATGGACATCCCGATCACGGTGGTGCTCGGATCGACTCAAATCCCGGTTCGACGGCTCTTGCAGCTCGGTCCGGGGTCGGTTCTCCAGCTCGCAAAGCCCATTGAGGCGCCGGCAGACCTGTTCCTCAAGGATTCCAAGTTTGCAGAAGCCGATGTGGTGGTGGTGGAAGATCGTTTCGCGGTGCGAATCCGCCAGATCGTGGGCGCAGCGCCCGCGACGGAGGCCCGAGGATGAGAAAACATAGTGTCCTGCATATTCCAGGGAATCAATAATCATTGAATCTATGGCTTCAGACCCCTCCATTGCAGCAGGCTTGCCCGGCGGCGACGACAGTCTCCTGAACGTCCCATTCGCCTCGCACAGCAACACGATTCTGGCCTTGGGTCTGGTAGCGATCCTGGCCACTTTGATCGTCCCCTTGCCTACGATGCTGCTGGACCTTCTGCTGGCGTGCAGCATTTCCCTGGCTTTGGCGGTCCTCATCGTGACCCTGTCCTCGAAAGAAGCGTTGGAGTTGTCCACCTTCCCTTCGTTGCTGCTGTTCACGACGCTGTTTCGTCTGTCGTTGAACGTGGCCTCGACGCGACTGATTCTGTTGCAGGGCGACGCCGGCCAGATCATACAGACCTTCGGCGGATTCGTCGCCGGCGGCAGCCTCGTCGTCGGTCTGGTCATTTTCCTGATCCTGGTCATCATCCAGTTCATCGTCATCACCAAGGGCGCCGAACGCATCAGCGAAGTGTCCGCCCGGTTCACCCTGGACGCGATGCCCGGCAAACAGATGGCCATCGACGCGGACCTCAACGCCGGGATCATCACCGAGGCCCAAGCCAACGAGCGCCGGGCCAAGATCGTCAAAGAAAGTGAGTTTTACGGCGCCATGGACGGCGCCAGCAAGTTCATCCGCGGCGACGCCAAAGCCGGCTTGATCATCACCGCGATCAACCTTCTCGGCGGCATCGCCATGGGCTACTCCCGCGGCATGGGCGTCATGAACGCCATCCAGACCTACTCGATCCTGTCCATCGGCGACGGCCTGATCAGCCAGATCCCCTCGTTGATCATCTCGATCAGTTCGGGCTTTCTGGTGACCAAGATCTCCTCGAGCCACAGTGTGGGCCAGGACGTCTCGCGACAATTCCTCCGGACGGGTCAACCGCTGACGACCGCGGCTTTTATCATCGGGGCTATGGCCCTGGTCCCGGGGATGCCCAAGATCCAGTTCCTGCTCCTGGCCGCCGGCGCGGCGGCGATCGGCAAGGCCGCTTCCAAGCTGGAGAAAACCCCGGCCAAGACGGTCCCCGTCTCCCCCAACAAGAAAAAAACGGATAAAGAACCCGTCGAAGACCTGCTCGACATGGACCGCGTCTCCGTTCACGTCGGCGTGCGTCTGATCGGCATGGTCGACCCACGAAAGAGCAATACGATCTTCGACCGCATTGGGGCCCTGCGTCGGCAATTTGCCCAGCAAATGGGGATCGTGATCCCGCTGGTCCGCCTGCGGGACGATCTCAATCTCGAACCAAACGCCTACGAAATCCGACTTTGTGAAATCCCGGTGGCCAAAGGGTTTCTGGAACCCGATATGTTCCTGGCGATGGATTCCGGTACCGTACAGCAAAAGGTCGATGGGATCAAGACCACCGAGCCGGTGTACGGCCTGCCCGCTTTGTGGATCACCGCCGCCAAAAAGGAAGCGGCGGAACTGGCCGGATACACAGTGATCGACCCGGAATCAGTTTTCATCACCCATCTGTCCGAGACCCTCAGGCGACATGCCGATGAGTTGCTCACCCGTGAGGACGTGCAGGTTCTGATCGACCGACTCCGTAAGAATCAGCCCTCGCTGGTCGGCGAGGTCGTCGGCACCGAGGGCGAAATCTCTTCCGGGATCCTTCAGCGGGTGCTCCGGAATCTGTTACGCAGCGGGATTCCGATCCGGGAATTGACCGCCATCCTGGAAGCCTTGGCCGAGAACGCCTCCAAGACCAAGAATGTGAACGTGCTCACCGAGATGGTACGAAAGTCCCTGGCGCGGACGATCACCGAACAATACAAGGACGCCAAGGGAAAGGTCGCCGCCATCGCATTCGATCCGGTCTTCGAACACCAGTTGACCTCTTCGCTTCGCCAGGAAGGGGGTGAACTGGTTCTGGGCATCTCGGCCGAAACAGCCATCGACCTGAACCGCAAAGCGGCCGACGCGTGGAAATCGGCCATGGACCAGGGGCGGGATAAGGTGGTCCTGTTGTGTGACGCCCGCCTGCGGGCCCCCTTGGCCCAGATGCTGGCGCGCAGCCTGCCGATGCTCCCGGTGGTGGCGTACGACGAGATCGTGATGGGAACGGAGGTAACGCCCGTAGCGACGATTTCAGTAGCCGCGGATGAAATGACGATAAGGAGTGAATAAGGATGCTGCTGCCCAACCGAACCATTGCAGTCAGCACGGCCGTTTTTTGCTTCTTTGCCATAGGGATTATCGGCTCCGTCGGCGGTCTTTCGCCTTTCACCTGCTGCAAGCGGGCGCTCCTCGGCGCGGTAGTGGGGTATCTCACGGCGGGAACCGCCGGCAAGGCCGTCAATGCGATCTTGGTACAGGCCATGATCGCCGGTCAGGTCAATCAAAAGAAGAGGGAACAACCGGGTGACCGTCAGAACTGAAAACATGCCCGAAACCTGCGAACCGAATGCCGCTTCCAGGTTGGCGGAAGGCTTGACCGCCCGAAGTCGGGCGTTCGAGGCCCCCGACGGCGGCGACCACCTGCGCGCCGCAGCCGTGCGCGCCTACAACGGGAACAAACATCGCGGCATCAGTGACGAGGAGATCGTCCAACTGCTACCGATGGTCCGCAAGATCGCCCGCCGGGCGGTCAGCTATATCAAACCGCCTTTGTCGTTCGAAGACCTGGTCTCGGCCGGAACCGTCGGATTGCTTAAAGCCGCAAGGGATTTCGACTCCTCCCATCAGGTCGAGTTCAAGACCTACGCGTATATCCGAATCAAAGGAGCGGTGCTGGACGAGTTGCGGCGGGCATCCCTGTTGCCTTCCGGGGTAAATCGCCAGATCAAGACCGTTCGAGAGCTATGCCGCCAGATCAGCGAACAGACCGGCAGCGCCCCGTCCGACGACGAATTGGCCCAGAAGATGGGCATCTCCGTCGAAGAAATCGAAGGGCTTTACGAAAGCGCCCGAGCCCAACACTTCGTCTCCATCGACACGATCGATCAGGAACAACCGGCTTTGGGAAATCTCCTGGCCTGCGCCGACACGCCCGCCCCCGACAGCCAGTTGGAGAGAGGCGAATTGATGGAGCAACTCACCAAAGCGATGCAGGAACTCGATGAGCGACGACTGCAAATCATCATTCTGTATTATCAGCAACATCTAACCATGAAACAAATCGCGGAGGTTCTCGAAATCACCGAATCGCGCGTCAGTCAATTACACGCCAGCGCGCTGTTCAGCCTGTCAACCCGATTGGAGCAGTGGAAAGATGACGGATAACGATTTCACCCTCATCAAACCGATGGAGACCGTCCACAACATCCAGGCCCTGACGCCGACTCAACAACAGGAAGAACGCAAACGACGTCAAAAGCGACCTCAGGGCTCGCCGGAAACCGGGGGGGAACCGCGAAAACAAACGATCCAGGATCCAGCCTCCGACGACCGGGACGGTCGGCATCAGATCGATTACTGTGCCTGACGGCTCCCGGAACCGCAGGACATCAAGACAGGAAAGACAACGGAATGCCCAAGAGCACACGACATGTCCTCAAGGCCGCCGAGGTGGTGGTCACCGACCCGCTTCGGCTGAGCATCGATTCCTCCGCCGCCACGGTCTCATGCGGGCGATCTCGCACCGTAGGAGAGGGCTCGACGGTGCGGCTGGTGGAAAACCATCCGGAATACGCCGTGATCGAAATCACCTGCCCGTGCGGCAGATCAACCCAGGTGCGATGTGACTACGCGGCCGCGAATCCGCCAGCCGCTGTAATGGAGAAACAGATATGACCCGAACCGCCGAATCAATCACCGTGTTGCTTGCAGCCTTTGCCTTGGCGATCGCCGGTTGCACGACGACGCCGAGCCCGGCCGCCAGGCCGAGGACCCCCGCTGAAACCGAAGGGGCGGCCAAGCGGTTCCGCGACAGCCCGCTGGAAGGGCGCACAGCGGTCGAATCCGCCATCGAACTGTCCGAGAAGTACGCCAGGCTGTCGGACCAAACCGTCACTCTCAAGCAGGAGAACCAGCGTCTTGCCAACGAAAACGAGAACCTCCGGCAGCAGGTCGCCAACCTGGACTCCAAGCTCAAACAGACCCAGAAAGAACTCAGCGAAGCCAACAATTTGTTGATCGAAATGCTCAATGAGCTCAATCACTGGAAGAGCAATATCCTGGGGTTCCGCGGCGAGATGCGGGACGCCGCCAAGGCACAGTTGGAAGCGTTGTTGAAGGTCCTGGAGATCCTCGGAGGTGAAGCTGAGGCCGGCGTCCTTCAGCAGCAGCACAGCGGGACACTCGATCCCGATGCAGGCTCCGCGGGGAGATCCGACGCGGCCGCAATGTTGCAAAGGAGTGAACCCAATGGATTGTAACAGCCGCCGTCGGCCCCGGGAAACTCCAGAACAGAGAGACGACAAGAGCGGGCGAGTCGTGGTGCAGTTGTCGCGCCTTCCTGCTTTCGTGCCATCCTGCCTGTTATTTCTGGCGGCAACGCTGGGCCCAATCTGCGGATGCGAATCCGTCAATGACGACGGAATGGCGGGTGCCTATTTCCTGGACCCAAGCAAAGATCTCCGGGCCCTTGGGCGGGTGGCCCTGGTGGAATTGGACAACAGGTCGGCTTACCCCCCGATCTCCGAGGAGATTACCGAGGCCCTGTACCTGGAGATCCAGAAACAACAACTCTTCGGATTAACGGTCGTCCGCCAGAACGATCCGGCGTGGCGCAGCCTCCAGGAGAATCTCGATACTCTCCAAGCCATGCGGCAACTGGTCGTTCTGCGAGAAACCCTTCGCAGCAACGGCTTGCTCCTGGGCACGATCACGCAATATCAGCCCTATCCGCACATGGTGATCGGTCTTCGCCTCAAACTGCTGGACCTGACCGACGGACAGCTCATCTGGGCGACGGAGCAGGTTTGGGACAGCACGGACAGGGGCATCCAGAAACGAATCAGAAAATATTACAGCGGACAGTTGAAATTCAGCACCGCGCCGCTGAAGGAGGAATTGGTGGTCGTCAGTTCCCTCAACTTCTGTAAGTTTGTGGCGTATGAAGTGGCCGCCACGCTTCAACCTCCCCCCAAACGGTAGCAGACGTGCGTCCGAACAGAGGAATTATGGCACTTGTCAGTGTTGGTAGCATATTTTTCCCGACGATGGCCTCAAGATTCCCAGGAATGATGCGAAAACTATCTTAGTAGGGCCATGAAGGGATCAAAATATGATTGAGAACATCAAGAACAACCACGTCACACAGATGCTGGGGCTCAATACCCCCCCTCGCAACGACGCCGCAGGCCCATCGTCGGACAACAACTCGTTGGACGCCACGCTTCAGGTCGACTTCGCTCACATGGTCAACCGGGCGATGCAGGCTGTGGAGACCGCCCCGAATGCGGTGGAGACAGCCAAAGAACTGCTGCAATCCGGACGCCTTATAACGCCCGAGAACATCCGATCCGCTGCAGAAGAAATCCTGAAGTTCGGTATCTGATCCCCACAAACCAGAGATTGCGCCGCGGGGCCCGCCAAGGATGGCGAAGAAGGCCCCGTTCTTTTTTGCGCCGGGAAGCCCTCAGGAACCAAAAGTCTCTCGAAAATCAGACGTAACAATCGAGGAATGTGCCGACGGGCATACGCCCCAAGTCGGGCCTGGAGGAACTATGCGAAAGGCCCGAGGTGGCATCGCCATATCCGCGAACACGAACGCAAACGCGAATTGGTTCGCACGAATCGACAACAGGAGATCGTTCCGAACCCACCCTGCGTATCCCCCCACCCAGAGGCAACAGACCACATTTAACAGGTTGGCAACTCATCCGACTCAACATCGTTCTGTTCCACCTGTTATTATCCTATCAGATCCCACCGACGAGTTCAAGCGGGGCACAACCTCTGCGCTGTCGTCAAACGGGGTTCCGTCGTTTCTGCGTTTATAAAACCCGTATTATCAGACTCGCAATCCCTTGCTCCGAAAAAAAAAGCAACGCCCTTTAATCTCCCTTGCCCTCGGAGCCGATGAAGAAAATGGAGAACGTACAGACAACAAACGCAACAAGCAACACCCATGCATATCATTCTTCACTGTCCGCGGTGCAGTTGCCGCTGGTGGCTCGATGCCGAGGCGGCGGATCGTCGTCTACGCTGTCGCAAATGCGGGTTGCTGGTAAAGGTACCCCGACTCGATGAACTGCCTAAGGCCACGAACATCCTGAAGGACGCCCGAAACAAAGTCTACGTGGACGACAACGGACGAACCTACGGCTGATCCCCTGGCGACATCAGCCGATCTCCCGTTGGATACCTCCCCCGGAGAATCCCCCGATTGTCATATACCCTCGTCCGACGGCTCCTCATCCGACCCCTCACGCTCTTTCTCGGTTTCTCCGCCGGCGCCAGGACCCACCAGTCGGTCAGACCGATGATCGGATTGCCTCCCTCCTCGACCTGCCGCTTCACGGAATGACCACCCTCGACGGAGGTTCCGTGCCTCCGCAAACCAACGAACCCTCTGGCTCCCCCGTGGCATGCGTTCCATAAATAACGATCCCCGAAGAAATCCGACTTGCAACTCTCGCAGACGTGCTTGGGGAATCGGAACGAGCCCACCCCAGGCAGGCAAATGGAAAAACACGTTCGGCGTGCGATCTCAGGTTGACACACCCAAGAGAACGTACAATACTCGACCACCGTGAAACGGTTCTCTATGCTTCGGTTGTTTCTTTCTGTCGCAGGTTGCCGGGGCGGAACCGTTGGGGGTCTGAGCCTGACGATCGAGTCGTACGAACAGGACTTGTGGTTCGATCACGACCTCCGACAGTACCAGCCAAACGATATGGCAACTGGATGCGTCAGGACGAATTCCCCGAACCGAACGGCGTTCGCGTTTATCTGCAACCGAGCGCCACCTTGCGATGGACTCGATGGAACTGAAAGGAACAGCTTTGAGACCTAGGAAAATCGAGTTGGAGTTACCCGGGTGGGCGGAACCATTCCTGACCCGACTCGGTGACGTGTTCGATTCCGCCCAAGCACGGATGCGTCTGGCGATCGAGCTGGCCGATCGGAACGTTCAGCACCGTACAGGTGGCCCCTTCGGCGCGGCGATTTTCGAGATCCCCAGTGGGCGACTCCTCAGCGTTGGAATGAATTTGGTGGAGGTCTCCCACTGTTCGATGGCCCATGCGGAGATGGTCGCCATCGCGATTGCGCAACAGACGATCGGAAACTATGATCTGAGCGCAAACGGAACTTGCCGCGAACTGGCGACGAGCGTGGAACCCTGTGCGATGTGCCTCGGTGCGATTCCCTGGTCGGGCGTTCGACGAGTCCTCTGCGGCGCCAGAGGCGAAGACGCTTGCCAAATTGGATTCGACGAAGGGGCTAAGCCCGCCGACTGGGTGGGCGAACTGCGTAAGCGAGGGATCGAGGTCGTACAGGATGTGCTCCGCGACGAGGCAAAGACTGTGCTTCGACGCTATGCCGAAAGCGGCGGCAGGATTTACAACGCCAGCCTCGGCGCCTAGTTTACTTCAGCGGCCAGGCGGAATGGAGCGGAGGGGTTTGCGGCGCAACTGGGGCGTTCGGATCCGCTTTCGCCGGCTTGGGAATGACCACGGGCACGATGCCCAGGTGCTTCTCGATGCGAGCCAGACGCTGGTCGATCTGTATCAGTTTGGCGTCCAACGCGGTGGCCTTGGCATCATAGGTATCGACCTTGGTGGCAAGCATCTTCAGATCGGCAGCGAGACCTGCGAAACTTTGCGCCATGAGATCCATGTGTCGCTCCATGAGCCGTTCATACGCGCCGATCGCGCGGGCCGCGTCCGACTGGGTGGCCGGTACGCTGTAAACCTGCGCCTCGATTTCATAGCCCTTACGCTCCCGGCCGGTCGAACTCGACAGACTCAGAACGATCACGCCGGCGACAATCGCCGCACCGATACGATAGGTTTCACGATCTTGTGCCATCTGAACACCTCTGCCTTTCCCGGGTGTGTCTGTGGCGGAGCCGCCGAAGACACGCCCTGGCAGTATTATCGGCAGACGCATGACAGGGATTTAGACAAGTTCTCGGACCTGAAGGACAATCCGCACCGGTTCACTCGATGTCGGTCGCCGGTACGATGGGTTCCCATTGGATTCGGGCCGCGCCGAGGATCGTCCCGGTGGCGTACGCCATGTCCACGAGCGAAATCTGGTAGTCGGCCAAGGCGCGAATCTCGGACGTCTGGGCGTTGGCGAAGTTGAACTGGGCGTCGAGCACGTCGGTGCTCGTGCTCATCCCGACTTCAAACTCTCGTTTCTCCGCCTCGTACAAACGTGCGTTCACGATCGTGTTCTGGCGAGCGGCCAGAATCCGTTGCCAGTTGGCCTCGACCTGGTCGATGGCGTTCAGGACCTCCACCTTGATAATCTCTTCGCGGTTGGCACGGCTGGCAAGCGTCTGGCGTTTCTGATAGATCGCTTGTCGCAACCGGCTTTTGGCGGCTTCGTTGCCGAGGGGAACGACCAATTGCAGGCCCAAACGATGATTCACGAAATCGCTGTTGGAGAGCATGTCGAACGATTCGCTTCGGGTTTCGCCGACCCCGTTGATGTTGTAGGTGTAATCAAGACTGGCCAGCGGAAGCGTCCGGTTACGAGCCAGCCGAACTGAATCTGTCTCCTGGAGAAGTTGCAATTGCAGCTCGAGCAGTTCCATGCGGGAATCCATTGCCTGGCGGAGCAATCGCGTCTGCTCCAGATCGTAATGGACCGGATCCGGCGAGGTGGTCGGAACGACGACCGTCGGCGTCTGCACATCCACACCAGGCTTGTTGATAACTCGTTTGAGTTCCCGCTCGCGGTCGCGCAGGGTGTTCTCGGCGACGATGATGGCCTCCAACTGTTGCGCCACGCCGGACTCGGCCCGAATCACCTCGACTTGGGGCCGTTGGCCGGCCTCGACCAGACGACGCGCTCGTTCGAGCTGGGCCAATGAAAGTTCATATTGCTGCTGGCGCACTTCGAGCTCCCGCCTGGCGGCGTACAGTCGCCAATAAACGCGATCGATCGCGGCCAACACTGTAATGATATCCAGTTTCGTGCGTGCACTGACAATATCTCGATTGTACGCGGCCAGACGAATGGCATATGTGTTGACCCACTGGCCCGCGTTCCGTAGCAAAGGTTGGCTGATGGAGACCGCCAGCGAATTCTGGTAAGAGGGATCAAAGGGTCTATCTGATTCGGCGTTCAGGTCCTGGGTCCGCGAGTCGGTCAGGTCAAACGTCACGGTGCCACCGGTGCGTAACGGCACTCGGACCCCCGTGTCCACCTGGGTGTACTCGATCTGGGAAGTGCCGACCGCAGGAAGAAGAAGCCCATCCACCTGAACCGCTCTTCCCTGGGGCTGGTCTGATTTGGACAAATGGGCGTTCGCGAAGAACGACCATTCGAATGCAGCCTCTTCTTCGCTGAGGCGAGCCGCGGCGATGCTCGGATTGATCAGGTTGGCCTTCAGTTGCAGGTTATTCTCCAGAGCCAGCGCTCGGCACTGCTCCAACGACAGCTCCAGCTTCTCCGGCGGCGCAATCGGGGCAGGCGGGAGCTTATTGGGATCGGTCGGATGAAGCTCCAACGGCTTGATCTGGCCGATCTTCTCGCGAACGCAGGCCTCCAGAGCCGGATCGTACGACACCGCAGGCCGATGACAACCGGACGCGATCCAGAGCACAAGACAGGGAAACAGAAAAAGGCAACAACGACAACAAAGCGACAGAACAGGCTCCCCCCCGGCTTTTCTATCTTTACGTCTTTCCTTCTTCCCTTTTCTATTCATGCCTGAGCGCCTCAATGGGATCCAACCGTGCGGCCTTGATAGCCGGAAACATACCGAAAAATACGCCGACCGAACCGGCGAAACCGAACGACAAGCCAATCGCCCAGAGCGGGATATAAGCCATGCTCAGGAAACTGGCATTGGGAATCTGCGCGATCAGGCTCGTGAGGCATTGCCCGATCCCGATGCCCATCAGTCCTCCAAACAGGCACAACACCACCGACTCGACCAGGAACTGCAGCAGGATCGCGGAAGGGCGGGCCCCCACGGCCTTGCGTAGACCGATCTCGCGGGTCCGTTCGGACACCGAAACCAACATGATGTTCATGATCCCGACGCCGCCGACCAGCAGAGAGATGCCCACCACCCCCCCGGCAATCGCGGTGATGGTCGCAGCCATTGTGTTGAACTGCTTGAGGTACTCCTCAATGACGTCCATGCGGAACGTATCGGGATCATCCGGCTGCAATCGACGAGTCTGGCGGAGGAAAAACCTCAGCTCCGCCTGGGCTTCCTGGGACAATTCCGGCTTGCGACAGGCGGCGATGATGTACATCCAGGGGTCCCACAACCGCCAGGCGGTAGGGAACGGAATGAATACTTCTTTCGAATCCCCCATTTGGCCGAACATGCCCGACTCCACACGGGTCTCCACCACACCAACGATGCGATAGCTCCGTCGGTCGATGATGATCCGCTTGCCGATGCAGTCGAGATCCAGTCGCAGTTCGTCGCGTACCGCAGGCGTGATCAGACACACCTGCCATCCATTTTCCTCGTCCATCAGGGTGAAGGGCCGCCCCAGGATCACCGATCGATTCTCGATCTCATGCCAGGAGGGATTGATCCCGATGATCCTGGCGTTGTCGATGCTGTGAATGCCGTAGCTGACCTTCTTCGAGCGGTTGGTCACCATAGTGAAATTGCTGATCGAGGGACAACGTTCGAGGAGTCCGTCGAACTGCTCCGGGCGAAATCGAATCGCACGCCAGTTGAAATTCCGGAACCGGCCCTGTCGCGGCCAGTCCGGATTCACAAAGATCTTGTTCGTGCCCAACGTCTCGAAGTCCTTGAGCACCTTGGCCTTCAGACCCGTCAGCGACGCGATCACAGCGGTAACGGAGGCCACGCCGATGACGATGCCGATGGTCGTCAAAGCCGAACGGGTCTTGTTCGCCCAGATCTGCCCCAAGGCGAGCCGGACGCTCTGTATCAACAGAACGGCCAGGACCAAAGGCGCGGTCAGAAGACGAAGCATTCAAATCTCCTTCTCAGGCAAGTCAGGCCCGAGCGTCTGAATCTCTCCGAACGGAAAACTCGAAATCCGAAACTCGAACTTCGACTCCGCCTTGGCGGGAACCTCAACCCCTCCAAAGCACGAAACCCAACCGGCCCAAACGCTGGCGCCAACCGGAATGTTCGCTTTGGATTCTGGGATTCGATCATTCGCATCTGTTTAGGATTTCCAATTCTCTCATCTGCTTCAGAACGTTCCTGCGGCGACCAGACGATTGGCCCCCGTCAGTTCGTCCGCCACGATCCGGCCGTCGCGCATCCGCACAATCCGCTTGGCGTGGCGCGCGATATCGTCCTCGTGGGTCACCATGATGATCGTCTGGCCCTCCTGATGCAACTGTTCGAAAAGGGCCATGATGTCCAGACTGGTGCGGGTGTCCAGATTGCCGGTCGGCTCGTCGGCCAGCAGAATGCTGGGCCGGTTGACCAAGGCACGGGCGATGGCCACCCGCTGCTTTTCCCCGCCGGAGAGCTGGTTGGGACGATGTTTCATCCGCTCGCTCAGGCCGACCTTTGCCAAAGCCTCCCTCGCCCGGCTCTTGCGATTCAGCCAGCTCTCACCGCCGGCGTAGATCAACGGCAGTTCAACGTTCTTGATCGCGTTCAATCGCGGCAACAATTCGAACGACTGGAAGACGAAACCGATTTGGGCGTTGCGAACGCGGGCCAGACCCGCGGGACTTAAACGCGTCGTGTCGCGCCCGTCCAGTTCATAGGTGCCGCTGGTACAACGGTCCAGGCAGCCCAGAATGTTCATCAGCGTGCTCTTTCCGGAGCCTGAAGGGCCCATGATCGCCACATACTCGTTGCGCCGCAACTCCAGGTCCACGCCCGCCAGAGCATGGATGTTCTCCACACCGACTTTGTACGTGCGGGTGACGCCGGTGAGCCGAATCACGACCTCATCGCGGTTGGTTGGCATCTTTGACGTCCCCGGCGGTCTTCTTCTTCGCCTCTTCTTCGGCCTTGGCCTCTCGCTCGTCTTTGACCAGCTGGTCGTGTCTGAGTTTCTCCAGCTCCTTGTACGGCCCCACAATGACTTTGTCCCCCTCGGAAAGCCCCGACTGGATCACCGTGTGGGTCGTGTTGCTGGCACCGATTTTCACCAACGTGGCGATGGCCTTGCCGTCTCTGACGCGATAGACCACCGAAGTGTACGCTTTCTTCTTGTCCTCTTCGCTGAGCTTGTCGCGAAGCTCGACGGGCAGTTCGTCCACTTTGCGTCCCAGAACCGCCTGGCTGGGCAGGACCATCACATTCGTATGCGTTGCGACCTCGATGTCCACATCGGCGGTCATTCCCGTAAAGACGCGTTCGTTCGGATCGACCAGGAGTACCTCGGTTTCATAGTATCGCGAACCGTCGGTCCCGATCTTACGGCTCAGAGCAACCGTCTGGACGACGCCGGCAAAGACCTTGTCCGGCCAAGCCTGGATATTGACGCGGGCCTTCTGCCCGACTTTGAGCTTGCCGACGTCCGCTTCGTCGACCTGGGCCACGACGAGCATCTCCGAAAGATCGCCGACCTCCATAATCACCGTGCCGGGGTTGTTCATTGTACCGACGATGGCCATTTCGCCTACCTCGGCCTCGATCCGAGTGATCGTGCCGTCGATGGGCGAGGTGATCGTCGTATAGCTCAACGCCTCTTGGGCCTGCGCGATCCGGGCGTCCGCCGCCTCCAGGTTGTGTTCCAGCACCTTGAGATTCAATTCGCTGGATTGAAGCGTGTGCAAAGCCGACTCGTACTGCGACGTCAACTCATCGACCTTGAGTTTGACCTGGTCGAACTCCGCCTGGCTGATATCGTTCGAGGCCACCAAGCGCCCCTGTCGTTGGAGGGTGGTCTTGGCCTGTTCGAGCGAGGCAAGGATCCCCAACAGGCTGGCCTTTTGACTGGCGATTCGGGCCTTCTCGACCTCGATCCGGGCCGCTTCGGCATCTCGGCTGGCTTTGGCCGATCGCAAAGAACTCTCGAGGTCTCTGGAATCCAGCTGCACCAGAATCGACGGAGGAATCGGCGGATTGGCGTTCGGATCACCCTTGGTCACCAAGGCCCCGGCCGGATGGGGTAGAGCCACGACGCGAGCCGAGACTTTGGCGCTGATTTCGACTTTCCGCTTGGGTTTGATCTCGCCCGGGGCGGTGACAAACTCGATCAGTTCGGCCCGCTGGACAGGCTCGACCCGAACGATCGTGGGCTTTTCGCCTCCGGATCGGCGTCGCATGACGACAAAACCTCCCGCCAGAACGACCACCGTGAGAGCAACGACAATGACAATCAAGATGCGAAGCTTTCCCACTCCTACGCCTTTCTCAAACAACCCACGAATGGAGGACGGGGGCCCCGTCCGTCACAATTTTATAGACGCGGCAGACCGATATTCATTGCCATCGCAGACCAGGAAAAAACCATTTTCTCCCGACCCGCCCCTTCCGCCGATCCGCCTTCAGACCATTCGAAACCGCCACATGCTTTCTACACCCTGTCCGTCGCAATGCATACAATCTAACAGCCGGACCGGTGCGCGTGAAGCGTGTCATCCACGCCAAACGACTGTGTCGGTCAGTATCTTATCGAATTGTTACCGCTTTGTTACCAGCTTGTCTTTTCTTGATGATCGGAAAGCTGGAAGCGATCACGTTTTCGCAACGAGACCCTTGAGATGGATTCTGACTTGCGTTAGACTACTCCTGGACACTGGCCGGGAAAAAAGTGAATGACACGTTAGGATAGGGGATTTGCGATGACAAACGAATCCATGCCAAGTCAGGGTGTTTCTCTGGGTCGTCGTAGTTTTCTGGGCCTGGGGGCTGCGGTTGTGGCCGCGACGGTCGGGACGGGTCGGGCGGCCCAAGGGGGGGCGTCGCCTGTCGTCACTCCGCCAGCGGGGAAGAAAATTCTGCTGGCCACCAAACTCAGCATGATCGCCAAGGAAGTCAATGGCAAGAAGTTGACGATTGCGGAGCGGCTGCGAATGGCGGGCGACGCCGGCTTCGACGGCGTGGATTTCGACGAAGCGGGGGGCTTCACCCCGGAGCAGGCCCGCGAGGCCGTCCGCGAATCGGGCGTTTTCGTCCACAACGCGATCAATCACGATCACTGGAACCAGCGACTCACAAGCGCCAAAGAAGAGGAACGCAACAAAGGCAGGACAAACATCGAGCATTGCCTCCGCCTCTCGCACGCGGCCGGCGGCAGCGGCGTGCTGATCGTAATTGGGCGGGGTAGTGATGGACCTGCGGAAGAAATTGAAGAACGAGCCCGCCAGGAAATCAAGAAGATGCTCCCGCTGGCAGCTTCGTTGGGACAGATGATCCTGATTGAGAACGTCTGGAATCAGATGATGTACGACCACGACAAGGGACCGGAACAGACGCCGGAACGATTCATCCGGTTTGTGGACAGTTTCAACAGCCCCTGGGTCGGGATGTACTACGACGTCGGCAACCACTGGAAGTACGGCCAACCGGGCGATTGGATCCGAGCGTTTGGGCGTCGCTGCATCAAGATGGACGCCAAAGGCTTCAGCCGGGCCCAGAACAAATGGGCCGACATCACGGCCGAACCGGATGATCTGCCTTGGGCCGATGTCCGCAAAGCCCTCGACGAAATCAACTTCTCCGGTTGGGCCACCGCGGAAGTCGGCGGCGGCGATCTCAAGCGGCTCACCACCGTCCGGGAGCAGATGCAGAAGGCGTTTCTGGGGTAACAGTCGGCCAGGGAAAAACACGTCGGTATATGGCAAGAGGAGACCGTCATGTGGACTCTTGATGATCGGTGTTTCAAGATTGACAAAACGAATGCCAAAGCGATGATCAACGGGTATCTGAGAAATGGGGTACTGATTAGACAAGCCATATGGTGCGCTGTAAAAGATGCGCCGTTCCCAATGCTGATAACTCTCAATAGAACTCGCACGAAGTTTCAAATGAGTCGAATTGGCGAGAACCTATTATCGGACGACTATATAATTCCCTACAAGTACATTGCAGACGTCGACCCTGACGACGAGTATTTCATTAGGAACGATCCTCGGCTATGGGCAACCGTATGCAATAATGGTCTGTTCGATATATGGATGCCAGAAGCCCCCTATAAACGTTTTGCAGACGCAAAATCAGACCCAACAAAATTTCGAATTCAACTGATCAGAATATGGCAAATACAAGAGGAATTTGCAGAACACCAAATCCGTTTTGGCGACCATTTTGATCATTTGATTTCATGCAACAAAAATGTCACTCCAGACCAACCGGTCATTACCGATACCGAGTTCAGAAGGATTAGAACGCTACTGATATCCTCCGTAAAAGATTTCAGAACGAAGTGACCACACAGCGGGGGCACTACCCCGCGTTAGAATTTCGTCCTTTCCGTATCTTGGGGCATTTGCGACAAGCGAATGCTATCTGTTCTCCATCAGCTCGAGGAAGTCATTGAACAGGTAGTTCGAGTCGTGCGGACCGGGCGAGGCCTCGGGGTGGTACTGGACCGCGAAGGCCTTGAGCTTCTCGCAGCGCAGGCCTTCGAGCGTGTTGTCGTTGAGGTTCATGTGCGTCAGCTCGACGTCCTTGCCCGCGAGCGAATCGAGGTCCACGCAGAAGCCGTGGTTCTGGCTGGTGATCTCGATCTTGCCGGTGCGGAGGTTCTTGACCGGGTGATTCGCGCCGCGATGTCCGAACTTGAGCTTGTATGTCGTGCCGCCCAGGGCCAGGCCAAGGATCTGATGGCCCAGGCAGATGCCGAAGATCGGGACCTTGCCCAGGAGGGACCGGACCGTCTCGATCGCATAGGTGACCGCGGCGGGATCGCCCGGCCCATTGCTCAGAAAAACGCCGTCCGGCCTACGGGCCAGGATGTCCTTCGCAGTCGTCTGCGCAGGCACCGCGGTCACGTCGCACCCGTGTGAAACCAGCAGACGCAGGATGTTCTGTTTCATTCCGCAATCGATGGCGACGACTTTGTACTTGGCCTGCGGCGGCTTGAGGCCGGGATTCAGGACGTCGACGACGCCCTCCTTCCACGCGTAGGGCTTGTCACTGGTCACGGCCTTGACGATGTCGCGTCCGACGAGGCCCGGGTACCGCTGGAGCTTCTCAGCCAGCTTCTTCACGTCCGTCTCGACGGCCGAGAGAATGCCGCGCATCGCGCCTTTCGTGCGGATGTGGCGCACGAGCTTGCGGGTGTCGATACCCTCGATGCCTACGATACCGTTCTTGGCCAGGTACTCGTCGAGCGTGGCCCCGCTGCGCCAGTTGCTCGGATAAGGACAGTTCTCCTTGACCACGAAGCCGCTGACGAAACTCTTGTGCGACTCCCAATCCTCAGGATTCGTGCCGTAGTTGCCGATGAGCGGATAAGTCATCGTGACGATCTGCTCGTGATACGAGGGGTCCGTCAGGATCTCCTGGTACCCGGCCATGCTCGTGTTGAACACGACTTCGCCACACTTCTCGGCCTTGGCGCCGAAGGCTTTGCCTTCGAAGAAAGTGCCATCTTCTAGGAGCAGAACAGCTTTCACGAGAGATTCCTCACCATCGCAAATCCGTAATCCGAATTTCGGATTTTTCTTTTACTTGTAGTACGCCTGTATCGGCTTGACGCTGATCTTCTTGCCACGCAGGGCCTCGATCGCCCTGACGACTGCTTCGGCGCCGCGCATCGTGGTGACGTAGGGGACCTGCCGGTCCACCGCGCTGCGGCGGATCTGAAACGAGTCCGCGATGGCCTGCCTGCCGACCGCGGTGTTCACGATCAGATCGATCTGCTTGTTGATGATCGCGTCAACGATGTGCGGCCGGCCCTCGTTCATCTTCAGTGCGAATTCCGAGGGGATGTTGTTCTTGATGAACTCAATGCAGGTTCCCTTGGTCGCAACGATTTTGAAGCCCAGATCCCGCAACCGACGGGCCAAGGCCACCGCCTTGGGCTTGTCGCGGTCGTTGACGCTGAACAGCACATTCCCGCTTGTCGGCAGGCTATTGCCCGCCGCGATCTGGCTCTTGGCGTACGCGGTGCCGAAATCATCGGAAATGCCCATCACTTCGCCCGTCGAGAGCATCTCGGGACCGAGCAGCACATCGGTTCCGGGAAACTTCAGGAACGGAAACACCGCTTCCTTCACCGCGTAGTGGGCAGGCGCGATTTCCTGCGTGAAACCCAGCTCTTGCAGCGTCATGCCGGCCATGATCTTGGCGGCCAGCTTCGCCAGCGGCACCCCAATCGCCTTGCTCACGAAGGGAATCGTTCGCGAAGCCCGCGGGTTCACCTCGAGGATATAGATCTTGTCGTCTTTGATCGCATACTGGACGTTCATCAAACCCTTGACGTTCAGGTTCACCGCCAGAAGCTTCGTTTGTCGCATGACTTCGGCGATCAGTTCTTTCTTGAGGTTCACCGGTGGGATCGAGCAGGCGCTATCGCCCGAGTGGACGCCGGCCTCTTCGATGTGCTCCATGATGCCGCCGATGACAACGATCCTCCCGTCGCTGATCGCATCGACATCGAGTTCGGTCGCATCGCCGAGAAATTTGTCGATCAGGATGGGGTGCTCCTCGGAGGCCTCGATGGCCTCCTGAACACAGGCTTTCAGAGCGTTCTCGTCGTAAACCACGCGCATCGCACGGCCGCCCAAAACGAACGAGGGCCGGATCAACAGCGGATACCCGAGCTTACGGGCGATCTCCAGGGTCTGCTCGTAGCTGGCGGCGGTGTCGCTCTCCGGCTGGAGCAGGCCAAGTTTGGTGATGAGCCTATTGAACCGCTCGCGGTCCTCGGCCAAATCGATACTGTCGGGCGAGGTACCGACGATTTTGACGCCGGCTTTCTCCAGGGGCACCGCCAACTTCAGAGGGGTCTGGCCGCCGAACTGGACGATGACGCCGTCGGGTTTTTCCTTCTCGACGATCGACATCACGTCTTCGAACGTCAACGGCTCGAAGTACAGCCGGTCGGAGGTGTCGTAGTCGGTGCTGACCGTCTCGGGGTTGCAGTTGACCATGATCGACTCGATGCCGATCTCCTTGAGCGCGAAGGCCGCGTGGCAACAGCAGTAGTCGAACTCGATGCCCTGCCCGATCCGATTGGGTCCGCCGCCGAGGATGATGATCTTGCGTCGGGTCGTGGGATTGGCCTCACACTCGGTCTCGTAGGTCGAGTACAGGTACGGCGTGGCCGCTTCGAACTCGGCGCCGCATGTATCGACCATCTTGTAGACCGGGCGGACGCCCACCGACTGACGATATTTGCGGAACTCGGGTTCCGATACGTCGGCGATCGAGGCAAGGTACCGGTCGCTGAAGCCGAACTCCTTGGCTTGTTTGAGCACGGAGGTTTCGGGCAACTTGCCTTTGTCCTCCAGGAGTTTGCTTTCCAGCGAGACCACATCCTTGATATTGTTCAAAAACCAGGGATCGATCTTGGTCAAGGCGAAGATCTCCTCGACGGGAAGGTCCCGACGAAAGGCCTCGGCCACGTACCACAGTTTGTCCCAGTAGTTACGACGCAGTCGCTCCTTGAGCTGGTCCATCGATATCGATTTGTCGATATGTTTGTCGCTGAGGCTGTAACGGTTGATCTCCAGCGAACGGATGGCCTTGCCCATCGCCTCTTTGAAGGTCCGCCCGATAGCCATGGCCTCGCCGACCGATTTCATCTGGATCGTCAGCTCCGGCGGCGTCTGCGGAAACTTCTCAAATGTGAACCGCGGCCACTTGACGACGCAATAGTCGATCGTCGGCTCGAAACAGGCAGGTGTTTTCTTCGTGATGTCGTTGGGGATCTCGTCGAGCGTGTACCCGACGGCCAACAGCGAGGCGATCTTGGCGATGGGGAAGCCGGTCGCCTTGGAAGCCAGGGCCGAACTTCGCGACACGCGGGGGTTCATCTCGATCACGTAAAGCTTGCCGTTGGCGGGATTGACCGCAAACTGGATGTTCGAACCACCCGTTTCGACACCGATGGCCCGGATAATCTTAAGCGAGGCATCCCGCATGATCTGGTATTCTTTGTCCGTCAGCGTCTGGGCGGGCGCGACGGTGATGCTGTCGCCGGTGTGAATGCCCATGGGGTCGAGGTTCTCGATGGAGCAGACAATGACCACGTTATCCTTACGATCCCGCATGACCTCCAACTCATACTCCTTCCATCCGATCACCGACTCCTCGACGAGGACCTGATGGGTGGGACTGAGGCTCAGGCCCCACTGGATGTACTTTTCGTACTCTTCCGCGTTGTAGGCGATGTTGCCGCCGGTGCCGCCGAGGGTGTAGGAGGGTCGAATGATCGCGGGAAAACCCGTTTCTTTGACGACCTCCTTGGCCTCTTCCCAGGAGGTAGCGTATCCGCTCTTGGGGACTTCCAGACCGATGTCGAGGATCGTCTTCTTGAACAGGTCTCGTTCCTCGGCCTTCTTGATCGACCTTAGGTTGGCCCCGAGCATTTTGACGCCGTACTTCTTGAGCACCCCCCTCTCGGCCAGAGCCACCGCGGTATTGAGGCCGGTCTGCCCGCCCAGCGTGGGCAGCAGGCTGTCGGGTCGTTCCCGACGGATGACCTTCTCGACCACCTCCGGCGTGATCGGCTCGATGTATGTCCGATCCGCCAGCTCCGGATCGGTCATGATGGTCGCAGGGTTGCTGTTGACCAGAACGACCTTGAAGCCTTCCTTGCGAAGAGCCTTGCAAGCTTGGGTGCCCGAATAGTCGAATTCACAGGCCTGCCCGATGACGATGGGGCCCGACCCGATGATCAGAATCTTGTGGATGTCCTTGCGTTTCGGCATAGTACCCTGTTGTGCGGCCCCTTATCCGCTCTTACCGTTCGAATCCATGCGTCCATCCTACCTTGGCAGCCCGCGGATCCGCGGCGGCGACTTGCGTCTTCGACGACCTGCCTACAGTCCTCAACCCCTTGGAGAAACGGTCTCTTCGTGCACCTGCACGCGGACCGCCCTCTTTGCCTCTTCGCGTAGGGTGTCAGACCACGCTCTGCCCGGCGTCACTGATCTCCCGTTGTTTCACGGAGCCTGCGGGCAGGGGAAACGCTGCGTCGCTGGGATAGGATTCCGGCTTGAATTCATCTGGCCTGGGAACCCTGACGCAACCAACGGTCTATAGCCGCCGCTGCCTCTCGCCCGCTGTTGATCGCACGAACCACCAGCGAGGCGCCACTGATTGTATCGCCGGCCGCGAATACCCACGGCTCACTGCTTTGGTAACCGTCGGTTATTACATTCCCTTTTGTGTCAAGTTGCAAGCCTAAATCTCTGATCAGCCCCTCATGCGTAACGTGAACGAAGCCCAAGGCCAGAAGAACGAGGTCCACCTTGAGCGTGAACTCCGTGCCGGGCAGTTCTCTGAGCTTCCAGGCCCCCCTGTCATTCGTCCACTCGACCTCGCAGGCGTGCAGTTCCTTGACGGCACCATTGTCGCCGCCGAAAAACTTGGTCATGACGCTCCACCGCCGCTCGCACCCTTCCTCATGGGAAGATGAGGTCCTCATCATCCGGGGCCACATCGGCCAAGGCGTGTCCTGTGGACGCGATTCGGGCGGCTTGGGCAAAATCTCCAGTTGGTAGATTTTCTTGGCCCGCTGCCTGCGAGCGGTGCCCACGCAGTCACTGCCAGTATCGCCGCCGCCGAGCACAACCACCACCTTGTCCCGGGCGTTCACCCGAGGAATGTCGCCCAACGCCTCGGCGGCGCAGAGCTTGTTCTGGGCCGTCAGGTAGTCCATAGCGAACACAATGTTGGCCTTTTCCCGACCGGGAACGGTGATGTCGCGGGGCTGGCGGGCCCCCATGGCCAGACAGATGCAGTCGAACATCTTCCGCAGATAGTGGGCGGAAATATCCTTGCCGACGTCGACGCCGGTCTGGAACTCGACGCCCTCAGCCTTCAGCTGTTCGAGCCGACGGTCGATCACCGCCTTGGCGAGCTTGAAGTCGGGAATCCCATAACGGAGCATGCCGCCGGCCCGCTCATCCTTTTCAAAGACCACGACGTTGTGCCCGGCGCGGGCCAGTTGCTGTGCCGCCGCCAGCCCTGCGGGACCGGAACCAATGACCGCGACCCGACGGCCGGTCTTCTTCAATGCAGGCAACGGTTTGATCCAGCCCTCCTGAAACCCCCGCTCGACGATCTGGTATTCGATGTGTTTGATCAGGACCGGGCGGTCGCTCACCGCCAGGGTGCAGGCCGCCTCGCACGGCGCAGGACATACGCGTCCGGTAATCTCCGGGAAATTGTTGGTCTCATGCAGGATCCGACAGGCCTGTTCCCATTGACCCTTGTAGACGAATTCGTTCATGTCCGGAATCGAGTTGCCGACCGGACAGCCCGCGCCGTGACAGAACGGAATGCCGCAATCCATGCAGCGAGCCGCCTGATTGCGAATCGCATCGGGCGTCAGCGGCAGATCGATCTCGTCGAAATCGTGAATCCGCTCTTCGACGGGTCGATGCCCGACTTCCTGACGGCCATATTTGAGAAACCCTTTGAGTTCACCCATGGAACACCTCTTCGGTTGCCGGCGTGGTCTCGGTGTCGCGATGTTCGACGGCCCGCATCCGCTCCAACGCCTTGCGATAATCGATTGGGATCACTTTGACAAACCGTCCTACCATGTCCGGCCAGGCTCTCAGAATATACTTGGCCCGTTCGCTTGCGGTCCATTCCAGATGCCGTTCGATCAGATCGTACAAAACGGCCTTGTCCGCCTCTTGCCAGACGGTTTCGAGCTCAACCATGTCGAGATTGCACAGGGTGTCGAAAAGCTGCATCTCGTCGAGCACATAGGCCAGGCCGCCGCTCATGCCGGCGGCGAAGTTGCATCCGGTCTGTCCAAGGACGACGACGGTGCCGCCGGTCATGTACTCGCAGCCGTGGTCGCCGACGCCCTCGACGACCGCGGTCACACCGCTGTTACGAACCGCGAAACGCTCGCCGGCCATACCGTTGATGAAGACTTCGCCGCCGGTGCCGCCGTAGAGCAGCGTATTGCCGACGATGATGTTCTCGTGAGCCAGGAAGGGCGAGTCTGGGGGAGTCTGCACGACAATCCGTCCGCCGGAGAGGCCCTTGCCCAGATAATCGTTGCTGTCGCCGATCAGACGAAGCGTCACGCCGGGGGCCAAAAAGGCGCCGAAGCTCTGCCCTGCGGAACCCCGCAGCACGACCTCGAGCGTGCCGTCGGGAAGACCTTGGGGGCCATGTTTTTTCACGATCCGGTGGCTCAAAATCGCTCCGACCGTGCGGTTGACGTTGCGGATTCGCATCTGGATTTTGGTCGTTTCCTTGCGTTCGATCGCGCCTTCCGCATGTTTTAGGATTTCCCAATCCAGGTGGTCTGAAAGTCGATCGGGCTGGGGAACCACGCAACGAATCGCTCTACCGTCGGAGGTATCCGGCTGGTAAAAGACCGCCGAGAAATCCAACCCCCTGGCCTTCCAATGGGAAAGAGCCCTCTGCATCCGCAGCCGGTCCGAGCGACCGATCATTTCGTCGAATGTGCGGAAGCCGAGCTCGGCCATGATCTGACGAGCCTCCTCGGCCACAAAGTGCATGAACCGCTGAAGATACTCCGGCTTGCCCGCAAAGCGTTTACGAAGCTCGGCATCCTGGGTTGCAATGCCGAACGCACAGGCGCCCTCGTGACATTTGCGAAGCAACGTGCAACCCAATGTCACCAGCGCCGCGGTGCCGAAGCCGTACCGCTCCGCGCCGAGCAGGGCCGCAATCACGATATCCCGTCCGGTCCGCATTTGACCGTCCGCCTGGACGCGAATGCGATCCCGCAGACCGTTCATCACGAGCACCTGCTGGGTCTCCGCCAAGCCGAGTTCCCAAGGGCAGCCTGCGTGCTTGATCGACGACAGAGGGCTGGCGCCGGTGCCACCGTCGTGGCCGCTGATGAGGACTTCGTCGGCGTTGCCCTTGGCGACGCCCGCTGCCACGGTGCCTACTCCAACCTCGGCCACCAGCTTGACGGAGACCTTGACACCTGGGTTGCTGGCCTTGAGGTCATAGATCAGTTGCGCCAGGTCCTCGATGGAATAGATGTCATGGTGCGGCGGAGGCGAGATCAAAGTCACGCCGGGCGTCGAATGCCTCAGTTGGGCGATCTCGGCAGAAACTTTGTGGCCGGGCAACTGGCCGCCTTCGCCGGGCTTGGCGCCTTGGGCGATCTTGATCTGCAATTCCCTCGCCTGCGACAGATAGTAGATAGTCACGCCGAACCGGGCGCTGGCTACCTGCTTGATCGCACAATTCTTCGAATCTCCGTTGGGTTCAAGCTGATACCGTTTCGGGTCTTCGCCGCCTTCGCCGGTGTTGCTCATGCCGCCGAGGCGGTTCATCGCGATCGCGAGACACTCATGAGCCTCCTTGCTGATCGAACCGTGACTCATCGCGCCGGTGCAGAACCGTTTGACGATCTCGCTGGCGGGTTCGACCTCCTCGATCGGAATCGGGTTACCCTTGGCGAATTCGAACAGCCCTCGCAGGGTGCAGAGAGCCTTAGCCTGGTCGTTGATCGACTTGGCGTAGACTGCATAGGATGCTGGATCGTTGTTCTGGACCGCGTGCTGGAGTTTCGCGACGGTCGTCGGATTCCACAGATGACGCTCGCCGCTGTGGCGAAAGTGGTACTCGCCGCCGAAGTCCAAGTCCATGGCCGCCGGAGGACGGGGTTGGAAACCCGAACGATGCCGTTGAAGACTTTCCTGGGCGATCTCCTCCAGACCGATACCGCGAATCCGAGAGCTGGTCCCGGAGAAGTAAGCGTCCACCACCTCGCGATTGAGTCCGATGGCCTCGAAAAGTTGGGCACCGCAGTAGCTTCGCAAAGTCGAGATGCCCATCTTGCTCATCGTCTTGAGGATGCCCTTCTTGACCGCAGCGATGAAATTGTCCGCGATCTGGACCGGCTCCATGTCTGCCGCCAGCTCGCCCTGGCGTTTGAGTTCGTCGAGCGATTCGAACGCCATGTAGGGGTTGATCGCGTTGGCGCCGTAGCCGCACAACAAACAGAAATGCATCACTTCGCGCGGTTCGCCGCTCTCGACGATCAGACCTGCCTCGTGCCGTAAGCCCTTATTGAGCATGGCGTGGTGGACTGCCGAAACCGCCAGAAGCGAAGGGATGGCAGCACGGCTCTCGGACACCTCTCGATCGCTGATGATCACCAGGGAAGCGCCGTCGCGGATGGCCTTTTCCGCCGAGGCGATCAGTGCCTCCAGGCCGCGACGGAGGGACTCAGCCGGAGTCGCTGCGTTGGCGTCGAACAAAGCCTGCACGGTCGCGACGCGGAAATCGTCCCGACGGACCGCACGCAGTCGCTCCATGTCCTCGTTCGTGAGAATCGGGTGCGGAAGTTTGAGCTGCCGACAATGCTGCGGCGTCTCGTTGAGCAGGTTGCCTTTCTTGCCGGTGAAAGACATCAAGCTCATGACCAATCCCTCCCGCAGGGGATCGATAGCGGGGTTGGTCACCTGGGCAAAAAGCTGCTTGAAGTAGTTGAACAACAGTTTGGGCTTCTCCGACAACACCGCCAAGGGCGTGTCATTGCCCATGGAGCCGACGGGCTCCTGGCCATTGACCGCCATCGGCAACAGGATCATGCGGAGATCTTCGCGGGTATAACCGAAGGCCCTCATTCGGCGTGCGATCGTCGTCGGATCGCTTTTGACCGGCTTGGGCGCGTCGAAGAGGCCACGGAGTTCGATGCGATTCTCCTCCAGCCACCGTCGGTAGGGCTTCTGACGGACGATCTTGCTTTTGATCTCGTTGTCGGAGATGATCCGCCCCTCGGCGGTATCGACCAGAAACATGCGCCCGGGCCGCAGACGTCCCTTGACCCGAATCTTCTCAGGCGGGAACTCCACGACCCCCGCCTCGCTGCCAATGATCGCCAGACCGTCGGTGGTCACCAAGTATCGGCACGGGCGCAGACCGTTGCGGTCCAGGACGCCGCCGATCATCCGACCGTCGGTGAAAACCATGGCCGCCGGGCCGTCCCAGGGTTCCATAATCGCAGAATGATACTCATAGAACGCCCGCTTGTCGGTGCTGATGTGGTACTTGGCCCCGAACGCCTCGGGGATCATCATCATCATCGAGTGCGGCAGGCTGCGTCCGGCCCGCATGAGCAACTCTATACCGTTGTCGAAACATGCGGAGTCACTACCGCCGGGCACAAGGACCGGGAACAAGTCTTTGATGTCGTCGCCGAACAGGGGGCTGGCCATTTTGGGCTCGCGGGCTCGCATGTGGTTGCGGTTGCCGTTGAGGGTGTTGATCTCGCCGTTGTGGGCAATGCAGCGGAACGGCTGGGCGAGCCGCCAGTTGGGAAAGGTATTGGTGCTGTACCGCTGGTGCACGACCGCCAAGGCGGTCTTCATCCGCTCGTCCGCGAGGTCCGGATAATAAGCAAAGAGCTGCCAGGCCATGAACATGCCTTTGTAGCAGATCGTCCGACACGACAGGCTCGCGACGTAGAAATCCTCGGCCTTCTCGCCCAATTGTTCGTTGACGATCCGTTCGGCCCGTTTGCGGGCCATGAAGAGCTGCCGTTCGAGCGGTTCCTGTTCCAGCCCCCCACCGTCGACGAAGATCTGCCGGATAACGGGCTCGGCCTCCAACGCGAGCTTGCCTAGGCAGTTGGAGGCGACCGGCACGTCGCGCCAACCGAGAACCTTGAGGCGGTAGTAAGCAAGGGCCTCCTCCAGGACCCGCTCGCACTTGGCGCGAAGCTCCGCGTCCTTAGCTCCGAAAACCATGCCGACGCCATAAGCGAGAGGCTCGGGCAGCGAGAAACCCAACGTTTCGCACTCGACCGCGAAGAATTCGTGTGGGATCTGGAACAGGATGCCCGCCCCGTCGCCGGTCGTCTCGTCGGCTCCGGCGGCCCCGCGGTGCGAGAGATTAATGAGGATCTGCTTGCCGTACTCCAGAATGGAGTGGTCGCGTGTGCCCGTGATGTTCACCACGGCGCCGATGCCACAGGCATCGTGTTCGTACCTCGTTTCGTACAGACCTTGATCATGCAATCGTGTCATTGGATTCCCCGAGTGGGTCGATACCCCAGAAACCGCGTACCGATACCCGAATCGACCGTCAGTATGGACCAACCACGCCACCGAATGGGGGTTTGTCTATCATACGGCATTACGCCCCCTTAGGTATGCTAGTTTCGTTAATACATACAATAAGATAAACTAATTTTAACATCAGAATTCCTTATTCAGGCAAGTGCCGGGAACCGTGGACTTGCCCTTCCACAGAAGCGTAACCGAACGAATGGCTTGCATCTTCCGGTTGTCCCCCGTGATCATACCATCACCCGAATGGAGGTCCAAAGCAATATGGCCAAGGCGAGTGTACTGCAACAACTCAAGGCCAAGGAAATCGACGTCGAAACCGCCGCCCAGCAACTGGTCAACGCCGAAGTCTGCGGGCCGGTAGAAATCCGTCTGGAAGGGTTCGAACCGATCTACGGGGGGGCCTGTTCCTTGACATGGAACCACAGGACGGCGTCGACGAGCCGCTCGTCGGCTACATCGTCCTCGAACAGGCCCAGGCCGCCGTCGACATACTCGGCCACCGGTTGATCCACGTCAAGAAGTCGGATCTGAAGTGAAGAGGAAGTGGCTCAAACGCTCGGATCTGAGGAAGCGAGCAAAGGAGTAAAGGCATGGGAGAGTACACAATCCGGATTCCAGCACAGAATATGGCTGGCGGCGGCGCGGATATGCGATCATGGCTGCAAACGTGGGAGTGGCGTACAAAACTCTCCGACGAGGTGGATACCCTCGTTCTCGACTTCACAAATACGCGATTCATCGAACCTTGGGCTCTTGCTCTCTTCACAGCTTACGCCCTCAAAGTCAAACATGATCGACAGATTGGGGTTCGAGCAGTCTTGTCATCGACGAATCCACCTTAACCCCTGGTCCAGATTTTGGGGAGTAGGAGTATTATAGTGCTCGATTTTGGCGAAGTGCGCTTTGTGACGCAGTCATTCGTCCATGCCCTGCTGAATGATGCATTTCGGATGCCGGGCAGTCTCGTGCGTCTTTCCTTCCTGAATTGTTCAACATCAACAAAGGAAGCGATAGCCGCTGTCGCCGCCTATTCCGCGTCATACCGCCAATGCGTCTGAGAGACATGGCCCATGCTCTCGTCACCAACCTACTTGCTCTGCTCATCCAGAATACGACGCAACTCGTCGATGAGAGGCGGCAAATCGTCCTGCACGATGGTCCACAGGATGTCCAGGTCGACAGCATCGTAACCGTGAATGAGCCGGTTTCGCAGACCAATGATACCACGCCACGGTATGGCTTGCCATTGTTCTCGCCCCTCAGGAAACCCGAGCCGCCGCCTCTCCGACAATCTCTACCAAATGCGTGAGCGCCAAACAGACCTGACGGTCGGCTTCGAGGTCGTGCCTTCGTCTGCCTTCAGCCATCTGAGCCGCTTCAACCGCATGATCCAGCATATGTTGCAGACGCGCTGCATCGTCATGCCGCGTCATACTGCACCTCCGCCTCCGCGAGAACCTCATCCCGAAAGTAGCCGGAGAGAAAACCGGGGGTGTTCAGATCCACTTTGCGACCCAGGATTTCCGACAATTCCTGTTCCAAAGCGAAAAAACGCAGGCCGATGCGAGCATCCGGCTCAAACTCGACGAGAACGTCAACGTCGCTGTCCGGCCGAAAATCGTCGCGAAGCACCGAACCGAACAAAGCCAAACGCCGGATGCGGTTACGCCGACAAAAATCAGCGATCCTGTCCTTCGGAATGTCGATTCGTGCTCTAGGCATATCTTCCATTATAGCGAGGCGCAAGAGCAGGCACTACCTTCAATCTATCCTGTTCATGACGTGGTTTCACGGGGTCTCGCCGGTAAACTCCGAGACGACTTTCAGCGTCTCGCCGGTGTCTTCCATTTCGAAGATGTGCGGGCGGGCCTCGCGGCCGTTGGGGGAGTGTAGGACCATCATCAGTTTGCCGTCGAAGGTTGTGAAGAGCATGCCGTGGCCGCCGTCGTTGGTGTAGAGCGGTTCGGCCTGCTGCATCCAGGGGCCCGCCAGCTTGCCCGAGGGCGAGATCGCGATGCCTTCAGTGTAGACGCCATTGCGGAAGCTGGCCCAGATCATGTAGAGCTTGCCTGTCTTGCCCTTGTACAGCCATGGGCCATCCGTGACATTATTGCCGCGGGCCTTGTCCATCGTGCTCCAGGGGGCCTCGGCCGCATAGAACAGCGTCTTCGGTTCTCCAACGGTCTCCGAGAGGTCGTCCTTGAGCTGCACGTACTGCATCGAGCCGTTGACGATCTGTACCCATTCATGGCAATAGACCATGTACGGCACGCCATCCTCGACCCAGAGCGTGCCGTCGAGCGTCATCATATCCGGCGGCAACGTCGAGCGGTTCTGGAACGGCTTGAACGGCCCCCTCGGCGAGTCGCCCACCAGGATCTGCGAGCCGCGAGTGACGCGAGGCAGCCAGTTGCGCCATTGCTCGGAGAACGGGTGACGCGTGTCGAACGTCAGGAACAGGTAGTACTTGCCCTTGTACTTGTGCATCTCCGGCGCCCAGATGCCGACGACGCGAATGTCGCCCCAGATGTCCTCGGGCGTCCGGAAGATCGTCCTGGGCCCCTGCCAGCTCTTGAGGTCCTTGCTGGCGTACATACGAACGCTGTTACCGCCCGACCCGACCATATAGTAGGTCTGGGTGGCATCGTCCGGCAGGATGCACGGGTCCCGCATGCGGATGCGCGACAAGGGCACGATTTCATTGGAGTCCCGCACGATCCCGCGAGGCTGCGACCACGCGGGCGCCGCAGCGAGCAGCGTGACCATCGACCACAACGCGTATCTCATCCTTCAACCTCCCGCGACAGCGTCGCCCATGAAATTCCAGAAGCGCCGTCCGCTCGACATCGTAGCTCACGGACATGCGACAGACAAGGGGATTTGTAGCGTGCCGACTCGTGGCCGTACGATCTTCGAATTGCACCCAGAATTGTCCTTGCCTTCCCGCAGACACGAAGTCATAATCCTGCCCACAGAGATGACTGAGGCAATCGGACTTCTGCAAAAAGGCGATCGAACGGAGGTCTACCTAAGCAACGAGGTGTTCAGAAATGTCGCAGTTTGACACATTGGAATTCGCGGAAATAGACGTCCCGCTGGTCCTGGCGGCACAGATGCCTGGGGTAAGCGGTCCCGACCCCGCCGCGATTGCGGGCGCGATGCGCACCGCCTTTGATGAACTGATGGGGTTTATCAAGCAATACAAACTGTGCCCGTCCGGTGCGCCGCGAACCATCTACACAGCTTGTGGTCCCCAGGGCATACGATTCGTTGTCGCCATGCCCATTGCCAAACCTCCTTCGATGCCACGCACCATTGGTCCAGGCTTCCTCAAGAATCTCGCCGCCGCCAGAACCATGCGATTCACCCACCGCGGCCCCTATGCGGACCTGAAAAAAACCTACGGTCTGATCACAGAATTCCTCAAAGACAAAGGACTGATGAAGACCGACGCCGACTGGGGCAAGTACATGCCCATGTGGGAGGAGTACCTCAACGACCCGCACACCACTCCCCCGGAGAACCTGCGAACGTACATCTACCTACCCCTAACGTAGAACATGAGGGCCCAAGTGGGGACAACCATGCGCAGACTGGCGACTGTATTGCTTTCCTGCTGTCTGATCGGCTGCGATTCGCATTCCGATGAGGCCCCCCAGTGCGGCTCACAGGGTCTCCCCGAGACCGCCCCTAGGTTTCCGGGAACAGCAGTGATATCTGTTTCATAAAGTTGACCACAGGCTCGTCTATCAAGCTTGCCAGGAACTGCTGCGACGGTGTCGGGAGGGTAAGCTTTCGTCCGACACATACTACAGTGACGACCCATCCGCCAACCTGGAGGGGTTGCCCGAATCTGTACGGGCGTTACACGCGGCCGCAGTCCCGGTCGAAGAGCTGATGGTCCGCATGACCTTCCTCAGCGAAGACGGCCTGCAATACTATGAGGATGGTCTTCGAGAGGTTGGCGTGGAGTACAGAGATTACCTCAAGAGCCTCGAACAGGAAACCCTCTCCTTCTTGGACTGGCAGAGAAAGCGAATGAATTTGCCGCTGCCCCGTCCGAAGTAGGACATCGGGAAGAGGACGCTGCTACAGAACCCAACCAGCAAAACATGGCATCACGCATGATACAGCGCCAAAACGAAGGCCGGAGACCGCGGGCGAGAGACATGTGGTCTCCATGAGATGCCCCGCACTCTCCGGCCTGTCGATACCCTTTCACCGCCTGCCGGCGGTCCGTGATCATTTCATGAACAACATCTCGGCGTAAGTCGGCAGCGGCCAGAGCTTGGCCTCGACGAGGGTTTCAAGCTCGTCGGCTGTCTGGCGGAGCGCAGCCATCGCCGGCAAAACGTCGTCGTGATAACTCTGCGCGTGCTTTTCGGCGCCGTGCATTCCGGCCGCCTTGGCCACCGCCTTCTCCAGGGCCTCGATCTTGGTCTCCATCGCGGCGATCAGGTCGCTGACCTTCTTGAGCAATTTCTTCTGCGGCTCGGCTGAGACCCCTGCGCCGGACACTGCGGTGACCGACTGACCGAGCTTGCCGGCAAATTCGCAGCAGGCCGGAAGGATCTGGCGTTTGGCCATGTTCAGCATCGTTTGCGCTTCGATGTTGATCTGTTTGCTGTAGCCTTCGAGCAGAATTTCCGTGCGGGCCAACATTTCACCTTGGGAGAGCACGCCGTGCTTGGTAAACAGCGCGACGTGTTCGGGAGTCGGGAAAGCCATCACCGCCTCGTAGGTCGAGCGAATGTTCGGCAGACCCCGCCGGGCCACTTCGGCCACCCATTCTTCCGTATAATTGTCGCCGTTATAGACAATCCGCGCATGTTTGGTTGCGATATCCTGAAGGATCTTCTGTGCGGCCGCCTTGGGATCATCGGCTTTCTCCAGCACATCGGCGATGTCGCTGAGCGTGTCAGCCACGATCGTGTTGAGCACGAAGCTCGGACCCGAGATCGACTGCGACGATCCGACCATGCGGAACTCGAATTTGTTGCCGGTGAACGCGAACGGCGACGTCCGGTTGCGATCGGTCGAGTCCTTCGGCAATGGAGGCAGGATCGAAGAGCCGAGCTTGAGTTGGCCGCCCTTTTTGCTGTTCTTGGCGCCGCCCTTGGCCAACTGCTCGAAAATATCGGTCAGTTGCTCGCCCAGGAAGACCGACACGATCGCCGGGGGGGCTTCGTTGGCGCCGAGTCGGTGTTCGTTCCCGGCGTTGGCGACGCTGGCTCGCAGAACCTTGGCATATTTGTCCACCGCCTGGACAACCGCGCAGAGCATGACGAGAAAGACCATGTTGTCGTGGGGCGTCTCGCCCGGATCCAACAGGTTCAGGCCGGTGTCGGTGCACATGCTCCAGTTGTTGTGCTTGCCCGATCCGTTGACGCCGGCAAAGGGCTTCTCGTGCAACAGACACACGAATCCGTGCCGGCGGGCGACCTTCTGCAGCGTATCCATTGTCAACTGGTTGTGGTCGGCGGCTACGTTAATCGTCGAAAACACCGGCGCCAGCTCGTACTGGGCGGGCGCCACTTCATTGTGCTGTGTCTTGGCGGTGACGCCGAGTTTCCACAATTCCCGGTTCAGCTCGCTCATGAAAGTCGCGACCCGCTCGTGCAGAGAGCCGAAATAGTGGTCTTCGAGTTCCTGGCCGCGAGGAGGCTTGGCTCCAAACAGCGTTCGACCGGTCAGGAGCAGATCGAGACGCTTGGCGTAGAACGCCTGGTCGATCAGGAAGTACTCCTGCTCGGGGCCCATCGTCGCAGTCACGCGGGTAGCCGTCATGTCGCCCAGAGCCCGCAGGACGCGAATCGCCTGTTTGCTCAACGCATCCATGGACCGCAACAAGGGCGTCTTTTTGTCCAGCGCCTCGCCGGTGTAGGAGCAAAATGCGCAGGGGATGTATAGTGTGGTGTTCTTGCCGTCTTCCTTCACAAAAACTGGCGAGGTGCAATCCCAGGCGGTGTAGCCGCGGGCTTCAAATGTGGCGCGGAGACCGCCGGAGGGGAAGGAAGACGCGTCGGGTTCGCCGCGGATGAGTTCCTTGCCACTGAACTCCATGATCGTGCGTCCGTCCGCCCTCGGGGAAATGAACGCATCATGCTTTTCCGCGGTCAACCCGGTCATCGGCTGGAACCAGTGGCAAAAGTGCGTCGCGCCCTTGGCGATCGCCCAATCCTTCATCGCATTGGCGATCACATCGGCGGTCACCGGGTCCAGAGGTTGCTCGCCGTCCAAGGTCTTCTTGAGGGATTTGAATACGTTCTTCGGGAGACACTCCCGCATCGTCATCTCATTGAATACGTTACGGCCGAATTCGCCGGCTTCACATGCAGACATCTCAGACTCCTCGACATTTCCAGTACATTGTTGTTTTTCAGGCAAGATGCCATGACTTGTCGCGAATAGATAGGACCCCGCGTCCCGGATCGGCACAAAGAGGGGCAAGGCTTGCGCTGGTCGGTTGTCCCCAGCAGAATCAGCCGGCAGCCACAAGCCCTACCCACAACCCAATGCCCGCCGCACCGTTCGGTGCGGCAAACGCAACTAGCCGTCTTGGTCCCATCCCGGTACACCGATCCGCCTCCCGGCGACCCTCTCGCCGGGACGAGGCTTCCATCGCGTGCCGGGGTGCATCTTGCGAATTCCGCTCCTGCCCACCGAATCGAAAAGCTCTCTGGGTGTCATTGTCTTTCCTTTCATGCATTGGGTTTGAACTTCACTATCCGATTGCGTCGCCGCCCCGCTCACCCGTGCGGATGCGGATCCATTCTTGAAGATCCATCGCGAAGATCTTGCCATCGCCGATCTGGCCGGAATGGGTCCGGCCGGTGAGGGCACAAATCGTTTTTCCACGAAAGCGTACACGATCGTAACGACCGCCGTTTGAACTGAATCCCCACCATGCCGATGATTATGCCTAATTGTAGGCCGTACCGATTCCTCTTCGCCATCCTTTCTGTGCCTCTCTGGACGCAGCCAGTTGCACTCAGATCTATCCAACCGCTCCCCAACAGCGGGCGCGGGTGCCAACGTAGAGGGGGAAGCAGAACAAAATGCATGCCAAGCTTCGCACAGAATCTGAAAAGTGCTGTAAACATTGCACCAAAAACGATTTAGAGACAGTCGCCTTTGGTATGGTTGTTGAGTCAGCAATAACATTTCCGTAGATTCTGCAACAAAAGCTTACGTTTTTGTAGGAATCATAGGTGTCCACAGAAGCACACAATAACTCGAGCACCGCTTTGGCGACAAAGATACAGCTTCGAATAAAAAAGAGGGCCCTGTTGTTGGCGACAGGGCCCTGCTTCTGGCCCCGATGGGCACAAGAAGTGATGGCCGAAAGGGAAGGAGTATCATCACCCAATGGCCTGGTTGCCTCGTTCTCCCGTCCGAATGCGGATGCACTCGGGCAGGTCAATAACAAAGATCTTGCCGTCGCCGATCTGGCCGGTACGGGCGCCCTCGATGATCGCGTTGATGGTCCGCTCCACAAAGTTCTCGTTGACCGCGATCTCCAGACGTACCTTGCGAAGCAGATTCACCTCGATCGGAACACCTCGGTATGACTCGTGATATCCTTTCTGCTGGCCGCAGCCCAGCGAATTGGTGACGGACATCTTGTAAACCTCAGCTCTGTACAGTGACTGTTTCACGTCGTTCAATTTGTGCGGCTGGATATAGGCAATGATGAGTTTCATATTTCTGTCTCCTGATTCGGGCCCGAGCCCATTCGCTGTTCAAATGGTTTCTCACGTTACGCCGTGGTGAACACCTGAAAGCCCGCGTACGCTTCGTTGCCGTGCTCGCCGATGTCCAGACCGCGGAGTTCTTCTTCCCGCGAGACTCGGATGCCCATCACCGCCTTGAGAATCAGCCAGGTCGCCACGGCCGCGATAAAGACGAAAACCGCCACCGAGCCGACCGCCGCCAACTGTGCCCCGAGCAACTTGAAACCGCCGCCGAAGAACAGACCGTTACCAGTGGCGGTGCCGGTGATGCCGTCGCGAGCGAACAGGCCGACGGCGGCGGTCCCGAACACGCCGTTGACCAGGTGAACCGACAGCGCGCCGACGGGGTCGTCGATCCGCAGTCGGTCGAACATCATCACCGCAACCACGACCAGGATACCCGCGATCAAACCGATGATAATCGAGCTGCCCACCCCCACGAAGGCACACGGTGCGGTGATCGCCACCAGACCCGCCAGGCAGCCATTGAGGGTCATGCCCAAGTCGGGCTTACCCATCAGGACCCACGAAGTGACCGTCGCACTCATGATCGCCGCCGCGGCCGCCAGATTCGTCGTTACCGCCACGTGGCTGATCGCGCCGGGATCGGCCGCCATGGTCGAACCGGGGTTGAAGCCGAACCAGCCGAACCACAATACGAACGTGCCAAGCGTCGCCAGTGGCAGGTTGTGGCCGGGGATGGCCTTGATGTGGCCGTTGTCAAACTTGCCGATCCGCGGGCCCAGGATGATCGCGCCCGCCAAGGCCGCCCAGCCGCCGACGCTGTGCACGACCGTCGAGCCGGCGAAATCGTACATGCCCATGCCGGCCAGCCAGCCGCCTCCCCAGACCCAGTGCCCAACGACCGGGTAGATGAACATCGCCATCACAAAGGTGAAGACAATAAATGAAATGTACTTGATCCGCTCGGCCACCGCCCCGGAAACGATCGTCGCAGCAGTCCCGCAGAAGACCAGTTGAAAAAAGAACTTGGCATACAGCGGCACGCCCGCCCAGGAGATCGCGGAATAGGCCCCCTGGTATGCGTCCCCCGTGGCGGGCGAGTTGTCGGCTCCGCTGAGCCAGAGCAAGCCTTCATACCCGAACAAGCCGTTTCCGTTGCCGAACATCAGACCCCAGCCGAGGATCAGGAATCCCAACGACGAGGCTGCAAACACGATGAAATTCTTCGACATAATGTTCACGGTGTTCTTCGCCCTTGCGAACCCCGACTCCACCCCCGCAAACCCCAGGTTCATGAAGAACACCAGGAATGCCGCGACCATGACCCACAATGTGTCTACAACAACTTTCAAGCTTGCATCCATCATTTCCGCCCTTCATCGACTTTACCCTTGCGCCATGGGGCGCAAAACCACTTTCCAGATTCACAGGCTCTCCCGGAGAACCCGTCACCGATCGCCAGGCCGCCCCCCGACGGCCCGACTCTGCTTGTTGTGGGGCCCGAGCGACCTGTGCCCGACGAGCCCACCGGCCCCGGAGAAATACTCCTGGGCCGGCCCCCCGGCCATCCCGTCCGTTCCCACGGTCCACGAGCCCCGAAACCCTTTCAACTCGATTGTTCCTGCCCTATTCATGGTTTCCCCGAGCATCCGTTCGACTCCTACAACCTGTCGCCACCATGCCTTTCGTTTTTGTGCAACTGCCGGCGAGAACCCTCCGTGGGCCCCAAGAGTCCCCCAGGAATCCGCACCGAACCGTTGCTCCACCGTGTGTGAGTGACTCTTGCCCCCTGGAGCGTCAGAAGCTGTACGACAGCCCGACGCCGCCCCAGAAGTTGTCGCTCTTGCCAGTCGCTTCGCGAACATCGTCGTCGATCATCATCGAGTAGGCGATGCTCGGCTTGATCGACAGAGATCCCAAGGTCAACGGCACACCCGCCGAGATTGTCACGTCGTTGAAGGCGCCGTCGTCCACGCCGAAGTAGAAATCGTTATATCCGTCCGTCGCATACGCCATGCTGGCGCCGAGCACCAGATCGCAGGACTTCTCGTCGCCCCACGAGGCGATCTTCTCGATCGTATGCCCGATGGAGAACTGGATGTAGCTGCCCTCGGCCTCGTCAAAATCGTAGAACCATTTGACCGCGGGCGAGAGGAACACATCGGCGCTGAGTCCGGCGTAGAACTCCATCGTCGAATCAAAAGCCGTGTTCGGGAAGTCGTAGTAAATGAACCCGGCCGAGAACCCGAACGTCTCCTGACCCGGGATCGTGCCAGAGTAGTCGATGGCGTAATCGACCTCGTTGAACTCCCAGTTGTCGACCACTTCGCCCGTGATATCGCAGTTGGCCCAGAGGGATCCTGTGAAGCCCTTGTAGCCGACGCTGGCGCTGGGCTGCATGACCCAGTCGTCCACGACGTTCTGTCCCCGCCAGACATACTTGCTGAAGAAGTCGGCCGCTACGCCGAACGTCACATCGTTCTCGGCCCTCGCCAGAGACGCCGTACTCAACACCATCGTCGCCACACACCCTAGAACTCTGCTTCTGGACATCGTTGCCATGCTCCTAAACAATCTTCCTGCGATCACACGGACGACGCCGTCCGTCCCGGTCCCGGGGAAAACCCCCTGTCGAATCCGGTCCCGTACAACTCGCAAGCCCCGTGCCAAAAATCCATCCGAAGTTAAAGTTGGCTTAAACCTTTAAGAGAAGACCATTTACGAAAAAGAGCAACACCCATGTTCGCCGCGTCAGCAACTACAAAATTGTACCTAAACCCAATTCTGCATACATTTTCGTAATGATCTGTTCTTCCCAACACATCGGAAGACTCTTCGCGGACCGCAACCGGCTGACCGCTCAACCGATTGCCGAAACCGGGCCCAATTTTCCATTGAGTGGCTCCGGGACGGTGTGATAGAATGAAGTTGCCAAGGAGAAGCTGACAACCGCCCATGGACGTCTCTTGCCCCGAGAGGGTGGGGTTGTTTTATGCCTTGTGAAAAACGATACCCTTGGGCGATTCGAGTCTACGGTAAGCGCCGCATGGGCTTCATCGCTTTCGAAGCTCTGGCGGGCCTGGAGGGAGCGTGAAGACGGCGGCGCTTTTTTCTTCCGTTCGTGGTAGAAGCGGTTAGATGTACTTTGGATAGATTCCGTACTTCTTGATCTTGTAGCCCAGGATTCGCTCGGTGATGCCCAGTTCCTGCGCGGCTTTTCGCTGTTGGCCGCCACACTTCTTCAAGGCGTCGATGATGAGTTCGCGTTCTTTGTTGGCGATGATCTCGGTGAACGAAGGTCTGGCCGACGTGTTGTTCTTGTCCACCATCTGTAGTGACGGCGGCAGGTGTTCGGTGCGGATGACGTCGTCCTCACAAACCAGAACCGCCCGTTCGATGCAGTTTTCCAGCTCGCGGATGTTGCCCGGCCAGTGATATCGGGTCAGCGCCTCGATCGCCGGCGTCGAGATGCGGGTGATCGGCTTGCTGTTTTCCCGTGCGAAATGTTGCAGAAAATGATCCGCCAACAACATGATGTCGTCCTTGCGCTCCCGCAAAGGGGGCAGGTAGATCGGAAACACGTTGATCCTATAGTAGAGATCGCTTCGGAACGCGCCGTCGGTGATCTGCTGCTCCAGGTTCTTGTGCGTTGCGACAATGACGCGGACATTGGCCTTGATCGTCTCGGTGCCGCCGAGCCGCTCGAATTCACGGAATTGGATCACGCGAAGGAGCTTGACCTGGAGATTCGGGGGGAAATCCCCGATCTCGTCGAGGAAAATCGTGCCGCCGTCGGCCCGTTCGAACCGACCGAGCTTGCGTTCGACCGCACCGGTGAAGGCCCCCTTCTCGTGCCCGAACAGTTCGCTTTCCAGCAGCGTTTCGGGCAGTGCGGTGCAGTTGACCTTGATAAAGGGTTTGTCCGCCCGCAGGCTGTTGTAGTGGACCGCGTGCGCAACCAAATCTTTGCCGGTACCGCTTTCACCGCGGATGAGCACGGTCGCGTTGCTGTCGGCCACCTGCTCGATGAGCCGGTAAACCTCCTGCATCGCGTTGCTCGTACCGACCATGTTGTTGACGGCAAATCGCGTCTTGAGCTCACGCCGCAGGCGGACATTCTCATCGCGAAGAACCGCCCGTTCGGATTCCACCAGCTTGTTGAGTTTGATCGCCTGAGCCACCATCGTCGAAATGATGTTCAGCAGGCGAAGGTTGGCGTCGAAATCGTCGTTCCGTCCCGCCTCGCGGTCTACACTGAGGGCCCCGACCGTCTGGCCTTCCAGTTTGATCGGAACGCAGAAGAACGCGATCCTCTTGCCGTTGCGGGTGTCCCGTGCCTTGGTCTTGTGCAGGAACCGAGGATCCTTCTCGATGTCCGGCACAACGATCGCCTCGCCCGTTTGGACAACGCGTCCTGTAATCCCCTCGCCCATTTTATAGCTGGCCTGGCTCTTGGATCGCTCGCTCAGTCCGTGGGCAACTTTGATGCTGATCAATTCGGTATCGCAATCCAGCAGCGCGATGGTACCCCGCTGGAGCTTCAGGTGCGTGTCCAGCAGGGTCAAAATGCTCTTGAGAGTCTCTTCCAGATCCAGCGACTCCGCGAACGCCTTGGCGATATTGCTGAGCAGCTGTACTTCCATCGCAAACGTCGATTTCATCGTGCGTTTTTCCATCAAGCCAGAAGCCTTGCCAACAATTTTGTAGACTACCGCACAAAGCATACATTCTTGTCGGCGGCGAATCAATGAAAATCCTGCCCAAACGCAGGGGCAAAGCCGCTCGTGGCCAAAGATTCACCTGATCTACGGAACAGATCCACAGCTTTGTGGTATGATGTCCAAAAGCATGAATCGAAGGTTTTCAGACCAACTGGCCCAATGCGAATGCTGTCCGCGAAAATGCGGCGTCAATCGGCTCGACGGCAAGATGGGGTTCTGCCGAATCGGAGGCGATGTGCTCATTTCCTATGCCGGTCTCCATTCCGGCGAGGAACCTCCCATCTCGGGAACTCGTGGTTCCGGAACCGTCTTTTTCGCCGGTTGCAATCTTCGCTGCGTCTTTTGCCAGAACCACCAGATCAGCCAGGACTTCCGGCCCGACCAGATGACCGTCATGACAACCGATCAACTGGCGGCCGAGATGCTCCGACTGGCGGAGGCCGGCGCCCACAATATCAACTTGGTCTCCCCTTCCCACGTGGTCTTCCAGGCAGCCGACGCCATCGTCGCCGCCCGGACCCGGGGGCTCTCCATCCCCATCGTGTACAACTCGAACGGATACGATTCCGTGGATGCCCTGCGCCAGATCCGCGGGCTTGTGGACATCTACCTGCCGGACATCAAGTATCTCTCGAACGATCTAGGCCGTCGGTACTCCGCCGCGACTGATTACGCACAAGTCGTTCCCGACGTCCTGCGAGAAATGCTCGACCAAGTCGGGCATCTGGAAGTGGATGAGAACGGGATCGCCCGCCGGGGGCTGCTGGTCCGCCATCTGGTCTTGCCCGGCCACGTGGACAACAGCCGTCGGTGCCTGGCCTTCCTGTCGGAACTGTCCGGCAGCATCTTCATCAGCATCATGTCACAGTACTCGCCGCAATATCGGGCCTCCTGTTGCCCTGAGATCGACCGGCCTCTGAGCATCCGCGAATACGAGGAGGTCACAGACTATGCCCTCTCCCTGGGACTGGAAAACGCTTTCATCCAGGAACTCAACAGCCGGGACCGCTACCTTCCCGACTTTGACCGAGATCGCCCGTTCGAGTAGTCGCCGGCAAAAACAACATCGGTTCCCTACCGAACATCCCTCGCCTTGCGGATCTTATGCGCGAGGACGAGCAGAGCGACACCCAAGAGAACCGTCGAAGGCCCCTCGGCTGCGGTCCAGAACCGCGGAAAACGCACAACCGCGTCGAGAATCGTAACACCGACCCCGCCCAGGAGGGCTGCAACGCCCAAAAGCACGACCAAGGGCCGATAACGGTCGGGGTCGAATGAAATGTACATGCCGATTGCCCCCAGAATGGCGTAGAGCGCCGAGACCGAGCGGATCAGATAACTCAAGAGCGGGGTATAGACCAGCTCGCCCAAACCAATCCACCGGTGAATGGCCGCCATCCATTCGAAAGGACAGAACACAAAGACCAGGGCACACAGCATGACGATGGCCGTCAGACGCAGTAACCCTCTTAGCATTCGATCGGAGGACATCCCGAGCCTCCCTTTCCCATCTTGCAGCATCCATTCATCTCAACCGAGAACCCTCCCCGGTCACCCCTGGGAGCAGACGTTTCAAACGGCTTCGATTATACAAAATATTGCTTGACGAAAAACGGCCCAAATGATAAGATGGGCAAGGTAATGGAGAAAAATGGATTTTCTCAAGTTTCACACGACGACAGGACGAGCGTCGGACGCCACTGGATGGTTTTTTCACGGATCGATTCTCCGACAAGAGGCAAGAAGGATGTCTTGCGAGGCGAGGCCTTGCAGACAACCCAAACGGGGGATTCTCCCGAATCCAACGGAAAGGGCCACGATGTCCTGGAGCAGCGGCGGGCAGGTCCAGGGCCATCGTTATCGTGTAGTCGTGCTCGCACCATTGTGGCCGGGCAGTGTGTTGTCCGGCGGCAGTAACTGGGTGTAGCTCCCCAAGGCCTGTGTGGCCGATCTGGAGCGAGGGTAAGTGAAAGGAAGTGAAGATGAAGAAGGCATTGTTTGCAGTCGCCGTAGTGGCTCTGCTGGCCGTCGCCGCCCAGGCGGGCGAGATCAAGTATCATGAGTGGCCGTGCGCCCCGATCGCGCAGGAAATCACGACCATCCCGGTGGTGATGGACGTCGGCTACTGGGTTCGCATC
>Ga0208198_1000086_pt1 | contig 112304 bp, 87 predicted proteins | sample AD_JPNTR2_MetaG_FD_184446 | JGI IMG/M metagenome (GOLD analysis project Ga0208198, IMG submission 184446) | Active sludge microbial communities of municipal wastewater-treating anaerobic digesters from Japan - AD_JPNTR2_MetaG (SPAdes) (version 2) | ecosystem: Engineered > Bioreactor > Anaerobic...
GTCAAACGGGATCATCGGGGGGCAGCCGTCCGCGTCCACCGGCGAGCCGGGAATGGTGTTGAGACACAAATCCAGGCTGTCCGGAACACCATCGCCATCGCCGTCACCGTCGCCGCGGATGGCCAGGCTGTGATAATAGCCCGCCGCAACGGCCACGAAGCCGCTGTTGGGCGCGGGGACGTCGCACTGGCCGGAGTAATTGTCCAAGGGATCGTCGTTACTCCCCAGGCCACGATGGAGCCGTCGGCCTTCAGGCCCAGGCTGTGGTAATAACCTGCCGCGACGGCCACGAAATCGCTGTTGGGCGCGGGGACGTCGCACTGGCCGTAGTGTGGCCAACCGGTCTGCCCAGCTTGACCGGCTCCCCAGGCCACGATGGAGCCAATGGTCTGGCCGGTCGCCATCCCGGCACTGCCGCCCAGGCCAGCAAAAAACTGGTTGCCGCAACCCTGAAGAAACGCGTCATTCTGCACCTCCGCGCCATAAGAAGAAATGCGCCTGCTCAGGAGGGAACTGTGCTACAGCTAAACTGTTGTATTTTCTACTAATAGCCATAAGCTTACCGTGACACCTCTCGCGCAAAACGAACAATTTTGTTAATAGTGAAGATAGTTCAGCCAGGGGCGAAGATACCGTACAACGCGTCTCTCCATTCAGGATGCCACGCAAACGGGGGAACATGAGACGGTCACGGAATGGCAGGGGATAAACAGACGGGACAGGTTCGTTTTTGCCGACTGATCCGGACGCCGACGAGCCGGCCTTCGCGGCTCCATGCCGCGGAAACGGCGGCGGAACTGGAGCCCGACAGCGCAAACGTCGTAACGGCCGTTTTGCCCATGCGACGGCCGGTACAGAGCCCGGCCGCTACGAGCGAACGGCCGGTACGGAGCCCGGCCGCTACGCAGGAAACGAGCGGTCATCCAGCATTCGCCAGGATCCCGCCTGGCCGCTACAGGTGGTATGTCCCAAGGTGTGTCACAAGAACGCACACGGCCACAAAAGGACAAAAGATGAGGGCAAGGGGAGGATCCTCACCCTTGATCCCTCATCAGTCCTTCGTGTCCCCGTGCTGCTGCGATGGATCCGGCGGGTTACTTGTTCTCCACCGTCACGCCCGGCCAATCGTCCGTCCGGAACGGCACCGCCGGCAAACCCGCCGCGTTGTACAGGTTGCAGATCGGATTGTGCGCCCATGCATAGCGGACCGCCTTGGGCGCCGGAACGCGCGGGCTCCACACCACCACCGTATCGCCCTCAATATCCGCGTGGGCCCACTGCCACTTGCGATCCTCGCCGGCCACGGCAAAGCCGGTCGGCACCGACCCCTTGGCCACCAGGCCCTCAGCATTCTTGAACTTGATCCGCACCTTGGCGCCCTCAATGTGCATGGAATCGTACACCGGGCCGGATGCGACCACGTCCTTGCCGTACGCCACCTTGAGAGCCTGGAGCATCAGCCGACGGCCGACCGTCTGCTTGTCCTTCGGATGGATGTCGTCCGCCTCACCCACATCAATGGTGATCGCGAGTCCGTTGCCCGGCTGCGCCGCGGTCATGGCCTGGGCCTCGCGCAGTTCCGCCCAGTCATCATCGCCCGGCTCATCCTTGACCGCCTGGAAGTTGGCCAGCGACACGATCAGGAACGCGAACTGGTCCTGCTGCCAGACGTCCCGCCAGCATTTGATCATGGCCGGCAGGAGCTTGCGGTATTGATAGGCCCGCGGCGCGTTCGACTCGCCCTGGTACCAGATGGCCCCGCGGACGGCGAATGGCACCAGCGGCGAGATCATGGCGTTGTACAGCCCGGCCGGTTTCCAGGGGTTGGTCGCCGGATCGGCCGGCTTCTTGGGCGCTGGTTTGCCTTCGGCCCGGGCCTTGTCGGCGGCTTTCTCCCAGTCCGCCAGCGACTGGGCATACTTCCGCACATTCTCCTCCCAGCGATCGAGGATAGGCCGGAAGTCGGCCTCGCCGGCCAGCACCGAGTGTTCGGTCCATGACTCCGCCGGCGTGCCGCCCCAGGAGGTGTGGATCAGCCCCACGGGCACGTCCAACTCCTTGTGCAGGTCGCGACCGAAGAAGTACCCCACTGCCGAGAACCCCGGAATCGTCTTGGGTCCGCACGCCGTCCATTCGGCCTGCGTGTCGGTTTGGGGCGTGTCGGCCACGGTTCGCGGCACGCTGAACAGCCGGATGCGCGGATAGTTGGCCGCGGCAATCTCCCTGGTGGCATTCTTGGCGCGATCGACGGTCCACTGCATGTTCGACTGGCCGGAGCAGATCCAGACTTCACCGACGAGGATATCGCTGACGCTCAGGCGGTTCTTGCCCGCCACCGTCATCTCCAGCGGGCCCTGTCCGGCCTTGAGCGGCTCGAAGCGCACCATCCACCGACCGTCCTGGCCGGCGGTCACGGTCTTCTTCTGATCGCCCAGCGTGACGGTCACTTCTTCGCCCGCATCAGCCGTACCCCAGATGGGCACCGGCATGCCCTGCTGCAAGACCATGTGGTCGCCGATGACCGCCGGCAGCTTCACGTCGGCCAGGGCCGTCGCCGCCACGAAACCAACCAGCAAACCCGCTGCATGGAAAGCCGTTCGCATCCGAATCATGTGGAGTGCCTCCAATTACCACTCATAAAGAAGCCGCGCGGGCTTCCGGCCCGCGCGGCCACGTCTTACCAGACAGGCCACGCAATCCCCCGGGTGTTTTCAATCCCGGGCTGGCCTCTGTTTTAAACTCCCACCCGTCCGGCGTAAAGCCCCGTTCCCCGGGGCCCAACGGCCAGGCGAGTGGAAGGCCCGCCGCTCCCCCCTCGACAATCGGCGGCTGATGCGATTGCACGGCTGCTTTTGTGCGAGCACGAGCGGCTGGCGACCTGCGCCCCCAAACCCGCCCGCCATCCGTGCATTACTTCTCGTCCGCCGGGGCGGCCTGCTGCCCCAGGATCATCATGGAGTAAGACCGTCCGGAATACTCCTCCAGGGGCGCCGACAGCATACGATCAATGCGTGTCTTGCACGTGCTCAAGTGTGCGGCCGAGGCGAAATCCAGCGGCTCACCCGGCTGTCTGAGCACTTCGCCTATCTGCCGGCTCAGCTCGGACAGCGAGTGCTGCAACATGGCGTGCAGATCGGGCGAAAGCATCATTCCCGGCTGCATGCGCACCATCGGCTCCACGATGCCGAGGTACTCACGTTGCAGCGATCGCCGCACGTCGCTGACAAACGGCGACGTGTTGCTCCATTTCCCGCCGGCCCGTCGGCCGACATTGACTGAGTCCCCCCAGCAGGCATTCCGAATGGCCTGAATATACTCAGCCACAGTAAACTTCTCGCCCTTTTCCACCTTCATCTCCGCGTCCTGAATACGCCGCAGAGTGTCGGGGAACAGCCGGTCGTACAGGTTCCACCACTGGAGAATTGAGATCATGTCGTGGATGGGGAAATCCAGGCGGGCGGTCACGTAAGCGCCGTCGTGATACCAGCGTGGAACGGACAGATGGTTGAGTACGTGCGCCGGAACCTCGAAGAACTGGTCGTTGAACAGCGTCTCCTGGATGAAGTTCATGGCCCGCCGCTGGGTGGCCGCGTCCACCAGCACGAACGGCGGCTGGCCATCCGGGTCGCCGCGATGGCTACGGCTGATGTATTGCCCGCCAATGTAACGGCCGACGTAATCGAGCACGAAGGCCTTCTCCATCATGAGGTGCTCAAAAGCCCGGCGGGCGTGATACCAGCTCTCACCTTCCTTCGCGGCCCAGTCCAGCAGGTTGGCCATGCGCTTGTTGATGACGGCTATGCGATCTTTGGCCCAGTCAACCGGATCGGCGCCGGCGTCGTAGCGGTTCGTCCGTGGATCGGGGCTCAGGAAAGTCGTGTCCTCGTCGGTCGCATAGGCCAGTTCCGGCTCGGCCGCCCGGGCGGCGATGGCCTGGAGCATGGCCTCCTCACCGGCCAGGGCCGGCCTGGGGGCCTCCTTCTTGGCTTTTTCGTCCGGCTTGCCCTTTTCGTTCTTCTCGCTCTTCGCATCCTTGCCCTCCGTGGCCTCGGCGGCCTCGATCATCTTGCGGACGTGAGCCGGGAGTTTGGCCAGCAGCTCAGGCGGGATATCGCCGTTCTTGTCGGCCTGCGCCGGGGCGGTCTCAGGCTTGGCCTTGGGCTCATCCTTCGCAGCTTTGGCCAGCGGCTGGTAGCTGCCATCGGCCGGACGATAGCCATACTCGATCACCCAGTAGTCCCACGGGCCCAGGGTCGGCGTAATAAAGAATCCTTCCGTTGGGTTCTCGGCGGTGTAGAGCACCGGGTTGTAATCCATAACCGATCCGCTGGTCGGCTCGCCGGTCATGCGGCGCCGGCAGATCTCCTCCAGCGAGTAGATGCTGCTGGCCTTGAAGTTGTGCCGCAGGCCCAGCGTGTGGCCGACCTCGTGGGCCACGATTTGCTTGATCACGTCATAGAGCAGCCGGTCGATGACTTCCTTGGGCTGGTCGGCCAGAACGGCCTGGGCCACGATGAGCTGGTGCATCATGCCGCGCGCGTAGTCGCAGTGATGCATGTGCTTGTGGGACAGGTGTTCGTGAAGCGCCCGGCTGACGTTCGGACGGGGCTCGCCCACGGCGAAACTATGCCATTCCTTCCCCTCTTTCCCCGTGCGCATCCACTCCGGGCAGAGCTCTACGAACCGGCGAAGGGTCGGATCGCTCATCTTGAGCTCCACCAGGCCGGTGGGGATCATGTGGCGGGCTTCCATCTCCTGGAAGCGGACCATGGAATCATCGAACACGATGTCCGCGTCATAGATCTGGCCGGTGAAGGGGTTGGAACGATGCGGCCCCATCGCAAAAGCCCCGCCGGTCACGATCCAGCGGAAAAAGCTGTAGCGCATGTCCTCGGGGTCGATGTCTTTCCACTCGTTGTCCTCTGTCTGCTGGCGAACCTGGATGGCATCGACAAAACCGAGCCGGTCGAAGGCCTTGTTCCATTCGAGAATCCCGTCGCGGACCGCCTTGCGGAAGCGGATGGGTACCGTCTTCTCCACGTAGAAGATAATTGGCTCGCGCGGCTCGCACCTCGGCAAGCTGGCATCGCGCTTCACCAGGTGCCAGCGGTCGATGTAGCGGTTGAACAGGTCGCGCGATTCGGTGGGCTTGGCCCAGTCCTGATGGGCGGTCAGGAAGTAGCCCACGCGGTCGTCGGCGACGCGTGGCTTATAGTCGCTGGCCGGCAGCTTCCAGAAGCTGTAATGCAGCAGTTGCTTGTTGTACGACCCCGGCGGGTAGCCGGCGGAAACGGCCAGTTCCACGCCGATCTCGACGTTCAACTCAAACGCCTTCTTCTTCGTCCACTTGCTCAGGGAGGCGTTGACTCCGCCGCCCATTCGGGAACCGAACGAGCTGAACACGTAGCCGATGTTCGCAAGGCCGCCCTTGAGCAGCGGACCAAGATCAATTACCGGATCGCCGGCCGGCGACCGGGTAACGATGGGCACGGCCGCGCGGATGCGGTCGGAGTAGGTCCGCTTGACGATATCGCTGATGGTGCCCTTCTCATCGGCGACATAACGGGTTTCCGGCTCGATCAGCAGCAACTGGCGATCCAGCACTTCCCATTTGACCACCTTCTCGTCCACCGGGAAGCACCCGCCGCCGGCCTGGCTGGTGGAGAGCATAAAATTCTGCCCCAGGAACGAGGCCGGTATCTGGCAGAGCAGCTTTTCGGTGTCTTTGTCCTTGGCCGAAGCGGGATAGTACCAGAGGGTGAACAGGCCGGCCTTGGATTCCATGCCCTTGGTCACCTCCTCGAACTTGGGATAGGGTGAGGGCTCTTCCTTGGCCGTCGGCGCGGTGGCGGGCGGCTGGGGCGGTTGGGGCGTCGGAGCTGCCTGCTGAGCCAGAAGCCTCTGGGCACCCGGCAGGCCCACAAGACAGCACAACAGCAAACTTACGACTGGGGTTTTGGACATGACTGGTTCTCCTGCAAAACCGATCGAAATCGGAAAACACGCCCAGGAATGACTTCCCACACTCGGTAAGCCCAAACGACCGTGCGCGATGGTCAGACGGCCAGGAGCACGGCTGTGCACCATGGCTCTTGAGCCGTGCCAGGCCGTGCCGGAACGACTCGGCGGTTCGCTACCGCTCAAGCACAGGGGCACACACAAAGCGACAACGCGCCCCATGGCGTGTCGCAAGATCGCACACAGTCATGGCATATAGATCGCGCTCAATGTCCCTTTGCCGGAATGCGGGAATGCCGGCGTCCTGCCGACCATCCGAACCGTTCTGCCACGGCCGGCACAGGGAGACTCCTTCTCCATCCCGCTAAGCAATATTGACGTTGAAGGAAACGTGTTCTTACAAAACCTGTCGCTGATCGGCCCGTGGAAGGATCAAGGCGCAGGCGGGACAGGCGCCCGGGTTTGGGACGCATCCAGCACGGCATCGCCTGTTTCGCGCATCCTGGCCTCCAGCTTCCGGCTCAGGTCGGCGATAACTTTGCGGACCGACGCATCCTGCGAAGCGATCAGATTACGGCCCTCTTCGGGATCATGCGCCAGGTTATACAGCTCGTCCCGGCCGGCGTTGCGGAAGTCGCGGACCAGTTTCCATTCGGGGGTGCGGATGGTGCGCAAATCGGCCCTCGTGTAATGGTGCTGGCTGTACTCGGCGTAGAGATCGTTGTCCCAGGGGATACGCTGGCCCTTAAGTAACGGCAGGAAGTTGTGCCCGCGGATCAAGACGCCCTCCGGCAGGCTGGCACCGGCCATGGCCAGAAGAGTCGGATACCAGTCCAACCCCGAGACAGTCTCCTGAATCACGGTGCCTGGAGCGGTGACGCCCGGCCAGCGAATAATGGCCGGCACCCGGAGCGAGGTGTCAAAGAGGTTGGGCCGCTGGATGGCCTCGCCCTTCTGGCCGCGCGTGCGGTTGAGGATCCACCGGGCGTTGCCCTTGTGCCAGAGGCCGTGATGGCCCACGTTGTAACCCTGGTCACTGCTGAAGATAACGACGGTATTGGCGGCCAGGCCCGTGGTCTCGAGCGTCTGCAGGATCCGCCCCACCTGGCGGTCCACCTCCGCCACGCTGGCCAGGTACTTGCGCATGACCTCACCGGCCTGCCGGGTGTCCAAGTCAGGGTACACCGGCAGAATGGGCGTGATCTGCCGGTAGTATGTCCAGATATCCTCCGCAACGGGAATATAGGGGGAATGGGGATTGCGATAGTGAACGCACATCAGAAACGGCCGGTCGTGCGGCCGGCGAAGGTACTCAAGGGCATACCGGGTGACGTTGTCGGTCAGCAGGCCGGGGACTCTCACGTTCTTGCCATCGATCTCGAAAGTGGCGTCTTCCATTTCCTTGGGGCTGCCGCGCGAGCCGATGAAGGTCTGGAAGCCGTGCCGCGTGGGGTGGTGCTTGTCGAGCAGGCCGAGGTGCCACTTGCCGAATAACGCGGTCGAATAGCCGCTGTCGGCCAGGACCTTGGGCCAGGTGACGAACTTCGTATCCAGTCCGACGTTCGGCTCTGATTTAGGGTCGATCCAGTCGGTAATACCGACCTCGGTTCCATACCGGCTGGTCATCAGGCTGGCACGGGCCGGGCTGCACACGGGGGTGGTTGCAAAGCAGTTGGTAAATCGCGCTCCGTCGGCGGCGAGCCGATCCAGCACGGGAGTCTTGATGTCCCGATTGCCGTTGACGCCCAGGCTCCAATAGGCCTGATCGTCGGTATAAATGAAAATGATGTTGGGGCGGGCGAACCCGACAACCGGTAACAGGGCCAAGGCACATGCGACGGCGAGGCAGGCAGGCCTCATAGACATCCCTCCATCCCTGCGGGCGAGTGTGGCAATTCTTTGTGGCGGGGTAACGCGGGGGCCGGGAGGGCGTGCATCTTGCACGCCTTTGAGGCGGGCAGGATGCCCGCCCCCCTGATGCGCCCGGCCGGTTCACCACAATCCTTTGCCAGACCCCTCCGGGCAACTTCTCAAGCCCCATGCTACCTGTTTTTCGGACCCTGTGCCAGGAACGGACCCAATGGATGCCGGGAATGGAGCAAAAAGGTGTAGCGGCCGGGCTCTGTACCGGCCGTTTGGTCCTTTAGGCCATGGCTGGCACGAACCTTGACCGCTCCAAAAATGCCGCGCAATTCCCGCTTGCCTGCCGGCGGAATGTATCTCATGCTTGGGGTGCAACACGCGACCTGAGTTCGAGGCAGGCATCGCGGGGTCGGCTGGGGAAAGTCGCGGAGGCCGTACCCTGTGGGGCTTGTCCAAAGGAGGGTTAAGAAGACAGGCAGGGTACCCAGGGGGAGCGGCATCGGCCCGCGTGCTGCAGCCCGCTCGTTGGTCGGACCTGGCGGCCTTCCTCGGATGGGATGAGACCGCTCTCGGCCGCACGGGCCTGTTCTCCGGCCAACCAGCGACGGTTCACTACATCCCGCGTCCGTCCCCCTGGGCCCTGGCCTGCTTACCTGCACACCACGGTATCGGAAGGTGAGAAGGTGCGAACGTGGGAAAGTGAGAACGTGGGCAGGTGCGGATGTGGGAAGGTGTGCACGTGGGAAAAACGAGAAAGGGGGAAAGCGAGGAAGGGAGAAAAACACGTCGGCTTCATCCGGCGAACTGGTGTGGAGCGATCAGGTCGATCTCTGCCCGGATGCGCTCTACCTCAAGTTGACCGGCCGGAAACCTGAAGATGTATTCCCCGCACTTCGCCGCGAGCCCGCCAATGTCTGAGATCAGCCGGTTTTTCGGCGCGGTCATCACAGGAATTGCACCGGATCGCACCGCTGCAGTAATGCTCTTTTCAGTTCGAAAATCCCGTGCGTGAACGGCCGGCATCCGGCTTTCGCCGGATACCCGGCCCGGCTGCTCCAAGGGAAACGGCCGGTACGGAGCCCGGCCGCTACACACGAAACAACGAATGCGGGAAGCCGACACTGTTCGGGAGATGGCCCCGGCACGCAGTCTCCGCCCTATGCCCGTGGCAGGTCGCCTTCGCCCTTCGTCGGCAGCAGCGTGCAGCCCATCAGATGCTGATCGATGCTCCGGGCTGCCTCGCGGCCTTCGCTGATGGCCCAGACCACCAGTGACTGGCCCCGGCGCATGTCGCCGCAGGCGAAGACGTTGGGCCGGCTGGTGCGGTAATTCTCGTCCGTCTTGACGTTGCCGCGCTCGTCGAGCTCCACGCCGAGTTGGGCAATGACGCCGTCGGGTTCCGGCCCCACGAAACCCATGGCCAGCAGCACGAGATCCGCCGGCCAGAGCTTTTCGCTGCCGGGGATTTCCCGCATCTGCGGGCGGGAGCCGTTGCTCTGCGTCCACTCGACCTCCACCGTCTCCAGGCCGGTCACCCGGCCGGCCTCGCCGATGAAGCGGCGGGTGAGAATGCTCCAGTAGCGCTGGCAGCCTTCCTCATGTGAGCTGCTGGTGCGCAGCTTCATGGGCCAGTACGGCCAGGGCTGATTCGCCGGGCGGCCCTCGGGCGGCTTGGGCAGCAGCTCGAATTGCGTCACGCTCCGGGCGCCCTGACGGTTGGACGTGCCCACGCAGTCGGAGCCGGTGTCGCCGCCGCCGATGATGATCACATGCTTGTCAGTAGCGAGAATGTCGCCCTTGCCCTGGCTGAACCACCAACGGCCGGCAGGCGCACCTGCATCAACACCAGCGGAACGGTTGGTATGGAGATCGGTTGCTACAGCGTCAGAACGGCCGGTACGGAGCCCGGCCGCTACAGTGCCGGAACGGTCGGCACAGAGCCCGGCCGCTACAGCGGCGGCTGCGTGGGCGATCTTATCGCCGGCCACGCGCTTGTTCTGCTGGGGCAGGAACTCCATCGCGAAGTGAATGCCCTCCAGCTCGCGGCCGGGGATGGGCAGGTCGCGCGGTTTGGTGGCCCCGCCGGCCAGCACAATCGCGTCAAACTCCCGGTTGAGTTCGTCGGCGGTGATATCAAAGCCCACGTTCACGCCCGGCCGGAAGGTGACGCCCTCGGCCTCCATGATGGCCAAGCGCCGGTCGAGCACCCGTTTTTCCAGTTTGAAATCGGGGATGCCGTAACGCAGCAGCCCGCCGATGCGGTCGGCCCGCTCGAAGACCGTCACCCAGTGGCCGGCGCGGTTGAGCTGGTCGGCGGCGGCCAGGCCGGCCGGGCCGGAACCCACGATGGCGATCTTCCTGCCCGTGCGTTTCACCGGCGGGTTGGGTTTGATCCAGCCTTCCTCAAAGGCCCGCTCGATGATCGAATACTCGATCTGCTTGATGGTCACCGGCGGCTCATTGATGCCCAGCACGCACGACTCTTCGCAGGGCGCGGGGCACACTCGGCCAGTAAATTCGGGGAAGTTGTTGGTCGAGTGCAGGAAATCGATCGCCCGCCGCCAGTCGCCCAGATAAACGAGGTCGTTCCAGTCCGGGATCAGGTTGCCCAGCGGGCAGCCGGTGTGGCAGAACGGCACGCCACAGTCCATGCACCGGGCCCCCTGCTGCTGAAGCTGGACCACGGGCAACGGAATATGGAACTCACGGTAGTGCTTCCGCCGCTCCTCGACAGGCAGGTCCCGGAATTCCTGCCGGGGAATCTCCTTGAATCCGGTAGGCTTACCCACGGGACACCTCCAGCAATTCGCCATCCGACCTTCTTGCCGCCTTGCGGGCCATCCGTTCAGCCTGCTCCTGCAGGACCCGCTTGTAATCGATGGGCATCACTTTCACGAACCTCGGCCCGTATTCATCCCACTTATCCAGCACGCGCTTTCCGACGGCGCTGTCGGTGTAGCGCACATGCCGGGCGATCAGCTCGCGGACCTGCTCGATCTCCGCAGGATCGCTGAGCTCTTCGAGCTCCACCATGTCGCGGTTGCAGCGGAACTCGCCGAAGTCGCCGATCTCATCGAGCACGTAGGCGATGCCGCCGCTCATGCCGGCCGCGAAGTTGCGCCCGGTGGATCCAAGAATCACCACCCGCCCGCCGGTCATGTATTCGCAGCCGTGGTCGCCGACGCCCTCGACCACCGCCAGAGCGCCGCTGTTGCGAACGCAGAACCGCTCACCGGCCACCCCGCGGATAAACGCCTGGCCCGAGGTCGCCCCGTAGAGGGCTACGTTGCCGATAATGATGTTCTCTTCCGGCACGAACGTGGCGGTTTTCGGCGGGTAAATGATCAGCTTCCCGCCGGAGAGGCCCTTGCCAAAGTAATCGTTGGCGTCGCCCTCCACCTCCATGGTCATGCCGGTCGGAATGAAGGCTGCGAAGCTCTGGCCGGCCGAGCCATTGAACTTGAAGTGCAGGGTATCCTCCGGCAGGCCCCCGCCCCCCCACCGCCGGGTCAGTTCGCTGCCGGTGATGGTGCCCACGGTGCGATGGATGTTGCGGATGGGCAGCTCCGCGTAGACCCGCTCGCCGCGTTCCAGGGCCGGTCTGGCCAGCTCCAGCAGGACAGTCATATCCAGCGATTTCTCAAGGCCATGGTCCTGGGGCTTCTGGCAATACGTGCCGATGGACTCCGGCACTTCCGGCTTGTAGAGGATCTTGCTGAGATCCAGCCCCCGGGCCTTCCAGTGATCGACGGCCGCCCGCACGTCCAGGCAGTCCGTCCGCCCGACCATCTCGTTGATCGTACGGAAGCCCAGCGACGCCATGATCTGCCGCAGCTCCTCGGCCACGAAGAACATGAAGTTGACGACGTGCTCGGGCTTGCCGGCGAACTTTTTGCGCAGCTCGGGGTCCTGGGTGGCCACGCCCACCGGACAGGTGTTGAGATGGCACTTGCGCATCATGATGCAGCCGGAGGCGATCAGCGGTGCGGTGGCGAAGCCGAACTCTTCGGCCCCCAGCAGGCAGGCGATGGCCACGTCGCGGCCGGTCTTGAGCTGGCCGTCCACCTCGACCACGATCCGGCTTCTGAGATTGTTCATCACCAGCACCTGGTGGGTCTCGGCCAGGCCCAGTTCCCATGGCAGGCCGGCGTGCTTGATCGAGGTGAGCGGCGAGGCGCCGGTACCGCCGTCGTGCCCGCTGATGAGCACCACGTCGGCCTTGCCCTTGGCCACCCCCGCGGCCACCGTGCCCACGCCGACCTCGGCGACCAGCTTGACGCTGATCCGCGCGTGCCGGTTGGCGTTCTTGAGATCGTGGATCAGTTGGGCCAGATCCTCGATGGAATAGATGTCGTGGTGCGGCGGCGGCGAAATGAGGCCGACGCCGGGGGTCGAGTGCCGCACCCGGCCGATCCAATCATCCACCTTGGGGCCGGGAAGCTGGCCCCCTTCGCCCGGCTTGGCCCCCTGGGCCATCTTGATCTGCAACTCGTCGGCGCTCACCAGATACTCGCTGGTGACGCCGAACCGCCCGGAGGCGACCTGCTTGATGCCGCTGCGCAGCGAGTCGCCTTCCTTCATGTTGGCAGCCGTGATGGGTGAGAGTTTGGCGATTTCGGCCCGCCGCTGGTCTTCACTCTCGAACCTGCGATAGCGGATGGGGTCTTCGCCGCCTTCGCCGGTGTTGCTCTTGCCGCCGATGCGGTTCATGGCGATCGCGAGGTTGGCGTGGGCCTCAAACGAGATGGAGCCGAAGGACATGGCCCCGGTCTTGAACCGCTTGACGATTTCTTTGGCCGGCTCCACCTCCTCGATGGGCACCGGATTGGCCGACGGTTTGAACTCCAGCAGCCCGCGCAGGGTGCAAAGCTGGCGGTTCTGCTCGTCAATCAGCCGGCTGAATTCCTTGAACGTCTTCGGGTTGGCCTCGCGCACAGCCTGCTGAAGCCGGGCCACCGTCAGCGGGTTGGTGAGGTGATATTCGCCCCGGCGACGCCACTGGTACTGGCCACCTACCTCTAATTCGAGGGAATCGGGAATCGGCCGGACCGGGTATCCCCGGCGATGCCGGAACTTGCTTTCCTCGGCGATAACGTCCAGACCCACGCCGTTGATGCGCGAGGGCGTCCAGGTGAAGTAACGGTCGATCACTTCCTGGTTGAGGCCGACCGCCTCGAAGATCTGCGAGCCGCGATAACTGTGCAGCGTCGAGATGCCCATCTTGGAGATGACCTTGATCACCCCCTTGTTGATGGCCTTGATGTAGTTCTTGCGGGCCTGCTCGGCGCTGACATCGCCGGCCAGCCGGCCCTGCCGGTGCAGTTCGGTGAGCGTGTCGAACGCCAGGTAGGGGTTGATCGCGCCCGCGCCATAGCCCAGGAGCAGCGCGAAATGATGCACCTCGCGCGGCTCGCCCGACTCGATCACCAGCCCGCAGCGGGTCCGCTTCTTCTCCCGGATCAAGTGGTGATGGACCGCGGAACAGGCCAGCAGAGCGGGGATGGCCGCATGGTCATGGTCGATCCCCCGGTCGGAGACGATGAGGATGCCATAGCCTTCATCCACCGCCCGGGCCGCCGATTCACACAACCGCTCCAGACCCGCGCGGAGGGCCTCGCCTCCGCCGTCCACCTCAAAGAGGGCGGGGATGGTCTTGGAGCGGAACTTTCCGGTGCGCAGCCCGCGGATCCGGGCCAGGTCGGCGTTGGTCAGGATCGGCTGTTCGAGCCGGAGCAGGTGGCAATGCCACTCGGTCTCATCGAACAGGTCCTGGGCGCCGCCGATGTTCATGATCGTCGAAGTCACCAGCTCCTCGCGGATGGCATCGAGCGGCGGGTTGGTCACCTGAGCGAAGAGCTGCTTGAAGTAGTTGTACAGCAACGGAGCCTTGTCCGACAGCACGGCCAGCGGCGTGTCGGTGCCCATCGAGCCGATGGGCTCCTCGCCGGCCACAGCCATCGGCCCCATGATCAATTTGAGATCCTCGATGGTGTACCCGAAGGCCCGCTGCTGCGTGCGCAAAGACTCCAATGCCGTTTCCGGCGCGAGACTTCCGCCATCCTGCACCGCCCCGTCTCCGCCGTCCTGTAGCGGCCGGGCCTCGTGATTCTGTGGCGGCCGGGCTCCGTTGTCCTGTAGCGGCCGGGCTCCGTACCGGCCGTTCTCTGATTCAGCCGCGCGGAACTGGTCTACTGAAGGCGGTTCGGCGGCCGGTTCCGGCAGGTCGGCCAGCCGGACGAGGTGCTTGTTCAGCCACATGCGGTACGGCTTGCGCGCGGCCAGACCCTCCTTGATCTCATCGTCGGGGACGATGCGCTCTTCCTCGGTATTGACCAGGAACATCCGCCCGGGCTGAAGTCGCCCCTTGTGCTCGACGTTGGCCGGATCGATATCCAGCACCCCCGTCTCGGAGGCCATAATCACGTAGCCGTCCTTGGTCACCACGTAGCGCGAAGGCCGCAGGCCGTTGCGGTCGAGCACCGCGCCGATCACCTTGCCGTCGGTGAACGCGATGGAGGCCGGGCCGTCCCACGGCTCCATAAGGCAGGAGTGATACTCGTAGAAGGCCCTCTTGGCGTCGCTCATCGTGCGATGGTTCTGCCAGGCTTCAGGGATGAGCATGGCGATGCAGTGCGGCAGCGACCGGCCGGTGTGGTAGAGCAGTTCCACGACGTTATCCAGGGTGGCCGAATCGCTCGCCCCCGGCGTGCAGATGGGCAGAATCTTGGCGATGTCGTCGCCGAACAGCGGGCTCTTGAACAGGCCCTCGCGGGCATGCATCCAGTTGATGTTGCCGCGCAGCGTGTTGATCTCGCCGTTGTGGCATATGAAGCGGAACGGATGGGCAAGGTCCCAGGTGGGGAACGTGTTGGTGCTGTAGCGCTGATGCACCAGAGCGATCCCCGACTTGAACGACTCGTCCGCCAGATCGGGGTAATAGCGCTCGATCTGAGGGGCTAAGAGCAGGCCCTTGTAGACCAGCGTTCGCGCCGAGAGGCTGCACACGTAGAAGTACAGGCGCTCGGAGAGGTCCGACTCGCGGACGGCCCGCTCCATGCGCTTGCGGATGATGTAGAGCTTGCGTTCGAATGCGGCTTCCTCATCCTGGCCGGCCCGTTGAAGCAACCCTCCGCGGCCAATAAACACCTGCCGTACGACGGGTTCGACGTCCCGGGCCAGATCGCCGAGGACCGCGTTATCACGGGGCACGTCACGCCAGCCGAGAAACTCCTGGCCCTCCTCGCGGATGGCCCGCTCGAACATCTCTTCGATCGTACGCCGCTGCCGCTTGTCACGGGGGAGGAAGACATTGCCTACCGCGTACTCGCCGCCCGGCGGCAGCTTGATCCCCGCATCCGCCGCCACGGCCGTCAGAAACTCATGGGGCACCTGGACCTGGATGCCCGCGCCATCGCCCGTGTTCGGATCGCAGCCACAGGCCCCGCGATGCTCGAGGTTCGCAAGGATTTCCAGGGCCTTGTGTACGATGGCGTGCGACTTCACGCCATTGAGGCTGGCCATGAAGCCCACGCCGCAATTGGCGTGCTCGAAGAAGGGGTCGTACAGACCGAATCCCTGCCCTGAATGAAAGTACTGACCAGGGTCCACCATCACACCGTCACTTTCGACGCAAAGGCGTGCCCGTTGCCGCCGGCATCGCCATCGACACCGGCCGACTCTTGGGCACCGTCAATCAACTCAAGTCCGTTATGGTTCTGGCGAAGGAACTCGATGAATTGCTGGACCGCTCGCGAGAGCAGGCCGCTCCTGCGATGAATGATCCCCAGGGGGCGGTGCATGACCGGAGAGGTGAGTTCCACCGCCACCAACGTGCCCGCCTGGAGATCCTTGTAGAGGGTGGGCAGCGGCAGGATCGCGATGCCCTCGCCAATCTCCACCGCCCGCTTGATGGTCTCGACATTGTCGAAGGCGATGGTCACCTTCACTTCGACCTTGTGGCGGCGCAACTGGCGATCGATCTCCTTGCGGATGGTCAGCCCATCGTCGAAGGCCACGAACCGCTCACCGGCCAAATCCAGGGCCGTCACCGACTTGCACCTGGCAAACCGATGGCCCGGCCAGCAAACGACCACCATGCGTTCGTTGCGCCACGGCAGGACCACCAGATCCTTGCCCGGCCGTGGATAGGAGATCAGGCCGATGTCGGCCTGTTCGTTGAGCACGTTCTCGTAAACCCGGTCCGGGTGCAGATAGGACAGGCGCACAGTGGCCCGCGGGTACTGCTGGGCGAACTGCTGGACCAGCCGGCTCATATCCCCAAGACCGACGGAGTAAATGGCGGCAATATTTACCGGCCCTGCAACCTCATTCCGAAGGGTTCTGACCTCTGCCTCGACCGCGTAATAACGCTCGACCAGCCCCTTGCACCCGTCGAAGTAAACCTGGCCCTCAGGGGTCAACTGGAACGGCCGCTTGGAGCGATCAATGAGCCTAACTCCAAGGCTTTTCTCCAGTTGCAGCACGTTCTGGCTCACCGCCGACTGCGAAATCTGGTTCGCTGCCGCCGCCCGGGAAAAGCTCTTGTGCCGGACCACATCGCAGAAGATTTTGAGGGCCTCGAAGTACATAACGACAGTATCGTAACATTACCTCTGCTAATGTCAAACAAATTCTGGTATTCGATTTAATGATACTAAGTATAATAACCATAACTTATTGAACCAACGCCTCTTAATGAGCATACCCGATAGGCCAAATCGTTACCCTGGCGATGCAGGAAGTGCGATTTTTTTGGGGGACGCGGGTGAAGGCCGCGAGGAGTGCCCGGGCCCCGACCCGGCATCGGTCCGGTCAAGAATGAGACCATCGCGCGTGCGGCGTATTAAACATATTTCATTTGCCTGTTTTCGCTGCAATCTTGGCAGAGGCCCGTAGAATAAGCATGTTGGGTGTTTCACAGGGGTTATCGCGTATTCCCAGGAAGCCGGGAACGTACACGGGAGCACAATCTCATGTCCGATGCGACGACGATGACACCACCGGATGTGAAAAAGGAAGTCAAACCCACCGACGTAAAGCCGCGCAAGCAACCGCCCTACCACGTGATCCTGCTGGATGATGACGATCACACGTACGATTATGTCATGGAGATGTTGGGTCGGGTCTTTGGCTATGACGAGAACAAGGCCTACCAGATGGCCAAAGAAGTGGACCTCACCGGCCGCGTGATCGTCGATACCACCACATTGGAACGTGCCGAGCTGAAACGCGACCAGATCCATGCCTACGGATCCGACTGGCGACTGCCGCGTTCCAAGGGGTCCATGAGCGCGAAGCTGGAGCCGGCAGAATAGCTTTCATCGGACCGGTAGCGGCCGTACACGAACTTGATCGTCCTCCACCGTTACCAGCGCGCCTTTTGCCAGTTCAGCGGCTATCCCTGGAAGGATTTCATTTAATCGCTGGGTGATATAGCTCGGGTGATGACGGAGAGTGCGAAAGGTTATTACGCTCGGCGAAATGCCCCCGGACACGGCAACAATCTACGAAAAGTCCAGATCAAAGCACAGGATAATACGATTCTCGGTTATGGCGAGGCGAACGATTTCCTCATCTGAAGCATTGGGGGGAAGGCGATCACACACCCCGATGACGTCGTGGCCTTGTCGACGCAGGTAATCAAGCGTAGCTCGCCCGAAAGGGATGTCGCCCAGGAATCTCATCAGCAGCCTTAGCCCGTCTTTCCCGCGACCAGAGTGGCGGCATACTGCAATGCGGCCGTGATATCCTCGGGTTCGAGGAAGTCCCATTCAGCGAGCAGTTCTTCCTGAGTCATCCCTTCGGCGAGCAAGGACAGGAGATGCTCAACCGTGAGGCGATAACCTCGGATGCAAGGCTTCCCGCCGCACTTATCGGGTTCCACAGTTATTCGTGGGAACACTTCCATATCATCAGTATAACCCACCGAGGAGGCCCGGCCAAATCTCACTCCGCACGTGTCCCCGGTTGGTATTCCGCGGGAATGATCTCCGGCGGCAAAGCATCCTCCAGCTTCAGCGGGGGCGACTTGGCGAACGGCCGGTACAGCGGATCGCCGATCAGCATCTGCATCCAGGAGTGGAACGGCACCGTGTAAGCGTAGACTTCGGCCAGAGTAAACCTGCCGGTCAGCAGCAGGCCGAAGAAGTCGTCCGGCCGAGGAAACGACTGCAGGTAAGGCTCGGCCACCGGCCCCAGCGTGGCCGTAATTCCGTCCTCCAGCATCCGTTTGCACCAGCCCTGCTCGCCGGGCTTCTTGAGTGAAATGGCCTCAAAGCTGGCGAGGTGATATCCCACCGCGCCCGGCACGAACGTAAACGCGTCGATATAGCGCCGCAGGCTGTACCAGCCGCAGTACAGAACGGTGTTCGGGCATTCGCCGCGCCCGAACAGCTTCTCGCGGTTATCGAGCCGCACCGCGATGGAAGTCTTCGAGCGAACGGTTCCCGCAATTTGGCGCAGGGCCTCATCGTAAGGGCCGAAGCCTTCCTTTTTCGCGTTCATGCCGCGGGCATCGAAGTAGGCCCGGCCTGTCGGGCCGGCCTTCTCACCGGCCAGGGCCTTGTCGATCAACCCGCGGGCAATGGAGCTCGTCGGGCCGTCGATCCGGCTCACCATCAGCACCGGCGGACGCGCCGGCGGCGGCGAGTTCCGCGCGGCCAGCCCGGCACGATAGCGCCAGTTCATCGAGTTCATCACCCAGCGATGGCGGGGATACTGGTCCCACCACAGCAGCGCGAGCTCGCTGTCCAGGGCGGCCTGGGTCTCATCGTCGCGGAGCATGAGCATCTCTTCCTGCAGGGCCAGCAGCAACCCGTTGAGCCCGTGATTCTGACGCAGCAGTTCGCGCCCCTCAGCGCGGGCCGGATCTTCCACATCACGGGCCAACGCCTCTTTGAGCCGCTCATCATCAGCCTTGAGGCGCTCTTTCACGGCCTGCAACTGTCTGACGGTGGGATGGTCGGCGGGCGCATCCCCGGAGACGCTCATCTGCGCAACCAGCGCTGCCGTGCCTTCGATCTGCTGCACGGTCTGAAGCAGCTTCGCGAACACGGCCCGCCCTTCCGCCGTGCCCGCATTGGCCCCGGCTTGCTCGGCCAACAATTGGCGGGCTTGCCCATATTTCTGCTGAAGCTGGCGCCACTCGATCTCCGGCTCTGCGGGCCTGGACGGGCGTCGGGCCGGCCGGGTGGCGGTCGAATCGAGTTCACCGACGATGGCTCGAAACTCGGCGAGCACCGCGCGAAATTCTTCTTTGCGTTGCTCAAGCAGTTTGGCCCGCTGGGGCGACTGGGGCCGGGCGGACACGCGGATGGGCACTCCGTAGAAGGTGACCAGGCAGCGTACCTTCTCACGAAGCCCGCGCTGTTCCAGGTAAGCGCGGATCGGAGCCCGCACGGCCGCCTCGAATTCATCCGCCGGCATCTCCTCGCCCCGGGTGTTGAGTTCCAGCCCCAGAACCTGATCGGCGGGAACATTTCGCGTGTTCGCGTAGTAAACCGCGACTTCCCGTGACTCACGATCGGCGGCGTTGTATATCAGCAGCAGTTCGTCAGACTGAAGCGGCGCCCCACTGGCGGCCCATGAAAACCAAAGGATGCAGCCAAACCACGCCATGAGCGGGAGCAATAGCTCCTTTCTCACTTCTCACCTCTCAGTTCTCACTTCCAGCAGCATCATCTCGATGGTCAGCCCCGGTCCAAACGCAATCGCCATCACCCGTCCGGCCGCCGACGTCTTCAGGAAGGCATCAAGGATAAACAGAATCGTCGGCGAAGACATATTCCCATGCGTGCGCAGCACCTCGCGGGATAATCTCAGGGCATCATCCTTGAGCCCCAGGCATTTGTCCACCACATCCAGGATCTGCGGGCCGCCCGGATGCACCAGCCAGTGATCCACATCGCGAAAGCCCAGCTTGGACTCGCTCAACAAGGTTTCCACCGCAGCCGGCAAATGTGCGGCCAGGGTGGCGGGCAACTCCTGCGAAAGGATCAGCTCCAACCCGTGGTCGCCGGCGAACCATACCATCTGCTCCGCCGCTGCCGGCAGCCCCAAACTCCGGCAGGCCACCACACGCGCCCGGGCCGGCCGGGAAGAGAGCAACATCGCCGCAGCCCCGTCGGAGAACAGCAGGTTGGCCGTCATCTGATCGATCTTCTCGGTGTATTGGAAATGCAACGATGACAGCTCGCACGCCAGAATCAACGACGGCCCCGCCTGTCCGGTCATGCGCCGCACCAATCGAACGGCCGCCAGTGCCGCCGAACACCCCATGAAGCCGAGATTCCAGCGATCCACTGATGCGGGCACGGGGGTATGACTGAAGATCGGCCGTTCCAGACCCGGCGATGAGGCGTGCGTACAGCTTGCCGTAACCAGCGTTCTCACTTCGGCCAGCTCCCCGGCTGGGAATGCGCTCAAGGCCCGCAGGACCAGCGCACCGGCCACCTGGTCGAACATGGCGGTGCGCGCCCCCATGCCAGGCCCCCGGGGTTGCTCGCGCGAGGGTCGATAGAGCGAGTTCGGGCCGCCCTGCCAGGCCAGTGCGGCGAGGTGACGACGTTCCACCCCGGTGAGCCGGATGATCCGTTCAAGAAGTTTTTCACTCCGGCGCGTGGGGCAGCCCTCACGCAAGAGCCGCAGCGCCTCGGCCGTCTCGATCGCCTGCTCCGGCACGGCGGTCCCGATCCGCTGGATGTAGCACGCGGGCCTGTCCTCGCTCATAGAGTCCCTTTCACGTGCACGCGATGAACCAGCCGGGCGAGCAGGCCGGGCGGCAACAGCGGCAACACCTCGGCCAGGCGACTCACCACCGGCAGTTGCAGAAAACGCCCCAGCCATCGCGCCCGCCGCACCACCGGAAGGTGGAACCGCCGCATCAGCCCAAGGTAGCGGGCCAGCATATCACCGTCCGATAAAATCGCGGTTGTTGCACACTCCGCACTGATGAGGGCCAGCCCGATGCCTTCGCCCGTGTAGGGTTCCTGGTAACCGGCCGCATCGCCAATCAGCAGAAGGTTGCCGACTCCCAGTCGCCGGGGTCGCCAGGGGAAGCCGGCCGTCCCGCGGGCCCCATATCGCCGCGGCGCATCCGGCAGCAGAAGATTCCACAGGCGCGCCCCGGGATTGAGCCGGCGCAGCCGGTCGCAGGCGCTCTCGCCCGCATCCTGGACAACCCGGGCCGCGAGTGCCACCACGCATTCCCCCGCTTGCGGCGAGGCCAGCCCCACATAACCGCCGCGCAGCCAGTGCAGTTCCACCGCGCCCGGCTCGGGCAACCCCGGCCCGGCCGGCTGCACCCACTGCTGAGCCAACATGCCGGGTTGCGCCGCCCTGCCGCCCACCAGCTTGCCCGCAAGTCCGGCCACACCGGTCGCGATCAGAACCGTCCCCGCTTCGAGGCGCCGGTTTCCCACCCGCACGCTGAATCGATTACGACCAGGATCCGCCAGTTCAATCGTCGCCGGCTCGCCGAACCATCCATCCGCCCCCGCTTTCGTTGCCGCTTCGACCAGCACCGCGTCGAGTTCCGCCCGATGCACAACCTGCGTCCGCCCGTCCGACCGGCAGGTCAGACGATAGTTCCCGATGACGAAGGTGATGCACGTGGCTGCCACGCCCGGCAATGGCTGCCCCTCATCCAGCAGTTCGCGTAAACGCGCCACCGCCGGCCCTGACAGGCAGCCTCCACACACCTTCTGACGGGGAAAGTGCTTGCGGTCGATGAGGACCACACGCCGGCCCGCATGTGCCAGGCGAATGGCCGCCGACGCCCCGGCCGGCCCCGCGCCGACGATCGCGATGTCAGCCTCCAGATCGGCCATGGTCGCAGCCCACGCCTGGTTTACCCCCGGAAAGCCGAATGAACAGTATGAGAGATGGAGAGTGTGAGAGATGGAGAGAAGGCCGGCGTTTGTTGTCTCTCTGTGTCTCCATCTCTGGTTCTCTTCATCTTTGCGTCACGCAGATGGTGAATCATCGCTTTCGCCAGGCCAGCACCAGCCGGAATGGGAAGATGTGTTTCACCCGCGCGCCGCGCAGGCCGGCCAGCTCGGCCAGTGCGGCCACCTCGCCCGGCAGGTAGGCCGCCCGTACCGAGCGCGGACCGTCCTGGTGGAAAACTCTTGATCGACTCACCACCCGGGTCGTCAGCCATGTCAATCCCCACGAAATCCACGACCGCGACAAATCCATCACCACTATCCCCCGTCGAGCCACCCGCGCCGCCTCGCGCAAGATGGTCACCACGTCATCCTCGTCGAAGTGGTGCACGAGCAACTGGCAAGCCACCGCATCGACGCTGTTGTCAGCCAGGGGGAGGCGTCGCACATCGCCCACCACACCGTGGAACTCCGCCCCCTGCCACTTGCGCGCACAAGCCACCGCAAAGGGCGAACAGTCCACTCCCACCAGCACGGGCAGGCGGGCCTCTCCCCCGACCTGGGCGTCATGCAGGTCGCGTCTACGCCCGCGCTCCCGCTGCCTGATGATATGCCCCAGCAGGCCGCCGCCTCCCGCTCCGAGATCGAGGATTGACATCCGTCGCGGATCGCCCAGTTCGAGCAGATAGCGGTAGAGCTTCCGATGGGCCAACAGCACGCGGTTGATCCAGTTGAGCGTGGCCAGCGCATGGGCGTGCTCGGCCGGTCCGATGGCCGGATCATCCATTAACTCGCGCCGACGCAATCGCTTCATATGCAATCAGGGTCCCGGCTCACGGCAGGAAAAGTGTAGGCCGCCCGCCCCGCCGGGCACAGCAGGCGCTTGCCCCCACCTCTGATGAAATTTGATTCTCTAACCGGGCAATGGCGGGCCAGGTGGCCGGCTTTTAGCCGGCCGGCGTTTGCCACCACCTCCAGGTGGACACACGCCCCGCAGGGGCGGCGAGAAAGTAGCCAGGGGTGGAGCAAAGCGGAACCCCTGGTAAAGCCCGCCTCTCTCTCCATGGCCGCCCCGGCCGGGGCGGCGTGAGCCTCCGCACCAGCATCTCACCCCGCCCCGGTCGGGGCCACGGGGGATTACCTGAGCGACAAACACATCTCCAGCCACAGGCCTACTCCGGCTTTCAGCCTCAGGCCTACTCCGGCCTTAGCCGGGCTTGCGGTTGATGCCGTTGGCACCCTCATTGGTTGTCCAAATCGTGAACCCACCTCTTGAAGAGGTGGGCCACCCGCTCCAATGTGAAAAGGTGAGGACCCCACTGTTTGAGGGCCCGTACGGTTGGTCCCGTGCGAGCATCAGGTGCCTGCCGGCTGAGTGGCCGTTCTTTTCGCACGCACCGATTTGAACCACGCGCGAAGCTCTTTTTCGGCCGGCTTGTTGCGCGGCGTGTAGTTGTAGTCCTCGGGACCGCCAGGGGTATCGTTCCACTCCCACCAGATCACACCGCCGACCTCAGGCGTGTCTTTCCAGGTGTCCATGAACGCCCGGTAGCAGCGGCGCTGCTCCTCGAGACCGGCCGGGGTGGCCGTCTGCTTGTAGTAGTAGTTCCACGGCTCGATCGAGGCCCCTTCCTGGCTGCACCAGCCGACCTCGGTGAACAGCAACGGCTTGCCAATCTTCTCCTGCCAGCGCAGGATGCCCCGCTTGATGGGCGCCCACTCGGCCACGAGCTTCTCAAGCGTCGGGTTGGGCTCGGAGGAAAGCTTGTAGTAACTGGTCATGCCGATCAGGTCGAGCTCATCCCAATACTCCACCACCTTGTAGTGGTCCCAGTTGGCCGAATAGGTCAGCTTGCCGGGAAAGTGCTTGCGGACCTCGCGAATCACCTTGTGCCAACGATCGGTGTACCGCTCCGTGCTGACCAGTTCCGAGCCGACGGAAAGGACCTCGACGTGGTTCTCGGCGGCAATTCTGGCGAAGTACACGATGAACTTGGTGTATTGCTCGAACCAGTCATCCCAACTCGGCGGGTTGATCACTCCCCGCCACTCCGTCCCCCGGGGATTACTGAGCAGGATGATGGGCATGAGCACCACGCGGAGGTGGTTGTCGTGGGCAATCTTGAAGATCTCGCGCCACTGTTCTTTGGAGGGGGTGACGGCCGGATCCACCTTGAAGGATTCCGATCCCGCGTGCTCCTGGTAGCCGGGATTGCTGATGAGCACCGTGTCGGCGCCGAGTTCACGAATCTGGGGGAGCAGGAGGCGGGCCTGTTCAACTGCGCCGGCGGAATGATGGATCTGCCAGGAGATGCCGTGGTAAGGACCTTCCGGGGAGGGCAGATGACCCGGTCGAGGAGACATCTGAGCCGCTAGAGCCGCGCCGGAAGCCGCCGCGGTGAGATCAATTCCCTCTTCGGAACCGCTCTTGTCGCGCCGCCAACCAAACCATACGGCCGCACCGGCCACCAGTGCTATCGCTACCGCCAACTGCCAGCCGAACCTCTTCACGTGAGCTTATCTCCTGCCACAAATCATACTTAGGGAAATACCACGGCGCGGGATCCGGCGGTTGCGCCGCCGTCCACGGGCAATTGTAGGTCGGTCAGCGGACCCGACGCGATGGCGCCAAGCTCAGCAGGGTCTGCGGACTCGACCTACCCGCTATTACCCTTGAGCCGGACCACAGTCGCACCCGGGCGACACGACGCGGCATGGTTGCCCGCCCCAAGGCTGCCGAAACCTGTCTTACCGGGGGCCCTTCTCCAGAGCCCAGGCCATCCCGCCGAGCAGGTGTTGCCGCCAGACGGGGTTGGTCCATACATCCTCCCGATGCCCCAGGGAGGTGTAGAAGATTCGGCCTTTGCCTTCGGTACGGGTCCAGGCCACGGGATAGTCCTGGCCCCTCTCCATTGCCAGGGCCTTGAGCGCCTCATCACTCAACTGGGTGGTATCGACGCTGAGCAGAACATGCATGTTGTCCCGGGAGAAATCCTTGAACAGGTAGATTTCATCGAGGATCTTCCAGTCTGCCGGCACCGGCTTGGTCGCCGGATGGTTGGGGTCTTCGACCTTGATCACGACTTCGTGCTGCTTGCCGTGCGTCCTGAAGGCAGCCCCCACCATACGAACATACTCCGGCCAGGGCGCGCCGCACTTGTCTTCGGGCCTGGGACCGCTCTCGCTGTGGAAGGTGTCGGTGGCCGTATGAATGCCGATGAACGCTCCGCCGTCACGAATGAATTTCATGAGCGCGTTGCGGTTGATGGGCGGGTTGCCGGTCGTGTAGAACACGACCGCGTCGTACTTCTTGTAGACATTGTCGCTCTTGAGGTCGTGGAAATCCTGGGTGACGTCCACCTCGTAACCCGCCTGGCCGGCGATTTCCTTGAGCATCTTCTCGGCATAGGCCAGCTCACCCGTCACCGGGCGGACCACCACCGAGTGCCGAAAACCACATGATTGCGAGTAGAACAGGATCCTTTTCTTGCCGTCCTGCGGTTTGTCCGCCTGCCCGTAAACCGTTCCGCCCATGATCGCCAGCACGCTTGCGGCCCAAAGCCCCACGCCGATTCTCATCACACTTGCCCTCACGTCATAAACCAGGATGGTTCCGGGCGGGCCGGAAAAAGGATGCTCCGGCGCCACCGACGGGAAAAGCCTACATCCCCACTTGCGGAGGGGCAAGTGCGGGGCTGATTCGGTTTACCTTGTGGACGGCGAAGCCTTCACCTGATACCCTCTTTCCCGCATGAGACCAGAACTGTTTACCATTCCCGGCACGAGTATCACCGTCCCGAGTTTCGGGGCCATGGTCATGATCGGCTTCCTGGGGGCCCTGTGGTGGATGACCCGACGAGCCACCAAGGTCAAGCAGGACCCGGACCTGGTCCTCAACTTCGGCTTCATCGCCCTGTTCTTCATGGCTTTGGGCGCGCGAACCTTCTACGTCATCCACTACTGGGACAGCCAGTTCAAATACAACCCCAGTCAAATATTCAACTTACGTGCCGGCGGGTTCGAGTTCTACGGCGGCCTGATCGGCGCGTTTGTCCCCTGCATCCTCTACGCGTGGTACAAGGGGCTGTCGCTACGGCTGTGGACCGACCTGGTGGCGCCGTCTCTCCTGTTCGGGATGGGCGTCGGACGGATCGGGTGCTTCCTGGCCGGCTGCTGCTACGGCACCACCTGTTCGGCTGATCTGCCCTGGGCCATGCAGTTCCCCTACGGCAGCGAGGCCCAGATCGCCTCCTGGGAAGCCCGGACCACTGCCGTGCCCGCCGATCTCATGTTCATAACCAAAGACGGCAACGTTCTCCTGCTGGCCCCCAAGGCCGCTCAGGAAATCGCCTCCGGCCGCAAGCAACTCGACCAACACACCGAGCAGGCTCGGGCCAAGGGCGAGACGGACAAGGTGGCCCGCCTCGAAAAGGCATCCGCCCAGCTCAAGGAGCTCGAAGACCACATGGCCGCCCACGGTCTGACCCCCGCCCGGCTGGAGTCGTTGCGGCACGATCCCCATTTCAGCAGCCCCCACGTGCATCCCGCACAGCTCTACTCGGCGGTTGGGCCGCTGCTGCTGGCCTGGTTGATGAACGCGTACTTCTACCGTCGGAAGCGTCACGGCACCGTGTTCGCCCTGGCCATGATGCTCTACGCGGTGGAGCGGTTCATCGAGGAAAGCCTGCGTGCGGACAACCCGGTGGATACCCTGGGGCTGACCGTCTCGCAGGCCATCAGTGTCGGCGTCTTCGTGCTGATGGCGGCCTACCTGCTGTTGCTCCAGCGGCTGCCGCTGCGTTCGCCGCGAGCCGTTGCTTACGTGCCCAAAGACGCCAGGAAGACGGATGGCGCCGAGCCGGCGACGGCATGAGAAACCGGCGGGTAATCCGACCGATCACGGGTACTCGATGATCTGATAGCTCACTTGACGCGCCATGCTGTGGTAGGCATCAGTCGCCACCGTAATGCTCGTGGAGGTCAGCTCGATCAGGCATGAGCCGTTGCGGGTATGCCCGGCTCCGATGGAGATGGGAGTACTCACGTACACAACATCCCCAAGCACTACCAATGACCTGGCAGGATCAACAGACGGAGAAAAGGTCTGGCTTTTCTGCCCCTCTCCTTCTGTGAAATTGATGACGCCGCGCACGATTTGCTTGGGCGAGCCGCCGGCCCCCATGGATGATTTCAGCGCTGCGATGTCAGCCGAGAGCTGGGCGAGACTGGTCATCGTCGGCGCGACCGGCCCGGCCGGCGGGTTCAGTTCTCCGCCGCGGGCCCACACGGCCAGAACCATGAACGCTACTCCTGCCCAAGCCAACGCAATCATTGTTCCCTTCATGTCCCTTTCCTCCGCGTCATGCGTAAAAAACGAAAAAGGATGAGGGATGAGCAGTGCGCCCGGCGCACCGTTCACCCCCCATCCCTCACCGTTTATCGCCTGGCTACTATCCCACCAGCGTCCGGCCGCGCAGACCCGCGGGGACGGGGATCCCCAGAAGAGACAAGCACGTCGGGGCCACGTCGTACAGGCTCGCGCCGTCACACCGGCCTCGGGCCGGCAGTGACGGATGCGAGAGAACGTACATGCCCTGCTGAGCGTGGTTGGCCTCGTCCGGGCCGGTGTCGTTCTCGAAGACGTACACCGACGGGTTCCCGATGGAACCGACGCTGCGCCAATGGAGGTCGCCGAAAATTACCACCAGGTCCGGCGGTACACCGTTGACCTTGCGGTAAATCTCCTGGGGCTTGTATGCCTTCGTGCCCATGGGAACGCCCTTGTCGTCGGGCAGCGCGGCAAGCTTGGCGATCAATTCGTTGCGAAGCGATTCATAGCTGTCCTGCGGCACCAGGCCCTGGGGCTCGCGCCCTTTGACGTTGATGAAGCACCGGCCGTAGTAGCCGCCTTCCCCCCAGACGCGCGTCTTTGACCAGTCCACGTCGGCGAAATTGAACTTGCGCGGGCTGGTGGCGGGCTCCTTCATCACCAGGTAGCCCTCGCGGATCAGCCAGTCGTTGAAGGCGAAGCCGCCTTTCATGCACTTGGCCCCGTGGTCGCTCACAACCCAGACGGCCGTCTTGTCGAGATCCATCTCGGCAAGCAGCTCGCCGATCCAGCCGTCCACCTTGACGAAGTAGTCGTGAATGGCCGACGACAGCGGATGGCCGGGCTCGTGCTTGGGATGCTGCGGATCCATGTACTGCCAGAAGCCGTGGTGCATCCGATCCGGGCCCAACTCCACCATCCAGAACAGGCTCCACGGCTTGGTCTTCACCAGATGCCGGGCCAGCTTGAAGCGCTTCTCGGTCATCTCGTGGATCTGCTGGAGCAGCCACTCCTTGTTGTCCGTGCGATAGTTCTTGACGTCGATGACGTATTCACCGACCACGTCCGCGATTTCTTTCTTCAGCTCGCGGGGCCACGTGTAGTCGCATTGAGTGTCCGGGGCCAGGAAGCAGGAGGTCATGCAGCCGCGCACCGGACGAACGATAGGGTATGTACCCGGCACGCCGAGCAGAATGCTGCTCATCCCGCGGGCGTCGAGGTACTCCCACAGGCGCGGTTCGCGAACGTCCAGGGAGGTTGCGATGGTGAGCTTTTCGTAGGAATAGTCCGCCCGGTTGCGAAAACCATAGATGCCCAGCGTGCCCGGATCAGCGCTGGAAGCCATGCACGACCAGGCCGGCACGGTGATGGGCGGAAGGCAGCTTTCCAGATGGCCGTAGGTCCCCCGTTCACACAACCGCCGAAGATTGGGTAAATCCTCCAGCCAGCGGTCAAAAACCAGAGACGGTTCAGCACAATCCAGCCCGATAATCGCGACTTTTTCGATGGATGCCATGTGACTCTTGTAACCATTCGGTAAGCGGCTGCCAAGGGGACGGTTCACGGCGCGGGAACTGGCGGTGAGCCTTTCGTTCCTGTGGCGGAAGCGCCCTGGAAGAATTGGGCCCCAGATTAAACCCTGGTGGCAACCCCCTATTCTGGACTTTTCAAAACTTTTGAAACCCTCTGCAAGCGGCAAGGGATTTCATTACAATGGGGACGGTAGCGCCGGTTGTGCGGATCCAGCGAATCCAGCCGGCATAATAATCTCGAGACGTAACGCATGCCAGCTCTTGCAGCTCTTTATGAGCCTATTGCCGCCGACCTGGAGAAGGTCTGCCGTATTTTTGATGACGAGCTTTTTTCGGAGCTCCCCGTCGTCAACGAGCTGTGCGACCGGGTGCGGCGGTACCGAGGCAAGATGCTCCGGCCAGCGCTGCTGCTGCTGTCGGCGAGGGCCTGCGGGAAGCGAACCGAGGAACACCTCACGCTCGCGGCGGTGGTCGAGATGGTGCACATGGCCACACTGGTGCACGACGACGTGCTCGACGACGCGGAGGTCCGCCGCAAGAGCCCGACCATCAAATGTCTGGAAGGCAACGAGGCCGCCGTTCTGCTGGGCGACTATCTAATCAGTCACGCCTTCCACCTGTGCAGTTCTCTGGATTCGCAGTATGCCGCCCGATTGATCGGGGCAACCACCAACACGATCTGCGAGGGAGAGCTCAACCAGGTCTGCCACCGCGGCGATGACGACCTCACGCCCGAGCAGTATCTCGCCATCATTACGCGTAAGACCGCAGTTCTCACCGCCGCCTGCTGTCGGCTGGGGGCCTATTTTGCGGACGCGGACGAAAAAACGGTGGACGCCCTGGAACGCTACGGCCTCTCCGTGGGCATCGCTTTCCAGATTACCGACGATATCCTCGACATCGTGGGCACCGAGGAGCGCATGGGCAAGACCCTCGGACGCGACCTCGAAAAGCACAAGCTGACCCTGCCGGTCATCCACTGCCTGCGAGAGGCTACCCCCGAGATCAACCAGAAGCTGCGCGCCCACCTGAGATCTCCCCACCCCAAGCGCGAGCTGCTGGCCGGTTACCTGCGCTCCACCGACAGCATCGGCTATTCACTGAATGCCGCGCGCAGTCACGTGGAATCGGCGATCCAGGCGCTCCAGCACCTCCCGCCCTCCGAGGCCCGTTACAGCCTGCAACACATGGCCAAGATGATCCTCGAACGCGAGCAATAGGCCGAACGTGACGAAGAAGGAATAGCCGGGGGCTCCGCGCGCCGTACCCGGCCATTTTGCTGCGGGAACCTGAAAAAGGGTTTGCGGAACAGGCACGATCAGTTGCAGAGCCGGCTCGCATTATGCAGAGTTTGCGAGGCCCATCATGAACCCTATCTCCTTATGGCGTAGTCGCTTAGAACCCCGGCTCTTCAATAAGCAAATCTTCACTCAAGATCCGGTTGATATCAGATCTGCTTTTGATAAAATGATCTCTGTACTCGGCAGTGAACCCTCGCATTCGACTCTCGAAGTCGCCCCGGACATTGCCGGATACGGCGCCTGTATCTGGATTCTTATTATGGAGTGGCCACTTTGAACAACGCTCGTCGTGAAGCGGTTGCGGCTGTCCTGAACTACCGACCCATCGAACCCCCCTGGAACTTCCGAGACACCCCATCCGGCCAGCTCTTCGGCGCGAATGTGTTTAACGACGCGGTGATGAAGGAGCGCCTGCCGAAGGATATCTACAAGGCACTCCAGAATACCATCCGTCGAGGCGAACGGCTGGATCCCTCGGTGGCCGACGCCGTCGCCGCCGCCATGAAACAATGGGCCATCGAAAAGGGCGCAACTCATTACGCCCACGTATTTTACCCGCTGACCGGCCTGACCGCGGAGAAACATGACAGCTTTCTCTCGCCGGACGGCAATGGCGGCATGATCGCCGAGTTCACCGGCAAGCAGTTGATCCAGGGCGAGCCCGATGCGTCCAGCTTCCCCTCCGGGGGGCTCCGGGCCACCTTCGAGGCCCGCGGTTACACCGCCTGGGACGTGACCAGTCCGGCATACATCGTCGAGAACCCCAACGGCACGGTCCTGGCTATTCCCACCGCGTTCTGTTCATGGACCGGCGAAGCCCTGGACAAGAAGACCCCCCTGCTGCGTTCGATGCAGGCGCTCAACAAGCAGGCCCAGCGGCTGCTGAAGATCTTCGGCAACACCGACCCGGGCCTGGTCTTCGCCACGGCCGGCCCGGAACAGGAATACTTCCTGATCGACCGTAACTTCTTCTTCGGCCGTCCCGACCTGGCCATCTGCGGCCGGACCCTGTTTGGCGCCAAGCCTCCCAAGGGCCAGGAATTCGAGGACCAGTACTTCGGGGCGATCCCCGAGCGCGTGCTGGCCTGCATGCTGGAGGTCGAGCGAGAGTTGTACAAGCTGGGCGTGCCCGTCAAGACCCGTCATAACGAGGTCGCCCCCGCTCAGTACGAAATTGCCCCCGTATACGAGAACGCCAACGTGGCCGCCGATCATCAGCAGATGATCATGTCCACGCTCCAGCGGGTGGCCCAGAAATACGGCTTGGCCTGCCTGTTGCACGAGAAGCCGTTCGCGGGCATCAACGGCTCCGGCAAGCACGTGAACTGGTCGCTCGGCACCGAGAAGGTCAACCTGCTCGAACCGGGCAACAACCCGCACGAGGACATGCAGTTCCTGGTGTTCTGTGCGGCGGTCATCCGGGCCGTGCACAAGTGGGGCAAGCTGCTGAGAATCGCCGTCGCCCACACGCACAACGACCATCGCCTGGGGGCTAACGAGGCTCCGCCGGCCATTATTTCCGTGTATCTGGGCAATCAGCTCACTGAGATCTTCGAGCAGATCGAAAATGGCGGCCTCAAGAGCGCCAGGGAGCCCGGCACGCTGACGGTGGGCGTGGACACGCTACCGCCGCTGCCGCGCGATGCCGGCGACCGCAACCGCACCAGCCCCTTCGCCTTTACGGGCAACAAGTTTGAGTTCCGCGCGGTCGGCTCCAGCCAGTCCATCTCCGGACCGCTGGTGGTGCTCAACACCATCATGGCCGAGAGCCTGGACTACATGGCCACCGAACTCGAAAAGGCCACCGGCGGCAAGACCGACCCGGCCATACTCAATCCGGCGGTCCAGAAACTGCTCCAGAAAGTCATCAAAGAGCACAAGGCCATCATCTTCAACGGCGACAACTATTCCAAGGAATGGTACGCAGAGGCCGAACGCCGCGGACTGCCCAACTACCCCAATACGGTGGACGCCCTCGTGCACCTGCTGGACAAGGATGTCGTCGAGCTGTTCTCCAAGTACCAGGTCCTCTCCGAACGTGAGGTGCACAGCCGGTACGAAATCTACATGGAGCGGTACGTCAAGGACATCAACACCGAGAGCCTGGTCGCCCTGAGCATGGCCAAGCAGTTGATCCTGCCCGCCGGCTATCGCTACCAGGGTGAGCTGGCCGCCGTGGCCGCCTCGATGAAACAGGCCGGCCTCAAGGTGCATACCGAGTCCCTCGACCGCGTTACCACGCTGGTCAACGAGCTCGAAAAGCGGATCGCCGACTTGGAGAGGGCCATCAATCACCCGGAAAACGGCGATGTGCTTCTCCACGCCAAGCACCACCGCGACGTGATCATCCCGGCCATGAACGAGGTCCGTAAAGTGGCCGATGAACTGGAGACGGTGATCGCCGACGACCTGTGGCCGTTGCCGACGTACCAGGAGATTCTGTTCATCAAGTAGGCCGGACCGCTGCCGGCTAAGGATACAAGCCCCGGAGAGCCCATGCTCCCCGGGGCTTGTTTTGCGCCTATGCGGGAAATGGAAACGGCACGCGCGCGATTCAGCGTGCGATTTCTTTACTCTCACTCACCCGATCAAAATACATCGCCGCATCCCAGGCCGGCCCCAGATCGCCGAATGTCTTCTGCGCCACGATGGCGGCACGGTTGCCCAGATCAAGCCCCATTTTAACGCGCGTGGACAGGTCGACGCCGTCTTTCAGGCTGCCGTCACGCTGAATCCCCAGATAGCCGGCCACCAGGCCCGCGCTGCAGGCATCCCCCGCGCCCGGGCGATCGAGAACCACATAATCAAACACGTCGCCGACAATATAGCTACCATCCGGCAATAACGCCGCCGACGTCCAGACACCGGTCTCATTCGTGATGCGCTTGCGAATGGTCAGCACATATAACTCGCATTTATCGCTGTATAGTTTCTTTAAAGCCTCCAGGACCTTTCGACTCCGCTCTATCAAGATCTCGATAGGCGATTCGTCGTCTACCCCGCAATCAATACCAAATACCGTACGGGCATCCGTCTCGGTGGTAATCAGACAGGTGATGCATCCGTCGCGCAGGAAGGAGTCCAGCCGGGCCCTCGCTTCGGCTGCCGACCAGAGTTTCTTCCGGTAGTTCACGTCGAAAAACACCGGAACGCGCAATTCTTGCGCCTTACGGAGTGCGTATTCGGTATTCTTGGCACAGTTGGCGCTCAAAGCCGGCGTGATACCGCTGATGAAAAGCGCCGAGGCTTTCGAAAGGCCCGTAAAAAGGCTCTCATCAGGCTCCAGCAGCGCGATGGCGGAACCGGCACGATCGTAATCCACGCGGGCCACGATGGGGCCCATGCCCTGTTCCAGGTAGTAGAGGCCATTGCGCCCGTTCCGGGTCCAGCGCACACCTCTAAGCCCCACTCGATGCTTCTGAAGCTCGGAGACGATGGCCCGTCCCGCCAGGTCATCATTGATAGCTGTAACTAATTCTCCTTGAAACAAGCGAGAGAAACTGCCTAGTTTCGCAAGAACATTAGCTTCCGAACCCCCCGCAGTTAACTGAATGGTGTTAGATTCGCCAAACGTCTGCTGGCCGACCGGGGACAGCCGGATCATAACTTCGCCAAAACCATATATCACGCGTGGGCGCATCGTTTCTGCCACGTTACTCTCCTGGAATGGTCTTGAATTATGAGATCGGATTAATTACTATATATTTGCTCATTCGTTACACTTCCGCTCCTTCCCCCCAACTCCGCGACTTGCGGAAGTGAGGACGACATGGCGGCCTCGGCCCACCTCGCCGAGGCCATTTTTTTGCGCTCAGGCCGGTCTGCAGGCTTCCTCACATTGGGGCGGGACGAGAATCACTTCTCGTCCCGCGGAGTACCCGTTGATTACCTCACTTGAGCTTATCCGCTTTCGACCGGCCGTTCATCCTGCCGCTGCAAATTTGAAGCGGCCTTCCGAGCCGTCGCACGACCTTACGCACGAAGCTCCTGGAACCGGGCGTAGGCTTTGTCCCAGGGCGCCGGGTCGCCGGGACGATACACCGTTACCTCGAAAGAGCGACGAATCAGATCGCGTGCGGCGTGGATGTCCGGCAGGACGCCCGTGGCCATGGCCTGCACCACCACGTTTCCGGCGGCGGTCGCCTCCACCGGCCCGGTAACCACCGTCCGCCCCGTTGCGTCCGCCGCCCACTGGGACAGGTGACGGTTTTGCGACCCGCCGCCTACGATGTGGATGACTTCGGCGCGCCGGCCGGTGCATTCCTCGATGCGCTCCAGCGTCCAGCGATACACCAGGGCGAGGCTCTCCAGGCAGGCCCGCACCATCTCACCCGGTTCGGCCAGGGTTGGCTGTCCGGTCTTCTTGCAGTACGCCTGGATGCGCGCCGGCATGTCGCCCGGGGCGAGGAAGGACGAGTCGTCGGGGTCGATGATCGCGACAAAGGGTTTGGCCGCCGCGGCCATGTCCGCCAGTTCGGCGTAGCTGTACGCCTTGCCGGCCCGTTCCCAGGTGCGCCGGCATTCCTGCACCAGCCAGAGGCCCATGATGTTCTTGAGGAACCGGAAGGTGCCGCCGACGCCGCCCTCGTTGGTGTAGTTGTACTTGAGCGACTGCTCGTTGATGATCGGCTTATCCACTTCCATGCCCATCAGCGACCAGGTGCCGGAGCTCAGGAACACCCACGGCTTGTCCGGCGAGGCGGGGATAGCCGCCACGGCCGAACCGGTGTCGTGGGTGGCCGGCGCGATTACCGGCACGTCGCCACAGCGGATCTCGTCGCGGACGTCGGCCCGCATGGGTCCGAGCACGGTGCCGGCCGGCACGATCTCGCCGAAGATCTTCGTGGGGATGCCCAGTTTGGAGATCAGGTCGGTGGCCCACTTGCCGGCCCGCGGGTCGTAGGCCTGGGTGGTGGTGGCGTTGCTGAACTCGTTGCACTTGCGGCCGGTGAACCAGAAGTTGAACAGGTCGGGCATCATCAGGAACGACTCGGCGATATCCAGCAGCGGGGAGCCGCCCAGGCGCATGGCCAGGAGCTGGAAGATCGAGTTGAACTGCATGAACTGGATGCCGGTGTGGTTGAAGATTTCCTCGCGGGGGACGATGCCGAAGGCCTTGTCGAGAATGCCGTCGGTGCGGGCGTCACGGTAGTGGAACGGATTGCCCAGCAGGGTGTCGCCCTTGCCGAGCAGGCCGAAGTCCACCCCCCAGGTGTCGATGCCGACGCCCTTAAGCCCGCCGGCCTGCTGGGCGGCCTTGCCGACGCCGGTCTTCATCTCCGACCAGAGCCGGAGGGTATCCCAGTGCAGTTCGTCGATGGTCCGCACGGGGCCATTGGGGAAGCGATGCAGCTCGGTCAGTTCGAGCTTGGAGTCGCTGACCGAACCAAGAACCACCCGGCCGCTCTCAGCGCCGAGGTCAATGGCTGCATAATGGGCTGGTTTATTCGGCATTCCTGTTCCTCCGTCAAAAAATTGACTCTAACCGCCAAGACGCCAAGGACGCCAAGGTGAATGGATTAAGATAATACCACTCGCTTGACACCATCTTTCAAGACCGGGACATTGAAATTAATGAGCAGGCCAAGCTCACGGCCCGTGGCTTTGAGATAGGAGATGACCTGGGCCTTGTGAACCGGCAGCAATTCCTCGACAGCCTTCAGTTCAACGATCAACTGATTGGCGACCAGCAGATCCAGCCGGCTCTCGCCAACACATTTTCCCTTATACTCAACGCCAAATACGACTTGACGACTGAGAGGGATGCCCCCGAGCTCCAATTCAACGCACAAGGCGTCCTCATAAACACATTCCAGGTAGCCGGGCCCCAAGATTCGGTGCACCTCGATGGCGGCGCCAATGACCTCGCGGGCCAGCGCATCCACTTCCGGACTGGGCTCTTTTCTGATGCGATCTGAGTTCGAATCCTGCATTTTTCTTCCCTCTTCTTTCAAGAGCCTTGGCGTCCTTGGCATCTTGGCGGTTCAATTCGTCAGTGTTTGAAGTGCCTTGTGCCGGTGAGGATCATGGCCACGTTGGCGGCGTCGGCGACGGCGATGGTCTCGGCGTCGCGGTTGCTGCCGCCGGGGTGGATGATGGCCGTGATGCCGGCGCCGATGAGCTTCTGCGGGCCGTCGGGGACGGGGAAGAAGGCGTCCCCCGCGGCGACCGCGCCCTGGAGCTTGTCGGCGTGGCCGTTCTCGCGGGCAAGTTGAATCGCCAGGTCGCAGCTCTTCACGCGCGACATCTGGCCGGCGCCGTTGCCCAAGAGCATGCCGTCGCGACAGAGGGTGATCGCGTTGCTTTTGGTGTGCTTGCAGACCAGCCAGGCGAACCGCAAATCCGCCATTTCAGATTCCGTAGGCTGACGCTTGGTGACGACTTTCCACTGCTCTTCGTTGAGGCCAAGGAGGTCGCGGGTCTGGACGAGCATGCCGCCGGTGATTTTCTTGTAGTCCAGCTCGCTGGGGTGCGGCGGAGTGTCCATCGGGCCGACGGCCAGCAGCCGGCACTCCTTGCCCCACTTGCGTTTTTCGGTGGGCGTGGTGATCAGTTCGATGGCGTCATCGTCGAAGCTGGGCGCAATCCACACGTCGAGCTTGAAAAACGCCGCCCCGGCCGCCCTGCCCCAGTTCGCAAATGAGTGCATCACCGTGTCGGCGATCTCGCGGGTAACGGGGAAATTCATGCAGAGGACGCCACCAGCCGCCGCGATCGGATCGCCCAGGTAGGCCCGGCGGTAGGTGTCGATGGGGTCATCACCGATCGCGCAGCCGCAGGCGTTGGTGTGTTTGATAAACGCGACGGCATATTGACCCAGCCCGGCACGGGCCAGCTCCTTCACCAGGGACAGGGCCGAATCGCCATCTACGTAATTATTGAACGACAACTCGGAGTTGGCGTGACAGGTTGCCCGCATCAGGCTTGCTTCCGCCTGGCCTCGGGGATTCTCGGATAAGCCAAAAATGGCCGCCGTCAGATGAGGATTCTCGCCGTACCTCAACGCAGAGCGTTTGGTGAGCACAAGCGGCAGGCAAGCCGAATCCAGCCCGTTGCCGCCGGTGCCCAATCCCTGCTTCGATGTTCCGGGGGCATTCTTTTCAGCAGCCAGCCTGAACTGGTCGGACAAGTACGCACTGATTGAGCTGTCGTAGCCGACGGTGCGTACGAAGACTCGCGATGCCAACAGCACTCGGGTGTGCGGCTTGACATCCCCTGTCTCGCGCAGCTCGTTCAGAACGATTGGACCCAACGAAGACTCGGGAATAACCACAACATGCTTATGATTCTTCGCCGCCGCGCGGAGCATGCACGGGCCGCCGATGTCGATCATTTCGATGGCTTGTTCGAAGGTGCAATTCGGGTCGGCGACCGTCTTCTCGAACGGGTAGAGGTTCACCACCACCATGTCGATGGGCTTGATGCCGTGCTGTTCGAGCTGGCGCATGTGCCCGGGGTTGTCGCGGTCGGCGAGGATGGCCGCGTGAATCTTGGGGTGCAGGGTCTTGACCCGGCCATCGAGCATCTCCGGGAAGCCGGTGACCTCTTCGACCATGGTGACGGGGACGCCGGCCTCCTTGAGGTGTTTGGCCGTGCCGCCGGTGCTGATGATCTCGATGCCGAACTCGTCCACCAGCGCCCGGGCGAAATCGGCAATGCCGGTCTTGTCGTAAACAGCAATTAACGCGCGTTTGATCTTGATGTCGCTCATGGGGCGTATCATAGCCACTGGACGGCAAGAGGAAAATGCGGGCGCCGGGACCGGTGTGCTGAACCGAGGCGAATCCGTGTATGCCAAGCTCTGTGAGCAGTACTGAATGCGGGCGACGTTACGACCGCAAGCCAGTGCTGACACAGCAGTGGCACAGAGGCCGTTTCCCGGCGTCGAACGGCCGGTACGGAGCCCGGCCGCTACATCTTGAACAGTTCTTGCCCCTCAGAGGCGGGCAGGATGCCCGCCCCCCTTGATATGGTGCAGCCACGCCTGAACGGTAATGCCTACCAGCACCAGCCCCGCCGACACCGCGTAGGGCACCGGCAGCCCGAACCGGTCGGCCAGCATCCCGCCCATGGCCGGACCGGCGATACCCATCACCCCCACCACCGCCTCGTTGATGGACACGTACCGGGCGGCACGGGTCGGATGGACCAGGGCGTGGTACACGTAGTAGAAGTAAAACGAACCGGCATACACCCCGAAGCACACCGCCGCCGTCCAGAACAGCGCCACGTCCCGCCCCACCGCAAATAAGACCATCCCCAGCACGCCGAACAGCCCAAAACCGATCACCGGCCAAGGGCGGTACATCCAGGTCCGGCTCCAACCCAACAGAAAGCCCACAATCGCCTGCGTTCCACTCAGAAGCAGGAACATCGTGCCCTGGAAAGGCTTGGACAGGCTGAAGGCCTCAGCACTGACGGGAAAATGGCTGCGGATCATGGTGGCGATCATGCAGCCCAGGCCACCGAACACCCACGCCATCCAGGCCAGGTCGGGCAGAGAGCCGGCCGCCTTCTCCGAGGGGCGGGTAGCCCGCCCGCCTTGCTCTCCACTGGCACAACAAGTCAGTTCCTGCGGTGATTGCGTGGGGGGCGCCGCCGGCAGAGGTATAGGGCCCGTGTCGTCAGAAGGCGGACAGGATGTCCGCCCCCCGCTGCCATCCAAAGGCGGGCAGGATGCCCGCCCTCCGATGTCTTCCGAAGGTGGGCAGGATGTCTGCCCTCCTGGTGGGGCCTCGGCGTGGTGCTTCAGCAGAAATATCCCTATCGCCATCATCGCCGAGGCTGCCGCGTTGAACAGGTGGCACACCTGCCAGCCGTAAGCCCACAGAAAACCGGCAATAAACGGCCCCAGGGCAAAGCCGCTGCTCCACGAAAACACGTACAATCCTGACGAGCGGGCCACGCCCTTGTTCTGCCCCTCGTCCACCAGTTTCATAAACACCTGGAACGGCGTGAAGAAAAAGGCGGTCGCGACCCCCTGAATCGCGATGATCACATACATCGCCCGCATGCCCGGCCAGCGCACGTAAGACAGGGCCAGCAGCGCCGTGGCCGTACAGGAAGCCACCAGGATCAACCCGACGTTTCGCCGGTTGACCACCTGCCCCGCCCCCAGTGATGACACGAGGTAGACCCCCGCCCAGATGGCGAACAGGCCGCCGGTGGCCATCGATGATCCCGTCATCTCCGCCAGGCGCACCGCGCAGACGAACAGAACCGCCGACAATATCACATCCGTAATGCCCGCGAAGGAGTAGACCGTAAGACGAATCAGCGTACGGTCCCAATCTCGCGACAACCTGACGGTCACGGAACATCCCCTTGGAAAGCCAACTGGTATACGCCCCCGGGCGTGAGTTTTATCGCCACCGGCGGGCCAAGCGGCGTCTGCCCGTCTTCATCGAACACCTCTATATGCCCCTTGATACCTGTGTTCCCCTCCAGCCGGAGCACCTGCCGGTCCGGCCCCAGCGCACCGGCCGGCTCATGGCGTTTGCCTGAGGCGTCGGTGAATACAACCTTCTTTTGCAGCCACCGGGCGAAGATGCGGTTGCGGTCCAGCCCCGGCGTGGCCCCCGCCCCGTACAGGAAGCCGAGGACCCGGTCTTCGCGCGTCACCCAGCCGAGGGCGACGATGTACTGATCCGCCGCGCCGAGGCTTCGGCCCAGCTCGCGCTCGGGGCTGAACTTCATGCCGTCCTGCGAGAGCGTGTACCAGAGCCGGTCGTTGTTGGCATGGAGGCCCATCAGGTAGACAACCTGGCCGTCTTTCTCGAATTTCCTGATGTCGTTCACCATGTGGTGCGAGGCCAGGCATGTCCCGTCATAGCGGAAGCGTTTGCCGTCCGTCGAGCTGGCCCGGCGGACCTGGCCCGGCTGGGTGAAGCTGCCGAAGTACAGCCGGTACTGCCCATCCTCGAACAGCAGGACATTCATCCCGTTGATATCCGCCTCGGCAAACGAGGGCCAGTCTTCCATCTCGATGCGGTCCGCGGCACGGGCCGGGTGCGGCGCGGGCGTGCCGTTCCAGGTGGTCCCGTCCGGACTGATGAACATCGCCGGCTTGTTCAGGCCTTTCGCATCCGGGTAAACCGTGCAGACCATGCGGAAGCCGCCATCCGGCAACCGGAGGGCATTCACGTTGCAGACATGGACGAAATCCCCGTGCTCAATCTCCGTCCGCCGGTCGGAGAAGTCGAGGAAATCACGGGTAAACACGCTGTAGATGCGATCATTGCCGGTCGGCACACCATCCCAGGCGCCGTAGAACACACGCCAGCCGTCGGGCATGGCCACCGCCGAGGGTGCGTAGATATTCCGAAAGACCCCGGCCCACCGGGGGGCCAGCAAAGGCGAGCGAACGTCCGCCAGGATGTGTAACCGGCCGCTTTCCCAATGTTTAGGATCGAACGAACCCGCCGAAACGCCATGTATTTCCACGGTGCCCAATTCGGCCTGACCAGCCATCGGGCGAACCTGCACCTGGCCAGCGCCAACCCGAACTGACAACAGCATCAGACCGCACACCAGGCCTCGGGCAATCCAACGTGACTGGCTCATTTCGCACCCTCTGCTCCAGAAGACCAAATCCCCGTCAGGAAAGGCAGCAGTTTACGAGTCTGGCCCGGAAACTCAATGACTTGACATCCTCAGCCGCAGACTCTTGAATGGAACCGCCGTCGGGTGCGTTTCCGCCCATCATAATCTCGCGGGTCAATGGCCAAACCACCGGCCAATCCCCCCGCGCCGGGGCGGCGAACGGACGCTCCGGAAAGTTACGGCATGGTTAGGACGGGAAACGGCACTAAAATGGGTGGCTCAAGCGCACGTGCCCGTAGCTCAATGGAAGAGCAACGGCCTTCTAAGCCGTAGGTTGCAGGTTCGAGTCCTGCCGGGCATAGTTTCCACCAGGTGAGCGTATCCTTGATCCCCAGGTTTATGTGCCATTGCTCCTGAGCCGTGCCAGAGCATGCCTTTGGCCGCGAGCAGGTGATAGCAATCCGTCTGTGGCTGACCCGTTGCCGGCATATGGAAGCCGCATGTAGCCCCGCCCGCCTTGCGCGGTGTTTCCATCCGGCTATTGCCACTCCTGCGGGTGCGGGTATCATTGGATTCCAAGCGACATAGGGAGCTTACCTATTGCCGCCGTTGAAGTGTGTCCTGGGTAAAAAGGAAGGACTATTGCCGCGGCCGCGAAGCCATTCCGCCGACGAGCCAGAGAAGAGGAGATTTATTTAATGGCCAGTCAAACCAACCGTCGCGACTTTCTGAAAGCCAGCGCCATGGCCGGCGCGGGCTTCTGGGTCGCTACCCGCGAGAGTTACGCCCAGAGCCGTTCTCCCAATGAGAAAATCAATGTCGCCGGCATCGGTGTCGGGGGCAAAGGCAGCAGCGACATCGATCATGCCGCCATGCTGGGCGGCAACGTCGTCGCTCTCTGCGACGTCCGCGAAAGCGCTTTGCAGCAGAAGGCCAAGAAATACCCCAACGCCAAGCTGTACAAAGATTATCGCAAGATGCTGGACGAGATGGGCAAGGAAATCGATGCCGTGACGATCAGCACGGCCGACCACGCGCACGCCCACGCGGCCATGCTGGCCATGATGGCCAAGAAACATGTGTACGTGCAGAAGCCGCTGTGCCACGACGCCTACGAGGCCCGTATGCTCGCCCAGGCCGCCAAGAAGTACGGCGTCTGCACGCAGATGGGCAACCAGGGCACCGCCGCCGCCGGCCTGCGCAAGGCCGTCGAGGTCGTGTGGACCGGTCAACTCGGCCACGTCAAAGAGGTCCACGTCTGGACCAACCGCCCCGTGTGGCCGCAGGGGGCCGGCGCGGTCCTGAATCTGCCGGCGGTCAAGGCGGCCCTCACCGGCAAGGGCAATCCCGAAACCGAACCCGAGGACGTGGATTGGGATCTCTGGCTGAATACGGCGCCTTATCGCCCCTACCAGAAGCTCTATCAGCCGTTCAACTGGCGCGGCTGGTGGGACTGGGGCACCGGCGCGCTGGGCGACATGGCCTGTCACACCGCCAACATGGCCTTCATGGCCTGCAGTCTCGGCTCGCCTGTCAGCCTTGAAGCCGAAGTCTCCGAATTCAATAATCAGACCTTCCCGCTCTGGAGCGTGGTACGCTACGAATTCCCCGAGCGCGAAGGCTACAAGGGCGCCAAGCTTCCGCCGCTCAAGTGGGTCTGGTACGACGGCGGCAACGACAAGCCCCAGTGGGTACATGACAAGCTTAAGAAGCTGTCCAAGGGCCGTTACGGCGGTGGCAGCGGCTCACTGCTCATTGCCGAGAAAGCCCTGCTCTTCTCGCCCAATGACTACGGCGAGGACTGGCAGATCCTGCCCAACGGTGAAGACAAGTGGATCCCCCGCGACGAAGTCAAGGTCGAGCAGATTCTGCCGCGCACCCAGGGCAACATCGACGAAGCCATGAAGCGGGAGTGGTTCCAGGCGATCAAGGAGAACAAGCCCGAGATCGCCATGTCGAACTTCGACTATGCCGGACGGCTGACCGAAACCGTCGTACTCGGCTGCATCGCCCAGCGCTTCCCCGGCAGGAAGCTGACCTGGGACGGGCCCAACCTCAAGTTCGTCGCACCGGCCGACGCGAAGGACGACGCCAAGAAACTGGCCGCCGAAGCCAGCAAGTTCGTCAAGCGCGAGTACCGCAAGGGCTGGGAGCTTGACTGGGATATGGCCTGACAGCCCCTTTCGTGGCGGCCGGCCGTCAGGCCGGGCGCTTCTATGATCAACCAGCAGGGCGCGAGCGAACAAGCTCGCGCCCTGTTTGTCTTGCGGGTATTTCCCCGGGAGCTGCCGCCTTGGTAACCGCTCCTGCCAACCCGCCTGCCCCGGGGTGTTTTTCACCGGGTTAACTATTTTGTTTTCAAAACCATACGGTTATTTGACGCCCCCCAAAACTCGGAGTATATTCTTCAGTCTTACCCTTGAGCGAGGTAGACGGACGAAGCAGTTCGTCCTGACATAATCTTATATCAAATCCGGACTTAGGCCTTGTCCCACGCGAGAGCTGGGAGGGGGTCGGGGGCGTCTGAGGGCGCAAGTTGTCTGACACTGACCGGGAAATCTTGACGCGGCGAATCCGCGATTCGGTGGACATTGTAGATCTGGTTTCCGGCTACGTGCGCCTCACACGTGCGGGCTCCCAGTTCAAAGGGCGCTGCCCTTTCCACGAGGAGAAGACCCCTTCGTTTTACGTCCATCCGGTGAAGCAGTTCTTCAAGTGCTATGGCTGCGGGGCGGGCGGCGACGTCTTCAAATTTGTCCAACTCAAGGAAAAAGTAGACTTTCTTGAGGCGCGACGCATGCTCGCCGAACGGGTCGGGATCAATCTCGATCTGGAGAGGCACTCTCCCCAGCAAGGCCCCGGCAAGTCCGACCTGGTCAAGGCCAACGAATGGGCCCAGCGGGTCTTCCGCAAGTATTATGAAGATCCGGTCGCCGGGGAAGCCGCCCGAGCCTACGTGGCCCGCCGGGGCATTTCTGATGAGATGGTCGAGGCCTTTGGCATCGGCCTGGCCGTTGACAGCTTTGACGCACTCCTGCGTCAGGCCAGCCTGGCCAGGATCGACCCGGCCGTTCTGGTTGCCGCCGGATTGGTCAAAGAGCGGGCCGGCGGCGGGTACTACGACACCTTCCGCAACCGGTTGATGTTCCCCATTCGTGACGTCATGGGGCGGATTATCGCCTTTGGGGGCCGAACTTTGGGGGACGATCCTGCGAAGTACCTCAATACACCGGCCACCGCCCTGTTTGACAAGAGCACCAACCTCTTCGGACTGGATCGGGCCCGGGCGGGGATTGAAGCGGCAGGACAGGCAATTGTCGTTGAGGGTTATACCGATTGCATCATGGCCCATCAGTTTGGCTTCACTGAAACGGTGGCGACACTGGGGACGGCCATGACCGATGCCCATGCGACGCTGCTGCGGCGCTATACCGACCGGGTCATCCTCCTGTTTGACTCTGATTCGGCAGGCCAAAAAGCCGCCGATCGGGCATTATCAGTCACCTTGACCGGCGGGCTGGACGTGGTTCTTACGCACGTTCCCCAGGGGAAAGATCCGTGCGATTACCTATTATCGGCGGGTGAAGCTGGTTTCAGGGACGTGTTGAAAGCAGGGGTTCCCGCGCTAGAATTCAAATGGACCCAGGTTGCTGGTCAGTTCCTGGCCGGCGAGACTGGCCCCAGTCGGCGGAGGGCGATTGAAGCGTTCCTGAACGACCTGGCCGTCTGGTGGGAACGGGGAGCATTGGACCCTATCCAGAAGGGGTTGGTTCTGAACCAATTAAGTAAGCTCCTGTCCCTCCCTGCGGAGGACGTGCATCGGCAATTGTCCGAGGCAATGCGACGAACCAGACACAGGCCGTTTTCGGAGCCCCGAAACGCCGAGTCAGGCGATACTGTCGCAGAAAGACATGAAACCAGGCAAACGATCAGTGCTGAGCAGGAGGCCTATCGCCAAATTGTTGAGGTGCTTTTGAACGAGCCCGACTACTTTGCGGCCGTGGGCGACCTGTTGAACCCGGCGCGGATTCGTGATCCGGAGCTGTCGGCGGTGGCGGTCAAGTTGATCGACCTGCTGCGATCCGAGGAGCACTTCCGCCTGGTGGATCTGATCGGGTGCTTTGATTCGCCCCGTTTTGGCGGCTTGATCACCGATCTGGCCACCGAAGGCGAACGTCACGGCAAGTACGCCGAGACGATCGAGGGAGCATTGGAGTGTCTGCGAGTGGCAAACTCCGCCAGACAGACGGTTCGCCTTGTGGACCAGGTCCTGGGCGGCCACAAAGAGGACGAGCGATTGCTGGCCTTGGCGGCAAACGCCAGGAACCCGCATTTCTCGTCGGCAAAGGCCCGCAGGAGGCACCTGAACTAAGAGAGGCATAGGCGCGCTTCAAGACCCGCGGGTAACGGCAGGACCGCGCCGCGGGTGACTATAAGAGGCACGGAGACTTTTGATGTCGAGTAGCAACATGGCTTCGGTAGCTTCGGCAGTATCGTCAGACCCGATAGACGTGGCTCTCCAGGAACTCCTCGAACGCGGCAAGAAGCGTCGAGGGATCGTTACCTGGGAAGAAATGAACGAGATTCTTCCGGATGAGGCCATCTCACCGGACAAACTCGAGATGATCATGATGACGCTGGAGGAGCACAACATCGAGATCATCGACGAGTGCGAAGCCAAAGAACTGGGCATCAGCAACGACAGGCCCCCGACCCGGCCGGTCCAGACGCGCGTCCTTCAGATTGAACCCGAAGAACCGCTGGAGGGTGAGGAAGAACAGGACGAAGAGTTAATCGAAGACAAGCTCGAAGAAATCGATCCGGAAGACAGCGGTTCGCGGCGGATCGACGATCCCGTGCGCATGTATCTCACCCAGATGGGCGAGATTCCCCTGCTGACCCGGGCCCAGGAAATCGCCCTGGCCAAGAAGATCGAACTGACCCGCATGGCTTTTCGCAAGCTGGTGCTGGAGAGCGATTATTGCATCAACCAGGCGGTGGACATCCTGCAGCAAGTGGCCGACGGACGGCTGCCCTTTGACCGCACGATGAAGATCTCCACCTCCGAGGCCATGGCCAAGAACACCATCACCAAGCTCCTGCCCGAGAACCTCAGCACCGTCCGCAAGCTCATGGAACTCAACCAGGCCGACTACGAGAAGCTTTCCACGCGCATGTCGGCCTCGGCCCGCAACCAGATCGTTCGTCAGTTGAACCAGCGCCGCCGGAAGATCGCCAAGCTGCTCGAAGAGCTCTCACTGCGAACCAGCCGGATCATTCCGTTGATGCGCAAGCTCGAAGCCGTGCACCGCAAAATGGTCGACCTGACCAACCGCATGGCCGCCGAACGCAAGCGCGGGGCCATGTCCCCGGACGACCTGGGCGCCATGGAGGACGAACTGGCCGGCCTCGAATCACTGGTACTGGAGGGGGTTTCGCAGTTGGGCGAGCGTCTCAAACGCATGAAACGCGTCTTCGCCGAGTACGAAGACGCCAAGCGCAAGCTCTCCGGCGGAAACCTGCGCCTGGTGGTCAGCATCGCGAAGAAATACCGGAACCGCGGCCTGTCCTTCCTGGACATCATCCAGGAGGGCAACACCGGCCTGATGCGCGCGGTGGATAAGTACGAGTACCGTCGCGGCTACAAGTTCAGCACGTATGCCACCTGGTGGATCCGCCAGGCCATCACCCGGGCCATCGCCGATCATGCCCGCACCATCCGCATCCCCGTGCACATGATCGAGACCATGAGCCGGCTGCGCAACATCCAGAAGACCATGCTCCAGGAACTCGGCCGCGAGCCAACCATCGAGGAAGTCGCCCGCCGGGCCAAGATGCCGGTCAGCGAAGCGCGCCGGGTCATGAAGATCAGCCGTCACCCCATCTCGCTGGACCGCCCCGTCGGCGAAAGCGAGGACTCGTACTTCGGAGACTTCATCGAAGACGAAACCGCCGAATCCCCCGTTCAGTCGGCCGGCAACGAGATGCTCAAGGATCGCATCGAGGAAGTTCTCAAGACGCTCACCTATCGCGAGCGAGAGATTCTCAAGCTCCGCTACGGCATCGGCGACGGCTACACCTACACGCTGGAGGAAGTGGGCAAGATCTTTAAGGTCACCCGCGAGCGCGTTCGCCAGGTGGAGGCCAAGGCCATTCGCAAGCTTCAGCACCCCGTTCGTGCCCGTAAGCTGGAAGGCTTCATCGACGCGAGCGTCGAAGCGTCATGAAATGCGTGCCACGGCGTTTGAGCCGTGATCAGTGATCACCCCATACCATGACACCATAACGGCCGGCCTTCAGTGCCGGCCGTTTTTATTGCCCGCCACGGCGTTGCGTTCCCTGCCCCTCTTCCGCATGCCTGCGTCCATCCCTGCCCAGAAGCTCCATCGCCAGCGTGTGCATATTCACGTAAAACTCTGCCGACGACGACAACATGCGCATCCGTTCTTTGAACCGCTTGCACGGCGGCAGCCGGGTCGCGTACCAGCTCACCCGTTGGCGCATGGTGATGCACGCCAGCCGTTCGCCGCGAATCCGTAGCAGATGCTCGAAATGGCGCGTCATCAGCGTCAGCCGCTCTTCGACGGTTGGCGCCGGTGGCACGCGCCCGGTGGTCAGAAACGCGTGCGTATCCCGGAAAATCCAGGGATCGCGCAGCGCTTCCCGGCCGATCATCACCCCCGCGCAGCCGGTGCGATCCATCATCGCCTTGGTATCTTCCGGCCGGCGGATGTCGCCATTGCCGATCACCGGAATCGACCGCACCGCCTCCACCACCCGCGCGATGCCATCGAGGCATACCGACCCACTGAACTTCTGCGCTGCCGTCCGCCCATGCACGGTGATCGCCGCCACGCCGGCCCGCTCCAGGTCGGCGGCCAGGGCCGGGGCCACGATGGAAGTCTCATCCCACCCGAGCCGCATCTTCACCGTGACGGGCACATCGACGGCCCGTACCACCCGCTCGGCCAGCCGGGCGGCGCCGGCCGGATCGCGCAGTAGCGCCGAGCCCGCGTCCTTCTTGCACACCTTGTCCACCGGGCAGCCCATGTTGATGTCGATGATGCACGCCCCATGGTCCTGGCACCAGCGGGCGGCCTCGGCCAGCTCGTCGGCGTGCGGCCCGTAAAGCTGTATGCACAGCGGCTGGTCGTCAGGGTCGGTCTCGACGAGTTGCATGGACTTCCAGGTCCGCCGCATCAGCCCGCGCGGGTTCACCAGGTCCGTGCTGGCCAGCGCCAGCCCGCCGAGTGGCCGGATGGTCAGCCGGAAAGGCAGATCGCAATACCCGGCGATGGGCGAGAGGAGCAGACGCGTGGCCAATTCCATCCGGCCAATACGCAAGCCCTGCCCCTGCGGCAGCGAAGCGTCTTTCTCGTGAGGTAAAACCCTGATCATGGAGCCATTATTTTAGCACAACAACCCCGTTTCGCCCCGTCGGGTGCGACGGGTCTGTCTGCCTGCCCCCCTGCCCCCCGGCTATGCGTCCAGAACCAAGGATTATGACCGTGCGCGATCTTGCGGCATGTCCTGGGGCACGTTGCCGGGCCGTGTGGGCCACGGTTGTTGGGCAGTGCCCCATGTCGGAATCGTCCCGCACGGCTCAAGAGCAGTGGCACACAGGACGAGCGGCGGTGATTGCACGGGAAGCCAGGAGACGATTAAGAGCAAGACTGAGATTGGGGCCAGGAGTAAGAGAAAGAGAAGGAGAAGGATTTACCCGCCCTCGACGCCTCTCGCGAATGGGCATACACTCTACCCCTGCCATGAAAATCGCGATCATCGGTTCCGGTTCTGTCGGTTGCCTGTATGGGGCCCGGCTCGCGCGTGGCGGACACGACGTGCGGTTTCTGATGCGCCGCGACCTCGAGGCGGTTCGCCGTAACGGCCTCACCATCAAAAGCTGCGACGGTGACTTCCACCTCCGCCCGGCCGTCTTCGGTAAGTCCGAAGAGATCGGCCCGGTGGACCTGGTCCTCTGCGCCCTGAAGGCCACGGCGATGGACGTTGCCGAGCAACTCGTCCGCCCCTGCGTGGGGCCACACACGCGGATCGTGGCCCTCATGAACGGCCTGGGGATCGAAGAACAATTCGCAGGCTGGTTCGGCCCCGAACGCATCTTCGGCGGGCTGGCCTTCGTGTGCATCAATCGCGGCGAGCCCGGCGTCGTTCATCACCTGGCCTACGGCCGGGTCGCCATCGGCCACCTGGCGGGCAACCACGAGCAATCCCGCGAGATCGCCCGCCTCTTCGCCGACGCCGGCTTCGAGACCAGCGTTCCGCCGTCGCTGCGCCAGGCCCGCTGGGAAAAGCTCATGTGGAACATCCCGTTCAGCACGCTGTGCATTACGGCCGGCGCGGTCACCACGCGCGAAGTGATGGGCGATCCCGGCCTCAGAATGCTCGCCGAACGGCTGATCGTGGAAACCGGCACGGCCGGCAACGCCGACGGCTGCGAGATCGACATCCCCGCCACCCTCGCGAAAATGATGGCCAACACCGCGACCATGGGCGCTTACCGTCCCTCCATGCTGGTAGACTATCAGAACAGGCTTCCGCTGGAGGTCGAGGCGATTCTGGGCGAACCGGTCCGCCGGGCGAACGCGCTCGGCGTGCCCGTGCCCGTCATGGAGACGCAGTACCGATTGACGGCGTTCCTGGATCTGCTGAATAGAGGCGAAGTGAGAGGTGAGAAGTGAGAAGTGAGACGTGAGAACTGAGAGCTGTGTGAAGATTTCGCTCCCTTCAGTTCTCAGTTCGCAGTTCTCAGTTCTCAGTTTTTGACCTCAAAGAGGCTGATGATGATCAACGTGAACGAGCTTCCCTACCTCACCGCTTCCATCCCCGGCATTGGCGGCCGGATCAAGACCCGCCCCGAGGACTTTTTTGTGGATGAAGTGCCGCTCTACCCCGCCGCCGGTGAGGGTACGCACACTTACTTCAAGATCGAAAAGATGGGCCTGGCCACCATGCAGGCCGTCCAGCAAATCGCCCGCGCGCTGGGCAAACCGGCCTACGAGATCGGCTACGCCGGCCTGAAGGATGCCGACGCCCTCACCCGCCAGTGGCTCAGCGTCGAGCACGTGGACCCCGCCCGCGTCCAGTCGCTCGACGTCCCCCGCGTCCGCGTGATCGAAGTCACCCGCCACGGAAACAAGCTCAAGCTCGGCCATCTCGCCGGCAACCGCTTCCGCATCAAGGTTCGCCAGATCGACCCCGCCCGCGCCCGCGAGGCCCAGGCCACCATGGAGATGCTCGCCAAGCGCGGCGTCCCCAACTACTTCGGCGCCCAGCGCTTCGGGAGCCGCGGCGATACCGGGTACATCGGCCGGGCCATCCTCCGTCGCGATTTCGCCGAGGCGCTGGCGCTTATGCTCGGCCGGCCGGGCCCGCACGACTATGGACAGGTCCGCCGCGCCCGCGAACTCTTCGAGGCCGGCGATTACGAGGAGGCCGCCCGCACCTGGCCCTACCCGTTCTTCAACGAAAAACGCATCTGCCGGATGATCATCAAGTACAAGGGCAACGCCGAGCGCGTCATTCGCGCGGTGGACAAGCAGATGCGCCGCTTCTATATCTCCGCCTACCAGTCGCTGCTCTTCAACCAGATCGTCGCCGCCCGCCTGGAAACCCTTGACCGCCTCATGGCCGGCGATCTTGCCTGGAAACACGCCAACGGCGCGGTCTTCAAAGTCGTGGACCCCGCCGTCGAACAGCCGCGATGTGATGCGTTCGAGATTTCCCCCACCGGCCCCCTGTACGGCCATCGCATGAGCCGTGCTGAGGGCGAACCCGGCCAGATCGAACAGGCCCTTCTCGATTCCGAAGACACCAACCCCAACGAATGGCGCGAAGGCCCCACCCACAAGGTCCGCGGCGGCCGTCGCCCCTTGCGCTTCCGTCCCCAGGAGGCTTCCGTCACCACCGGCCAGGACGACGCCGGCCCCTACATCGAACTGGCCTTCCAACTCGAACCCGGCTGCTACGCCACCGCCGTGCTCCGCGAAATCTGCAAAGCCGAAGAGTCGCTGTCCGCAAACACAAGCGACGAATCAACCGAACCCGAAGCGTAAGCAAAGGAATAACCCGAGCCCGTTAGCACAAGCGAAGGATTGTTTCGTTCCAGAGTATGCCCCTGGCCACCTGCGACAACCCACCGTCTCGCGCCAGCCCTCTGCCCACATCAGCACAGCCGTGCAGTCTTCTCCCGAAAACGCATCCTGCAATTCTTGCAGCCTGCCAAACCCTGCACAACGGGCCATCGGGGGCCGCCACGCGATTCCCAATTCGCCGTAACCAATTGTCCAATAAAACTTTATCAGCAGATTAACCCGACTGACCCACCACTCAGGTCCGCAGCACGACATAACTTGTATGTCAGATCCATCTTTTGCGCCCACCTGGCAACGGCTTGATGTAGAATACCGGCAGCACATCCATCGGGGAGAGAGAGTCTCGGACCACGTTTGGTCCGGGCTCAAGGAGGGCAGGTGCACCTCCCTGGCTGCAGAGATATAGAGGAGGGTTAGATGATTCGTCGAACCCTGTCATACAGGTCACGGGGGTTGATCTGCGCGTTGGGCGTCATCGCGGTTGCGGCCGTGCCTTCCCGGGCTGTACCTCTGGATCTTGATCTTCGATGGGGCGCCAGCCTCTCCGGGCATGACAAGCTGGATCTGGCTCCGAGACAGATCGGCGAAACCAAGTACCAGGCCACCGGTACCTATTTCGGCCCCAACGAGGCCTGGAGACTGGAATACGAAATCCTGGCCGATACCGACCCGCTGGTGCAGGCCGTCTTTTCGATCACCAACCAGTCAGCCACCAACACTCAGACCTACAGCCTCACGGTCAGTATGCCGGTTACACCCGCTCTGGCACCACCCAATCTCATGGGCGGTTCGGTGACCGGATCACTCACCGACACCGGCGGGGGCGCGATGCTGACCAGCAACGGTGCGACCGCCGTTTACACCGCGCTGATCAACGGCGTGCCGGTCCAGACGCTTCTGGACAGCCCCTATTCCGTTTCCGCCGGTGCTTTCCAGGGCGTGCAGATCGGCCCCCTGGACTTCGGAGTACCGATCCCCAGCGCCGCCGCCCCCAATGTGAGCGTTGACACTATCGGCATCCAGTTGCAATTCACGCTCAGTCCCGGCGACTCGGCCTCATTCACCAGCGTCTTCGTGGTTGAACCAGTTCCCGAGCCGACCACGATGGCTTTGCTGGGGCTGGTCAGCCTGGCCATGTGTCGCCGCCGGTCGGCCTGATATTAGTCTCTCCCCCCATCTGCTCTGAGCCGGTGCGTCCAGCCGCACCGGCTTTTGTATTTCCCCCCGCCCCACCGCCTCCACCTCAAAACTAAGGCGAATTCCTTATGGATGAGGAAGTCACCTGCGGAGTACATACGTAGGGGGCCTGACGTACCGGCCCATCCCGCCGGTCGCATTGAGTGCCGGCAAACGAGAAGGATTCTCCGCGCCACTACTCGAAATGGCGCCCAATCGACCGGAGGTCACGTGATGACGATAGCTTCCCGCGCCGCAGTTGGAGTCTGCGCAGTCGCAGTTCTGACCTTCCTCGGCACCCCCAGCGCCCGGGCCTACGAGGGCTACGGCGCCGTCTCCGTCGGCGGCGCGGGCGGCGATGTCTACCACGTCACTACTCTGGCCGACAGCGGAGCCGGCTCTCTGCGTAACGGCATCCTCAACCGCAGTGGCCCCCGGACCATCGTCTTCGACGTGGCCGGCACCATCACCATGCAGAGCACCATCGCCATCAAGATCCCCTACCTGACCATTGACGGCTCCACCGCCCCCTCGCCGGGCATCACCATCAAGCAGTCTTCCAGTCTGCCCCAGTTCATCATCGCCGGCACGCACGACATCATCATCACGCATTTGCGTTTTCAGGGCCTCTATGGCAGTGGAGCTCAGCCGCAGAACAACGCCGGCATCATCGGCATCGACGGCGACTCCGGCCCCGACCGCGTCTCCCAGAGAATCGTGCTGGACCACTTGACCATCCGCAATTCCGTGGATGCCGGACCGGACATCTGGGGCGAGGCCCGCGACGTGAGCCTCTCCTGGTGCCTGATCATGTACAGTTGGCATCCCACCACCATCTCGCACTATCCCTCCCCTTATCAGACCCGTCAGCGTATCTCCCTGCACCACAACGTGTACGCCAAGAACAACGACCGCAATCCCCAGGTCCGCGCCGACGTGCGCGACTTCGACATGGTTAACAACATCATCTACGGCTGGGGCCACTTCGACGGCGATGGCCAGGGCACCCGCATCCGCAACGACAAGGGTGAGCCCAAGGTCAACGCCAACATCATCAACAACTACTGGGTCCCCACCCGCAACCCCTCCTGGGCCCTGATCTACGGCCTCAACCCCGGCGCCGACTCCACCGAAGGCCGGTCCGGCGGAGGTACGCCCGCCCAGGGCACCGTGTTGACCAACACCGCCATGGGCAAGCTTTACGTGGCCGGCAACCATCTGCCCCCCGAAAACCAAGACCACTACTCCACCATCGCCTCGCCATTGCCCGTGCCCGCCTCCGCGCAAGTAACCACCTGGCCGGCGGACCAGCTTAAGTTCCGGGTTCTGCCTGCGGTGGGCATGATGTACCGCCTCGCCGACGAGCAAGCCATCATTGATGAGCTGTCGGCGAAGATGGTGGGCAGCGCCCCGGCCGCACTCAAGGCCGATTTCGATGGGAACGGCGTAGTTGACGAGCAGGATCTCACTCACCTGATGAGCTGCATCACCTCAGCCGGCATTCCCCAGACCAACCCCGCGTGTGCCGGCGTTGATCAGGATGGCGATGGCGACGTGGACCAGTCTGATTTCGGCCTCCTGCAGGCCTGCCTGAGCGACGCCGGAGAGGCACCTGACGCGCGATGCTACAAGTAACCAGGTCCGCACCGAGGGCCCAGCAATGGCCGATCGGCGCGGGTGTGGCAATTCTTTGTGGCGTGGTGGCGCCGGACCGCGGAGGGCGTGCATCTTGCACGTCTTCGAGGCGGGCAGGATGCACGCCCCCCGATGCGCCCGGCCGCTTGCCCATAATCCTTTGCCGGCCCCGTTGGCGTGCCGCGTCGGGAGTTGACCTCTGTCCGGAGCGGGCCATAGCATTCATGATGGGGGTGTCTGTTTTTGAACGGAGACCCAGATGCCATTCGAACGGCCCGACGATGAGGATCGCGGCGGGCGCGACAACGCGCGGCCCCGCACTAGAGACTCCGATCCGTTGACGTCCGGCTCGAAGCGGCCGCCCGACGATGGCGGCGAGGAGCGGACGCCGACCGCCTCAATGCGGGAGGACCGCACTTTGGAAACGCGCTACGGCGACGACATCGGCGACCAGATCGAGCTGTGGATCTGACAACCTGCCCCGGCAGGCGTGGCGCACGCGCCACACGGTCCGCTGAGACAGACTTCTGGTCGCCGCCCGTTTCGCCGAAGGCCTGCTCAGGCAGCAGGCCCTCCCGGTGCTGAATACCGGATCCTGACGTTGATTCTCACGGGGCTCGATGCGTAGCATTTCCCTGTTGTTAGAGGCACTGCCCTTAAAAAGGAGACACGCAATGTCTCGCAATCGGCGCGACCAGGGTTCAAGATCCCGAAACCTCGGACAGGCGGACAAGCGGCCACGGCGCGATGACAAGAGCGCCAGGAACGCGCCGGCGGATGCGAAGAAGCCTGAGGTTGATGAAAAGGACAACACGTACCTCATGGGGAGTCTCAGGGAGCCCGCCAGGGCGCCCGGCGACTTCGGAAGGGACATAGGCGACGAGACAGATTTGTGGATCTGAGCACACCCCTTCTCGGGGAGATAAGCTCAATGTCGCGAAATGCCCCACCCGTGGATGATCCGCACTCGCACGAGCCTTCAGGCCTTGAAGTAGCGCGCCTGCGGGTGATGGGCAATGAGGGCCGAGGTTGACTGTTCGGGGTGAAGCTGGAACTCATCACTGAGGCTCACGCCGATGCGCTCGGGCCGCAGCAGAGGCCACATGATGGCCTGGTCCTCCACCCGCGGGCAGGCCGGGTAGCCGAAGCTGTAGCGGCACCCCTGGTAGGCCACCTTGATGAGCTCCTGCAAGTCCCGGGCATCAGCCCCCGCGATGCCCAACTCCACCCGCACCTGCTTATGAATGTACTCGGCCAGGGCTTCGGCGGCTTCCACCGACAGGCCATGCAGATAGAGGTAATCCCTGTATCTGTCTTCCTTAAACCATTGGCGGGCGACCTCGCTGGCCCGTGCGCCAACCGTGACAATGGACATGGCCAGCACGTCAAACTCACCGCTGGCGCGCGGCCGCCAGTAATCCGCCAGGCACAGGTACGGCTCTTCCTGCTGACGCGGAAACTCAAACCGGGCGATCTCGCGGTGCCGGTCGTCGGGCGCATAGACGATCAGCGCGTTGCCCTCGCTCTGGCAGGGCCAGTAGCCGTAGATCGCGCGCGGGACGAGGATGCCCTGCTCCTCGCAGCGGGCCACCAGGTCGCGGTAGATCGGCCGGATCTCGGTATCCACGTAGCGATCCCACTCGGCCTGCGGCCGTCCCTTGCGCTTGAACTGCCACTGCTTCTGGAAGAGCATGACCTCGTTCAGGAACGGCAACACGGCCCGGAGCGGAACCCGCTCAACCACGCGGTCGCCCCAGAACGGCGGAACGGGCACGGGGTGATCATGGCGAATGTCAGGGCTTGGCGTCGTTCGGCCGCCTGAGGTCAGAACTGCCGGCGCGGCGGCCGACTCGGTGTCGGCAGCTTCGGGCGCCGGGCGATCTGACGAGACGATCTCCTCGCCGGTCTCGCCTGCGACGATTCGGCGCATGAGGTCGAGGCCTTCAAAGGCGTCCTTGGCGTAGAAGAGCGGCCCCTTGTAGAGCGATCGCAGGTCCTGCTCCACATACTTGCGCGTGAGCGCCGCCCCGCCGAGAATCACCGGCGGCGTCAGGCCGCGCTCGTTGAGCACCTGCAGGTTGTCGCGCATGACCAGCGTGCTCTTGACCAGCAATCCGGACAGGCCGATGGCGTCCGCCTTTTTCTCCTGCCAGGCGTCGATAATGTTGCTGATCGGCTGGCGGATGCCCAGGTTGTAAACGGTGTAGCCGTTGTTGGTCAGCAGGATGTCCACGAGGTTCTTGCCGATGTCGTGGACGTCTCCCTTCACCGTGGCCAGCACGATGGAGCCCTTGGAGCTGCCCTCGACGCGCTCCATGTGCGGTTCGAGATGGGCGACGGCCGCCTTCATGGTTTCCGCCGACTGAAGCACGAAGGGAAGCTGCATCTCGCCGGCCCCGAACAGGTCCCCGACCACCTTCATGCCGGCCAGCAGGATGTCGTTAATGATGTCCAGCGGGCGGTATCGGGTCATCGCCTCGTCCAGGTCCGCGGTCAGCCCGGCGCGATCGCCGTCGATGATGCGCTGCTTGAGGCGCTCTTCGACGGAAACGGCGGCCTTGTTTCCCTCGCTTGCGCTGCGGGCCCGCGACGCATCATCCGGGAATTGGCCCAGCAGGTCGGCCAGCGGATCGTATCCCTCCGTTCGCTCGTCGAAGATCAGCTTGCGGGCGATTTCACGGTGCCGCTCGTCGATCTTGTAGAGCGGCTGAATGCCGGCCGCGTGGACGATGGCGGCGTCCAGTCCCGCCTCGCGGGCGTAGTGCAGAAAGACACTGTTGAGCACATGGCGCACGGCCGGCTTGACGCCGAAACTGATGTTGGACACGCCCAGCAGGATGTGGCACTCCGGCATTTCGGCCTTGATCCGGCGAATGGCCTCCAGCGTTTCCAGGCCCAGCCGGCGGTCGTCGTCGTTGCCCGTGCAGATGGTGAAGGTCAGCGGGTCGAAAAGCAGATCCGACGGGCGCATCCCGTATCGCTCCGTGGCCAGCTTGTAGATTCGCCGGGCAATGGCAACCTTACGGTCCGCCGTCTTGGCCATTCCCTCCTCGTCAATGGTGAGCGCAATGACCGCCGCGCCGTACTTGCGGCACAGCGGCAGGATATCCGCACAGCGTTTTTCTCCGTCTTCGAGGTTGATGCTGTTGACGATGCATTTGCCGCCGGCCAGTTTCAGCGCAGCCTCGATCACCGGCGGCTCGGTGGAATCGATCACCAGCGGCGCGGGGATTTCGGTGGCAAAGCGGGCGATGAGCCGGGTCATGTCGGCCATCTCGTCGCGGCCCACGTAAGCGGCGCAGACGTCGATGGCGTGACTGCCAGCGCGGACCTGCTCCTTGCCCATCTGGACCATGCCGTCCACGTCGCCGGCCGCCAGAAGCTCGCGGAACTTCTTGGAGCCGTTGGCATTGGTTCGCTCGCCGATGATCAGGAAGCTGTTGTCCTGGCGGATGGTTACGGCCTGGTAGAGGCTGGAGATGCTGGGTTCGCTCTGCGGCTTGCGGGGCACGGGCGCCCGGCCGCCGACCGCCTCGACCACGCGGGCCAGGTGTTCGGGCGTGGTGCCGCAGCAGCCGCCGACGATATTTACGCCGTCCTGCTCCACGAACTCTTTCAACCAGCGGGCCAGCTCCTCGGGGGTCAGCGGGTAGAAGGGCTTGCCATCCACGATGAGCGGCAGACCCGCGTTGGGCAACACGCTGATCTTGCGCGTGCAGTGCTCGCTCAGGTAGCGGATGTGCTCGCTCATCTCCTGGGGGCCGGTCGCACAGTTGAGCCCGATCACGTCGATCTGCGGGTAGGCCTCCAGAGCGACCAGAGCGGCGGCAATATCCGTGCCCACCAGCATGGTACCGGTGGTTTCCATGGTCACCTGGACGATGATGGGAACCCGGCGGCCCGCTTCGGCAAAGGCGATCTCCGCGCCCGCGATGGCCGCCTTGCACTGGAGAATATCCTGGCAGGTCTCGATGAGCAGAGCGTCCACGCCGCCATCCATCAGGCCGCGGACCTGCTCGGCATAACTGTCCTCGAGCAGATCGAAGGTGATCTGGCGAAGCGACGCCAGCCGGGTGCCCGGCCCCATGGAGCCGATCACGAAGCGCGGTCGATCAGGCGTGCTGAACTCCCGGCAAGCCTCGCGGGCAATCTCCGCGGCCCGGCGGTTCAACTCGCGAACGCGATCCACCAGGCCGAACTCGGAAAAGACGACTTTATTGGCCCCGAACGTGTTGGTCTCAACGGCATCGCAGCCCACGCGCAGAAAGCGAGAATGGATCTCGCGGATCACGTCCGGGCGGGTCGCGCAGAGGATCTCTGTGCAGTTCTCCAGCCCTGCATAGTCGGACAGGGGCAAATTAAAGGTATGAACGCTGGTTCCCATCGCCCCATCAAACACGAGCACTCGCTCCTGGAGCGACCGGATAAACAAGGATTCCATGGAGCCTCCGAGCAGGTTCGAGTCAAACCCAACATGGTAGCCCTGCCGTTATGGAATCACAAACCTGCAAAAATTGGTGCGCATGAGAAAGGGGGTGGCGACTCGATGGCTGGTGAGGTCGTCCACCCCCGGCTGGAGGTGAAATAAATCGCGCATGCAGCCCGGCCTAACGGCCCCGGCGACGCGCGCTCACCAGGGCCAGGCCCAGCAGGGCCAAGCCCGCAGCGCCGGGGACAGGAACCGCCACAGTAGCGGGCGGGGGCAGGGTCGAGGTATCGGCGCTGCCGTCTCCTCCGGGCCCCATCCCGGCATTGGCATCGCCCTTGACAACCTCCGGCCCGCAGAGCATTTGGGCGTAAAACACCTGGCCGCTCGCCAGGTGTACCGCCCCCGCGGACCGCTCGGCAATCGCCCGGTTACTCTCCGCCGTGCCCAGGGAGGCCAGGTACGACATCGTGTACGATGGCATCAACCGCGTGAGCTGGACACTGGAACCCGTGCTGGGCTTGGCGCTGATCGTGGGGCCAACCGATGGAGTGGCCAAGTCCGCTTGCAGCAGGCTTCCAGAACCGAGAACCCCCAAGACTGCAAATCCGAGAATGGCTCGCATCTTCACGGAATTGTCTCCTTACCCGCGTGGCGGCGGCCGGCTGAAAAAGTTCTCACCCGTCGCCGGTCAGAACACATAGAGAAGCGGTTACGTCCAACCAATTTGTTGAGCATCTGCCTGAAGAAGTCAAATAAAAACCACCTCATCTCATATGCGCATAACCGCAACATTGCCTCGGGCGCTGCATGAGGTAAGAATTCTTCAGGTTGGCGGCTCGGCGTAAAATACGCCACTTTCGGGGCCGGAGAGCTCGTCCATCCCGCACTATGGCTTGGGACAAAGCCGGATTCATCATTCTTCCACACAAAAGGAGCGCAGTTGGAATGCCACATAGAACCTCTCTGCTTTCGTGGGCGTTGCTCATCCTCTGCGGGATGGTCTGCGAATTGCTCTCGCACAACCCCGCCGCCGCTCAGCTTGTCTGCCCGGTGAGCCTGTCCATCCTGGCGGACTGCAATAACAACGGGATGGATGACATCTGCGACGTTCTACCATGGACAGGTTTGGGCCCGGCTGAGTCCATCGGCACCGGCTCGACACCCACGGCCCTGGTTGCGGCCGATTTCGATGGCGACGGCGACACCGATGTGGCGGTGGCCAATACGAGCGGAGCCTCGGTGACCATCCTGCTGAACAACGGTGGCACCTTTACGGCCTCCACCCTCACCGTGCCGGCCGAGCCAATGGGCCTTGTGGCCGGTGAGTTCAACGGGGACGGCCGCACCGACCTGGCCGTCGCCAGCGCCGGCGACAACTCGGTCACTATCCTGCTCAATAGCGCGAGCGGCCCTCCCGCATTCACGCTCTCCAACCCCATTCCCGTCGGCAGCCGGCCGGTGGCCCTGGTGGCCGGAGACCTGGATGGCGATGCGGACGTGGATCTGGCCGCCATCAATCAGGAATCCAACAACGTCACGTTCCTGATCAACGACGGCGGCACGTTCACCGCCGGCCAAAGCCAGCCGGTAGGCATCTTTCCGACCGCGGCCGTTGCCGCCGATTTTGACGGAGACGGCACGGACGACGTAGCCGTCGCCAACGTGGAATCCAACAATCTCTCCATTCTGCTCAGCGGCGGCGGCGTTCCCGGAGCCACGCCCGGCGCCTTTGCCCGCCCCATCTCGCTGGCCGCGGGCGACTTCGACGCGGATGGCGACGTAGATCTTGCGGTCGCCAATCTGGAAAGCAACGAGATCACCGTTCTACGAAACACCGGCAGCGGATCTTTCGAGGCCCTTGCCCCCCTGGCGGTGGACGAGGCCCCCGCAGCCATCACCGCGGCCGATATGAGCGGTGACGGGATACTCGATCTTGTCGTTGCCCACGCCATTCTCAACGGACTGGTTACCGTGCTGGAGGGGGCAGGCGATGCCAGCTTCAGGAAAGCGCAGACGCTGGTCCCGAACGGATTGGCCAGCGCGATCATCGCCGCCCAGTTCGCCGGTGGGGGCGAGTTCGACGTGGTCATCAACGACGAGGCCGGCAATTCCATTCTGCTGCTGACCACCGGCCCGGTCGCGCCGACGAGCGAGGACTGCAACGCGAATCAGGTGCCGGATGAATGCGAGAACAATCCCTGCGGCGATGGCGGCGGAGAGCCCCCCCCGCCCGCCGGTGGATGCGGCGCCGGCGCCTGCGGGCTAGGTGTGGGGGTTATGGCGCCCCTCTATTTCCTGGGGATGGCCGTTCTGCGTTTCTCCGGCCGACGTCGAAACATGCTTCGCGGGTAAGGCAGGCAGGGTTATCGGCACATAGGACGTGAGCCGCCGGCGGAACCCGCCGGCGACTCCCTTGCTTCCACTTCTCGCTACGGACCCAAACGCCCGTGATGAAATCGCGCCAATTCCGGTCTCTTCTACAGATCAGAGCATCCCCCGTCAAGAGCGACGGAGTTTTGCAGTAGGTTCCTCCGAGCCATGCCGCTCTACTGGCACGCAATATGCTAGCCACACACAAGCCTAATGAAGAAAAAAACTTAGACAGCCCGACCCTCCGCGGCTGATAGCTGATTCCGAAAATTCCACCTCGCTTTTTGATCGAATATATCGGTCCACGTGCGGAATTAACCGCTCGCGCCCGCAGGCGCGTTCGCTTCCGATGGCTGTGATCGGAACGCCGGAGACGTTCTGGAGGCAGATGCTGGCAAGCGGCCCGCGGACACGGCTCATTCTCGCCGCTTGCCCGTTCGGTCGCCGGTCCGCTCGCGGGCGCTCGGGAGGAAGCATGGAACAGGGCACGAGGATTCCGGCCACCGTCGAGCCGGTGGTGCCGTTATTGACCTACCAGCAGGCTGACGTGGAATCGAACGCACGCTTCACCTGGTGCTGCTGGTCCAGGCAGATCGGGAAAAGCTTTACCAAGTCACTGCGCCGCGTGCTGCGGGGCATCCTCCGCAGACGCAACCAGATCCTGCTCTCCGCGGGCGAACGCCAAAGCCGAGAGTTGATGATCAAAGTCCGCCAGCATTGCCAGGCCCTCAACATCGCCTCCAGTCAGAGCGGAGCACCCGGCGAAGGCATCAACGCCAGGGCGCTGTCGCTCGAACTCCCTAACGGCATCCGCATCATCGGCCTGCCCGCCAATCCGCAAACGGCACGCGGCTTCACCGGCGACGTGTTCCTCGATGAGTTCGCCATGCATCGCGAAGACCGCGAGATCTGGGCGGCGGTATTTCCGTCCGTATTGCGCGGCAACGGCGAACTCGACGTGGCTTCAACGCCGAAAGGCCGCGACAACCTGTTCGCCCTGCTCCGTGACAATCCGCAGTTCACCCATTCGGTGGTGACGCTTCCGGAGGCGGTGGCCGCGGGCCTGGAGGTGGATCCGGAGGAGATCCGTCGAAGCATGAACGACGAGGAGCTGTACCGGCAGGAGTTTCTGTGCGAGTTTCTGGACGAGGCCACGGCTTTTCTGACTTACGAGCAGATTGGACGGGTGGAAGACCCGCTGCTGGAGAAGGAGTTCGATCCGCGAAAGCTCGCCGCGTGCCGTGGGCCGTTGTATGTCGGCGTGGATATCGGCCGGCATCGGGATCTGACGGTCATGTGGGTGGTTGAAGCCGCACAGGCACTCAGTGTCACGGCTGAGCACTCGCCCGCCCCCGCTCTGCTGATAACGCGCGGCGTGCGCGAGACCGCCGGTGAGCCTTTCCGCGAGCAATCGGCGGCGCTGCACGCGCTGCTGTCGCTCCCGCAAGTGCGACGATGCTGCATCGACGCCGGCGGAATGGGCCTGCCGCTGGCCGAAGCTGCCGTGGAACGGTTTGGAAGCACACGGGTCGAAGCGGTGAACTTCACCACCGCCATCAAGGACGAGATGGCCAGCCGGCTTCGACTGCGCGTGGAAGACGGCTCTATCCGCATTCCCCTGGATGATTCCATCCGCAACGACTGGCATTCGGTGCGCCGCGTGGTGACGTCGGTCGGCCCGGCACGCTATCAGGCGGCACACGGCACCGACGGGCATGCGGACCGGTTCTGGGCAGCGTGCCTGGCGGTGCGTGCGGCGGAAGGAAGCCAAACGGGGCCGATCGAGGCCGTGCACGGGCCATCGCTGCGGTTCGCGAGGAATGGGGCGTGGTAGGGAGTGAAGAGGTGGGAATGTGAGAATGTGGGAATGTGAGAATGTGAGAAAGTGAAAAAGTGAGAAAGCGAGAAAGTGGGGATAGAAGGACTAGGGGTGGGGGCAGGGAGACGAGGAGACTGGGAGACAGGAAGACGAGGGGACAAGACGACATGGAGACACGGGGACATGGAGACACGGGGACATGGAGACACGGGGACAAGGAGACAGGGGGACATGGGGGACATGGGGCAAAGGGCGTAGAACGAAGGACGAAGGACAAAAACCAGGGACTAAAGCCACAGAACCCAAGGACCAAAACCAGGGACCAGGGCCCAAGGGCAAAGAACCAAGGACAAAGGACGAGGGACAAAGAACTAAGGACAAAGGACCAAGAACAAAGAACCAAACCGGAGGCTCTTCCTGTGAATTTTGCACAACGAATAGTCAATGCGATTCGGAAACGTGGTCAGGTGGCGCGGCCTCGGCCGGGGCAGGTGGTGACCGCCGAAGCCTTGGACACCTGGCGCAACTATCCGGCGGACGGGCTGACGCCAGCGAGGTTGGTGGCCATCCTGCGAGACGCTGACGAGGGCGCGGTGGAGCAGGCTTTGGCATTGTACGAACAGATGGAGGAGAAGGACGCGCATCTTTACTGCGTGGCCAATACCCGCCGGCTCGCGGTGACTGGGTTGCGATGGCAGATTCTGTCGGCGGCGGAGGTGTGCGATGCCGTGGACCAGGTGGCCGCGGACGAAGCGGCTGCTTACGCCAGAGAGGTGTTGGCGAGCATTGACGGGTTCGACGTGGCCCTGCAGCACCTGGCCCTGGCCGTCGGGCGAAACATTGCCGTGGCGGAAAACGTGTGGGAACCCCGCGGGCGCGAGTTGCGGCTGGTGGATGTGGTGCCGATCCCCTTTGAACGGCTGACGTTCGACGGGCTGGGCAAGGTGCGAGTTCTCACCCGCGATCAGCCGGTGGACGGGATCGAACTGCCCCCGGGCAAGTTCGTGATCCACTCGCCCCAGGCTGTCTCCGGACATCCCATGCGCGGCGGGCTGTTGAGGGTGAGCGCACTGGCCTACCTGGGCAAGCACTTTGCGATGAAAGACTGGCTGGTCTTTGCGGAGATCTTCGGGATGCCGTTGCGCATCGCCCGCTATGAACCATCGGCCACCGCCGAGGAGAAGCGCGAGCTGCTGCGCATGCTGGAGACGCTGGGATCGGATGCGGCCGGCATCTTCAGCAAGGCGGTGGAACTGGAATTACTGGAGGCCAACAAGGGCACCGCCCCGCCGCCGTACGAGAACATCTGCAACTTCATGAATCGCGAGATGAGCAAGGCCTGGCTGGGTGAAACGCTGACGGTGGAAACAAGCGGCCAGACCGGCACGTTTTCGACCGCCCAGATCCACAACCAGGTCCGGCTGGAACTGCGGCAGGACGACATCGTGAAGGAAGGTCGGACCATCCGCCGGGATATTCTGGGGCCCATCACGCGGGTGCGCTTTGGGCCGGGGATACCGGTGCCCTATTTCCGGCGGCAACTTGAGCCGCCCCGCGACCTGCGCGAACTGGCCGGCGTGCTCAGCGTGGCGGTGAATGAGCTGGGCATGCGCGTGCCGGCCCGATGGGCCCACTCCGCCCTGGGCGTGCCGGAAGCCGGAGCGGAAGAAGAAGTATTGAGCAACAAGTGATGGGTGTCGAAGCGGCGGCCAAGAGCCGCGGGCTTCAGCCGGCGCGGGGAACGGGCCACTGTTCTTGAGCGGCGCGAAATACCCGAGTCGCCCCCCACGGCTCAAGAGCCACGGCACACAGACGTCAGGGCCGCCCCACCACGGCTCAAGAGCCATGGCACACAGATATCGGGGCCTCTCGCCAAAAGCTGACCGCTGACCGCTGATCGCTGACCGCTCCCTCACATCCCCAGTTGCCTTCGGGCGCCGCGCAGGACGCGCTCCCAGTCAAAGGCCGGGCCGGGGTCGATTTTGCCTCTAGTCACGTGGTAGTGCCCAATAAGGCCCGACCAGGCATTCAGCTCCTCGGGCGAAAGCACGGTAGTCCGCACGGTGCCGTCGGGGTTTCGCGGCACGTCGAGCGCCATCTTGGGCAAGACGCGATGCAGCGTGGCGGTCAACTTGATAAGGGCCTCATACTGCTCGTTGGTGTAGTCGTACTGATAGAGCGTTTGCCCGTGGATCGGGCCGGAGATAAGCTCCTTGCGGGCCGGGCGGGGCACAAAGCCCATCGTCAACACGCCGCTCTGGCTGGCGCTGGGGGGCAGCACAAAATACGGGCCCAGCTCATCAAAGGCATAGTATCGCTGAATGGCCTCGGGCTGCGAATAGGCGCCCATGTGTGCGATCTCGATTCCGACGCTGCGGTCGTTGGCCTCGCCGGCGTGCCAGGCGCGCTCCTTGAGGTCCAGCGTCTGGTAGATGGTGCCGTCCACGTCCAGCAGGAAGGGCACGGATAAAGTGCGCATGTCCTGCAGGATGTAGAAGCAGAAGCGCGAGGTGCCGGCCACGTCATAGTGGATCACAAATTGATCCACGTGCTGCTGGAGGTTTTCGAGGGTCCAGCCTTGGGTAGCCACGGAAGCCCGAAGCTCGCTGGGCTTGGGGTTGCGCTGGCTGTAATGCTGCGCCTCTTTGGCCGGGCGGGTCGCGGCCCGTCCGACGCGCTCGAAGAACGGCTGGGCCAGGTAAGCGTCATAGCCCTTGGGGTCAAACCAGAGCACCACGCGCGTGCCGGTGTGAAAGAGCTGGCCGGCCGCCATGATCTCATCGCCCTGGCGAACCAGCGGCGTGCCGGGGTGGTAGGCATTGCAGAAAATGCACCGATTGGAGCCGCAACCGCTCAACGACGCCAGGGCCGCCATTGAGACCAGAGCCGTTACAATGAATCCCGCCCGCATGGTAGTTCTCCCGCATCGTGCGTTTGACGGCGGGCCTTACGCTAACGCCCGACCGCTTGAACAAGCCAAGATTAAACCGCAAAGCCGTAAGGAACGCAAAGGGAAATGCAGTTTACAGTTCTCAGTTGCCAGTTTTCAATTCCGGCGAGGGGGATTGGGCGACGGCCAGGATCCAGAAAAGCGGGATGAGGGGCAGGCGGAAGCGGGGGTCTTCGGACGGCAGCGAGAAGGCGAACATGGCCAGCGCCGGCCAAAGGGCGAAGAAACCAGCCGGCCAGCGGCCGCGCACCATGGCGAAGATCACTCGAACCAGTATCCACCCGGCCAGGGCCGCATACACGGCACCGATCAGGCCGGGGATAACCGTCGCCGCCAGCCCCCCCCGACCGCCCAGGAGCATCGAGAGCGGCGCGCCGCCGGAACCGGCCGGCGGCCACAAGATCAGCCCCAGCGGAAAGATCAGCATGAACAAACCCTGCACCGTGAAGCACTTGACCATAGCCCAGAGCCGCCCGGCCAGCATGTCCAGCCCGATGGACCAGAGCATGGAAGATGCGTCAAACGGGTCTACGGCCACAGGCTTGCCGAAATTCAGGTTCCGCCAGGTCAACGTCTCGAGCTGCTCTTTGCTCAGCGGGTGGTAGCGCTCCGGCCACTCATGCCGCAGGCGCACATCGATTCGCTCGCGGATCTCGGCAACGGCCCCTTCGGTGTCAAAGCGATATTCCGGCCGGCCTTCCGACCAGAGCGTGACATCCACAACCTTGTGATAGGCGAGGCTGGCGCCGCTCTGCTGACTGAGGGCGAAGTGCCCGGCGACAAGCCGATTGCGGAGCAGCCAAGGACAGAGGGTAAGGGAAATGCCCAGCAGGCAGAGCAGGTTGAGCGTGAGCCACTTCCGCCAACTGCCGCGCCAGCCGGCAAGCGCTATCCCGGCCAAGACCAGGAGCGGCAGCGGCAATGCGATGGGACGAATCAGGACCAGCAAACCGGCCAGAAGCCCAAGGATGAACGCAAGAGAATTGCGAATTGAAGGAGCCGACACCTGTCCCCTTGTCCCCTTGTCTCCTTGTCTCCTTGTCGCCCCCTCAATCCCTCCGTCTCCCTGTCCCTCTGTTCCTCCGTCCCTCGTCCCTCGTCCCTCGCCCCTCGCCCCTCGCCCCTTTCCGACCCACACCAGACAGGCCACCAGCAGGACGAAGGTAAAGAGCGTCTCCGACATCAGCCAGAAGCTGTAGTAAAGACGGAACGGATCACAGCACCAGGCCAGCACGGCCAGCAGCGCCCAGCGCGGCCGGGCTAGACGGCAAAGCACCAGCCAGAGCAACGGCACGGTCGCCACCGCCAGCATCTGCTGAGCAACGAGCAGGACCCGCGGCGAATCACCTCCCAGGCGGATGATCAGAGCCAGAAAGAGGGGATAACCGGGCGTCCGCCACGTGTCCGGGCCGCTCAGTGGATGGCCGGCCGAATCAAGCTGGACATACCGCCCCTGCCAGGCGAGACCGCGCCCCAGGGCCACATACTCCAGCGCATCGGGCGACTGGAAGGCGTAGGCGGTCGCATCGCCGCGCAACCGCAGGATCCCCACCCAGGCCAGGGCCTGGACCACAAGGGCCACGAGAACCAGGGCTGCCACCATGTGGCGGTCGGACCCGCCCCACCGGTTCGCCGAAGAAGACGAAGAAGATTGGACAATTGGCTCTGGCATATTGCGGGCTCATCCTATATGAAGGACACTGCCGAAAAAAGAACGGCCCAATAGAGCCCAAAAGAACGATTTTTCGCATCGCAATTTACAAATATAAATTTCAAGTGCAACCCCAAGTAAGAGGTGTCAAGTGAACAAGATGTATCGTTGGAAGGCAGTTTGCGGTTTCGTTCTCGCGGCTCTTTTCACGTCCGGGCTCCTGGCGGCCCCGCCGGCGGTGGAGAATTTCTGCATTCTCCACATCTCGGACCTGCACATCGACCCGCTGACGCGAACGGCGAAGATGCCCACGGGGGAAGAGGGCGCCCGCAGCACGGCCGCGATCGCGTGGATCTGCAAAGAGGCGCAGCAGCCGCAGAAGCTGGACTCGCTGGGAATTACCACCCCCCCGCCGGCCTTCGTCATCGCCACGGGCGATGTGACCGAATATGGCGTGATTGACAGGACATGGCAGCACCTTGAGTCTCTGTTCAAGCCCATGGGAATCCCGTTCTACGTCACGCCGGGCAATCACGACAACACCTGGACGGCCATGACGGCGATTCTGCGCAAGCGATACGGGGGAGATCATTACTCCTTCGACAAATTCGGATGCCACTTTGTGTGCGTCGATTCCGCGGGCATCCAGGAGCCGCTGCCCTGCCTGGAGGCGCGGACCCTCCACTGGCTGCGCGAGGACCTCGCCCGCGTGCCGAAGGACCGGCCGGTGTTCATTTTCCAGCACCATCCGCTGAGCACCACCGAGTTCTCGACGCCTTTCGAACAGTTGCGGTTTCTGGAGGTACTCCGTGAGCACAACGTGGTTCTGCTGCTCATGGGGCACGGGCACGGCGTGAGCAAGCAACGATGGAATACCGTGGACAGCGTGATGGGCGGCTCGACGTTCGGCCCCAACACCGGGTACAGCATCATTTCGGTGATGGACGGCGTGCTGCGCGTGGTGTACCGGTACCAGGACGAGAAGAAGCCCATGCAGAAGGTGCTGGAGAAGCCCATCGCGCGGCCGGAGTATCCGGGAATTGAGCTGCTCCGACCGAAGGCGGGATGGGTATCATCGGGCACGGCGGTTCCCGTCATCGTGCGTTTGGACGGGGAGGCCTCCCAGGTCAAGATGACGGCGGACATCGACGCCAGCAAAGAGAACCAGGGGCCCCTGCAACTGCGAGACCGGGTCTATTCGGGGATGATTCCGACCAGGGGGCTTCTGCCGGGCAGACACTTCGTCCAGGTCAAGGCCGAGGGCTTGCCGGGAGAAAGCAATCGGGCCGTTGAGTTCATCTATCAGCCGTCGGGCGCGAAGGCCTACCTCCCGATCGCGGAACTCACCGCGGGCATGAAAGCCGGTCCGCTGGTCGTGGACAGCGGTTGCATCGTGGCCACTACGGACGGGCGGGTGATCCATGTCCCCACCAGTGAAGTGTCGCTGGCCAAGGGCGCCGTCGGGGCGCGTCCGGCCAAAAAGCCGGCCCTGCGCACGCTGTGCGACACGAAGGTGGAGATCATCCATTCGCCGGCCCTGGTGGACGGAACGCTGTACTTCAGCGCGGCGGAAGAGGGCGTATTCTCGATCGGGCTCGACGGCAAATTGAACTGGAAACGACCGGTCGGAGCAGTGGTCTACGGCACGCCGGCCATCATGGGTGACGCGGTTTACGTGGGCGACATGCAAGGCTTCGTCCACTCCATCGACCGCAAGACGGGCAAGCTCAACTGGTCGAAGCCGCACGCACTGTTCAGCATCGAAATGCCGCTGGTGGCCAAGGACGGCGTGCTCTACTTCGGGGCGTGGGACGGATTCCTCTATGCCGTCAATGCCGCCGATGGCTCACTCAAGTGGAAGCAGCCGGGACCGACCCGCAAGTCGCGCTATCACGCGCCGGCGGACTGCTCGCCGGTGATTGTGGGCGACACTCTCTTTGTGACCGACCGCGGATACCTGCTCGGAGCCTACACACTCGACGGCAAGTACAAGGGTGACATCGCGAACAACATCGCCGCCATCGGGCCGACGGCGGACGGCAAGGGCTTCTACGCCCGCGGGCTGTCCAACGGCATTACTCGCTACAACGCCGAAGGCAAAGCCGTGTGGACGCAGAAGGTCGCCATGGGCCGGTTCCCGTGTCCCCCGGTCGAGGCTGCTGGGCGCGTGTACGCCTGCTCGAACAAGGGTGTGCTGAACGCCCTGGACGCGGCCACGGGCGAGGTGCTGTGGCAGTACCAGGTCGCGCCGCAGTTGCACGTGATGGCGCCGGTCGCGGCCGACGCAGAGGGCAACGTGTACGTCGCCGGAATGGACGGGACGGTAACGGTGGTGCGGAACTGATCCATGTCCCATAAACGGGCATGAGTCCGCCGGCGGTGGCCGCTGATGCGATTTCAGCAGCGCCCGGCGCGGTCTGATATGGCACACGCGCAATGACCCACATCCTTCCAGGACAGACCTGGGACGATGCGCGAGGAGCCTCTGTGAATAAACGCATCAAAGACAACGCTTTCATCCTGTTGACACTGCCGCTGGTCGGCTTGGTGATCTGGTGGACGTGGCCGTCAGGTGCACCAACGTCCCCTGCACCTGCCACACTTCCAGCCAGTACGTTTTCGACCTCCCATCCCGCCACGCAGGCTGCGACCGCCATCCCGGCCGGTGAGGAGCCCCTGGTGGACGTCAAAGATGTGGACCCGCGGATCATCGTGGACATCCGCTACGCCACGACGGACAACTTCATGAAGCGCGTGCTGTACCCGGCCAACCGGGCGATGCTTCGCGAAAGCGTGGCTCGGCGGCTCGCACGCGTGCAGGATGAACTGGCCGCACAGGGTCTTGGCCTGAAGGTCTACGACGGCTACCGGCCGCTCTCGGTACAGAAGATGATGTGGCAGGTCATGCCCAACCCCGATTTCGTGGCCGACCCGGCCAAGGGCTCCCGGCACAATCGCGGCGTCGCCGTGGATGTCACGCTGGTGGATGCAAATGGCCGGGAGCTGGAGATGCCCTCCGGCTACGATGAATTCAGCGAGCGGGCCAGGGTCGACTACGCCGGCGGCTCGGAGACAGCCCGGCGAAACCGCGATCTGCTCATCGCCATCATGACGAAACACGGTTTTAAAGTGCTCAAATCCGAGTGGTGGCATTACGATTCACCGGGGTGGGAGCGGTGCTCGGTGCTGGATGTGCCGCTCACTGACAAATAGATTGAACCGCAGAGACGCAAAGACGCAGAGAGACAAACAGAAAGCGAAGAGAGCAAATTGATTCTGGCTCTCTTCGCTTTCTTGTGTTTGGGAATGATTATTCCTCCTTGCGCGCCTCGTGGCTTTGCGGTTCAATGCCTCTTCCTTCCTTGCGCAAGTGACGCTTGTTGAGCAGCTTGCAGCTACGGGTCAAACGTTGCCACAGCGCGGCCAGCCCTCGCTTGCGCTTCGGGCTCGGGGGCTTATGACCCCGCCAAGTCGCATGATCCTGCCGAGGCACATGATTCCGCCAAGGAACATGATCCCCCCGTTTCCATGGACGCAGATCCTTGAGGGGCTTTTTGCGCTCACTTCTCCGAGACACAAAAAGAACGCGGAAAGTGTTCTTCGGGTGCTTAACCAGCGAGGAGGTGGGCAATGCGTCTTAAACGGCGGAAACCAGAGAAACGAGCCGGGGCGATGGGCGAAGTCACCGGCGAGCGGGTGGTGCTTGATTCGACGCCGGTGCCCGGCGGCGTGCCGTCGCGGGTGTTGATCGCCCCGTGGGGGTGGGTGGCGTCGGCCAACGGGTCGTTCGTGGTGGACGAGGCGGCCGGACAGGCCGTGCTGGCTGCTTTCGAGGAGCACGGGACCGACATCCCGGTGGATTACGAGCATCAGAGCCTGGGCGGGCCGTATGCCTCACCGAGCGGGCAGGCGCCGGCGGCCGGGTGGATCCGGGCGCTGACGCTGTGTCGGCCCGGCGAGAACACCGAACCGGGGCTGTACGCGGACGTGGAATGGACCCCGGGCGGACGGGCCCGGCTGGAGGCACGCGAGTACCGCTATCTCTCGCCGGCGGTCATCGTGCGGAAGAGCGACCGGCGCGTGCAGGCGCTGCATTCGGTGGCCCTGACCAACAAGCCGGCGATCGTGGGAATGAGGCCGATTGTCAATCGGGAGGAACTGATGACGCAGGAACCAATGAGAACGGAAAACGAGACCAGCGAGTCCGCCGGTGGAGCCGTGGTGGAACGGCTGCGACTGAGACTCGGATTGCCGGACGCCAGTGACATGGAGGCGGTCCTGACGGCGGCCAGCGAGCGGCTTGAAACCTTGGCCGCCGAAGTCGCTCAGCGGGAGGCGCGTCAACGGGTCGAGGCGGCATTTCGGGCCGGCAAGCTGACCGGCGCGCAGCAGGAGTGGGCCATGAGTCTGGCCCTGAAGGACCCGGCCGGCTTCGACGAGTGGCTGGCCACCGCGCCGGTGGTGGTTTCCATCGGTCGGACGGAGCCGCCGCATGGCGACGAGCCGGCCGGCGGTCGTAACCGGGCCGTGGTGATCGCTTCGGCGCGGGCTGCATACCGGGCCGAACCAGCCCTGGCCATGCTGACCAGCGAAGAGGCCTGGATCGAGGAGGCCTTGCGCGAAGCAGGCATGGAAGTGGCTAGTGCTGAGTAACCCGTAACTCGGGGTTAAGGGACCAAGAACAAGGAACCAAGAACAACAAACGACTCCAACGACCGTGTGATCAGAAGGAGATACCAATGGCGTTAACAGCCAATCGTGAACTGGACCGGTACGTGGACCAGGAACTGCGAGCCCTGCCGGTGAAAGCAAACACGCGTATCTACAAGGGCGCCCTGGTGGGACTGAATGCAGGTTTCGCCCGGGGGCTGGTGGCCGGCGACGCCTTCGCGGGGATCGCGTACGAAGAGGCGAACAACCTGGGCGGCACGGACGGCGCGACGACCGTTCGGGTGTATACCTGCGGCGATTTCGAGCACCCACTGGCTTCAGCGGAACGGACCAACAACGGGGCCGTGGTTTACGCATCCGATGATGCCACCCTGACGCTGACGGCCTCCGGCAACAGCCCGGTGGGCAACCAGGTGGACGCGCCCGCAACCAACAAGATCATCCTGCGCCTGCGCCCATGGATGCGGTAAGAAGTCTTGAGTGAAAAGTGTGGAGTCCGGAAGGCATGAAGCTGAATGCTGATGGCTGAATGCTTTCTCTTGAAGGAAGGGAAACAACAGATGGCGGTGATTAATACGGGTTTATTGACCAAGGGCCTGCGGAGCGAGTTTTTCGGCCGCTTGCGGGCGGTGAGCACGCACTACCAGGATTTGTCGACGCGGATTCCGTCCACCTCGGATTCGGAGACCTACCGCTGGCTGGGAACGGTGCCGCGGATGCGCGAATGGGGCTCGGGCCGGCTGGCGCGAGGCCTGCGGACGGAGAGTTACTCGGTCGAGAACTTGAAGTACGAATCCACTCTCGAAGTGGATCGCGACGAAATTGCCGACGACCAGACCGGCCAGCTTCGTATCCGTGTCGGCGAGTTGGCGCAGCGAGCGGCGACGCACAAGGACTATCTCCTGGCCCAGTTGCTGATCAACGGAGCGACCGACGGGTACAACAGCTACGACGGCACGACCTTCTTCAGCACGGCCCACGTTTCGGGCAGCTCGGGAGCTCAGAGCAATGACGTCAGCATTGCATCGGACAGTTCGAGCAATGAGCCCTCGACGGACGAGTTCAAAGCGGCCTTCCGCAAGGCCCTTGGGTCGCTGCTGGCCCTGAAGGATGACCAGGGCGAGCCGATGGCCACCAGCGCGTCCGGGCTGGTCTGCGTGGTTCCACCTTTCATCCTGTACACCGCTCTGGAAGCCCTGAACGCCACGGTCATCAACCAGACGTCCAACGTGCTGCAGGGAGCGGCGCGCGTGGTGGCCCTGCCCTGGCTGACCGATCCGACGGTCTGGTATCTGCTCAAGACCGACGGGGTGATCCGGCCGTTCATTTTCCAGGACCGCGAACCCATCGAGTTCGGCGCCCTGGCCGAAAACAGCGAGGAGGGCTTCAAGCGCGAGAAACTGCTCTTCGGCGTGCGGGCGCGGTATCGGCTGACGTACGGCTACTGGCAGTATGCAGTTCGCGTGCGGTTCACGTGATTGGGGTGAGGCGGCGCCGGCCCGGGTTGGCGGGCTCGGGCCGGCGCGGGGGCGGAGAGGCCGCGCATCACCGCCCCACCATTTCGGTACGACACAGGACATAAGCGGGCGTTCGCGTCATCGAAAGGCAGCACGGCATGGCATACATCACCAATGCGGACATCGAGCAGCGGCTCGGGCATGTCGCCTATGTGCAGCTCACCGACGACTACGGAACGGGCATCGCCGATGAAGTCAAGATCGACGAGGCCCGGCTGGGAGCGGAAGGCGAGGTGGACAGCTACCTCGGCCGGCGATACGCGGTGCCGATCAATCTGGCTCTCTACCCCGAAACAGCCGGCGTGCTCAAGAGCATCACGCTGGATCTGGCCGAATATCGGCTGCATTGCCGCCGATCCCCCGTTCCCGAAGAAGTCATTGCCAAACGCGAACTGGCCGTGCGTTGGCTCCAGGGCATTGCCACCGGTGAGCTGGTATTGCCGACCACTACGGAGCCGGCGTCCAATCCTGCGTCCGGCTTCGAGGCCCGGGTCACAGGCAATCTGCGCATCCTGACGCCGGATGAAATGAAAGACCTGTAAGCACTCAAGCGTGCGGCCGGGGAATTCCCTCTGTTCAGTGACAAAGCAAAGGTCGTACCGCGCGGCGACGGCACAACCAATCTTTCCGCCATGGAAGTCCCGTTCTCGCCGGCGTGCGTCGTTTGCGGATCAGCCGTGGTTCTATCCCGGCCGTGGTTGACTTCATGAGGCCGCCCCCTATACACCCCTATAGAAGCGCAAGGGGGCACAGAGCTCTTTGGCGGGGAATCGAACCTGCAAGCAGGAAGGAGTCCCGTCATGAGACCATTACATCTCTTCGCCGGCGTCTCGGGGATATGCGGTTGGGCCCTGCTCGCTTGGGCCCAGACCCCACAGCCAGGCGGCGCGATCAGCACTACACGCCCGTCCTGGAGTATCAACGCCGTCAACCCACCACCCAGGCTCAGCGGCACGCCCATCTCACCGTCCGGCTGGAGCTACTCATCGGTCGGCAGCACGGCGGTTGACGGCACGGCGCGCTATCGCCCCTGGAGCCAACGCTACGGCAGTTTTGAATCCGAACGCCGCGCCCGCTATGGCCCTGACAGCGCAAACGATATCCGGCATTACACCGGCCCAGCCAATGGTTCAGGCTACGGCCCCTACCGCATCGAGAATCGCTATTACAAGGATTTCGGCAGTTCCCAGCGCGGCCTGGATCGCTACGAGGCCAATTACACTCGCTTCGATCGTGGGGAGGGTGCCTGGGACAGCCGAGACGCTCAGCGTATGCGCGGTTTTGAAGCCGACCGTGGCCGCATGGATGAGCAGTGGCGAAACGACAATGATCTGAACTACCTCGCCGTCGACCAGCAGAATCGCGGCAGAGCCTTCGACAATCGCAGCGGCTATGTGGGACCCGACGGCCGGACTCTGGGCAACCGCAGTGGTGACCAGGGGCAAGGCGGCCGAACACTGGGCAATCGCAGTGGCGATCAAGGGCAAGGCGGCCGAACACTGGGCAACCGCAGCGGCGATCAGGGGCGGAGTAACCGGACACTGGACAATCGCAACGACTCTCCGTGGCGAGGCGGCCGAACAGCGGACAATCGCCGCCCCCCTCCGTGGCAAGGCGGCCGGACACTGGTCAACCGCAGCAGTGACCAAAGATCCCGCGAGCGGGCCATCGGTAATCGCAGCGGTGACCAGGGGAATCGTGGCCGGACGCTGGGAAACCGCAGTGGCGACCAGGGGACTCGCGGGCGCGGCGACAGCAGCCGTGACTACGACCGGTAGCGCTTCTCGCGCGACGAGTTCGACGGGCGTTGAGCCCCAAACACAAAGACCGGTGAGCGGATTCGCATCCGCTGCACCGGTCACTTCTGAAAGGAGAATGCGGATCAACCCGGTTGGGCGCCCTCGCTCCGCATCAAATGGTCCAGTTCGTCTCGCAGCCGGGCCGCATCTTCATAGCGCTCCTCGGCCACGGCCCGCTGCAGCATTTTGCGGGCCTTGATCACAGGATCCACCGGCAGGTGCTTGCGGATCTCGCGACGAAGCATCTTCAACACCTGTACCTCGTCGCTGATTCGAAACGCCTTCGGCTGTCCCATGTCGGCGAAATACGTCTTGAGGATCTTCAGGCCGCATTCCACGTGGGCCAGGGCCGTGCGGTAGGCCCGCTTCTTCATGGCGGACAGCGCTTTGCTGCGGTAGTGCATCATGAGGATGTAGGGCCGATACTGCTCGAGGGAATAGCGATCCTCGTCCTCCTCGGCGTACTTCATGCAGAGGTCGAGAACGTCAAGATTGCGCTTCGTATCGCGCGAGACCGCCTCATAGTCTTCGAGCACGAAATTGGCCAGGTAGCGCTGGTAATACTGGAATGCCTCTTCGCGTACCTCCCGGCACTCCTCGGCGTTCAGCGTATATCCCAGCTCGGTACCGTTCCGCCGCTTGTGCAACTCGATGCGATGGTTGTGATAATCCAGGAGCGAGTCCTGGTTGTAGGGTCTGCGTCCGTCCGGACGCCCATCCACCTCCATCTGAAGCACGCCGAGATCCACCCGCATCTGGATTTTGATGCGATTATCGGCCCCGCGGATCTTGCGCACGTTGATCTGCCCCGGCTCGTAGGCCCAATCGTCCGTAATCAGTCGTAAATCTTTGCCAGGCATCGTGTCAGCTCTCCGGTCGAGCCATTCGGCACCATCTGAGAAGGTCCATAGTGGGCCACAGGTCTGCTAAATCATAGACTTTCCAACAAGTCGCTTCCAATACCTGCATCAAGTGGCAAACTGCAGCCGGGGCGAATCTTGCGCTCGCCCCTGGTGCAAGCTTTGCAGAATTCACGATTCCATGCCGGCTTTAAGTAACTTTTACAGACAACAAAAAAAGGAGGCGTTCGTGATGATCAAGATTTTGTCCGCAGTCGTCGTGGTCGCTCTGACCGGCAGCGTGGCCTCCACACTCGTCACCGCTCCGGAGCAGGGCCAATCCCCCGCCGTCGTGGGATCCCAGGCGCCCGACTTCGCCCTCAAGGACAGCTACGGAAAGGAATTCAGGCTTGCTGACTTCAAGGACAAGGTTGTGGTGCTCGAATGGATCAACCGCACCTGCCCGGTCAGCCGCGGCGCCCATGAGAAAAAGACAATGCAGGATATATACAAAAAATACGCTGCCAAAGGAGTCGTCTGGCTGGCCATCGATACGACTGCCGGCAGCGATCCGGAGAAGAACCGGGTGTACGCCGCTGAGAAGGGCCTGGCCTACCCGATCCTCCACGACCCGGACGGCCGAACGGGCCGCGCCTACGGGGCCAAGACCACCCCGCACATGTTCGTGATCGATAAGACCGGGAAGCTGGTCTACAACGGCGCGATAGACGATCGAAAAGAGACCAACTACGTGGCCGCCGCACTGGACGAGGTACTGGCCGACAAGCCGGTGAGCACCTCGCGGACGGAACCCTACGGCTGCTCCGTCAAGTACGCCCGGGGGAAGTGACCCGGGACGAGTCCCGCTTTTGTCCCGGCCCGAACGGGCAAAGCCTTCGTCTTATGGGGGCTGAGGGCACACAGATTACCCAGACTGCCCGATCTGCCCCATTTTCTGTGCTACTTGCTTTGACCGCTCACTGTGGGAAGTTTATAATGTTTTTTGCGTAACCCTAGCTTCTGGGAGAGAGAGTTGCGGCGATCAAGAAACTGGTCGCCGCAGCCTTTTGGGGTTTTTCTGACCACGGACGAGTGACAATTTGCCATCCGAATGCGTCGTGTTTGGCTTGCGTACCGGCCCTGATGCGGCTAAATTGAAGATGAGCAACAAAACTGAAGCGAAGGCGCGGTATGGAAGAAAAAACCACACGCAATATCTATAACGTCTGGTCTTATTTCTACGATCTCTTCTGGCCGAGCATCGTCCATCGGCGGACGTCCCGGGCCATCGAGCAGATGCACATTCGCCCCGGCGAACGGGTGCTTGATGTAGGCGTGGGTACGGGCCTGGCCCTGCAGTCTTACCCGAGCCATGCCCGGGTGGTCGGCATCGACCTGAGCGAGGGCATGCTCCGACGAGCCCGGCGGCGGGTCGTCCAGAACAAAATGAGCTGGGTGAACCTGGCCCTCGGCAATGCCCTGGAGCTGCCCTTTCCCGACCAGTCGTTCGACCACGCGTTGCTCAGCCATCTGATTACGGTGGTCAGCGACCCGGTGAAGATGATCGAGGAAACCCGCCGGGTGGTTCGCCCGGGCGGGCAGATTGTCATCATCAACCACTTCCGCTCCAGCAACCGCCTGATCGGCAGCATCGAGAAGTGGATCCGCCCGCTATGTGAGCATCTGGGATGGCGCAGCGATCTTTGCCTGCGCGAGCTCGTTCAACAGACCGGCCTGGAGGTCGATTTCCGCTACAAGCTGGACAATGTTGACCTGTTCCAGACGGTGTTCATCACCAACCGCCCGTCAACACCCGCCAGCGCGCAGACGACCGCGGCGGCCTGACGCCAAAACTCACAGTTTTCTTCAGGAAATCCGCGTTTTTTCCACGATGCGCTGTTGGCGCGCCGCCGTATTCGTAACTATAATGCGGCCTTGCCGTGATAGATCATCGTGGTTCCACGTTTTCGAGGAGTGGCCATGCAACGGGACACCCAGCCCAAGCGCAATAAGCTGGAGACGGTCGAGCCGCTCGGAAAGCGCGTCCTGATCCGCAAGGACGAGGACAAGAAACAGACCAAGGGCGGCATTGCCCTTCCAGATAATCTTGAGATACCGACCATCACCGGACGCGTGGTGGCTGTTTCCGTCCAGATCGCCAACAGCGACGACTTCCCGATCCGTCAGTACGACCGGGTGCTGTTCAACCCCAAGAACTCCATCCCCGTCGATTTCGAACCGGGCAATCAGTTGTACGTGACCCCGATCGAAGACGTGGTGGCCGTCTTCCGTCAGCGGCGGTGACTTCAGCCCAGCTTCAGGCTGAGCCATGTGCGCGGGCGATTCAGCAGGGTCCCCTGCCTCTTCCAGAGGGTGAGGGCAACCAGGTGGGGAAACCGAACAGGCGAAGACTTCGTGTTGGCGGCATAGCCACTACCGATTCGGTGCCCAGGTGGCCAATCCCGGGTATACTTTGCCCATGTTCTCAGCCACCCCCAGCAATCCCTTGCCGGCCCACGCCCTGATCGGCATGGTGCATTTGGCCCCCCTGCCGGGCAGCCCCGCCAGCCGGCAGTCGCTCCAAGCCATTACCGCCCTTGCTCTGGCCGACGCCCGAGCCCTTCGGCAGGCCGGTTTTGACGCCCTGATGGTCGAGAACTTCGGCGATGCCCCGTTCCGAGCCACCCGCGTGGACCCGCATACGGTGGCCGCCATGACCATCATTGCCCGGGCCATCCGGGAGGAAGTGGACCTGCCTCTGGGCATCAACGTGCTGCGAAATGATGCCCTGGCCGCCATTGCCATCGCTACCACCTGCGGGGCCGGCTTCGTGCGGATCAACGTTCATTGCGGCGTCTACGCCACAGACCAGGGCATCATCGAGGGCCGGGCAGACGATAACCTCCGCTACCGCCAAGCCTTAGGGAGCCAGGTGGCCATCTTGGCTGACGTGCACGTTAAACATGCCCGGCCGCTCTCGTCTTCCAGCATCGCCGATGCGGCCGAGGAAACGGCCTATCGTGGCCGGGCGGACGCCTTGATTGTCAGCGGAGTCGCCACCGGCAAGCCGACGGATCTGGAGGACGTTCGAGCCGTCAAGGCGGCCGTCCCCGGCTGCCCGGTCTACGTCGGCAGCGGAGCGACGGCGGAGAACATCAGACAAATTCTGGCCATCGCCGATGGAGCCATTGTGGGAACGGCCGTTAAGCAGGACGGCCGGACGACCGCCCCGGTCGATCCCGCCCAAGCGGCCGCTTTTGTCCAGGCGGCCCGGTAGGAAACGCCGGGCCATGCGTGTACGCCACGGCTTGGGCCGTGTTGGAAGAGGAAGACAACTCGATACAGGAGCCATCAACCTTGCCACAACCACCTCGCCCTCGCATCCACATTACGGCGGTGGGTAGTTCCGCCGCCAATGAGATTCATTTGCTTTCGCCCAATGGCGTGAAGGGCATGCTGGCCCTGGCCCAACGGGGCGCCGGCGATCGCTATGAAGTCACTACCAGCCCGAAGATGCTGCTGGCAAAAGAGATAGACGAAAAAGGGGGCCGGTCGGACGACGCCGCACGAATCCGCGAGGTCCAAAGCCTGCTGGCTGATGACCGCGTGGCCGCACTGGTCACCCTCCGCGGCGGGGCCTGGTTTACGCGCCTTCTCGACCGGATCAACTTCAACGTGCTCAAGGATCGCCGCCGCCCCATCGTCCTGTTCGGCTTCAGCGAGATGACCACGCTGATCGCCATCGCCGGCCAGTACCCCCAGGCGGTCGGCCTCTATGATCTCGGCCCCGGCTTCCTTTATGGCGGCCCGCGCTGGTACGCCCGGAAGCACGTCAAGGAACTCGCCCGGCACGTCAAGCTCCCCGACAATCAGCACGAGGGTTTCGCCATCGGCTGGGCCCTGGCCCAGTATCCCGACCGGTTCACCGAGTTCTTCCGCGACGTGGCCGCCATCCTTGACGGCCAAGGCTCGTCGCGGCGTCCGGAGGGGCACCTGCTGGCCGGCAAGCTCCCCTCACAGAGCCGGATCGTCATCACCGGCGGCAACCTGAGCGTCATGCTCCCGCTGATCGGCTCGCGTTACGCGTCGGCCATCGACACGCGCGGTAAGTGGCTGGCTTTGGAGGACGTGAACGAAGCCGCCGACCCCATGGATCGCATGATGGCCGCCCTCAAGCTCAACGGCCTGTTCGAGCGGGCCGAGGGCATCATCCTCGGCGACTTCCACGACAAGGACACCGACCTGCGCGACGCGGCATTCCAGATGCTCAAATACCACCTGCCCGCGAAACGCCAGATCCCGGTGATCCGCCTGGACAACTTCGGCCACATCTGGCCCTTGGCCCCCCTGCCGATGCACCGCGAGGTCACGCTTCGCTGTGAGCGATCCAAAGGCCGGGGCCAGCCACGGGTCTGGCTGGATATTCCCTGGGCCGAGTGGGTCCGGCGGTAATGCCGCTTCCGGTACCGCAGTCTCTCGGCGGATCAGGCGGGCAAGATGCCCGCCCTCCAGAACAGCCGGTGCCGCCGGGGGGCGGGCATCCTGCCTGCCTCATGGGCCGAAGCGAGAGACTCCTGGACCGGAAACGGCGTCAATACATCTCAATCTCGTCAGGTTTGACGCGCAGCTTCTTTGCGATAATTGCGAGCGTGTCACCATGTGGCTTTTCGACTTCCCCGCGCTCCAGCCGTGCAATGGTCTTGGCTGAAAGCGGCGCAAAGTCGCTCCGCCTCAGGCCCCGCTGCTTCCTGAGTCTCCGCAAGGAGGGGCCAAAGCCGGTATCCTCCGCACGGCGACGAGCCTTCAGGTGGCGACGATAGTCAGGATCGTACTCGTAAAGAACAGCCTCAGTGGCGGCTTCGTAGCGGCCGAACCGCAGCGTCTGGCCGTAGTCTGTCACGGAGAAATCCTGAAAGTCGGGTCGGGTCCCGTCCCCGGCGGCTGGAAAAGCGTCAAACGGCACGACAATTGAGCTCAGATCGCCTCGCCACAGAGTGCAGGTCCGGCTCTTGTGGTCCACGCTTCCCCCGATAAAAAGGAACTGCCGGTCAGGTGATTGAAGAACGCACGCAAGCTCCTCGGGCGGCAGAAAAGCACATGGAGTCGCGGCAAACACGACAGGCTGAAAGTATCGCAACAATGGAGGGACGGATTGCAGTGGGGTCTGGTCCAGGAGAAGCAATCGACCGAACCGCCGGCTCTGCCCCGCTGTGGCTTTCACAAGTTCTCGAGCCAGATCATTCCGCGGAATGATCCAAGTATCCTGGTTTGTGGCTGTTGGCAAAGCATCGACAATGTCCCTGTGACTCCGTAACATCGTCGGATGCAGGGCCGCAAATTGGGTTGCCGTCCGCTCGTCCCGCTCAAGAAGGTATGTCCTGCTGCTCATCCTCATCATCCTTCTGTTTCACGGGGTTATTCGGGTACTTGGCATCCCAGGCGTCGCACAACGTCTGCCAATGTTCCTCGATGAGCTCTAACAACTCCCTCGGCACATTGCCGGGGTCCGGCTCGTCATCTAGAAACTGACCATCCCGCAAACCCAGACGCCAACTTCTTTCCCTGCGCATAATGGTCAGATGCGGCGGCTCCAGACGCTCTCGTTCCCGGATCTTGATCTTCCAACCCTGTTTGCGGAGCTGGTCAGGCAGGGCTAGCTCAAATGCCATGCCATGCCCTCCAGCGTATGGCCGACTGGCGCTCCGCCTCTTTATTGTACATCGTCATGTCCCGTTTTCAAAATATCAAAAAGAGGACATTTAGCAGTCAGCCACGCCCCCTGCACCAACCTAAGGCACTGTCCGAGCTGAGCTTAAGAAGCCTACTTACCGCCCTTCTGGTTGACTCCCTGGACGCGCATTTTCACCGCGTACAGCCCTTTGCTGGCGGTGATGAAGAGCGTTTTGCGGTCCTTGCCGCCGAAGCAGACGTTGGCCGACCAGGGCTCCGGCACCTCGATGTGGTCGATGCGCTGGCCGGTCTTATCGAAGACGAACACGCCCTTGGCGGTGAGATAGACATTGCCTTCGTTGTCGATGGTCATGCCGTCAGAACCCATCTCACAGAACAGCCGCTTGTTGGTGAGCGACCCGTCAGGCTGGATGTCGTAGGCATACGTCTTTTGCGCCGCCAGATCGGAAACGTAGAGGATCTTGCCATCCGGGGTGCCGGTGATGCCGTTGGGCGTCTTGAGATCGTCAATGACCCGCGTCAGCTTTCGCGGCAGGGCCACGCCCTCGATCGGCCTGGCCTGGGTGGCGCGTTTCCGGTCGGCCTTCGTTTCGGGCGGAAGGTAGTACACCCCTTCCACTTCCTGCTCCTTCGGACCACGGTTCCAGTAATCGCGCTTGTAAAAGGGATCGGTGATGTACAGCCCTCCATCGGGCCTGAGCCACACGTCGTTGGGACCATTGAGCAGCTTGCCCTCGTACTCCTTCACCAGCACGGTCACCTTTTTATCGGGCTTGATGAGCCACAACTCATTCTGCGCGTCGGCACAGGAATACAGATCGCCTTGCGGGCTGAAGATCATGCCGTTGGATCGGCCGGCCGGCTGCATGAACACCGAAAGCTTGCCGTCCACGCTCCATTTCATGATGCGGTCGTTGGGCTGGTCGGTGAAGAAGACGTTCCCTTCGGCGTCGCAGGTCGCGCCCTCCGTGAATTTGAATTCCCGGGAAAGCAATTCGACCTTCGCCCCCGGCGCGGTGACGCCTCTGCCGGTTGAAGGACTGGTCGAAGGCTGCTCGGCCCACGCCAGGCCGCCGCACAGCGAAAACACCGACAGAATGCCAAGGGTCCAGTATGTCGATTCCATGATTCCGCTCCCATTGGATCAGCGCAACGCACAGCCCGTTGCAGGGACAGGACCGTCACCTCACGTCACATGCCAGAGAGGATAGCAGCCAACCCGGCCGGCCGCTACCCGGCGCCAGTGCCGTTTCCAGTACACCAGTTTCTCGTCGGATCAGGCAGGCAAGATGTCCAATCTCCCGCGTACCAGCGAGACGCGGGTGCCACACGAGGCGGGCAAGATGCCCGCCCTCCAGAACCGCCGGCCGGCGCTGTCGGGGGGCGGGCATCCTGCCCGCCTCATGGACCAAAGCGCGAAACTCCCGGACCGGAAAGGGCACTGGAAAAAACTAATAAGACGCCCGCCCTCAAATCTCGATCAGCATCCGAGAGGGTTCCTCGATCACCTCCTTGATCCGGCGCAGGAAGAGCACCGCCTCCCGGCCATCGACGATACGGTGATCGTAAGTCAACGCCAGGTACATCATCGGGCGGATCACCACCTGGCCGTCGCGCGCCATGGGGCGATCCTGGATGGCGTGCAGGCCCAGGATACCGCTCTGCGGCGGGTTGACGATCGGGGTGGAGAGCAACGAGCCGAAGACGCCACCGTTGGTGATGGTGAAGGTGCCGCCCTCCAGCTCTGAGAGCTTCAGCTTGTTCTCCCGTGCCCGGGTGGCGAAGTCGGCCACGGCCAGTTCAATCTCGGCAAAGCTCATGCGCTCAGCGTTGGCCAGCACGGGAACCACCAGCCCCTTGTCCGTCGAAACGGCCACCCCGATGTCGTAATGGTTGCGGAACACCATGTCGGTGCTGCGGATCTCCGCGTTGAGCTGAGGAAAACGCTTGAGCGCGTCAATGGCGGCCTTCACAAAAAAGGACATGAGCCCCAGCTTGATACCGTGCCGTTCCTGAAAAGATTGCTGGTAACGGGCGCGCAAGCTCATCACGGCGGACATATCCGCCTCGTTGAAGGTGGTCAGCAGCGCGGCGGTCTGCTGTGCCTCCACCAGACGCTGGGCAATACGCCGGCGGAGCGGACTCATGGGTACGACCTGCTCTTCACGGGCACTGGCGGGCGGGACCGGACGGACGCCGGCGGCCTCTCGTTCTTCCTCCTCCTTGGCCGCATCACTCAGGCCGGCGCTGACCGGCTCCGGTGGCGGCGGCGGCACAGGTGCGGCCGGTGCGGGCCTGGACACCGGAACGGCCTCGCGCGAAATACGCGGCAAACCCGCCGGCGGTCCAGGGGGCTTGACTATCTGCTTTTCGGCCACGGGCGCGGCCCCCACGTGCGGGGCTGCCGGCGCCATCCGCCCGGCTTCCGGAGTTCTTGCCGCCGCGGGGCCGACATCGCGGGCGGGACCGCCTTCCGCGGGCGCCGCAGCCGGGGCGCGGCCGGCGTCCGTCTTGTGGTCTGGTTTTCGTGGTTCTCTCGGCGGCGCCTCAGGCTCCGCGGGCGGGGTCACCGGCTTTTCGGGCGGCGCCGCGGCCGGCGTCGGCTCGGGGCCGGCGGCCGGCGCTTCAGCCTCTTCGAGATAGCCGATGACTTCAGCAACCGTCGCGGCGGCACCGTCACCTTTCAGGATTCTGGCCAGCCGGCCGGAAACGGGTGCCGGCAGTTCCACCGTCACCTTGTCGGTCTCAATCTCGACCAGCGTCTCGCCCTGGGTGACGGGATCGCCCTCTTGCTTGAGCCAGCGCCCCACCTGCACCTCGGTGATAGACTCACCGACCTGGGGAACGGTCAGTTCCACTGCCATGCGGTCGAACTCCTTCCCGCGCAGAATGGCCAAGGACGGGATCAGAAACACGAATCAATGCCGAATCACGAAACCGTCGGCGTCGCGTTCGGCCGCCGGCGCCATCTCCACCCGCAGCCAGGCTTCGTCACCGCCGTCGCCGAAGGCTTTCTCGATCAATTCACGCTGTTCGAGCTTATGGCTGGCGGCCGAGCCGGTGGCCGGGCTGGCCGAGGCCGGACGATACACGCCCATGAACGGGAACCGGCCCAGCAGCATGCTCCCGAAACGCACGCGGATATAACGCCACGCACCCATGTTCTCCGGCTCCTCCTGGACCCAGATCACCCGTGTGCCATCCGGGTACGGAGCCAGCGCCGAAATCAGCGTGCTCTGAGAGAGCGGATAGAGTTGTTCGAGGCGAATGATCGCCACGTCTTTGCGCCCCAGCCGCTCGCGCTCGTGGTCGAGTTCGTAATAGATCTTTCCGCTGCACAGCAGGATCCGCCGGACCTGATCGTGGCGGGATTTGGAATCGAGCAGAATGCGCTCGAACCTGCCGTCGGCCAGGTCTTCCAACCTGGACACCGCCTGCGGATGCCGCAGGAGGCTCTTGGGCGTCATCATGATCAAAGGCTTGCGCCACCGCCGAAGGACCTGGCGCCGGAGGCAGTGGAAATACTGGGCGGGAGTGGTGGGATAAACCACCTGGATGTTGTGCTCGGTGGCCAGCAGGAGGAACCGTTCCAGCCGGGCGCTGGAGTGCTCCGGCCCCTGGCCCTCGAAGCCGTGCGGCAGCAGCAGAGTCAGGCCGCTCAGCCGCCGCCACTTATCCTCGGCGCTGGCGATGAACTGGTCGATGATGACCTGGGCCGCATTGACGAAGTCCCCGAACTGGGCCTCCCACATGACCAAGCCGTCCGGGGTATCCAGGCTGTAGCCGTATTCGAAGCCCATCACGGCCACCTCGGACAGCGGGCTGTTGTAGATTTCGACCGGGGCCTGGTCAGGCGCGAGGTGCTGGAGAGGCATCCAGGTGTTCCCGTTCTGAATGTCGTGCAAAACGGCGTGGCGATGACTGAAAGTGCCGCGGGCGCTGTCCTGGCCGCTCAGGCGGACGCGCACGCCCTGGACGGCCAGGGACGCCCAGGCCAGGGCTTCCGCCGCGGACCAGTCAAGCGGTCGCTCGCCGGCGGCCATCTCCCGGCGGGCGTGGAGGAAGCGCTGGATCTTGGGATGCGGATGGAAGCCCTCCGGAACCCGCGTCTGGACCTCGAGCAGGTGTTTGAGTTGCTCGACAGGCACGCCGGTATCAACTTCATCGCCCATACTCTCGCGGCCACCGCGATAGCCCTTCCAGATGCCGGTGGGCTCCTGCGCGCCGGGAACGTAGTCCCGACTGCGGGCGGCCGACAGCTCCTGTTCAAGTTGCTCGCGGCGTTGTTCAAGAATGCGCTCGGCTTCTTCACGGGTAACTGCGCCCAACTTGAGCAGGTGTTCGAGGTATCCTTCGCGAACGCTCTTGCGCTGATCGATGACCTGATAGAGCATGGGCTGCGTGAACGACGGCTCGTCCCCCTCGTTGTGACCCCGGCGGCGATAGCAGTACATGTCAATGAACACGTCGCGCTTGTAGGTCATGCGGAAGTCCATGGCCAGACCCACGCACTGGGCGACCGCCTCCGGGTCTTCGCCGTTCACGTGAAAGATGGGCACCTGCAGCATCTTGGCCACGTCGGTGGCATAGCGGGTCGAGCGGGCCTCCTCGGGCGGGGTCGTGAAACCGAGCTGGTTGTTGACGATCACGTGGAGGGCGCCGCCGACGGCATAGCCGGCAAGCTGGCTCATGTTCAGCGTTTCCTGGATCACGCCCTGCCCGGCAAAAGATGCGTCCCCGTGGATCAACAGGGCCATGCCCTTCTCGCGCCGATGATCGCCCACCCGATCCTGCTTGGCGCGAATGCGACCCATCGCCACCGGATTGACGTACTCCAGATGGCTGGGATTGAAGCACAGCGAGAGATGCACCTTGCGACCGTTGCGGGCTATCCAGTCTGAGCTGTGGCCGAGATGATACTTCACGTCGCCCCGGCCCAGGTTGAGCAGCGGATCGGAATCCTGGAACTCATGAAAGATGTCGCGGGGCCCCTTCCCCAGAATGTTGGCCAGAACATTGAGCCGGCCGCGATGGGCCATGGCCAGCACGATCTCATCGAGCCCCTGCTCGGCGGCCTTCTCGATGGCCAGCTCCAGCAGCGGAACCAGGCTCTCCGCTCCCTCCAGGGAAAAACTCTTGGCCCCCACAAATTTCTTCTGGATAAACTCTTCGAAAACAACCGCATCCGTCAGACGGGTGAGAATGCGCAGTTGCTGTTCCCGGTTCAGTTCAACCCGGTTTTCGCTCTGCTCCATGCGCGCCTGCAGCCACTGACGCATGCCCAGATCGTCGATGTGCATGAACTGGACGCCGATGGACCGGCAGTAGGTGTTGCGGAGCCGCTGGACGACCTCGCCGAGGGTCTGAAGGTCGCCGCCGGCCACCGTCTCGCTCGACACCGGCCGGCTCATGTCTTCATCGGTGAAGCCCCAGTACTCAGGATCCAGCTTGGGCTGATGCGGACGCGGCCGCCCCAGAGGATCTATTCTGGCCACCAGATGGCCCCGGACACGATAGGCCCGAACCATCTGATCGACTCGATCCTGAAAAACCAGTTCGCGTCTGGAAGCCACGTCCAGCCGGCCGTCGTCACCGGCGACAGGATTAAAGATGCTTCGCGTCCGGAACGTCGGAGCGGCCACCGCGACGGTGGAGTACCCACTACCATCGCGCAGGGCATCGAAATAACGTCGCCATTCGGGATCCACGGCGGCCGGATTGTTCAGATACTCGGCAAAAAGGCCCTCCACGAAAGCCAGGTTAGAGACGTTTGGTGGATCGAAGTTCGCGTTCATGCTCGCACCACCGATCGAAGCGCAATGATCGCTTGAGCTTGCGGCTTTGGAATACCACAGTATAGGCGCGCCGCCTCGAAGGCCCGGTCAAGCCTGAGCTTACGCGTATCCCGGGCGCCTGGTGTACGAACAGGGCGAGAACCGGGCCATCAGCCGGAGCGCGCATCCCTGCCTATGCCCGCCCCCTGCCGGGAGCAGGCGGCCAGCCACCACCCTCCGGACTCAGGATCCGAGTTGAGTAGCACAACATTCTATGTGGCCAGGCGCTGCGGGGACACGCCCTGGAGCGCGCCGCCGCGCCGCGTGAGCCATGCCTCTTGAGCAGGGCCGAACGGCGGAGCCGCCCGCCCCGCCAACGCCCGCAACACGTTACGGTCTGGCCACCGGCCACACGCTGATGGTTTGTTTTCCGCCGCCGGTTATCTCGAAAGGCCCCGGGAAGGGGTTGGCGGCGTTTCGGCCCTTTCCAAAGTAGTCGGTGTCAAGGCGATACGGCGAGCCGTCAGGCTGCTCGTAGGGCAGATCCGGTGTCTCCGCCTTTCCGAGCAGTTCCGTCGTCACCAGCGGACGCGACCGGCCCTGCGCCCACGCGGCGTCGAAGGCGATCTCAAGTTGCAGGCCCTGCCCCGCTTCGAGCAGTTTGAGCCCGGGATCGAAGTCCGACAATACCAGCGGAGCCTTCTCGTGTTTGGATGGGGCCGCTTTGCTAAGGAACACATTGCCCATCATGTACATGGGCAGCGTCGCCTTATCGTAACCGGCCAGGCCGGCGGCGCCGACGAACACATTGTTGTAAAAGCGGGTGTCGCCGCCCTGGATATTCTTCAGGCCCGCCACCTCGGTTGAATGGGGCTTATGGAAAGGCGTTTCGCGGTTCAATTCCGGGCGCGGCAGGATCCGGCCGGCGAACAGGTTGTGCACGAATGCGCCGCCGTCCGACATGTCCAGCAGGGACGTCGGCGAGAGAAACACATTGCTATCCACCAGAAACGGACCATGATTGACCTCCACGAACAGATCCTCGCTGGGACCATTGTCGTGCAGGAGGTTCCGAGTGACCCGGGTGCCCTGGGTCATCCAGTCCAGCCAGATTCCGCGCGTCGTGCGATAGATGTGGTTATTGCTGATCACCGTGTCAATCGCGGCGTGAAACTTGATACCCGCCATCTCCGCGCCGGTGAAGAGTCCGCGGACGTGGATGTCATGAATGACGTTGCCGGTCACCACGCTGAACACCGGCCCCAGGCTGCCGACGATGCCCGCCTGCTCGCAATGCGAGATGCGGTTGTTGCGCACGATGTGGTGGCCGATGTTTTCCCGGGACCAGCCGTTGGCCAGACCGCGCTCGATGGTCTTGACGTAGCCTTTCGCCGTGTTCTGCGAGGTGTTGTCCCACTGGTCGCCGTACTTGCCGAGGGCAATGCCCACGCACACCGAGTAGCGAACGTCGTTATCTTCGATGATCCAGCCCTTGCTCCAATGCGTGCCGATCAGGCCGATCTGCTCGGCCGTGGGCGGTGCCCAGGGCGTGGCCGCGTGCATCATGGTAAAGCCACGCACGGTGATATAATTGACGCCCGGCTTCTCCGGATAGAACACCGTTCGGCGCACGTTGATCTCCACGTCGGCCGCATTGGGATCGATGCCCGGGAACTGTGCCCAGATGGTGGTATTCGCCGTATCCACTTTGGCGAACCACAAGAGCGTATCCTGTTTGCGCCATTCCTGCTTCCCGGGCGCAGCCGACCAAGCGTTCTTGAACACCAGGCAGACGGTTTGGACTCCGCTGACCGGCTTGATTCTCGCCTTGTACGTGGCCCACGACTGCCAATCGCCGGTGTTCGGCACTTTGCAGGTGCCTAACACTTCCCCTTCCGGCGAGTCGCGGCGAATCTCGATGATCCCCCCCTGCGTGGCGGACGCAGCGCGAATCTCCATCCGCTCCGCGCGGGGGCCGAAATCAACCCCTTCGTATCGAACCCAGTCGCCGTGCTCGATCCACCCGATGCACTCGCCACCCTCGGTGCAGGGCGCCGTCTGGATGCCCTGCTGGGCCGCGAAGCTGTTGGCCGGGATCCGCCCGGCGTTCTGCGCAGCCCCGTCCGGCCGTAGCCAGGCCACATTCAGCAGGTATCCCCCCTCTCCGCTCCCATGCCACAGCGGCGTGTCCGACACCGGGGCCAGGACCTGTTCCAGGTTGGGCGCCTCCGTAAGCCAGTGGCCGTCGAGATAGACCGCGCCGGTGTGGTGTTCGCGTCCCCGCGGATTGAACCAGTCGCCTTTGATGACGTCCCGGTACGGGTTGAAGTCGCCGAACAGACTGTTGGGAACCGTGACTTTCCAGGTGTCGTTTTGCACCTTCTCCCAGCCCTTGACCGGCTCGGAGCCCTTGATAGCCACCTTTTCGCCGGGTGCGGCCTGATAGATGATGCGCTGCTGATCGGAATCTCCCCCGCGCGGCGGGGACACCCGTTCGCGGTACACGCCCTCATGTACCGTGATCACGTCTCCCGGCCGGGCCAGGCGCGCCGCCGCCGAGATGGTTCGCAACGGCTGAGCGACAGTGCCCTCATGCGCGTCGTTGCCTTGCACGGAAACATGGTACTCCCGGGCCAGGGCCGCCGGCACGAGTGTGACTACCAGAAAGGCTGCCAGAAGATGCTTCATGATCGTTCTCCATGGATTGAGGCGTGGCACCAGCATAGCATAACACTTGTGAGAACCACAAAGGCCACAGCCCGGCTGATTCTGAGGGCATGGTGGTTCCATTCCCGCGGCGGGCAGGCCGAGACGGGGTATCATTCGGATTGCAAATAAATCCCGCGCATTGGGGTGCCCTGCCTCTTATGACGTTTGATTGTCTAATCCGGCAATGGCGACCGAGGGCCGGCTTATGATGTTTACCGATCTGTTGGGGTAATGCCGGCGTCTCTGTCACACCGCTTCCAGCGGCGTTGCCGCCGAAGGCGGCTTCAGGCCAGTGTTTGTAGCACTGGTTGGCGAACACCCGGCCTCTCCACCTGGCACCGGCACCGGCCGGCCACCAGAACCGGCGAGCACAGAACTGAAACGTCCAAGTTTCGAGAGGAAAAAAAGGAAGCGGTCAGAATCCGCGAGAATAAACGGAGGCGGGGGGATTCGAACCCCACAAACGAAACGTAACAGATTGCATTTGCTCAGCTTACGACACGGGGAACGTGTTTCCCGGAGAATTCATGGTAAGAAACCACGAAAACCGACGGCGACAACCACCACGAACACACTCGGGGCGGCGGATTGGCCGCGTGCCCCACGCGCCGCCGGCTGACTGCCTGATGCGCAATCACCGGCCTCTCGTCTCTTGGGCAATCAGCGGATCGCTTGTGCGATGGACGACCGACTGCAACTCGTCCATGACGGTCATCAGATCAGTCAAGTCAAGGCGGTTGAGAGCAAAGAAGAACCCGGAATTGATCTCAGGGATGAAGACCCAGATGCTAATATTCCCCGGGTTTGCCCCGCTGTGGCTGTAGAGCACCTTCCCCTGATAGGTCGTGACATTCATGCCGAATCCGTAGCGGTCTGCCGGACTCGTGACGGTCGTCATCTCCTGCAGCGCTTGCGGCGAGAGCAGATCCTTCACAAACAGCAAGTCGAGGAAATGCAGCATATCGCTGACCGTGGTAACCCCGGACCCTGCGGTCCAGTCCCAGGAGAGGTTCCAGTTGGTCACGTTGACGATTTCCATGCCGTCGACCGGGACGCTATAGAATTGAGTCGGCGCCCCGGCTGTCAAACCGGCAATGACCTCGGTGTCCTTGAGGCCTTTTTTGCTCAGGACATATTCATCCAGGGCCTCCTGGAACGTCTTCCCCGTGGCGCGTTCGACAATGACACCGAGGATATAGTAGCCGGCGTTGCTGTAGCTGTAGTCCGTGCCGGGATCGAAATCCAGGGGGAAGCTGCCGATCCAGTCGAGCATTTCCTGTTGCGACCATTGACGATCGGGGTCATGGAGCATCCAGTCGACCAAAATCTCAAACGTTAGACCGTCATGAATTCCCGCGGTGTGATTGAGAATCATCCGGAGCGTGATTTGGTCGCTGCGCTCGACGACGCCGGGAAGCCACTTTTCCAGCGTGTCATCCAGGCTCAGCAGACCTTCGTCCACCAGCTTCATCACCACCGCCGCGGTGAACGTCTTGGTCATGCTCGCGATCCGGACCTTCATGTCCGGGGTCATCGGTTCACCGGTGTCCAGATTCGCCACCCCGGAAGCTCCTGCGGCCCACAGGGTTGGGCTCATGATTCCCATCACCCCACCGGGCGCACCTGTGGTGGCGACGATCTCATCGAGGATGGCCTGATACTCGCCTGGGAGTGGAGCAATTGCCTCATTGTCTGGTTCGCCTATGCAGCCTGAGAACAAACCGCAAGACACAACGAGGGAAAGAAGAGTTAATGCCGGACGATGGCAGGTTGGCATGATGACCTCGATGCATTCTCGATGCATTAGAAACAAGGTTTGTACACAAACCACGTATCGGCCTCTGAAATACCGCACTCTGCTTCTGCTCCGATCGGTTAAGCTTCGAAAGTCGATGCGTTGCGGAAGCCCTCCGCGTTCTCTGATGGGTGGTCAGGTATTGTCCTGCCCGCTGCTGAACCAAACGGCACGGCGGTGTGCCCCAGGCACGAGCGTCTGCTGCCTCCGATAATGCAGTTCAACCGAGTCGCTGCTCCCCAGGTCAATTCGATTATGAGGCGTATCCAGGCGGCAAATCACTTCCGCTTACGGGCAGCCCCCCAGATCCCCTCGACCATGACCCGGCGGTCCTCGGAATCGCATGCGCCTTCGGCCAGCCCGATCCTGGCGGGAGAGAACAGCGCAGACGCACAGAGGGCGGCATGCCCATACCTGCTCGCTACCCGGCCATTGAGAATCCAGCCACACTGACATGAGCAATCCCGCGCGCAACGTCCTCTTCCCCGCGCCCCGCCATGGACCTGGCACAAAGCGAACTTGAAGTCAAATCAAATGGTCAGAACGTCAGAGAAGAAGCGCGGAGAGAATCAACGAGAAAAAGGTGAGAACCAACGAGAAAAAAACGGAGGCGGAGGGATTCGAACCCCCGGTGCAGTTTCCCGCACGCCGGTTTTCAAAACCGGTCCCTTCAGCCGCTCGGGCACGCCTCCAGAAGGGTTACTACCACATTTTAATACCAATAATTCCCTGGACCGTGTAGAATCCCGCCGAGGAGGACTCCATGCCGGCAGGTCGCCGCAAAGTTCCCGGCTTGGGATTCCACAAAAACCTTGGCCAGTATCGTAAGGTCATCAATGGCCGGTCCATCTACTTCGGGTCCGACCCCGATGAGGCACTTGCCCGATATGGACTCTTCCTCGAAACCGGGCTCCTCTGGAAGCGGGGCTACCGCCAGTACTGCTTGCAGCAAGACGGCAAGGTCATCCCGTTCGGGGCCACTATGGACATCGCTCGCCGTAATTTTAACGCATTCGCCGCCAAAGCCCAACAGGCAAGTCATGAAAGCGTACATCCAACCGATTACGTGGTCGATACGGTCCGCGAGGTCGGCGATGCTTACGTCGAGTGGCTGATCGAGTGCAAAAAGAATCCCTCCTACGCCTCTGAAGTCAAGCACGCCTTTAAAGAGTTAAATGCGTTCAGCGGGGACGTTCCGCTGGAACACCTGACGCCCAAGTACTTCAAGGACTGGTATCGTCACTGCTGGAAGAAGGTCAACGATGAGGGACTGCAGGTGAACTGGGCGAACCCCCGGATGCGAACGGTCAAGGCGGCATTCCTGCGGTGTCGGAAAGAGAACTGGTTCGGCGTTGCGGTGCCGGATCTCGATGCTCTCGTTGCCGTGCTGCAACAGCACGGTGGGCCACAACAGGAACAGGAGATCTTTAAACCGGCAGAACTGCGATCTCTGCTGAAAACTGGGGAACTCGAAGACCGAGCAGCGATCCTGCTTGGACTGAACTGTGCAATTGGAAACATGGACATGGGAAGGTTGAGATGGAAGCACTTCAACCGCAGGGAAATCGGTGAAGACATCGAGTATATCTATGAGCAGCCACGAGGCAAAAACCAGCGAAAAAGGCGCCCCCCCCTTTGGCCTCTCACGGTGGAGATTCTACACAAATGGAAAGTAGAGGCTTCCTCGCGAGGTATGGCAGTCGGCGGCGACAACTACGTCTTTACAACTCGCGACGGGACCCCCGTGACTCTCTCCGGCATAACCCAAACAGGCAAGGTCTGGCATCACCGAGCTTTGGCCAAACGGTTCACAGAACTTCTCAAGAAGGCAGGCATTAAGCGTCCTCGACTTGGCTGGTACTCCCGCAGCCACGTGGGCCACGGACTACGCGGACGACGATGTCCTAGCGGGGGAAGGGAACCAGTTTCTACTTGGACAGGCATCTGGCACGATGTGGAAGACTTACAGCAAGGGCGTGCCGCCGTCTGTACGCAAAGCCGTCGAGGCGATCTGGCGAGGCTTGAACGACGGCGAAGCACTCGTGCTGGACCCGCCTTCTCCGTCCGCCGACCAGAATGGTAGCGCTACCTGAATCACGGGACCGAAGCAGAAGCGCCCCCGATAGGTCAAAAATCGCTCGCCCGCCGCCGGTCCCCTGGCTCTCCGCTGGCGTTCGGTCCCACGTTTGCCCTCTGGCGCCTCCGGCAACGATCCGGCCCATGTCGGCGATGCATCCTGGACTCACAAAAAAATGTCATCGCGTCCCCCCGCAACCACAAATCGCAGCGAAGATTGAGTTTTCAGAGTCGGCAAGGACACGTGGAAGCAGCAACTCTTGGGAGTGGGGGGAGTTACGCAAAAACAACCCTTTCGAGCTGCCTGTCACGGCCCCTCAAAACAACTCCTCAAACCGCCTGTTTAAGCGCTTTGGGTTGTCATAAGACACCAAGATGACGTCCAAACCGCCCCTTCCGAGGCACGAAAAGCCCATCTGCCTGTCGTGGGCTGATGTCAAACCCGTTCACCGGCTGGTAACCAGAACACCATCAGATGATCATCGTGGACGTGATCGGCGACATGTCCGGATGCATGGTTTTGTTGCAATGGGGACATGCATGATTCATGGGTCGACACCACCTACGGAAGCATGGTCGCGAGTGGTGCTCTTCCATGGTAAATCCTCATAGTTTCGTAGGGGGTTCTTGCAGGTCTCCCGATCCCCTATACAACACCTGTTCTCGATAGAGAAAATCTATGCGTCCCGAGAGGTCTAAACATGGTCAGTGGCAAGCATTCGCCGAGGTGGTCGCCACAACCGCCACAATCTCGCAAAAATCGCATGTTTTGCATGCTAAACACGTACTCCACGTTAGTAGAGAGTATGGGCACAAGTACGCACGCTCTCCGACCCTTAATTTCGGCGCTGTTTCGCGTATTTTCCGATGAAGGTGGTCCGTTACCGATCAGGGGACCTTCGCCTGACGGCAATTAGGCCTTTTTCCAGGCCGGAAAATGCAGCTTCGTCAAGAACGAAGCTGCGAGCCTGCTTTTTCGCCTTGCCGATCCCCCACCTGGATAGCCACCCGCCAGCGAGCATCGCTCAGACGCGATCTTTGCGATTTCCGGGGCCATCGCCGAGGTCCCGACCTGCTTTTTCCCACCCGTCTGCCCCGACCTGACCCGCTTCTTCTGAGCCAATCGTGCCCTTCGAAGGGCTGTGGTCTTTTTCTCGACCATCGCCCCACGACAGGGGCATTTTGCGTTCAGGCATCGTAAACGAGCACTGCAAATGATCCTTCTCTGAAGTCCGAACCCATCGGCTAATCGTCAGCTGTCCTTAAACTTCTCTTTCTAAAGAAAGGATGTCCCATACCATTAAAAGCCAACGTCAGTCTCTCGAAGAAGCTGGGCCTGCCCGACTACGGCTCCATCGGCGCCCACTGCGGCTTAGAGCTGGAGCTGGATTCCACCCTGATCGAGGACGCCGAGGCATTCCGCCAGAAAATCCAACGGCTCTACGCCCTCGCACACCAGTCCATCGTAGACCAGCTTGAACGGTACGGCGGTAACGGGAATGGCACCGCCAACGGAAACGGCCAAGCCAACGGTGCCCGCAATGGCCGGTCCAACGGCAACGACCAGCGCGCCGAACCCGCCGACAACCAGCCCGGCCAGTCTGCCCCCGTCAATCGCACCGGCAACGTCAATGGACGCACCGGCAACGGCGGTGATGACGACACCCCAGCCAGCAATAAGCAGGTCAAGTATCTGCTCGATCTGGCCCGTCAGCAGCACAATATGAATATGACCCAGACCGGCGAACTCTGCCATCAGCTCACCGGCGTGGGCGATGTATACCGCCTGACCAAGACGCAGGCCAGCCTCGTGATCGACCATCTCTCCGGCGGTAAAAACAACGGCAACACTAACGGGAAGGGCAGAACTCGCGTGAACGGACGGAGATAATTCCCATGATCAAATCAGACCGGGAACACTGGTCGTACAGTCAGATCAACCAGTTCCTCAAGATCTGCCCGCTCCAATTTGCCTTCCAGCGGCTGTTCAGGATGCAGCCGGAGTTCGTCACGGAGAACATGCCTTTCGGCTCCGCGATCCATCGCACCGCCGAGTACTTCTGGGCCAAACGGGTCAAAGGTCAGGACGTAACCAGCGACGAGCTGGCCGCCCTGTTCGCCGACGTGTGGCAACGCGAGGTCGCCGACACGCCGAACCTGCGGTTCCAGAGAGGCGACTTTGACTCATTGCTATCGCAGGGACAGCAACTGATCCGGGTCTATCGAGAGAACATCCCCGATGACCTGGACATCGTCGGCTTCAACGTGCCCTTCCAGGTACCCCTGATTGACCGCCAGGGTGAAGTGCTCGAAAAGCCGCTGGTGGGCGAGATTGACCTGCTGGTTCGGCACGGGGACCGGCTCTGTGCGGTGGAGCTCAAAACCGCCGGTCAACGCTACAGTGAATCCAAGCTGGCCAGTGACTTACAGCCAACGGTCTACCTGTACGCCCTGCGAATCATGGGCCACGAGAACTCATTCTTCCGCTGGGACGTGCTGGTCAAGACCAAGACCCCCGCCTTCGAGCAGTATTCGGTGAGCCGAACTGAGCACGACTTCCACCGGCTCGTGGAGCTGGTCAGGTACGCAGAGATCATGATCAACTCCGGGCTTTTTCTGCCAAATGACGGCTCCAGCTTCTGCCCCGGCTGCGGCTACCAGACCGCCTGCCAGAACTGGCATCTCTCCGATTCGCCGGAACCTGCACCGGCCTGTCAACTGGCCCATGCCTGATCGCAACTGGTGTGCCTTGCCGGGCGGACGCCTAGGAGACGATAAACGGACCTACCAGCGAGATGAGAAAGCCGGTAATCGCGTACTGCTGCAGGGTGCAACCGAGGGGCTGAAACAGCATGCCCGTGGTGAGCATCGCCAGCAACGCCAGCCACTTTGCATTTCGCATTGTGTCACTCCCGCTCTATGGACCGCATGAAAGGGCATCGAACTGAGTCCGAAGTCTAACCGGAAAGACATCGGCCTGTAAACACTTCGGCTCAGCCCGCCCACGCCTGCTTTTCAATCGTAAGCCCGCCTTGGGCTGATTCCGTTTGGTAATTCGTGTTAACCCCGTACGCCCTCTGACTGAGGGAAGGAAGATTCCACATGTGCATCGTTCGCGAGAAATGTCTTTCCATCGACGATCTGGCGTTCCTGATCGGCTCCAACGTCCTGGCCTGTGAGCCGGACGAAGAGGCCATCCAGCGGAGCGTGGCCATTCACGAGCGGGCCCCAGCTTGGCAGCGCAGTGCTCAACGCCTTCCGGCATCATGGAATCGGTCACCCTCGTCCACGAAGGCTTTGGCAATGTCGGCGGCGTGCTCAACGCCTTCCGGCATCATGGAATCGGTCACGCGAAGGAGTTAGTTATTGAACATATTATCTGGCCGTGCTCAACGCCTTCCGGCATCATGGAATCGGTCACGTTTACCGTCACGTCGATGGCGCGGCGGGTGATGAGTGCTCAACGCCTTCCGGCATCATGGAATCGGTCACTAGCGTGTATTCTTTCGAGGGCACACAAATGTCTTGTGCTCAACGCCTTCCGGCATCATGGAATCGGTCACTCTGTCGCACCAGCCCAGAGCAACAGGAAGGAATAAGTGCTCAACGCCTTCCGGCATCATGGAATCGGTCACAACGCAACTACGAGATGGCAGAAGAACTGAAGGTGTGCTCAACGCCTTCCGGCATCATGGAATCGGTCACGTCAACACCGGGGGGGATTGTGTTTTCGGTTGCTGGGTGCTCAACGCCTTCCGGCATCATGGAATCGGTCACTCTCCGAAAAGGTGCAAGTGGGCGAGGGGCTGGTGTGCTCAACGCCTTCCGGCATCATGGAATCGGTCACATCCTCCTGCGTCTTTCGATGCCTCCTCCACCGTGTGCTCAACGCCTTCCGGCATCATGGAATCGGTCACAGCGACCGAGCGGCGATGTTGCGAGACTACAAGCGGTGCTCAACGCCTTCCGGCATCATGGAATCGGTCACCGTCTGCTATCAATCCAGGAAGGAAGGCTTAGGTAGTGCTCAACGCCTTCCGGCATCATGGAATCGGTCACAGCAAAAGAGCGTCATCTACACCGACCCGAGCGGGTGCTCAACGCCTTCCGGCATCATGGAATCGGTCACTCCGCCTCTTCCTTCGAGTCGCCGCCCGTCGTGCCGTGCTCAACGCCTTCCGGCATCATGGAATCGGTCACACCGCCTTCTTGTGGTCCTCTCTCAATTTCTTGAGGTGCTCAACGCCTTCCGGCATCATGGAATCGGTCACTAACCCCTAATGTCCCTAAAAACTCATTAGAGGCCGTGCTCAACGCCTTCCGGCATCATGGAATCGGTCACCAGGTTGACGTAGGCATCGGTCACGGCCCAGTCGTGTGCTCAACGCCTTCCGGCATCATGGAATCGGTCACGTGGCGGGGCTCGACAAGGCGGAAACGCATCAGAAGTGCTCAACGCCTTCCGGCATCATGGAATCGGTCACCGCTCGGTCGTCGTGCGGGATACGTTCGAGGGGGCCGGTGCTCAACGCCTTCCGGCATCATGGAATCGGTCACCAGGAGGGGTTCCAGCTCCGCGAACGAATGGCCGAGGTGCTCAACGCCTTCCGGCATCATGGAATCGGTCACGTAGTAGCTGCTGCCCAGCACCGCCGGGTTGATAGGTGCTCAACGCCTTCCGGCATCATGGAATCGGTCACCATGGTTGGGGCGTGATCCCTTCTTAGGACCGAAGTGCTCAACGCCTTCCGGCATCATGGAATCGGTCACCTGGACGAGATATTCGGGCGCAGCAACTCATGTGGGTGCTCAACGCCTTCCGGCATCATGGAATCGGTCACCACGGTGACATAACCGCCCGGCGGAATCAACGGTTGTGCTCAACGCCTTCCGGCATCATGGAATCGGTCACTCCGGCGTGAACTCCGCCTCGGGCTTGTTGTCGAAGTGCTCAACGCCTTCCGGCATCATGGAATCGGTCACGCGCGAGGCCCCTCCAGAGACGGCCCTGGCCGCGTGGTGCTCAACGCCTTCCGGCATCATGGAATCGGTCACCATTGCCGGCGGAGAGATCGATCTGAATGACGACGGTGCTCAACGCCTTCCGGCATCATGGAATCGGTCACACCATAAGGCACACCGAAATAGCGTGTCCATGTTCGTGCTCAACGCCTTCCGGCATCATGGAATCGGTCACCTGGCCGATCCCGTCGCACCGGGCGCATATCTCCTCGTGCTCAACGCCTTCCGGCATCATGGAATCGGTCACTTCGATACTGATGATCTCGCAGAATATCCCGCACTGTGCTCAACGCCTTCCGGCATCATGGAATCGGTCACGTGATTCGCGCGGCTTGGCGCGCCGCCCCTGACGTGTGCTCAACGCCTTCCGGCATCATGGAATCGGTCACGAACTGGAAGTCACCAAGGAGGGGGACGCTGAAGGTGCTCAACGCCTTCCGGCATCATGGAATCGGTCACGTCGCCGATTTCCCGGAAGGTGCGGGCCTCGGGGATGTGCTCAACGCCTTCCGGCATCATGGAATCGGTCACCGGCCGGCGGGCCCACAAGTAAGACGCGGAGGTAAGAGTGCTCAACGCCTTCCGGCATCATGGAATCGGTCACTTTAGTATATTTTCCCATTATTTAGAAGCAAATCTAGTGCTCAACGCCTTCCGGCATCATGGAATCGGTCACTAAAGATCGGCCAAAATTTCACGGGCATGTTCGGGTGCTCAACGCCTTCCGGCATCATGGAATCGGTCACGGTGCCGTGTGAGGCGACCACGCTGCGATCGAAAATGTGCTCAACGCCTTCCGGCATCATGGAATCGGTCACGATCACCGTTGGCACGACGGCACCAAAATCGGCCGTGTGCTCAACGCCTTCCGGCATCATGGAATCGGTCACACGGGCCGGCCCTGTAAGTGTGAGCAAGCAGAACTTGTGCTCAACGCCTTCCGGCATCATGGAATCGGTCACCGCAACAGCTCCGCGGACGCCGCCATTATCGGGGAGTGCTCAACGCCTTCCGGCATCATGGAATCGGTCACTGCCAGATGCGCCAGTGATGTGTTGGGGTAAGACTGTGCTCAACGCCTTCCGGCATCATGGAATCGGTCACGGGGCGCATGAGGAGGTACGACGATTACCGCGAGGAGTGCTCAACGCCTTCCGGCATCATGGAATCGGTCACACTGGAGCCGTGTGCCGGCCGTGGGCAGCCCGTAGTGCTCAACGCCTTCCGGCATCATGGAATCGGTCACGCCGAAGATCACGCTGTAGAGCGTCTGGCTCTTAGTGTGCTCAACGCCTTCCGGCATCATGGAATCGGTCACATGGCATTCTCTGTCCTTTCCTCGATTCGGATGTATTGTGCTCAACGCCTTCCGGCATCATGGAATCGGTCACGCCAATGTTGGAACATCTGATCCGCGAGTAATGGGTGCTCAACGCCTTCCGGCATCATGGAATCGGTCACTAGGTAAGGAGCTTTCCGTCTCGCAGTTTGTTGACGTGCTCAACGCCTTCCGGCATCATGGAATCGGTCACGATGCCCTGAGTGCTGAATACCCACGGCTGTGCGTGTGCTCAACGCCTTCCGGCATCATGGAATCGGTCACAGCCCGCATGCAACTCTTTACACCAGCAGGGTTCCCAGCAGGTGTTTTCAAGCTGGCTACCCCTGACGTGTTGTTTGACCGGGCAGTTCTGGCAGACACGACCCCAGAACCTGCCCCAAACACCGCGGACAAGCAGGTTTGCGCTTCTATTCATGGATATCCACACTTGTCAAAGAGCTGTAACACGAAAGATCCTATTGGCTTCCGGGCAATTCAATTACTTCGCGTCCAAACACCCAGAGGTGCTTGAATCGCAAGCCGCCGGAACTCTACACAATCGTATGCGATGAAGGAGCATCCGGCCAATCCACCCGCTTTGAGGTAGAGTGCGTCTGTTCCAATCTATCCACGCATCGGGCGCACAGCGGAATCATCAGCACGTCGTCCTCCGGCAGGAGCATTTCGGTCAGCTCCCAACGGAGCCGCTGCATTTGCAGTGGCGTCATCCAGCACCGGAAAACCGAATACTGCATCCGGTGTCCATATCCTTGCAGGTGCCTGGCGGCGGCGCGAAGCCGCTTGGGATCCCGGACATCATAACACACCAGCCACCAATGGGCGTCCTGAGCCATGATTCACCTGAGCCGCGCCCGCGCGAACAACCCAGGCTCTCCCGTCCACTCCTTTTCGAGGAGCCGAACCTCCAGCTCCATCGTCCGGCAGTACGAGAGCGAGTAATTGAGCACCGGGTGTTTCCACTGTTCCTCCAGCCGGCCCTCGAAAAGACCGATGGCTTTGCGCCGGCCCTCCTCCGAGAGCCACACCTTCGCGCCGGTCACGGTGAAGTCCCGGTCCGGGTCCCACTGACCCCGATTCAGCGAACCGATCACCACCAGGTCCCACAACGGCACGCGAAACAGTTCCATCAGGTCCAGAACCAGCGGGTGAGCCGCGCTCCGTGGCTGATGGAAAAACCCCATGGCCGGCTCAAGCCCGACCGCCATTACCGACCGCATCACCGCCGAATACAGCAACCCGTACCCGAAACTCAGCAGCGCATTGAAGCGGTCCCGCGGCGGCCGGCGGTTCCGTCCGTCGTACCGCAATTCCGGCGGAACACTCGGCGAGAGCAGCGCATCAAGCGAACCGAAGTAGTGTACCGCGGCCTCACCCTCGTACCCGCGCAACACGTCCACATTGGCCGCGCGCTCCACGGCCGCCAGCGTCTGCCCGATCGCCCGCAGCGCCGGTTCGATGCGCGCTCGCGCCTCGGCCTGCTCGCGCGTCGCCCGCAAGAGGTAGCGATGCTGCCCCTGCACCTTCGCGTGCACCAGTGCCTTGGCCAGCCGCAGTCGTTCCATCGGGTTAGTGAGCGCCTTGTACTGCCGCAGCCGGCGTTGCACTCCGCCCGGCCCGGCGGCCATACCCGCCAGGTACACGCCCCCGGCCGTCAGCCAGTGGATGCCGATCTCCCGGTCAACGCACAGGCGCACCGCCTGCGTCGTGATCTGCGCGAAGCCGTGCAGCAGCACCGACCGAACCTCGCGCGAGGGGTGCCGCGTCTCCTTCGCTTCCGGATCGCCTGGCGGCGGGCGGACCACCAGCATGTCCCCCGACCGCCCTACCACTGCCCCAGGCTTGACTACGTGCAGCGTGGCTCGATCATCATCCGGCGGAAAGAGGCGCACCGGCTCGTGCCGCGCATCCTGGTCGTGCCGGACCTCCTCCGGCAGGCATACCGGGGCCAGCGAACAACGGGCGCAGAGTTTCTCGTTATCCGCGATGGGCGGCCGCTCCAGCGAATTCCTCAACCGGCGGGCCTCGGCGAGGGCGTCAAGCACGGCCTGCTCGGCCTCCGCATCGATCGGCACGCGAACGGTCACATTGTCCGCGTGATAGTGAACGCGTGCCTCCGGCACAGCCTGACCGGTCGCATCCGCCAGCAACATGGCATACGCGATCGCCTGAACCCGATCCGAAGGCCACACCCCAGGTACGCCGCTCCCGGACTTCCCTTTTCGTCTCCCCCGCCCCTCCTTCTCACCGTCTTTCTGCTCCTCCGTCTCTGTGTCTCCGCGTCCCCGCGTCGCCGCGTCACTTTCTTCCTTTGGACCCTCTACTCGCATACACCGCCCGCGCTTGTGTTCGTAGGGGATCAGCACCCCATCCCGCCGCCGCAGGCAGTCCAGTTTTCCCATCAACCCGAGGTGCGCGCTCTGGAGTTCCAGGCTGCACCATTCCTCCCCCTCGCCGGCCTCCAGCGACGCGTGTACCTCGCGGCCGGCATAGACGGCCGCGTCGGCCACACGGATTTCCTCGACTTCTTCGAGGTAAAACAGCCGCTTGCAGTACAGCAGCGCGTGCAGGGCCATGACCCGCACAGGCGGATCATGCGCGGCCGGAACCCCGGCGGCGGTGAGCGTGGACATGGCTTTCCCCTTTCCCGCTAATTGTTCATCAGTCGCCCTCCTTGATCAGAGCCTGAGCGAGTCCCACTCGCTCAACGAGACCACCGCTGGCGCGAGAATTGGTATCACACAACTCGCTCCGTTATTCCTTTTTCCGCGAAGCTGAACCATAAGGTTCAGTCATTCCGGTGGCCGGATCTGCGGCATACGTTCGCTCGGCGGCTCAGTCAAGAGCCCATCCACCAGGTCCCCGGTCACATACCGTGTGCCCTTCGAGCCCACGTGATCCACCCAGACCGGCAACGTCATACGACCACGCTCTGCCAGCAGGAACGTCCGGCCTTTCGCACTCGCATCCGGCGCAAACACCTTCACTTCGTCCACCAGGTGGGTGCTTTCCCCCAGCGACAATCCGCCGAAACGGGTGATCTTTTCCGGCGTTTCCAAGGCCACTCTCACCCGCTTCTCCAGGTTTATGTCATCACCGGCGACATCCTCTGACGCGTCGAGCCACATGACAAGCTCGACGCCCGTAAGAAGTTGCTGGTAATCCGGCCGGGTGTTGCCTGGCGAGCCGAGAGGCGTTTTCTTGACCCGCCACACCGTGCGGAGCACGACGCTCCGTTCCGTCGCTCGGAGCAACCCCGCGGTGACTCTGCATCCAATGTGCCGCTTCCGATCCGTCTCCCCGACCAGGGATAGCAGGAAGCCATAGCAGGTCGCCGGTGGCGGAAGATCCTCCGTCTCCAGAAACTCACGGGCCAGCCCCTTGCGGAAGCAGGCAATGGGTATGCTTACATACAATCCGGTCATGAGTCTACCCTTTAACGCCAAGCAGCTCATCAACACGTTCACACGCAGCGGCGATTGCGGCTTTGACCCCGCTCACTGGAACCTCATATTGCTTGAACTCCTTGGCGATACCGCTTTCCGTATCTCCAGCGCCCACAAGCAACTCGTCCGCTTGAATATCTCCGCTTTTGATCCGGTGCACGACAGACGGCGCAAACACGTACTTACCGCCTTCGTGAGGTTCAAAGCAATAGAGGATCCGCGGGGCAGGATCTTCAGTGATACGGATGATGATGTAATCCGGTGAGAAGTCGAACAGGAAACGTCCCTGGTTGCCGGCGACCGTCCCCAGTTCCCCCACGGCCTTGAGCGCCTTGGCGGCACGGGACTTATCGCGCAGCCGTTCGGGCGTAAGCGCCAGTCCGTACTGATATCGTGTCGCGTGGACCTCAGTACCGTATGGAACGGAGTAAATGCCTTTCTTTTGGGCGGATGGAGTCGCCCCGGGAGATGCCGCGTTGAAAGTGACGTCGCCCGTCCACGGCGTCAGTGAGACCGCGCGAGTCACTTCCAATACTGCGCGGCGCACGTTCGCAGATCCTGCTTCCCCTTCTTCGGCAGCGGCCTCCGCGCTCATGAAACCGAGCAGGTCATCGTCGATGTATCCCGGTTTCTTGCCTTCGCCCCATGTCTTAAATTCACGGTCTTTCCACTCATTATATCGTCCGTCCTCGTTCCATCGCCGATTCGTACCCTCTTTTTCCAGCGTAGCCAGAATTTGGCGCAGGCCGAACCGGATTGCTTCGGCACTGACCGTGGTGTGCGGCTGACCTTGCCAGATCAGCTTCTGAAGAGTGGTCACATTGCCCTCCGTTTCACCGCGGTTATTCGCAGCAGTCCCGAAAGGCGTTACGATGCTTGCGAAAACATGTAGACTCATCGATGCCTCCTTCTGTAACACCAGATCAACCAACATCCTTTGCGTTTTCCGGATCTGTATCCTTCTGACCCGAGTAGCTCGGCAGGGCGAGTAAGGCAAGATCACGAGCCAGTTGCCACTGCCGTTCGTTCAGCAGGGGCAGGATCAACGCCCACTTCTCACGAAGCACACTATTGCTCCTCGACCGGCTGAACAGGTCGCAAAGCGCATTACGAAACTGATCGGCGGTTTTCGCTCCGGCGAAGGCCAGCCGCCAGCGGTCGTATTCCCCCTGCCAGCGGTTCTTCATCGCGACAGGGCTCTCCTTGTTTTCATCCGCAATCTGACGGTAGCGGCTGCGCAGTGCCTCGTGCACAGCTCTTACGACAACCGCCTCTGCTTCGCTGTCCCAAGGGATCTTCTCTATCATGGCATGAAGTCCTTTCCTTTCGAAAGCGAGTTTATTTCGGATTGGATTTCCATTACTGTCAGTTGCTGTCATCAGGCGGACGAAGCCACTGTACCAGGGCTTGCCAGCCGATAGGTTGTCCGCGATCAGGGGCCTGATAACACTGTCCGTCCAGAACCACTCGGTCTTCTCTGTTACTTTTCTGTTCTTGCCACGACCGACACTTCTCTTGACGGTCCAGGCGACGACCTTAGGCGGCAGTTCGGCCAATGCAACCTCGAACTGTGAGAGTCTGAGCTCATCGCCGGGCGGAACGTACGTTGTTAAAACGCGCGATTTTTGTTGACTTGCCCAACTGGTGGGCATGAATGTTACGGCGTGGAGGCCAGGCAGATCGTGCGCATCGAGCAGGCTCTTCGACCTCAACCGCACCTGTGCCTGCATTGCCGCGTCGCTGGCACACGCGATCCTGCATTCTCTTACCGATGTGGGTGTCATGAACGGCCGAATCTTGGCAAAGAGCAATAGATCATCCACTTCGGGGATCAGCAAGACCCCGACACCGCGGTTGACAGCCATCGAGATGCAGCCGACCAAGGCGAAGTACAGTGGGATGATCCGCTCCGGTGGCTCCTCTATCCTCGTGTCGCTCGTGAAGGCGACATGCCGCACCATCGCACCAGGATTCAGCGGCCCAATAACTTCGATGTTCTTGGTTGTGAGAACACCCTTGGTGGTCAGCCCATCCGCGCCGTCCTGATGCTTGTAGCCATTGCACCGCTTAAACTCGATCGACACCGTGGCCACACCTGTTCCCTCTGGATCATGTTGGATGCGAGCAGACTCACTGGCCAGCGATCTTACTCGTCCGTGCTGCAAGAAGGTGAGCAGCAATCCAGCCTGGAGTTCGGCCCGAACTGCCTGGCTCGGCTCAAGGTGATATTGGCCCGGCAGGTGAATCAGACCGTCCTTGAGACCAAACGCCAGCTTGAAAAGTCGTTTCAGGTAGCCCTCCGCTCGCTTGGGTTCTGAGAAATCGAGAGTGATTGAATGAGCATCGATATGCCACGGGGGCTTCTTGTCGCTCCAGTGACCAGGAACCTCCCGGTCGCTCAATGCTCCGGCTTTGTACTGCTTCTCGATGTACCGCAGGGTACAAGCCAACCCTCCCAACCCGGCCCGGTGGAGCGGTGTCATTCCCGGACCAAAGAGATTAAGCCGCAACTGAGACGCAGGTTGGGGCTTCGCATTGCTACCAGACGCTTTACTTCTCACCTTGCCCATCTCGCACCTCGTTGAGGGTCGTAGTCAATAGCCCCGGCAGGCGCCACCGGCACGCCGCGAAACATGTCCCATCCTCGCCAGTTCAGCCGTGACGGAGGCAATGGCATCGGGAGAGCCACCTCCACCAGGCATGTTTGTCCGGATTCCAGGTCTGCAAGATCCTGCTTCATGACGACCGTCATCCCCGGTGCCCCTTCACGCAGTTCACGAACACAGGTCCTGGGTCCACCATCGAGCCACGCGCTTGGGACGTGAGTGGGCTCCCGGTTATCGTCAATGGCCAGCCACGCTGCTGACAGGTCGGACTGGGCAAGACGGCGGTCGCCCAACCGCGCGAGCCATTCTTGTGCCTGCTCCAGATCTTCTCGCTTGTACGGCAGATGCTCCGGCGACCCATCCTCACGCACAGGCTCTACGATGATGAAGGGCTTAGTTTCAGGCAGAGGCAGGCCGGGGCCTGGCGGCATGGCCCTGCGATTCAGCCGCCCCAGCCTCTGGATCAGGGCCGGAATCGGGGCCAGATCAGTCACCAGCAGCGCGGCCGACAGGTCCAGACTCATTTCGGCAACCTGCGTACAGATGGCCAGCGCGGCACCGGTGTTCATCGTCGGGTCAAACGCATCAATAACCCGTCTGTGCTGAATAACGCGGTCGATGTATTTGAACCGGCTATGGTAAACCAGCGGCCCGAGATCCGCCGATTCTCTCGCGGCCTGCAAGGCCCGATCCACCGTGTTGCAAACCCATAGTACCTTCTCTCCCCGCTCCACAGCGGCACGAACCTCAGTGAGCGGATTGTGCGGGTCGCGAGGGTATTGGCGGTAATAGCGAGGCAGGTCTTCCAATGGTTTGGGCCCCGGAATCTCTGCCAATTCTTCACCAATCCGACTCAAAACCCGCCGCAACTCGCGCCGACGCCCCTCCGGCAGGCTGGCCGTCATCAGCAATATCGGTACCCCGCGCATTGCATCCAAAAATCGCAGCATCGCGCCGAACAGCGCATCGTCGTATGCGTGGATTTCGTCGAAGACAAATGCGGCCTGCGCAAGTGCAGGCCACGCATAGAGGCCCTTCCGGTTGTTCTGTACGATTCCCAGTACGGTGTCCACGGTGCAGCTCACGATAGGTGTGGACCATGCCTCGAGAGAATCGATGCGAGCAGGTGCATCGGTGCCATCTTCGTCTGCTGCGACACAGAGCATGTCTAGATCAATATCTCGTCGCCCATGAAACAGGCGTGCGCCAGCTTTGGCTTTTCGTTCCAGACCTTTCTCTCGGGCAACCTCGCTCACGTCGCACAGGTAATCGCGAAAACCTTCGGTAGCCGTTCCCGTGGTCGGGTAACAGATGTACAGCCGTCGCCGGGTACCATCCTTACAAAGCGCGTGTCGCTCTGCCCAATAGTAAGCAGCCAACGTTTTGCCCGTCCCGCAGCCGGCACGAACCAGAGTCACCCGCATCGCCTTCTCCGCGACTTCCCGCTGGAATGGACGAAGCCTGGCGGGCACTTTCTCGCCTGGGCACTTCAACCGATCTGCCACGATGTTCCGGAGATCGCTCGCGGAAGGAACACGTTTGAATGACCCAGGGATCCAGCCAGCCCGATCCTCCTCTCCTAACACGTTCCGAGGCAGGCTCGACCCAGCAACATCGACCGAGATCAGACAGTTCTTTACGGCCGCGACAAAACGCCGGTGTTCATCGTCGAGCGAATCGAAAAGGCATGCACCTTCAACATCCAGCTTGCAGAGCGTGTTGAATGCCCTGTCTCTCCCCACGAGAGGTATCGAGTAGGCCTCGAATTCGGGCAAGGCTTCCAGCCCGAACTCATCCCTGATCCAAGTCAGACATGCGCGGAAGTCCGGCGTATCGGATAGAACCTTGAGCTCCGAGCCCGCCCCATTGGGCGCGGGTCCCTTGGGTGGAGATTCACGACCATGTTTCGGGTGATGTCCTGTGATGCTCCACTGCAGAATACTCCAGTCCACCTCCGGCACAGCAAGCGCCGGCGCGATCCACTGATGCAATCGACCGTGCAGGATGAGCTGCGTAACCCATTCGTGACGCAGGCCCTGTGGAACCTGGCGTAAGTTCCGCACCATCTCCTGGAAGTGATCGTTTGCCTTGCCTAAATCGTGCAGCGCCGCGGCCAGCAAGACAATCCGTCGGAACCGTTCGCCCCATACGGGTGGTGAAAGGCCTAAGCCGGAGAGTTGATAACTGCCGGTTTGCTCGACAATCTGAACGGCGGCCCCATACACGTCCTTCAGGTGCGATGGCAGGTAGATGGAGTCCGGTGAGCTACCCCACTCTTTTCTCCAGCTCTTGGCCAGCAAACGATGGAACTTCAACTCCGTTCCTCCCCGTTCCTCGCCGGCAGAAACAGCCCACACCCCATATGCCTGCGCCCGCCAACCCCCTCTTCCTGCACCTTCACCGACTCTTCCGCTGTCAGTCCGGACAACATCACCGCATATCCGACCACCTTCTTGTCCTTGATCCGCAACACCCGCCGGGTGGGCTCGCCGGCGTGTGGGCCGCTACGCCGCAGGGGGATGGCCGCCTCGACCTCCCGCGACAGCCCCAGCCCGGCCGGCGGAGGGTCGTAAAGCTTCTTTCGTAGCGACTCCAGAAACGCCTCCGGCGTCACCAGGCCGGGCGAGTCTCGGTCACCCGTGCGGGGTTCCGCCAGCTTGATAACCACCACCCGCGATATAAGCGTGGCCGCCGGCACAATCGGGCAGGTCACGGGTACGCCGATTCGGAATCGGTGACCGTCAACGTCCAATTGCCTCCCGGCCAGTCCCAGCAGCTTGGGGATATAGTCCGTATGTGTCCGAATCATCAGGCGGGAGTGATCGTCGAGCCGCAGCAACCCGTCACCGACCGGTAGTCCACGAACGGCAAAGATCCCGATTCCATTGGATTCGTGAAGCTCCGGCCCCAGCACCCGACTGACAGCCGCGTACAGGGCATAACCGTGGTCCAAGGGAAGTGATTGTCCCACTACTCGAAATGACAAATCGACAAAGCTCATGCTCAACTCCTGGTCGGCGGGCCAGATACTTCAAAGCGAACCGTCTTCGCCAACAGGCGATTCACATCTCGCCTTTACCTGCTCCCATCTCCTGTACAGCAGCCGTCTCGCATTCGTCTGACTGATCGCCCTTCCCCGCCGGGCGGCCAGCCGCATGTCGCGCAGCGTCCGCAGCACGCACCATCGCCACGCCCGCTCGGGCGACAGGCCCTGCGGCACCAAGGTCGCTTCGACCGGCCAATCCGCCTCCATGCCGCCACTCCTGCCCCTTCGCCAGTGGCCCTCACTCCGGTTTTCCGGAATCCCCACCGGCCACCTTACCACCCCGCGGTGACACCCCTATGTCAGTGCCGCGAGGAAAACTCTTGCGCGTGAGCGGTGCTGTGGGTGACGACAATCCGTCGCGACCGCCCCGCACGCAGCGGTTGCCGGCCACGGGCCATCTGCGCGGCCCCCCGAGCCGGGCCGTATCGGTCAGCGGTCTGCCTTGCTAACCGGTGTACGCGTTCGGCCAGCTCCCGCGGCCGACGGACCACGCAATGCGGCCCCATGCTCAGCACCCACCAAACGATCTCGTCCAGTCCGGCCACCTCGCACCGAAACACTATCGACCCGTCCTCGCGCTCCTCGATCTCCTGCGTATCGTGCCAGTGCGTGTCGGCCACCGTCTCCGCGAATTCAGCGTCGAACTCCAACTCCACCCGGTAAACGCGATCGCCCCGGATCATCCGCCACGCCTTGCCCAGGTAGCTATCCAGCGAGAAATCGTCCGGAATCGCGTAGGGCGCGTTTGTCTGCTCAAGACGCGTAAACCGATTGAGCTTCAAGCATCGCAGCTCCCCCCGGCCACTGTGATGCCCGATGACGTACCACGCCCGCTTGCTAAAGAACAGGCAATACGGCTTGAAGGTGAAGATCTCCTCCCCCGCCGCCGGCCATCTCCCGTCGGCGTCCCGGCCGGCCTGTCCGTCGTCCGCATGCCGCCCGCCGCCGTGCCGGCCGTGAGCCGCCTCGTAGCTGCACCGCAGCGCCCGCCGTCTGGCAATCGCCACCCGTACCGTCTGGTAGACGTCCCTGGCGGCATCCGGCGGCATCGATCGCGCCAGCCGGATCTCCATGTGCGGACTGACCGTCTCCAGCGACTCCCGTATCGCCCCCGGCAGCCGCCCGCGCAACTTGGCCGCCGCACGCAGCGCCGGGGCCATGAACGGAATCTGGTCATCCTCTCCGAGCCGTTCGGCCAGGCACAGCACCGCCAGCGACTCCTCCAACGTCAGCTCCACCGGGGGCATGAAAAAGTCTCCGCGGATGCGGTAGCCGCCGGTCTCCTTGTCAAAATGACACGGCACCCCGGCCGCCGCGAGCATCTCAAGGTCACGATAAGCGGTGCGCACCGTCGTTCCGCAGGCCTCGGCCAGACTGCGGGCGTTGAGGCCGCGTTGGGACTGAATCAGCGTAATAACCCGCAGCAGACGATAAATTCGAGAGTACTTCATCCTCGTCCCCAGATGCGTCGGATGAACCGTCAACATGCAGCAAGGGCGCCCACGCAGTTGCAGACTCCGCCAGGCACGCCTTTACCGTGAAGGCATAATAAAAGCAATGAAGCACTGAAGCAACAGCAAGAACCGATGGCTCTGATAGAACGGAGCTTCCACCGTGACATGTTTTTCCGGCTGGGCAAGTGATCCCGCTGCGCGAGACCAGCGATCACCTAACTTGCGGAAGCGCTATTAGCAGCCCACTGGGCACACCACTTGATGCTGGGTAGTGAAACCGCCGTGCCAATGGATCGTAACATCTGCATGCTCGCTGGGCTGTTTGACGTGCACGACAACATGGTCCAGCAGACAGCGCAAGACGGCCATGTGATCCTGGGGAGTCGTCTCCGCCGCATGCCAGAGGGCAGAGATGTTCTGCGTCACCCCGCGGATGCGATCGACGTCAACATCACTTAGAGCCTATCCCAGTAGGTCCAGTGTTTTATAGGTAATCCAGGCACAGACCAGATGCAGCAGGCCAACTTGCAGCGGAAGCAGCAGATGGCCGAAGCCGCCCGAACAGGGGCAACGCTTGGTGGTGCCTTCGGTATGCAGCGCCAGGCACAGAAGTTCCAGGCCAGCGAGGCCCAGAAGGACCGCGAGTTCCGCGCCGAGGAGGCCAGGAAGGAGCGCTCACACGATACCCAGCAGCGCGAAGCCGACCGACAGGCGGCGATGACGCAACTGGAGAAGCGGCTCGCCCACGAGCGTGAACAGGACAAGTGGCGAGAACAGGTGGCGAGGGAAACCGAGCAGCGCCAGCGTGAGTGGTTCGCCGCCCAGGATGCAATTCAGCAACTCATGGAGCGGAATCCTCGTGAGGGTTCCATGCTGTACGCCCTAACTGCGCAGTCCTTGGCCCGCGCGAACGGCTTGGATCAGATGGCTTTGAACCTTGCCTTCTTTGGCTGGCAGGAGAACCTACGGCGACAGCACCCGTACTATGCGTTCCTCCAGCAAGGCCAGGCCCGGCTTCGGGACTTGGAGGGTCAGGCCACGACCCAGCCTGCGGGGACCACAACCCAGCCGGCTGTACCCCAAGCCACCACGCAACCAGCCACGCAACCAGCCACTCAGCCGGCGGGCCAGTGGGGAACCCAGGCCGGCGGTGTTGCGCAGGCGTTTGCATCGCAGCCCTCAGTGGTATTGCCTGGCCTGAGCGTGGAGGGTCGGAAGCTGCTAGGCGAATACCAGAGGATGGCGGCACAGGCGGAGGAGCAGCGGTTCGACTTCACCGGCCGGGTTCCTATCAACCAGGATCTGCTCAGTCGAGTAGATCTGGCCCAGGGGCCGAGGGGCTGGGTCAATGCGGTGGCAAACGTTGATCCGGTTCTGGCCGACGCCGCCAACAAGTTCTTCGACCAGTTCGGGAAGGCTCCGCCGATGGACCCACGAAGGGTCGAGAATCCGTTGCCGCCGCCGGTGGCGAATGGTGTGGCTGACTGGCTCATGCAGGCTAAGAGCCTATCCCAGTAGGTCCAGTGTTTTATAGGTAATCCAGGCACAGACCAGATGCAGCAGGCCAACATAGTTTTCGAGTTTCTTCTCCCAGCGAATCAGGATGCGCCGGAAGCGGTTCATCCAGCTGTGGGTCCGCTCGACCACCCAGCGTCGGGCCTTGAAGCCGGTCTTCCGCTTGATGGCCTGAGCCTCTTCCCCTCGGGCGCGAATGTGGGCCGTGTAGGCAAACTCCTCGGCCAGTTCCCGCACTTCGTCGTGGTCGTAGCCCTTGTCCAGCGAGAGATTCTGCCGCTTGCGCCGCGTCGGCCTGGGGCGCGGCACCGGGATGCTCTCCAGGGTCTCCCGGGCCAGCTTAGTGTCTATCCCATAAGTGGCACTACGCCACCTTCCGGTAACGAAACTCGGGATCTACTCCCTTGGGTTCGAGTCGGTTGAGCATGAGGTTGATCATGGCCAGGCGAACGAAT
>Ga0208198_1000088_pt1 | contig 112129 bp, 83 predicted proteins | sample AD_JPNTR2_MetaG_FD_184446 | JGI IMG/M metagenome (GOLD analysis project Ga0208198, IMG submission 184446) | Active sludge microbial communities of municipal wastewater-treating anaerobic digesters from Japan - AD_JPNTR2_MetaG (SPAdes) (version 2) | ecosystem: Engineered > Bioreactor > Anaerobic...
GGCGCTCGCGGTGGCGGCGTAGCGCGCGATTTTGCCCCCTGCGGCGGCGCCGCCGCAGGGGGCAAGCCAAGAAACACCTTGAGTGGAAACCATGATAACCAATTTGCTGAACTTGACGGACACAACTCTCACCGGGAGTTCATAGGATTTTAGCTGGTACACCCGATGGGCATCCCTTGTACACCCCTTGTACACGGCCTGAAGGCAGGGTATATCCACGGTATCTGGATAATGGGGCTGGGTGCCGGGAAAGGCCGAAACGACGAGAGAGAACGGGGTAATTAGTGATAAATTCAGCAAAACCAGTTAGTTATACATCTGAGGCTGGCGGAAGAGGGGTTTTCAAGGGCGGGAGGGAGTTCGGATGGCTTTTGGCTTCGCGAATTGCTTGCCTGAAACGTTGACGTGGCATGGTTCAGCCGAACGACCTCGTCCCATTGGGGCCGGGGCGGTTCTGGCAGGCCAGCGGGTAGCCGCAACGAACCTTTTGGCTGGTGGATTCAACGGGTTGGCCACTGGATTCCGAGTGTATTTCGCTCTTAAAATTGGCAAAACCCTCCGAAGGGGTGAGCGGGCGGCGGATGGCGAGGCGGGCGGGGGTTCGCCGGGTGCGCCGGTTGGTTGCGGTGGCGGATGACCTTGGCTAAGGTGAGGGGAACAATGTCATTTACTTTCGTCTTTCTGGGTTCGGGCACTTCGCAGGGCGTGCCCGTTATTGGCAAGGAGTATCCACCCGCGTTTCTCGCCAATCCCAGGAATCACCGGACCCGGCCTTCGTTGTATGTGGCGACGGAACAGACCCGGCTGGTGATAGATACCACCCCGGAATTCCGCCTCCAGATGCTGCGCGAGAAGATCGCCTGGCTGGATGCGGTGCTCATTACGCACTCGCACGCCGATCATATCATGGGGCTGGATGATTGCCGGCGCTTTTGCGACCTGCGCGGCGGCCAGGCGCTGCCGGTGTATGCGAGCGAAGCCACGATGAACGATTTAAAACGCGTCTTCCGCTACGCCTTCGAGAATGGGCCGCGGCCCCGGGGCTACTTCACTCCCGAACCCCACGTCGTCACCGGCCCCTTCACGCTCGGGGATCTCGAGGTGACGCCGCTGTCCCTGCCGCATGGCCGAACCACGACCTATGGCTATCTTTTCGTTCAGCGGGGGCGGAAGCGGCTGGCCTATATGAGCGATTGCAAGGAGGTGCCGGCGGAAGTCGTCGCGCAGGTGCGCGGGGCGGAAGCGGTGGTGCTGGACGCGCTCCGGCCCCGGCCGCACCTGACGCATATGTGCCTGGACGAGGCCCTGGCCGCGGCCCGGCGCATCGGCGCGGGGCGGACTTACTTTACGCATTTGACGCATGACTACGACCACGACGCGGCGCAAGCGGAGCTTCCCCCGGGAGTCGAGCTGGCGTATGATGGCCTGCGTGTGGCCGGCGGCGCTTGAACTAATCCGGCGCGCGGATGTCCATACTCATAGCGATGATGAAGAGATTATTGGCGGGGCTGATGCTGCTGGCGGGCGGGGGCGTGGGAGCCGTGCGCGCGGCCGGCCCGGGGGACGAGGTTATCATCGTGTATAATACGCGCGTGCCGGAATCCCGGGAGGTGGCCAGCTACTACGCGGAGCGGCGGCAGGTGCCGGCCAGCCAGATTTACGGGTTCCCCCTGTCCACGAACGAAGAGATGTCCCGGGTGGAGTATCGCAGCGCGCTGGCCGAGCCGCTGGCGCGGAAGCTCAAAGAGCAGAAGCGGTGGGAGATTGGCCCGTGCATTATCAGCGCCACGACCAACCAGCCGGGCCGGGTGGAGTGGAAGCCCCTCACCTCCGCCATCCGCTACGCCGTGCTCTGCTATGGCGTCCCGCTGCGCATCCAGCGGGACCCGCACTTGAAGGAGGAAGGCATGGCGGGGCTGCGGCCGGAATTGCGGCGCGACGAAGCCGCCGTGGATAATGAACTGGCCCTGCTGCCGATGACGGTCGAGAAGCTGCCGCTGTTTGGCCCGCTGCGCAACCCGGTCTATACCACCACCAACGCCGCGACGCTGAGCCCCACCAACGGCGTGCTGATGGTCGCACGGCTGGATGGCCCCACGGCTGCCATCGCGCGCGGCCTGGTGGATAAAGCGCTGCAGGCCGAGGCCGAAGGCCTCTGGGGACGCGCCTATTTTGACCTGCGCAACATCAGCGACCCCGGCTACCGGGTTGGCGATGAGTGGATTCGCGCCAGCGCGGGAGTCTGCAAGCAGTTGGGCTTGGAAACCGTGGTGGATGAAAATGCCCGCACCTTTGCCGCGGGTTTTCCCCTGAGCCAGGTCGCCTATTATCTCGGCTGGTACGATGAGCATGTCTCGGGGCCTTTCGCGCAGCCGGAGGTCGAGTTCATGCCCGGCGCGTTCGCTTACCACCTGCATTCCAACAGCGCGGGGACCTTGCGCGCCGCCCACCGGCACTGGGTCGGCCCGCTGCTGGCCAAGGGCGTCACCATCACCATGGGAACCGTCTGCGAGCCTTACCTTTCGGGCACGCCCGACCTGGCGGCGTTCACCGCGCGCCTGGTTTACCTCGGGTTCACCTTCGGCGAAGCCGCCTACGCGGCGCAATCGGTCCTGTCGTGGCAAACCACCGTGGTGGGCGACCCGCTTTACCGGCCGTTTGGCATGGATCCCGACCGCCGGCACCGGGATTTGGAGGCGCGCGGCAGCAAGCTGATCGAATGGTCGTGGCTGCGCCTGGCCAATCTCAACCTGGCCGTCGGCAAGCCGGTGCGGGAGGTCGTCGCGCTGCTGGAGCAACTGGAGGCGACGCGCCAGAGCGCCGTGCTGACGGAGAAGCTGGGCGACTTATACCTGGCGCAGGGCAAACCTTCCTCGGCCGTCCATGCCTACCGCCAGGCGCTGCCGCTGGCCTCCTCGCCTCAGCAGAAAATCCGGCTCCTGCTCACGATCGGCGAACGGCTGTCCGCCCTGGGGCGCACGGAGGAAGCCTACGCCGATTACCAGCAACTGCTGCAAGACTTTCCGAATTACCCGGAACCGCTCGCCCTTTACCAGAAGCTGCGGCCCCTGGCCCTGAAGCTGGGCAAGCAGGCGGAGGCCGAGAAGTACCAGGCGGAAATCAATCGCCTGTCTCCCCCGCCGCCCCCGGCGCCCGCATCCCCGCCGGCGGAGAGCAAGCCCGCGAAGCCGTAAGCCGCGCGTCATCTGGATTTACAGACCGCCGGGTTTGCGCTTTACTGGGGGAAATGCGCGCGAGAATGGAGCCCGGGTTTCTGGTCACCGCCAGCCCGGCCGATTGGCCCTGCGGCCTCCCGGAGCGGGAGGCGGCTGCCGGGGCGCGCGCGCTTTTCGCGCCGGCGTCACTCCCCAATCCCCGGGAATCCCGATGACCCGCCTTCCGGATACGCTGGGCATCATCGCCGGCAATCGTTCCCTGCCGCTCCTGCTCGCCCGGGAAGCCCGCCGCCAGGGAGTGCGGCGCCTGGTCGCCGTTGCGGTCGAAGGCGAGACCGATCCGGCGCTGGCAGCGCTGGTGGATGAGATCGTCTGGCTCAAGGTCGGCCAGCTTTCCCGGATGATCACCGCCTTCACGCAGCGCGGCGTCAGGCACTGCGTGATGGCGGGCCAGGTTGCGCCCCGGAACCTTTTCGATCTCCGCCCCGACCTCCGCGCGATGCGCCTGCTGTTGCGCCTGCGGGAAAAAAATGCCCACACCATCTTTGGCGCCATCGCGGAGGAGCTCCAGCGCGACGGCGTCGAGCTGATCGAAGCCACGCCGTGGCTTCAGCCGTTGATGCCGGGCGAGGGGTTCCACCTCGGGCCCCGGCTGTCCGACGCTCAGCGCGCGGATGTGGAATACGGCTTTCGCATCGCCAAGGAAGTATCCCGCCTGGAGATAGGCCAGATTGTTCTCGTCAAAGGGGGCGCCGTGCTGGCGGTCGAGGCCTTCGAGGGGACGGACGCCTGCCTGGCCCGCGGCGGCGCGCTGGCCGGGCCCGACGGCGGGGCGGTCGCCGTCAAGGTGGCCAAGGAGCGGCATGATTTCCGGTTTGATATCCCCTGCCTCGGCCCGCAGACCCTCGAGACCTGCGCCGCCGCGCGGGTGGCGGTGCTGGCCTTTGAGGCGGGGCGCTCGCTGCTCCTGGAACAAGAGACTTGCGAACGCCTGGCCCGCGCGCATAAGATTTCGGTCGCGACGATTGGCGCTGCCCCTCGTCCACCATGTCAGAACTGAACCAGTAAACCCGAGTCACGCTGTCATCCGTTAACACGCTCGATCCAAACCGCCCCGCATCCATGCTCTCCGCCCACGAACTGCTTGGTTTCATGTCGCCGTCCCTGGCGATGGAAATCCTCACCTACGCCTACGAGAACGACAAACCCATCTACCGCGCCACCCTGAATGCGGTCGCGGAGGCGCGCAAGCTGCGCCCGGTGTATTTCGAGCGCCAGCCCAAGCCGCAGCGCCATGCGGCCATGCTCGTTTCCTTGGCCCGCCCGGCCCTCGACGCGGTGACCAGCGGCCTCATCCGCGCCTGGCTCCTCAAAAAGCACAAGGCCATGCTCACCGATTTTCTGGACGCGCTGGGCATCAAGCACGAGGACGGCGTGGTGGACGACTTGCCGCCGGCGATGGACGACGCCAAACTTAAGGCCGCCGTGGAAACGCTCCTGGCCAAATACCCGCCCGAGACCGTCGCGGTCTATCTCCACTCCTTCAACGAAATGAATGAGCAGGAATGGCCCAACCTCGCCACCCTGCTGAACGCAGACGCCCGCCTCCAGTTGGGCGCCGCCTGACCGGCCCTCCGGCGGTTCCCGGCCGGCTGCCGCGAGCCGTTACGGCTGGCGCACGCGATAAAACTTCCGCGGCTGCGTGGCGTAGCGCACGTCGGTATCCGTGAACTCGAAGGGCACCGCCGCCGGGTTGGTGGTGAAGAGCGCCTGCCAGTTGGTCGCCGCCTTGAGAAGGGACGCCGCCTCAAGGGTGAACGGCGTGCCGAGCGCGCCCCCCTCCACGCGCAGCATGTACTGCACGTTCGGCAGCGAGCAAAAGACCCGCAGCCCCTTTTCGTCGTTCGCCACGTAAACCCGGTTTCCGGCCACCGCCACTCCCCGCGCCGTTCCGCGCGTGGGATAGCTGCCCAGCCGCACCGGGCTGGCGGGGTTGCTTACATCAATCACTTGCAGCCCCGCTTCGCCGTCCACGACATAAGCCCGCGCGCCCGCCACCGCCACTCCCCGCGCTATCCCGCCGGTGCCGCAGCCGCCCAGCCGCACCGGGCTGGCGGGGTTGCTTACGTTAATGATTTGCAGACCGGCTTCGCCGTCCGCGACGTAGGCCACCGCGCCTGCCACCGCCACGCCATACGCCGTTCCGCTGGTGTCGTAGCCGCCCAGCCGCACCGGGTTGGCGGGGTTGCTCACGTTGATAAGCTGCAGCCCGGCTTCGCCATACGCCACGCAGGCGGTCGTGTCCGCCAGCGCCACGCCCTGCGCGACCCAGTTGGCGGAATAATAGCCGCCCAGCCGCACCGGGCTGGCGGGGTTGCTTACGTTGATGATTTCCAGTCCCGCCGGGCCATCCGCCACATAAGCGACCGAGCCCGCCACCGCCACGCCGTTGGCGTAGGAGCAAAGGTAGCCCCCCAGCCGCGCCGGGCTGTCGGGGTTGCTCACGTTGATAATTTGCAGCCCGGAGTCGGAGCAGGCCAGGTAGGCGGTCGTGCCCGCCACCGCCACGCTTTGCGCCAGGCCGTTGGTTTGAAAACCGCCCCGCCGCGCCAGGGCGAGCGGGTCGCTCACGTCAATGATTTGCAGCCCGGCCGCGCCGTCCGCCACATAGGCCAGCGAGCCCGCCACCGCCACGCCATACGCCGTCCCGCCGGGATTAAAGCCGCCCAGCCGCACCGGGTTGACCGGATTGCTCACGTTGAGGACTTGCAGCCCGGCGGCGGCATCCACCACGCAGGCGGTGCTGCCCGCCAGCGCCACGCCCGCCGCGCCGCCGCCGGTGTCATAGAAACCCAGCGGCATGGGGTTGGCCGGGTTGCTGACATTGATGATTTGCAGCGACGTCAGAATATCGGCCACGTAAGCGGCGCCGCCTGCCACGGCCACCCGGTTCGCGTTCCCCCAGGTGAGGTAGCTGCCCAGCAAAGACGGGCTGGCCGGGTTGCTGACGCTAATAATCACCAGCCCCGCCTCTCCGTCGGCCACGTAGGCGATGCCGCCCGCCACCGCCACGCCGTTCGCATACCCGCTGGTGTCATAGCCGCCCGTCCGCACCGGGTGGGCCGGGTCGCTCACGTTGATGACCTGCAATCCCGCCGGCCCGTCGGCCACGTAAACGTAGTTGCCCGCCAGCGCCACGCCATTGGCATATCCGCTGGTATCATAGCCGCCCAGCCATACCGGGCTGGCCGGATTGCTCACATCAATCACCTGCAGCCCCGCCGTGCCGTCGGCCACGTAGGCGAGGTTGCCCGCCACCACCACGTCCTTTGCCTGGCCGCTGGTATTAAACCCGCCCAGCCGCACCGGGTGGGCCGGGTTGCTGATGCTGATAATCTCCAGCCCCGCCTCTCCATCCGCCACGTAAACATAGTTGCCCGCCACCGCCAGGCCGCCCGCCTGCCCGTCGGTATCGCAGCCGCCCGTCCGCACCGGGTGGGCCGGGTTGCTCACGTCAATCACCGCCAGCCCGCTGGTTCCCAGGGCCAGCCAAGCGTAGCTGCCCGCCATTTTGACATCCTCCGCCGCGCCCCGCGCGTAAGCGGGCCATTGGCCTTGCGACAGCGGCGTCAGCCGCGGCGGCGCCGCGCCGGCCGGGAGCGCCCCCAGCAGCAGGCTCAGCCCCAGCGCCAGCCCGCCCCCGCCGCTCGTCAATCTCGTCAGTTGCATGAAGATCCTTTGGTCATGGGTTGTTCGGCGAATATAAAGTCTCTGGGCACATCCCCCGCTTTCGCCATGCCGCGGGGCGGAGGCAGAGCGGGTTGTCGGCCCTGCGCATCATGGTTATAGTCTGCCCAATCAAGCCGGAATCGTCAAGCTCGGCCCCTTGCCCCGCCGCGCGGCTGGCCCGGGTCTCGGGGTGTTGGGAGAGGCCGGATTTGCCGGGTTTCCCCCGCCGTTTCGGTCCGGCCCGGCAAAGCGGGCGGTGGCCGGAAGAAAGGGCTTGCCAGCGGGCGGCGGTTTTTCGTTCACTAAGACCTAGAATACGCCTTTAGCTTATGAAGAAAAAAAGCGCCAAGATTCGCTCCGGTCTGCTTGCCGGGGGCAACTGGATCATGGATCAGGTCAAGATGATTGACGTTTACCCCCAGCCCGAGCAGTTGGCGAACATTCGCAGCCAATCCCAGGGCACGGGCGGAGCGCCCTTTAACGTGCTGGTGGACCTCGCGCGGTCGGGCACGCCGTTTCCACTTTATGCCGCCGGCCTGGTGGGGCGGGACCCCCTGGGCAAAGAAATCCTGGAAATCTGCCGCCACTACAAGATTGATGTCCGGCACCTCGGCGCCACCCCCAAGGCCCCCACCTCCTACACGGACGTGATGACCGAGCTGGGCAGCGGGCGGCGGACGTTCTTTCATGCCCGCGGCGCCAACGCGCTTTGGGACGGCGCCGATTTGGATTTCCAGAAGCTCAACGTGCGGATCTTTCACCTGGGATACCTGCTGCTGCTCGATGCGCTGGACAAGCCCGACGCCCGGCTCGGCACCCAGGCGGCGCGCCTGCTGGCCCGCGCCCAGGCCGCCGGCGTGCGGACCAGCGTGGATGTGGTGAGCGAAGACAGCGACCGCTTCGCGCGCATTGTCAACCCGGCGTTAAAGCATGTGGACTACTGCATCCTCAACGAAATTGAGGCGGGCAAGACGACCGGGTTCAAGATTCGGCTGCCGGACGGGAAACTGGACACGGTGGCGCTGCGCCACGCGGCCGGCGCCCTGCTGCAACAGGGCGTGCGCGAGCTGGTGGTGGTGCATTTCCCGGAAGGAGCCTTCGCGCGCACGCGCAAGGGGGATGATTTCTGGCAGCCCGCCCTCAAATTGCCGCCCAAATACATCGCCGGCACCGCGGGCGCCGGGGATGCGTTCTGCGCCGGGGTGCTGTATGGCTTGCACGAAAGTTGGGACTTGCAGCGGTGCCTGCTGACGGGGGTTTGCATCGCGGCGGCCTCGCTGGCGGACGCCACCTGCACGACGGGGGTGAAAGCCTTGAATACTTCGCTGGCCCTGGCCCGCAAGTTCGGCTTCGGCGCGCCGCTGGACGGGGCGGATTAAGGCGCGGATTCTCCCGGAAAACGCCACGACCCGCCGCGCGGGCGGGCCGGGGAAGCCGGCGGTGGAACCGGGCCGCAGCGGGGTCGCCTACGCCCGCTCCATGTATTTGCCGGTGCGGGTATCTACTTTAATCTTCTCGCCGGTCTTGATGAAGAGGGGGGCCTGGATGGTGATGCCGGTTTCCAGGGTGACAGACTTTTGGACGTTATTGGCGGAATCTCCCCGGATGCCCTCGGGCGCATCCGCCACCGTCAGCACCACGCTGGAGGGCAGCTCAATCGCCACCGCCTTGCCCTCGACGAACGTGACGGTAACCTGGCCGTTTTCGACCAGGAAATTCCGGGCCTCGCCAATCAATTCCGGCGTGAGCATGACCGTTTCGTAGGTTTCGGGATCGGAGAAGACGTAATCCTGGCCGTCCTTGTAGCTGAAATCCATCTTGCGGGTCATCATCGGCACGACCTCGATCTTCTCGGTCGAGCTGAAGCGCACATCGGCGGAGCGTCCGCTGCGAATGCTGCGGAGGCTGGCCTGCACAAAGGCGCGCAGGTTCCCCGGCGTCCGGTGCTGGGTGTCCAACACCACGCAAATATCACCGTTATAGTTAATCGCCATGCCGCGGCGAAGGTCGTTCGCAGATGCCATATTGATCGAATCTAAGTTATTATTGTCCGCGAATCCACGCGGGCACCATAAATGTTGCTGGAGCGGCTTTGAAACGCAAGCCCGCATTCACGTTAAAGATTGGCCTCGGGGCAGGCCCGCACTTCGGCCTGGGCTTCGGCCAGGTCGCGCTGGAAGGCCGGGCTGGCCAGAAACTCGCGCGCGATGGCCTGTCCCAGCGTGCGCGCGGCGTGGATGTCGGTCGGGAAATGCTTGCCGATGAGCACCCGATCCCAGCCTATCTGCCGGCCAATGGCCAGGATCGCCTCCCGCTGCTTCGGAAACAACTCGGCCAGCAGCAGCGCCTGAACGGTGCCGCGCGTGGAATGTCCGCTCGGGTAGCTAAAGGTGGTCTCGGGCCGTCCCAGGGCCAGTTGCGGATCCAATTCATACGGCCGCCGCCGTTTCCAGTGCTTCTTGGTGCGGTCCAGCGGCGCGGAGATATCCTTCCGCACCTTTTGAAACAGCGCCTCGACCTTGGGAAACTTGCCCGGCTGGAAGAACGGCCCAATCGCCGGCGCATACAGGAAGATCGAAAGCGAGGCGCTCTTAAACGCATGCTCCTTCTCCGCTTCCGTCCGTCCCTGGAAGACCGTGCGCACCGTCTGCAGGTCGGCCGTTTCCTCCGCCGAGCCGGGAAGCGGCGGCGGCGCCAACAGGGCCACCCCGTCCGGCCGTCCGTCCGGGAGATAATAGCTCTCCGCCAGCAGCGGCAAGGCCGCCAGCCAAAGCAGGCACAGGACCAGCACCCCGCCGCCGCCCTTCAGTCCGGGCCGCCCGCCGGGCGCGTTCACTTTCCGGTTCCAACGACTATCACGCATAGCGGGTCATTCTAAAGCACCGAAGGGGTTCGTCAATTAACGGTTTCCCCCGGCTTTGGCCGGCGCCGGGCGCGGACCGGGGCGAGCCGCGGGGCGGGGCGAACAGGCCGGGCCTAACCGCGCGGCCGGTTAAGCGGGCAGGGACAACAGCGTGCCTTCTTTCACCAGCCAGCGCCGCGCCGTGCGCCCGGTTTCCACGGGCCAGTTGGCTTCGGTCGCCGTCATAAAGACCTGGCCGCGCGACTGCTCGGCTCGATCCAGCAAAGGCAGGAACCCTCCGCGGCGCTTCGCATCCAGCTCGCCCATGATGTCGTCAATGAGCAGGATCGGCGGCGCCCCGTGCAAGCCGGTCAGATATTCGGCCTGCGCCAGCTTGAGCGCGATGGCCAGCGTGCGCTTCTGGCCCTCGCTGCCGAACGCCGCCGCCGGGCGGTCGTTCAGCCGCAGCTCCAGTTCGTCGCGATGCGGCCCGACCAGCGTCGCGCGGTACACCCGTTCCCGCGAGCGGGATTGCGCCAGTTCGAGGGCAAAGTCGCGCTTCACACTGGGCCGATAATCCAGCCATAACTCCTCGGCGTCGTTGGAAATACGCCGATACGCCAGCCGGGCCAGCGGCGAAAGCTTCGGAACCAGCTCCCGCCGCCGCCGCATCACCTCGTCGCCCGCCTTGATCAGCTCGCTGGAAAACCCATCCAGCGCCATCGGGTCGGCCCCGGCGGATTTCAGCAACGCGTTGCGCGCGCGCAGCGCCCGCGCATAACGCTGCAACAGCGGCAGATAGCCCGGATACGTCTGGGAAAGCAGCAGGTCCAGAAACCGCCGCCGCGCCCGCCCCGCCCCCTTCACTAATTGCAGGTCTTCCGTGCAGAAAATCACCGTGCGCAGCGCGCCCAGGTAATCCGTCAGCTTGCGCACCGGGCGGCCATTCAGGCTCAGGTTCCGCTCCGCGGCGGACCAATACATTTTGATGTTATGCTCGCCCTGCCCGATCACCTTGCCCCCGACGAAATAGCCTCTCTGCCCGTGCCGGATCATCTGCGCCCCGCCCACGCCGCGAAACGAGCGCAGCGTCGCCATGAGATAAATGGCCTCCAGGATATTCGTCTTGCCCTGCGCGTTATCGCCCAGCAACAGGTGCAGGCCGGGGGCAAAATCCACATCCAACCGCGCGTAATTGCGGAAGTCTCGAAGGCGCAAATGGGCCAGATGCATGCCTCCAGCATGAAGCCTATCCGCCCGCCGGGCGAGCGTTTTCCGTGACCCGGAATCCCGCCGGGGAGCGAACCCCCAGAGCCGGGGATAAGCAGCAGCCGTTTTCGACGCGGCAAACGCCGGCGGCGTCTCAAACTCCCCAATTATGCGGCAGCGCGTTCTTAACTATTGATTTTATAGTGCTTAGTGCGTTTGGCAGGGATTTCCATGCCGATTTTCCGCCTTAAACAACGGTTCCAGCGCTTTTCCGGCCCAATTTCTCCCCATAACCACCGTCCTTGAACCTGCCTTGCATTTACCCTGCATTTACACTGACTTCAGGTCATGTACAAGGGGTGTACAAGGGATGCTCACCGGGAATCCATGAGATTTTAGCTGGTACATCCGTTGGGCATCCCTTGTACACCCCTTGTACACGGCGTAGGGATAGGGTATTTCCACGGTATCTGGATAATGGCTGTGGATGTCCGGAAAGGCCGGTTTTTGGGGATTCCGTCATGAATTCAGGATTTGGAGGATGTTTTCCCGGCAGGCGGTGCGCCTCCAGGGGGCGTTCGAATATGAGGGGAATTGGGGGGCGAAATTGGCTGTTTAGGCCGATTTTTCGACTTTGCCACGGTCCGGTATCGTTAACGGTGCCTGAGTGCGACTGGATTTGCGCGGAAGCAGGCGGCGGAAACACGGGTATTTTTGCCCGTCGTCAGGCGTAGAATTGTGGGAACGGGCAGGAATGCCCGCGCGTGCTCAAGCCCCGCTCAGCAGGCTTCGAGCCCGGGCCAGGGCTTCGTCGAGCTTGCTTGTGTCCTTGCCGCCGCCGCGCGCGTTGTCCGGGCGTCCGCCGCCTTTGCCGCCCACCAGGGGCGCGAGGGTCTGGATGATTTTGCCGGCCGGGTATTTGGCGGCGTAGGCGGGCGCCACCGCGGCTACGAGGGAGACGGCGCCCTGGGCCACGCCGCCCAGGATGATGACGCCCTGGAACTGGCCTTTCAGTTCGTTGGCAATCCCCTGGAGCTGCTCGCCGTCGGCGTCGAAGCGCGCGATGAGCGCCGGGGTGCCGTTGAGCGTCTGCGCCTGGCTCAGGAGGTTGCGGGCGGTCTGCGCGGCGCGTTCCTGGGTGAGCGCGAGCAGTTGCTTTTCCAGGGCTCGCTGCTGGGCCAGCAGCGCTTCGATTTTCTTTTCCAGTTCGCCGAGGGGCGAGTTGACCTTGTCCGCAATGGCCCGGAGGAGCTGCCGTTCCTCGGAGGTTCGCCGGCACGCCTCCAGGCCGGCGAGGGCTTCGATGCGCCGGATGCCGGCGGCGATGGCGGATTCGGCCGTGATGCGGAACAGGCCGATTTCGCCCGTTGCCCGCACGTGGGTGCCGCCGCACAGTTCCATGGAGTAGCCGTTCAGCGCGCCGGGCTGGCCGCCGACCTGGAGCACGCGCACGACGTCGCCGTATTTCTCGCCAAAGCACTGCCGGATGTCGGGGCGGTTCCGCAAATCCTGGTAGCGGGCTTCGGTCCACGTGACGGGCGCGTTTTCGAGGATGCGCTCGTTGACCGCCTGTTCGAGGTCGGCCACTTGCCGCGGGGTGAGCGGGGCGCCGTTGAAGTCGAAGGTGAGCTTTTCCGGGCCGACGAAGGAGCCTTTTTGGACGGCGTCGGGGCTGACCACCTCGTGCAAGGCCCAATGCAGCAAATGCGTGGCGGTGTGATGCCGCTGGATGGCGGCGCGGCGTTCGCGGTCAACCGCCACCCGCACCGCGGCGCCGGCGGGGGGCGCGTCGCGGCCCGCGAGGTAGTGCAGCCAGGCGTCGCCCGCTTTCTGCGTGTCCGCGACGCGCCAGGTTTCGCCGCCGCGTTCCAGTTGGCCGGTGTCGCCCACCTGCCCGCCCATCTCGGCGTAGAGCGGGGTGCAGTCCAGGATGACGGCGGTTTTATCCTTCACGCCGACCACTTCCCGCACGGTGGCGGCGGTTTCCCACTGGTCGTAGCCGACGAACCGGGTGGGGGTTGTGGTCGTGATCCGGGAGAGTTCGATGACCTGCTTTTTCTGGGCGGCGCGGGCGCGCGCCTTTTGCGCCTCCATGAGCTGGTGGAAGCCGGCGACGTCCACCGTCAGGCCGCGCTCGCGCGCCATCAGTTCCGTCAAATCCAGCGGGAAACCCTGTTCGTCATACAGCCGAAAGGCGAAGGCGCCGGAGAGGGGCGCGCGCGCCGCGGACGCGTCGGCGGCCCGCGCCGCCACTTCCTCCTCGAAGAGCGCCAGGCCGCGGTCCAGGGTCTTGTTGAAGGTTTCCTCCTCGCGCCGGATGACCTGCGTGATGCGTTCCTGGCGGGCGCGGAGCTCGGGGAAGGCGGAGCCCATGCTTTCCGCCAGCGCCGCGACCAGCGGGGCGAAGAACGGCTGGCGGAAGCCGAGCGCGCGGCCATAGCGGACGGCGCGGCGCAGAATGCGGCGCAGGACGTAGTTGCGGTCGGTGTTGCCGGGTTCGATGCCGTCGGCGATGGCAAAGCTCAGCGTCCGGACATGGTCGGCAATGACGCGGAAGGCGATGTCCGCCTGCTGCGTTTCCGAGAGCGCCGGGGCGCCGGGGGCGGGCAGGGTGGAGTGGTATTTTTTCCCGCTGAGGCGTTCGAGCTGGTCGAAGAGCGGCCGGAAGAGGTCGGTGTCGTAGTTGGAGATGATGCGGTTGAAGTCGGTGAAGTTGCGCGTGTTTTGGATGATCCCGGCGACCCGCTCGAAGCCCATGCCGGTGTCCACGTGCCGCGCGGGCAGCGGCGAGAACGTGCCGTCCGGGTTGGCGTTGAACTGGATGAAGACGAGATTCCAGATTTCGATGCAGCGCGCGTCGCCCTGGTTGACCAGGCGGCCCTGGCTGTCGCCCCGGGGGGTGAGGTCCATGTGCAGCTCGCTGCACGGGCCGCAGGGGCCGGTGTCGCCCATCATCCAGAAGTTATCCTTCCGGTTGCCGTTGACGATGTGGACCTGGGGGTCAAGGCCGGCGGCGCGGAACCGGGCCGCCCAGGCGTCGCGGGCTTCCTGGTCGAACTCGGCGGGGTCGCCCCGGGCCGGGTCGGGCGCATAGACGGTGGCGTAGAGCCGGGGCGGGGGGAATTTCCATACTTCGGTGATGAGTTCCCAGGCCCAGTCAATGGCCTCCCGTTTGAAGTAATCGCCGAAGGACCAGTTGCCCAGCATTTCGAAGAAGGTGTGGTGGTAGGTATCGAGGCCGACGTCCTCCAGGTCGTTGTGTTTGCCGCCGGCGCGGATGCATTTCTGGGTGTCGGCGGCGCGGGTGTCGCGGCCGGGGCGGGCGCCCGCCCATTTCGAGACATCCGGGGCGCGCTGGCCGAGGAAGATCGGCACAAACGGGTTCATGCCCGCGTTGGTGAACAGCAGGTTCGGCGAGTCGGGCAGCAGGCTCGCTGAGGGCACGATGGTATGTTCCCGGGACTGGAAAAAGTCCAGGAACGATTGGCGTATCTCCGCACTGGTCATTTCCGACATTAGTCATTTCGGGGGCGCGGAAACAAGCCACCAATGGCGGCGGCCACAAATCAGTTGCCCTTCCGGCCCCGGCCCGGCATTTCTGGAGGATGCGTTGCATCAACCGGCTTTGGGGAATCCTGGCGCTGGCCGCCGCCGCGGGTTTAAGCGGTTGCGCGCCGCGCGCCCTTCAAGTGACCACGGGCGAATCGGTCGTTTTGGCGGGCCAGGCGCCGGCGACGCTGATTTCCGACCCGTCGCCGGCCCGGGCCGTTGTGGTTCGCAATACCTACCGCGACGGGCTGGCGCGGACGATTCATTACGAGGCGGGCCGCGATTACCGGCTGGAGGCGCCCAACCGGATTCGGCGGACCCCGGAGTCGCGCATTCCGGATTTTGGGACCAACGTTTTGTATGGCCGGGAGGATTTCCGGCATGAGCAATTCCCCGGTTTTGGCAACGGCGCGTTCTTTGTGTATGTGGACTATGCGTATGCGGGGCGGCGGGAGCGCCCGCGCGGGGCGGCGGCGTTCGGGGCGGCGCGGCTGCCGGCCACGCGCCGGAAGCTGCGCGCCGGGCAGCCGGTGCGGATGGTGGCGTTTGGCGACAGCATCACGGCGGGCGGGGACGCCTCGGAACCGGGGTTGATTTTTTGGGAGCGCTGGGCGGACGCGCTGCGGGCCAAGTACCCGCGGGCCCGGATTGAAACCCGCAACGGCGCCACCGGCGGCGACACGACGGCGCAGGGCCTGCAGCGGCTGGAGGAGAAGGTGCTGCGGCAGCAGCCGGATTTGGTGCTGATCGGTTTTGGCATGAATGACCATAACCGCGAGGGGTTCGGGGTGCCGCTGCCCGCGTTTGCGGCGAACTTGCGGAGCATGGTCCGCCGTATCCGGGCGGAGACCGGGGCGGAAGTGATTCTCTTTTCGGCGTTTCCGCCGAATCCAAAGTGGCACTACGGCTCGCATAACATGGCCGCGTACGCGGCGGCGACCGAGCGCGTGGCGCGGGGAGAGCGCTGCGCCTTTGCCGATGTGTATCACTGCTGGCAGCGCGCCGCCGCCCGGAAGAAACCGGAAGACCTGCTGGGCAACAATATCAATCATCCCAACGATTTCGGGCATGCGATTTATTTGCAGGCCTTCGAGGCGCTGGGGTTGTGAGCGGCGGCGGGGGCGGGCGGGAGTGCCAGCGGCCCGCACCCAGATTAGGCGCCGAGAACAAAAGACCCTGCCGGGCGCGGAACGGCGGGTTAAATCGGGATTGCCAGCCGGGCGCGGCAGCGGCGATGATGCGGTGGATGAACAACCAATCGCTTACGGTGATCGCGCAAATCCAGGCTCAGCCGGGCCGGGAAAGCGCGGTGCGGCAGGAACTGCTGGCGCTGCTGGTTCCCAGCCGCGCGGATGCGGGCTGCCTGAATTACGACCTGCACCAGGGGCTGGATAATCCCGCCCTTTTCCTGTTCCACGAGACCTGGGCGAGCCCGGCGCACCTGGAAGCGCATTTGCGGAAGCCGGACCTGCAGGCCGCGCTGGCCCGCATCGGCCCGTGGCTGGCCGCGCCGCCCCAGGTGACGCGGTGGGAGAAGATCGGTTAGCGGCGGGCCGCGGGCGGCGTTACCGCGCGCTCACCCGCAAGCCGTATTTCGCCGGGGCTTTGGCGAATGACATGATTCCCTTTTCCGCCGTGGCGCCCACGTAGGGGTCGTTGCTGATGAGGATGTTGCCGTCCAGGTCGAGATAGTCGCACAACTCGGCCAGGTGCGCGGCGGCGCTGATCAGGATGCTGCTTTCGATCATGCAGCCCAGCATGGTCTTGAGGCCGGCTTTGCGCGCGGCGGAGAGGGCCTCGAAGCCGCCGCTGATGCCGGCCGATTTGGCCAGCTTCACGTTGACGGCGTGGAAACATTCCCTGGCCTGCGCCAGGTCCTTGATGGTGTGGTAGGATTCGTCGCCCATGATGGGGAGCGGCGAGCGTTCTTTGAGCCAGACCCAGTCTTTGACCGGCGTGGCGCTGGGCATGGGCTGTTCGATGAACTCGATATGCCCGTCCTGGGCCAGCCATTCGATCATTTCCAGCGCGTGCTCCTTGGTCTTCCAGCCTTCATTGGCGTCCACCCGGACCGTCTTGGTAGGGGCGATCTCGCGCAGCGCTTTGACGTTTATTTTATCGTCGGCCACGCCGACCTTCATTTTCAGCACCGGGTAGGGCGCCGCTTCCTGGACTTTTTTGCGGATGACGTCCGGCTTATCAATGCCGATGGTGAAGGAGCTGACGTGGTGATTCTCGCGGAAGCCCAGCCCCAGGTAATCGTAAATGGGTTTGTTGGCCAGCTTGGCCGCCCCGTCAAGCAGCGCGATGTTGAGCGCGCACTTGGCCGACATATCGTGCGGCGAGAGCGTGTCCAGATACACCATGCTCCCCTCGACATCCTTGAAGGAAAGCCCCCGCGGGTCCACCCGCTTCAGGAAAGCTTCCACGGTGTCCAGCGATTCGCGGTAGCGGGCGATGGGCGCCGCTTCCCCCCAGCCCACCGTGCCGTCCGCGCCGGTGAGTTCGACCATGACGGTTTGGGCGGTGGTCGAGCCGCCGCCGCGGGCGATGGCCCACAAGTGAGTTAATTGCAGATTGAGCCGCTTAAAGTTCAGTTTCACGCTGAAAAGGGAACCTTAAAACCGCCCCGGTGGCAATACTCTTCTTGCGCCTGAAACCGAGATGCGTTTGCCATTGCATTTCCGGCCATTCCGGGCACCTTAGGGCCACGATGGTTCCTGAATCGACACCCGACGCAACGAACGAGACCCCGCAATCGGCGGCGGACACCCGTCCGCACCGGCGCGGGCGGCGCGGCGGCCGCGGCCGGCGAAGCCCCGGGCGGCGCCCGGATCGTCCGGCCGAGCAACCCCCGGCGGCGGCTTCGGCGGAAGCTCCCGCACCGGCGCCCGCGGCGGCGCCTTCGCCGGAGGCAGCGGCATCCACGGCGCCTCCACCCGCTCCGCCGGTGACTAAGCTGGGAACCGCTCCGAAGGCGGACGCTTCCCGCGAGCCGTCTGCCAGCGCAAAGCCGGAACCCGGCCCAAAACGCCTGCCTCCGGCCCGTGCGGTGTCCCCCCCGCCGCCCAGCCCGCGCACCCCGGCCCGGCCGATGGCGGTTCAGGAGGCCATTGAAGAGGTCACCCGCATTATTGCCACGCTCCGCGCTACGCTCGAGGATATGGACGAAGTGCTGGAGACCCTCGAATTGGCCGAGCGGCAGAAGATTGCCGACGAGCAGGAAATTGAAACCCTGCGCCGCGGTTTGCGCCAATTGCATCGGCCTCGGGAGGACGGCGCCTCTCCGGCGCGGCGCTGAGCTGCGGAGTTGTTGCGCCGGGGGGTATGGGGTTTCCGTCTTTGCCGGTTCGCTTGCCGGCCCGGGGCGGCGGTGACGGATTCAGCGCGGGGGCGATGTGCGTCCGGCCCGGCGGGGCCGGGGTTTACATTCCCATGATTTGGTAGCCGCAGTCCACGTACAGGACCTGCCCCGTAATGGCGGCGGCCCCGTCGCTGGCGAGAAACAGGCCGGCTGCGCCCAGTTCCTCGGGCAGGACATTGCGTTGCAGCGGGGAATGGGCTTCGTAGTGCCGGAGCATTTCGCTAAACCCGCCGATGCCGCGGGCGGCGAGGGTGTTGACCGGGCCGGCGCTGATGCAGTTGACGCGGATTCGCCGCGGCCCCAGGTCGTAGGCCAGGTAGCGCGTGCTGGCTTCGAGCGCGGCCTTGGCGACCCCCATGACATTGTAGTGCGGCACGACTTTCTCGGCGCCGTAGTAGCTCATGCCGATGATGCTGCCGCCGGCGGTCATGAGCGGCGCCGCAGCCCGCGCCAGCGCCACCAGCGAGTAGGCGCTGACATCGAGCGCGATGCGAAAGGCCGCGCGGCTGGTGTTGAGGAACTGGCCCTCGAGCGCGTCCTTGGGGGCAAACGCGACGGAGTGCAGCAGCAGGTGCAACTGGCCGAAGCGGTCTCCCACCTGTTGGAAGACCCGGGCAATTTCCTCGTCGCGCGTCACATCGCAGGGGAGAATGAGGGTATCGCCGCCGAAGGTGCCTGCGAGTTCTTCGACGTTATCCTTGAGGCGCTCGCCCTGGTAGGTGAAAGCCAGTTTCGCGCCGGCGCCGTGCCAGGCCTGCGCGATGGCCCAGGCGATCGAGCGCCGGTTGGCCACGCCGAAGACGATTCCTAATTTTCCTTTCAGCAAAGACATACGTTTGTTTAAGCCGGTTGAACGGCGGCCCGCGCTTGACGCGGCACGCTCACCAGTAGGCCAAACCGCCCCGGCGGGCAAGTTAATTGGTGCCGCCGGCGCGCCCGTTCCGCCAAATGACCAGCAGGCCGCCCAGCCCCAGGAATAACAGGCCGCTGACGGCCAGCGTGCCGCTTTGGGCATAGTGAGAAAAGTAATGAAGGGAGAGGGCGCCGACCGCCGGGCCGACAAAGTTGCCCAGGCCGATGGCCGCTTCATGGATGCCGCCATGCTCGCCCTTGGTGTCGCCGAGGTCCATCGAATAGAACAGCGACGAGTAATAGATCAGGCCGGCGGCGGCGCCGAAGGCCAGTTGCGCCAGGATCAGCAGGGCCAGGCCGGGGGCCATCACGATGGCGGCAAAAGTGCCGGTCAGCGCCAGGTAAGCGGCCAGCAGCCAGCGAAACCGGTAATGCCAGCCGCTCCAGCGCCACAGCAGCAGAAAGGTTCCCACCCGGGAAAAACACCACAGGGAACAGCAATAACCGGCGATCATGGGCGAAAGCCCGAGGCGCCGGGCCACGTCCGGAATCACTGCGATGAGGGTGTTGATGGCGATGTAGGCGAAGGGGTTGGCCAGCCAGGCCAGCCGCAGAAATGTTCGCGAGCGGGCCACCGCGGGCGGCGGTGCTTCGGCTTCCGTGGCCGACTCCGGCGGCCGGGCGGGAGGCGTCGTCGCGGTCGGCGTCTGGCGGGCCAGCCGCTCCAGCCAGAGCGTCAGCAGGAGCTGTCCGAACACCATCAGCGCCGGCACGTAGAACATGCTGCGGGGGCCGAGCTTTTCGAACATCGTTCCGCCGATGAAATAAGCGAGGGCGCCCGTGCCGGACCAGATCAGATTGTAGATGCCCACCATGCGCTGCACGCCGGCCGGGGATTCGCCTTCGCTTACCAGCGCTTCCAGAGTGGGCCAGGTGAAACACATGCCGGAGACCGCCACGCACATCACCGCGATATGCACGCCGGGGGAATGGAACTGGCTGCCGATGGCCAGCGCGCCGATCATCAGGCCAAAGCCCAGCTTGAGCGCGAGGTAATAGCCATACCGCTGGGCGAACTTCCCGCCCTGCCAGGCCATAACGGCATAGACGACCCCGTTCAACGCCGCCAGCGCCAGGTTGGCTTTGTTGCCAAAGCCAAACTCGGTCTGCATGAAGAAATAGAAATAGTAGAAGTAATAGACGGTCGCAAAGGAGTTCAATCCTTCGAGCGTGAAATATCCAGCTTTCAGGCGGCGGGAAAACATAGCGAGCCGGGAGTGGGGGAGGGAGATGCGCGGGGATGCGGCGGCCGGATTTCTCAGGCCTTAACGATGTCCCCCGGGCCGGGATTTCGCCGCGCCCATGACCAAAGATGCGGGGCCAGGCGGCTGTGGGAGGCCGCCCGGAATGGCGCGGAATAAACGCGGGCCGGTCGGGGCCAGTGCCCAGGGCGCCCCGGCACTTTCCCCGCGGCGGGCCGGTGCGTCAACGGTGCGTTTATGCAATGCGGTTATCAAAGGCCCGGCTCAATAATCGTAAAGGCCGCTGTCGCGCGTGTAGCCGCCGCCAGGCCCGCCGCCCATCCCTCCCTCTTCATCGGGGCCGCCCAGGAAACCGTCGAGCACGTCGCCCATGTCCTCTTCAATCTTCTCCGGGTCTTCCCCGGCTTCGAGGCGTTTGATGGCCACATCGAGTTCTTTGGGCACACTGCCGGCCGGCATGAAGTCCTTCATCTTGCGCATCATGTGGGCCATGTGGCGGGGGTTGTTTTCGTCCAGGTGCTCCATATCGCGCTCCATCTCCAGCATGGCGCGCTCCACGCGCGGATCGTCCATATCAGGGATCGGCGATTCGTCCGTCGGCGCGTCGGTTTTTGGGGTGGGCTCCTTCAACCCGCGCACGGCAGCAAACCGGCTGATCTGTTTGGACAGGTTTCGATTGCCGCATCGGGGACAGACCGGCGAACGGTCGGGGTTAACCCGTTTGGACAGAAAGTTAAAGATCACCCGGCATTTCGGGCAGGCATATTCGTAAATGGGCATAGTTCGCTAACTAACTTCTTGCTGCAGCTTAACAGAATCCTCGTTCCGCGCAAAGAGGCAACCGTAGCCCTCCGAGTGTGGGTTCGGGCGGCAGAGGTCGAAGTCTTGGGAAGGCGTCAGGCTCGTCTCTGATGGTGCGGGAGGTGCCAGGCCCGGCAGGACGCGCCCCGGAAACGGGTTCGGGAAGTAGGCTGCGGGAGGGCTTCCTTCATCCCGCCGCAGAGTTCCAGGCGGGAAAACCGATACTTCGGGGTGAGAAGTGCCGCCGGCCCGGCGGCCTTACGCCGCCCGCCTCCCGGGCTGGCTTGCGCCTCCTCACACTCGCTGTTTTCCCGGAAGCCTTGGGCGTGGCTTGGCCACACATCGAAGCGGGTGCGCGCAAAACCCGAGGGAAATTGGGGTTGCTGGAGCGCAAAAACGAAGAGGCGCCCGGACAAGGTTTGACAGGCGGAGGCGGGCCTGGTCTAATGTTGCCTGGTTCGAATAAGCGCAACCCAGCAAAGGATTCCAATGACGACCCCGCAAACCCCGCACGGAACTGACAATGCCACTCCCTTTACGCGCCGCCGGTTTTTGGCCGGAACCGGGGCTTCTGTCCTGGCCTTTACGGTCCTGAAGCCGGGACTGGCTCGCGCCGCGGGGGCGAACGCGAAAATTAACCTCGGCCTGATCGGCTGTGGCAAACGCGGCAAATGGATCGCGGAACTCTTTGAGCAGCATGGCGGCTATCACCTTGTTGCCGTGGCGGATTATTTTCAGGAGCGCGTGGATGCGGTGGGCGAGCAACTCCAGGTGGGGGCCGCGCAGCGTTTTACCGGGCTGCAGGGCTACCGCCGGTTGCTGGAGCAGCAACTCGATGCGGTAGTTATTGAAAGCCCGCCTTACTTTCACCCGGAGCAGGCGGCGGCGGCTGTCGAGGCGGGCAAGCATGTTTATATGGCCAAGCCGGTTGCGGTGGATGTTCTCGGGTGCCTCAGCATTGACGCCAGTAGCCGGGCGGCTACTGCAAAGCAGCGCTGCTTTCTGGTGGACTTCCAGACGCGCGCCAACCCGCTTTACCAGGCGGCGGTGCAGGCGGTTCGCGCGGGGGAGATTGGCAAACTGATTTTTGCCGAAGCCAGTTATCATTGCGGGCCGACCTGGGATTCGATGGACCAGCTCTTGCGGCAGGACCCGAAGAACCCCGAGGTTCGCCTGCGCGCCTGGGGCGTGGACCGCGTGTTGTCCGGCGATGTCATCACCGAGCAGAACATCCATGCGTTGGACGTCGCCTGCTGGATGCTGGGGGCCGAACCGCTGCGGGCCTGCGGCACCGGCGGTCGCAAGCGCGAGTTTGTCGGCAATTGCTGGGATCACTTCGCGGTGATTTACCATTTCCCGAACGACCTGGTGCTGAGCTTTAATTCCCGCCAGTCGGGCTACGGTTATGACGATATTTTGTGCCGCGTTTATGGCTCTCAGGGCACCGTCGATACGCATTATTTTGGCAATGTCACCGTCAAAGCGAAGGAGTTCCATAGCGACGGCAAGGTTGGCAACCTGTATCACGACGGGGTGGTCGCAAATATTGCGACCTTTCACGACTGCATCACCCGGGGTGATTGGACCAACCCGACGGTTGCCCCCAGCGTCCGCAGCAACCTCACCACCATCCTGGGCCGCATGGCGTCCTATCGGAACGGCACGGTGACCTGGCCGGAAATGATGCAGGCGAAGGAGAAACTGGAGGCCGACTTCAAAGGGTTGAAGGCCTGATGTTGGCGAAGTGATCCGCCGGGCGCGGAACGGCCGTGGCGGACCCGGGGCGGAAACTGAACGGATGGCCCGGTTGCCCGCGCGTGCCGTCGGCGTCGGTGGAAGATTGGCGGCGTTCCTTTGCGCCGTTGCTTGCAACGGCGGATTGGCGCGGCCGCGGCAATTGCAAGTACAATCAGGTTTGGGATGAAAAATATTTCCCGCGGCACGGAAACATTCCTGTTTACAGCCTTGGACAGGCTGCTAAGCTTTCCCTGATAGAGAAGAAGCAGCACATGAAAAAGATCGAGGCCATCATTAAGCCGTTCAAGCTGGAGAGCGTGAAAGAGGCTCTGTCGGGTCTGGGCGTCGAGGGAATGACGGTTTTGGAAGTCAAGGGATTCGGACGACAGAAGGGCCACACCGAGATTTATCGCGGCAGCGAATACACGGTGGACTTTCTGCCTAAGATAAAGATCGAGGTGGTTTTGCCCGATGGCCAGACTGCCGCAGCGGTCGAGGCGATCGTCAAAGCGGCCAAGACCGGCAAGATTGGAGACGGGAAGGTCTTTGTCAGCAATATCGAGAACGCAATTCGCATTCGGACCGAAGAAACCGGGGAGCGCGCGGTTTGATTTTCCGGGTCGCTGCGAGCGGCGAAAAGAAGAGAAATGGCTTGATTTTATTGAGGGAAATCAGGCTGTGAATAACTCGTTAATAAGAGTTAATATCTTGTTCTCGTAGGGTTTAGGCGCGTTGCCTAAAAGCATCGGTCAGTTCGCCAAATTGGTTTTTGCATGTGGGGCGGCGAAAGCATCGAATAAAGAGCATTTGTGAGTTTTGGTTGTAAGTTATTGATTTAAATGGATTTATAGAGTGCACTGAATTTAAACAGAATGGAGATTTCCTTATGAAACAGCGATTTTTGAAAGGCGAGGCTGACGGGATGGTGCAAACTGCTATCGAAGGCGGCATTTAAGCGGGAACTGGCGGCTAAGTGAATAAATTGCCCGAAAAGCGGGTTTGGGGGCCAAAAATGCAAGCTTCCGCAGATAAAATCTGGAACGTGGCACGCGCGCAACTTCGCACGATGTTGAGCGCGGATCAGTTCAACCTCTGGTTTGAGCCGCTGCGCGTTTGTTCGCAGGAGAATGGCACCCTCACCCTCGAGGTGGCGAATGACTTTTGCGAGGTTTGGCTCAAGGAGAACTACCTTGATCTGCTGCAAGACACGGTAGCGGCAGCGTCCGGACAGCAGCTCCAGATTAACTTCAAAGTGGCCGGGACCAGCGGCAGCGAAGCGCCGGGATTGTCGTCGGCTTCCACGGCGGCCACGAAGAAGAAAGTCGCCGAGCTCGCGCTGGATCGAGGGCAGGGCAACCTGGAGTTGAAGGTTAACCCGAAGAACACGTTCGACACCTTCGTGGTTGGCAGCAATAACAATTTTGCCTACGCAGCGGCGCAGGCGGTGGCGCAGACGCCCGGCAAGGCGTATAACCCGCTGTTCCTGTATGGAGGGGTCGGCTTGGGCAAGACCCACTTATTGCATGCCATCGGGCAGCACGTGACGCAGCACAAGAAAGGCGCGCGGGTCGTTTATCTTTCGTCTGAGAGGTTTACCAACGAGTATATTGAGGGCATTCAGAACAACCAACTGGCGCGCTTCCGCAAGAAGTACCGGCAAACCGATGTGCTACTGATTGACGACATTCAGTTTCTGGCCGGGAAAGAGCGGATTCAGGAGGAGTTCTTTCATACCTTCAATGCCTTGCATGAGGCGCACAAGCAGATCGTGTTGACCTGCGACCGACCGGCCAGCGAAATCCAGAATCTGGAGCACCGGCTGGTATCGCGCTTCGAGTGGGGGCTGGTCACGGATTTGCAGCCGCCGGATGTCGAGATGCGCCTGGCGATTTTGCAGAAGAAGGCGCAGCTCATGAGCGTCCAACTGCCGGAAGAGATCATGCAGTTCATGGCCAACCGGATCCGGTCCAACATCCGCCGCCTGGAAGGTGCGCTGGTGCGCGTGGCGTCGTACGCACGGCTGACCGGCAAGCCACTGAGCCTCGATACGGTGGAGGGCCTGTTGCGCGAGATTCTCGCCGAGGAAGGCCTGGGCTCGATTAGCATCGAAATCATCCAGAAGAAAGTGGCCGAGTATTATGATATTCGCCTGGCGGACATGACCAGCCGGCGCCGACCGGAGAGCATCGCGTTTCCGCGGCAGGTGGCCATGTATTTGGCGCGCCAGCTCACGGATGCTTCCCTGAGTGCGATCGGCGAGGATTTCGGCGGGCGCGATCATGGGACCGTGCTGCACGCCTGCCGGTTGGTCAAAGATCGCATGGAAGTAGATGCCAAGGTTCGCCAGGTGGTCGGCTTCCTGGAAAAGCAGCTTATGCGCTGAGGTTTCCCCGGGAAATGGGGTGGCGGCGCGCAGTCAGCACCGGCCACGGTCCGCGGGAGGAGACACGATCACAGTGCCGCCGGATTCATGACGACGCCGATCATCGAGGTAAACAACCTCACCAAGGTTTTTCGCACCTACAAAAAGCAACCAGGCTTTGCCGGCGCGGTGCGGGGTCTGTTTCGGCGGAAGTATGAACCGACGCTGGCCGTTCGGGACGTGAGTTTTGCCATCCAACCGGGGGAACTGGTGGGGTTCCTCGGCCCCAACGGAGCGGGCAAGACCACCACCCTGAAAATGCTTGCCGGGCTGCTCTACCCCACCAGCGGGTCCGCGCGGGTGCTGGGGTATGTGCCGTGGCAGCGCCATGACGGTTACCGCCGGCAATTCGCGCTGTTGCTGGGGCAGAAGAACCAGCTTTGGTGGGACCTGCCCGCCCGGGAATCGCTCGAATTGAACGCCCGGATTTACGGCATCTCCGCAGCCACCCTGGAGCGCACGGTTGCCGAAATGAGCGAGCTGCTGGCCGTGCGCGATAAGCTCAATGTGAGCGTGCGCGAACTTTCGCTGGGCGAGCGCACGAAAATGGAACTGATCGCATCCTTGCTGCACCAGCCCAAGGTGCTGTTCCTGGACGAGCCCACCATTGGCCTGGACGTTGTCTCGCAGAAGATCGTCCGCGAATTTCTGCGCCGGCACAATGCCCGGCAAAAGACGACCATCCTGCTGACCAGCCATTACATGGATGACATTCAGGAGCTTTGCGAGCGGGTGATTATCATTGATCACGGCACGATTTTCTTCGATGGCCAGCTCGGCGACGTGGTGGACCGCTTCGCCGATTCCAAGCTGATCACTATTCAATGCCAGGGGGGCAGCCAATGTGCAGGCGAGCAACTGCGCCCCTACGGCGAAATTGTGGCCCATGCGCCGGGCAGCTTCCAGCTCAAGGTCAAGCGCGATCGCGTAATCGCGGTTTGCAAAGCCCTGCTTGACGAACTGCCGATCAGCGACATTGATATTCAGGAAGAGCCCATCGAGGATGTCATCCGACGTATTTTCGCGCGCTGAGCGCTTGCGCGGGGCGAAAGCGTCTCGGCGTCGGGGCGGCGGCCTCCCGGCATCCCGGCGGCGCGGGGGGATTTGCCGGCCCCGCGGTTCCGTCTGGCCAGACGCCGGAACTCTGGCAAACTGGGGGGGCTATGAAATCGCTCACCGAGCATCTGTGGTTCGAGACTCCGAACCGGCGCGACTACCTTAACATTACCAACACCGTCGAAGCACTGGTCCGTCGCAGCGGTGTGAAAGAGGGTTTATGCCTCGTCAACGCCATGCACATTACCGCCAGCGTTTATATCAACGACGCCGAAGACGGCCTGCTGCATGACTACGACGTGTGGCTCGAAAAGCTGGCACCGCACGCGCCCACCTCCCAATACCACCACAACCGCACCGGCGAGGACAATGCCGATGCCCACATGAAACGCCAGATTATGGGGCGCGAAGTTGTGGTGGCAATCACCAAAGGCAAGCTCGACCTCGGCCCGTGGGAGCAAATCTTCTACGGCGAGTTCGATGGCGGCCGCCAAAAACGTGTGCTCGTAAAGATCATCGGCGAATAAACCCCGCGCGTGCGGCCTGCGCCGTGCTTGCCAACGCCTTCCGCTTTGCGCTCGCGGCAGCCGGGAGCAAGTGGCAGGGGCAACCGGCATGGGGGCGGGCCAGGTACGCCGTGGGTTGGCGGCTTTTCGTGGCGGCCAACGCCAGGGTGAGCCGAACAGTTCGAGCATTCGCAATCGCATCGATCGTCACCGCACTTTGCGCCGGCGGTTTTCATTAAAGTTGACCTCGAATAAACGCCCCGCTAGCCTGAGGCGTCAGTTTGTGGTGACAAAGTATTGTGAACGACGCAGTCCAGCAGGCACCGCCTGAGGCCAAGGGTGCTGCCAGGCAGCCTTCGCCGGTAGCAACCGGAAGCACGCACGTTCCGATAATGCTGACGGCCTGGCTTATCTTCAGCGCGCTATGCAGTTGTGCCGGCTGGGTTTTATCCGCCGTTCATCAACTCAACGCCGTCGGCTATGGCGGGGTGTTTTTGGCGAGCCTGGCCGTGGCGTGGGTGTTGCGGAAGCGCTTGTTTCCGGGGAAATTCCGTGGCTGGAGTTTGCGAAAAGCGCGGCGGCGCTTTCGCCGGTCGTTTCCGCTGGCCTTTCTGCTTCTGGCGCTGCTGGCGATTTTGGGTGGCCTAATTCACGCCCCCAGCAACTATGACGCGCTGGCATATCGGGTCCCGCGCGTATTGCACTGGCTGGCGGATGGGCAATGGCATTGGATTCATACCGACTTTCAACGCCTGAACACCCGCGCTTGCGGCATCGAATGGCTCTCGGCGCCCTTGATGGTCTTCACCCAAACAGACCGCTGGCTGTTTATAATCAATGCGGCATCCTTTTGCCTTTTGCCGGGGCTGGTATTCAGCTTGTTCACGCGGGTTGGGGTGAGACCTCGCGTGGCTTGGCACTGGATGTGGCTGCTGCCCACGGGGTATTGCTACCTCTTGCAGGCGGGCAGCATTGCCAACGACATGTTCAGCACGATGTATGCCTTGGCGGCGATAGACCTTGCCCTGCGAGCGCGGAAATCCGGGAAAGCCTCGGAAGTCTGCCTGTCGGTGCTCGCCGCAGCACTGCTGACCGGAACCAAAGCCACCAACCTGCCTCTGCTGTTGCCCTGGGCAATTGCCTTCGTGCCGACGTGGCGAATATGGTTCATGCGTCCACTGCCAGTGGCGGTTGCCATCCTGTTCGGTTTGGGAGCGTCTCTGGTGCCGATTTCAGTGCTCAATGCTAAGTATGTGGGGGATTGGACGGGATGGACTGCGGGAAGCCTGGTGATCGGCTCTGGGCCGGCCTGGCTGCATCTATTCGTTAACAGCATCAACTGGACTCTTAACAATCTGACTCCACCCGTGTTTCCTTTCACTTCTGCCTGGAGTCAAATCGCCAATATCATGACTCCCGCCTCGCTGACGGCACTGCTGGAGCAGCATTTCGAGCCGGGGGCGGCGCACTGGCGGTTACTCGAACTCCAGGTCGAGGAAGAGGCCGGCATGGGCTTCGGATTAACCACCCTGCTGGGCTTGAGCCTTCTGGCGATGGTCATTGGGCGCGAGCGGATCGTCCGGTCCGGGACGGCTCAGCCGGGCGATTGGGTGAAACGACTGGTATGCTTATCCGCGTGGATCAGCCTGATCTTCGCGATGCGGAAGCTGAACCTGAGCGGCGGGCCAAGGTACTTGGTGGGCTATTATCCCCTGCTGGTGATGGGGTTGCTGCTAAGTCCTGTGCATTCGGGATTGGTCCGAAGAAACTGGTGGCGGGCTTGGGCGTTTTTTGCGTACGGGCTGGCCGGGCTATTGCTGGTCATTTCACCGGCCAGGCCGTTATGGCCGGCAGGCTGGTTTTTGCAGCAATACGGCTCCCGGCTGCAGTCCAGTCGGCTGGGCTCGCGCCTGCTCAACGCTTATACTACCAAAGGCTCGCGAGCAAATGTGTTCGCGCCAATCGTCGCTGCGTTGCCGGCCGATGCCTCCGTCCTTGGGTTCTATGCGGACGACTATCCGGAATCTTCCCTCTGGAAGCCTTTTGGAGCACGCCGCATCCTGCATGTAAAGCGTTCGGATTCTCCTGACGCAATCCGCCAGCGCGGCATCAAGTACCTGCTTTTGACAACGGACAGACTCCAGGAACCATGGCCGGAGTGGCTTCAGCGCATGGACGCGCGCGAGCTGAAAATGGTCAAGTTAAAGATACAAGGACACCTTCCTCCGCTTGCCTGGCACCTGGTCGAGCTCAAGCCGCATGGCCTCAACCAGAATCACCCAAATCCTGAGCTAAAGCATTCGTATGAGCCTTGAACCAAAAAGCGAAAGCCCCGCGTCCCAGTTGGTGGAATCGCCTGCCGCGCCCCTTGAGTTGACCATTGTTATGCCCTGTCTGAATGAGGCGGAAACGCTGGCTGCCTGCATCCAGAAAGCCCGCCTGGGCCTGGAACGGGCGGGCGTCCGAGGGGAAATCCTGGTTGCGGACAACGGCAGCACCGATGGATCCGTCGCCCTCGCGGAGAAGTTGGGTGCGCGCGTGGTGCATGTGAAGGAAAAAGGGTATGGCAGCGCGCTGCGCGGCGGCATTGAGGCCGCCCGGGGCAAATGGATTATTATGGGCGATGCGGACGACAGCTACGACTTCTCCCGCATTGAAGGGTTTGTTCAGAAGTTTCGCGAGCAGTACGACCTGGTTATGGGATGCCGGCTGCCCAGCGGTGGCGGCACCATTCAGCCGGGGGCGATGCCGTGGAAAAACCGCTGGCTCGGCAACCCGGTTCTTTCCCTGATCGGGCGGGTGTTTTTCAAATGCCCGGCACGGGATTTCCACTGCGGGCTGCGCGGGTTCACCCGGGAAGCCTACCACAAGATGGAGTTGAAAACCACCGGAATGGAGTTCGCGTCGGAGATGGTGATCAAAGCAACCCTGAAATCCCTGCGCATCGCCGAGGTCCCCATCACTTTGCATCCGGACGGGCGCTCGCGGCCGCCGCATTTGAAGCCCTGGCGCGACGGATGGCGGCACTTGCGGTTCATGCTGATCTACTCGCCGCGGTGGCTGTTTCTGGTGCCGGGATTGGTGCTAAGCGTGCTGGGAGGAGGGGTTGGGGCGGTGCTGGCGTTGATGCCGATTCACCTGGGCCGCATTGAGTTGAGCATCGGCACGCTGGCTGTGGCGGGAGCCTCGGTGGTGATTGGTGTTCAATTGGTTGCTTTCGCCTTCTTCTCCAAAGTCTTTGCCATTGGCGAAGGGCTCCTGCCCCAGGATCCGAAGCTCTCGCGGATGTTCAAAGCCTTTACCCTGGAAAAGGGAATATGCCTTGGCCTTGTCATCCTGGCCGCGGGGCTGGGGTTGCTGTTGCATGCCGTTTGGATTTGGAAACAGGCCGGCTACGGGGAGTTATCCTACGGCGAGAACATGCGGCGGCTGATCCCGGCGGTCACGTTGATTATGGTCGCGGTCCAAATCTGCTTTTCGAGTTTCTTTCTAAGTGTGTTGGGGTTGAAGACCGATACGCGGCAACCTCCGAAAATATGAAATCCCTTGATCGCGTCTTGCAGCGTTGGCGCATTGCCAAAGCGCGTCCGTTCATTACTGACGGCGCCCGGGTGTTGGACATTGGCAGTTCGGATGGTGCGCTCTTTCAGCAGCTTGGGAGAAGGTTAGGGGGTGGCGTAGGAATTGATCCCACGTTGCGTCAAAATGGGCGGGTGGACAACTTCTCTCTGATTGCCGGCCGATTCCCCCAAGACATGCCTTCGGTGCCGGCTTTTGATGTGATCACCATGCTGGCGGTGTTGGAGCATTTTCCTCAAGCCGGCTACGCCAGTTTGCGTTCGGGCTGCTCCCGATTTTTAAAGCCGGGCGGCCACCTGATCATCACGGTGCCCTCACGCCAGGTGGATTTCATCCTCAAAGTATTGCTGGCCCTGGGCTTGATTGATGGAATGTCGGTAGAGGAACATCATGGCTACGACGTGCGGGAGACAGCGAATATTTTCCCGCCACCGGAGTTTAAGCTCGTGAAGCGCCAACGCTTTCAATTGGGCTTGAACAACCTGTTTGTGTTTGAGCGACAGGGGGAAGCGTAAAATGGCCCGCGTGCGTGCGCTCAAGGTCAGACCGCTCTCCCGCATTTTCGCGCGGGCTTGCGGCAGGCATTGAAACTGCGGCCTCAGCGCGACTGGCCCGGCAGGCGCACTTTGGCCAGGTAAATCGAGGTCTGGCCCTCGTGGCTGGAGTAGTAGCTCGCCCAGAGCAAGCCGTCGTGCCACACCAGGCCGGGGTAGCTGCAATCGCCGCCGCTCGGCAGAATCAGTTCCGCCCGGACCGATTCCCCATTCATGCGGCCGATAAAGGTTTTGTCCGTGGCGGGTTTTGATTGGTACAGGCGGCCGCCGGCGATCATCGTGCCGTCGGGCAGGACCAGAAAATTGGGCCCTCCGATCTGCCGGCCGGCCGAATGCCAGCGCCAATCGGTGTACGGCGGAGCGCTTTGGCCGATCCAGGCATCTTTATCCTGATCCGGGGCCAGGCCCTCGCGGCGCACCAGGGCAATACAATCGTCATTAGCCAGAAAGCGGATCGTGGCTTCGTTGGGCCGGCCCGGCACGGCGAGTTTCGCCACCGGGCGCCAGTCCACGCCATCCGGGCTGGCCACCAGGGTAATCCGCCATTCATTCGTGGGCAGCAGGCCGCCGGCGATGTTGTAGGCGATGCCGTAGGCGCGGTTTTGGTGCCAGGTGACGCGCCAGAGCCAATCGTTTTTCCCGAGCACGCGCCGCGGCGCGGTCCAGGTGCGGCCATCCGGAGAGAAGGCCACGCGCGGCTGGCGCTCCTTGAAAACGCGGCCTTCGTACACCGAGCCGCCCAGCACCAGCATCAGGCGGCCGTCAGGCGCGAGGGAAAACTTGGGGTCGCGCAAATCAATGCCTTCCTCGCTTAGCATCGCGGCGGAATCCCATTGCCGGCCATCCGCGGAGGTCAGCACGCGGATTTTGCCCTGACCGCCCACATGCGCCGGCGCCTCGCGAAAGGTGCAGAACCATTTTCCGGCATGCCGCGCCAGGTCCGTGAACGCATTGTGCGGCGCGGCATTCCAGATGCAGTTCACGGAGACCAGTTGCGGGGCGCCATCCGAAGGCTGGGCGAGCACGGGACCGCCCCCGAGCGCGGCCAGCAAAAGCAGCCACGCCCCGCGCCGCCGGGCAAGACGGGGGCTCATGTCAGCCGCCGCCCGCACCGGGCTTTTTGTCCGCCCATTTCCCGGTGGGCGGGTGGTTGAAGCGGGCAAACCGGTCGAGCAGGCGTTCCACATTGTCCTCGACCACCAGCGTCTCAAAGTGCTCGGGCTTGAGGAAACGCTCGGCGCGCAGGTGGGCCAGGAAGTCCACCAGCCGATCATAAAAACCCGCCACGTTCAGCAGGCCAACGGGCTTGTGATGCAAGTCAAGCTGGAGCCAGGTAAACACCTCGAACAGCTCTTCCAGGGTGCCAATCCCGCCCGGCAGCGCGATAAAGGCGTCGGCCGGCTCGGCCATCTTCTGCTTCCGCGCGTGCATCGAATCCACAGTGATGAGCTGCGTCACCCGCTCATGCCCCAATTCGCGCGCCATCATCCGGTGCGGGATCACGCCAATGACCTCGCCGCCCGCCGCCAGCGCCGCATCGGCCAGGATGCCCATCAGCCCGACATTTCCGCCGCCATAAACAACCGTCACTCCCCGCGCCGCCAGGGTCGCGCCGCAATGCCGGGCTGCGGCGGCATATTCCGGCCGCGCCCCGGGACTCGAGCCGCAATAGATACAGATTCGCCTCATCCGGGAGGGAAAGATTGCCCGTCAAACACGCACCCGTCCGCACATCCGGCCCCGCCCCCCATCTCCGCCGCGGCGCGGTCCGGGTCCCTTCCCATCGCCGTCTCCGGGGCCGTTTTTTCGCCGGGCAAGCGGGCCGCGTTTAGAACTTGTTCTTGCGGTAAGCGCCCAAAGCCGGGGCGTCGGGATTCACTTCCGGGCCGAAGTAGCGGAGACAGACCAGCGGCTCGGTTTCGCTGGTGTTCTCGAAGATGACGCCCGCCCGGGCGCCGTCCTCGGTGCAGAAATATTCATCCTCGGTCAACTCGCCAAAGCGGATGAGCTTGGGACTGTTGAGCGGCTGGCCGTTTATCTTGCCGACGCCCTGGACGCAGATCAGGCCGTAGGCGCCCCGGTCTTTGATCGTGCATCGCACGCCGGCCTCGACGGTGAGTTCCTTGGCCGAGAAAAGCTGCTGGCCGTCAATCTTGCCATACACGATCCAGCGGTCCACATAGCCCTCTTTGCGGGTATCGGCCACCGGCACGGGTTCGAGGTAATGGTGGTCTTTGAACTTCGGGTCCACGTTGGCCTCCCAATCGAGCTGGTCCACGATGAAGTCCAGGTCCTTATGCTTGTTCCGGGGCATGTCTTTGACCAGGAGCGACCACGGCACGTAGCGGCCTTCGACCATGCTTTGGTACATGCCGAAAACATCGCTGCCCCACTGCGGCTCGTAGGTGCAAAGCGAGCCGGGAGCGTGCAGGATGCAGGGCCCCACCAGCCAGCCCGTGCCGGGTTTGAGCCGGTAGGCCTTGGAGAGATCAAGAATGCCGTTGTCGCCCTTATTCCAGTCTTCCAGGCATTTGCGCACCTGGGCCTTGGTGATGCCGGGCTCCAGGCCGAAGAAGGTGTAGGGGAAATTGTTGCCGACGTTGTTCTGCTGCGGCGGGAAATAATACGACTCGGGCTTGCCCTCCTGGCCGACCAGCCGGGCCTGCCGGGCGTTCTGGTGCATATGCAGGGGGATGGGCCCCATGTTATCAAAGAACTTCGAATACACCGGCCAGCGCCCATACTTCTTCCAGATGGCCCCGCCCACGAGCGTGGCGCCGCATTCGGCCACCGCCTGGCGCAGGGTGAACCGCTGCCGGCCCGCGACGCAGTAGCTGAGCCCCTCGTCGGGCACGCGGCCCTCATTGGCGGCCTCGGTGGTCGAGGCAAACCAGCGCTCGTCAATGCCGCCGCGATGGGCGCCATAGGCGTAGGTGTCGTCCGGGTGCAGCTTGATGCGCAAGCCGGGCTGGAGGAAGGAGCGCGGAACCCAATTCGGCGCGAGGCGCAGCAGGCCGCCGCTCTCTTGCAGGGCGGCTTCCGCCAGGGCTTTCACGTTCCGGCTGACCATTCTAAGCGAGGAGACAGTTTTCATAAGGAGGTAGCAATGTGTTAATGGCGTTGAATCTATGAAACAGCGTTCATCGGTTGCGGAGAGCAGCTTACGCCAGCCGGGCGCGGCCTGGCAAGCGTTCGTTGCCGGCGCCGCCGGCTTTTTCCCGCCTCAGTCCCGGGCCTCCGCGCGCACGCGCTTCAGCCAGTCCTCCGCGCCCAGCAGGACGGCGCGCATCATCTCCCGGCGAAACTCCGGATCGAGCATCTTCGCCTCGTCCCCGGGATGCGTCATGAAAGCCTGCTCCACCAGCACCGTGGGCATCCAGGTGTTGGCGCGCAGCGGGTAGTAATTGAAGTTGCCCACATTCCCGAAATCATTGAGGCGGGGGATCTCCAGCAGCCGGGCGTGGATGGCCGCGGACAGATCCCGGCAAAACGGCCATTTGTAATAGGTGCTCGTGCCCGACACGCTCAAGTAGCCGCGCGCGTGGCCCGCCGCATTGGCATGCACGCTGATGAACAGGTCGGCGTCGGCGGCCACCGCCCGCCGCACGCGCGCGCCCAGGGAAAGAGCTTCGTCCTGCGGGCGAACCATCACCGTCCGCGCGCCCGCCGCCTCCAGTTGCCGCGCCAGCTCCTCGACGGCCCACCGATTGATGTTCTTTTCCTGGCTGCCGCTGACGCCGCGCGCGCCGGAATCGCTGCCGCCGTGGCCGGGCTCCAGCGCCAGGACCAGGCCCCGCAGCGGCGAGCCGGGCGCCGCGGCCAGCTTCGGCGGGCGCCGCACGCGCAGCATCACCGCGTCATTGGTCACCCCCCACTGGTAGCCCCACAGTTGCGCGCCGTTGAGCTCGACACTGACCCGGAGATGCCCGGCGGCCACCTGCTGGACCGTCACCTCGCGAATGACCCGGGCGGCCGGGCGATGGCTGATCCACGTGGCCGCGTGATGCGCCCCGTAGAAATCAATTTCCAGCGCGGCGCGCCCCGCGGCGCTGCGCGCGGGCGTGACGGCGAACGGCACCGGCGCGGAATAGGGGATGGCCACCAGGTCCGCCGCCTCGTTGCCGCCCACCGAGAGGCTGGTAAACGACAGGTGCGGCGGCGGCGTGCCCGGGGGCGCCCATTCCACGGCCCGGCGGGCAATCCAGCCGTCCTGGCCCGGGCTGAGCCGGACATGATAATTCCCCTCCCGCATCCCCGTGACGCGCAGCAGCGTGCCGGCGGGCAATTCCGCAAGGTAGGGGCCGCCGAGGCGCACCTCGTGCAGCCCGAAGCTCAGGCCCGCGCCCTCCTCCGTCACCCGCACCAGGCGCAGCCGGGTCTCGTCCCACAAGTCCACCGTTGCCCGGCCCGACACCTCCACCACCGGCTCGCCGGTAACCCGGAGGCCGTCCGCCTCGTTCGGCCGGGCCCGGAGACGGAAGCGCACCGGCGCATTGGTCGTGTCCGCCGTTGCGCCGGCCACGAACGCCGCCCGGTAAAAGCCGGTCGGCTGGCCCGTGGCCGCGTCGCGCGTCTCGTGCATCGGCTGCCAGGCGCCGGCCGACAGGCAATATTCGGCCTCCTGCCCGGGCGTGCCGCGGAAACTCAATTCCAGAACATCCCCGCGCGACAGGATGCAGTTCTGCGCCGGCTCAAGGCTTTCCGCGTCAATCGCCAGGCGGCGCTCCTTCGGCTCCGGCGCCGCGGCGGCTTCCGGCTCGCGCTTCACCCGCACGACCTGCTCATGCTTTTGCCCGTCCGGCGTCGTTGCGACCACCCGGAGCTGGTTTTCTCCCAGTTGCAGCGGCACGTTGTCGCGGGCGAATATCCCGGTCGCAAAGACCTCCGCCGCCTGGCCCTCCACCCAGACCTTCGACCCGGGCGCGATGCGGCCCAGCACGTGCGCCACCGCGCGCGTGGTGGTGGTGCTCTCGCCGCGCGGATCAAGAATCCGCAGCCCCGCCTCCGGGTTCGCTTCGGCCGCCGCCGCCGCGGCTGCCGACGCCGGCGCCCACCCCAAAACGCCCAGGGCCAGCAGCAGCCCCCACCGGGCTCGCCGGGGGACGGGCAGGATGGCGGCGGCACTACGGGCGAACGACAGATTCGGGATCGCAGTCATGGCGGCAGCATAGGGCATGGTTCCGGCCGGTGTCCATCGCATCCACGGGGCGGCTCCCGGGGGCATTGGCGGGCCAAAGACCCGCGCGCCCGCCGGTGAGCCTTTGGCGCGGCGTCAGCTATCCCCGGGTTAGCGGGGAGGCGGGGCCGGCTCGTGATACGGTCGGCCGGCGCGGTAGAGTTCGAGCAGTTGCGCGTTCCGTTCCGCTATATGGTGCTGCCCGGCGGCGGTCGCGAGGGCGCGGGCCTGCTCGGCCGTCCGGATGGCGTCGTCGAACCGGGCGGCTTCGGCGTAGGCGGCGGCGAGCGTGCCCAGCAGGACGGGCTCGCGGCGTTGGCTCAGTTCGCAGGCGCGTTCGGCCAGGCGCACGGCTTCCGCGCCCTCGCGCAGCGCGGCGTCGGAGCTGGCGGCGCGAATCCAGGCCAGGTCATTGAGGGCTTCCACCATGTCCGGCTGCAAGGCCAGCGCCTGGCGGTAGCGGTCCACCGCCGCGCGCGGGTTTCCCTGCGCGGCCAGGACGCCCGCGTAGAGGTAGAGCAGTTGAGGATCGGCCGGCGTTTCCTTGAGCATCCGCTCGTATTGGACGGCGGCTTCGTCCGGCCGCCCGAGCGAGGTCAGCGCCAGCGCCAGCAGGCGGCGGGCCTCGGGCCACTGGGGCTTGAGCGCCAGGGCCAGGTGAAGGTGGGCAACGGCCCCGGGCAGGTCGCCCGTCTCGGCCGCCGCGCCGGCCAGCAAATGATGCAGCGTCGGGTTGAAGGGATCCACGCGCAGCCCTTGCCGGCAGGCGGCGATGACCTGCCGGGGCTGGCCCATGAAGGCCAGGCAGGCGGCGAGCTGCTGGCCCGCCGTGGGATGGTCGGGCGCTTCGGCCAGCGCCTGCCGCAGGTGTTCGACGGCCTCCGGGTAGCGGCGGTCCAGGCTCAACAGGAGCGCCGCCTGCGTGTGGGCCGCGGCGGCGCGCGGATGCTGCTGGAGGGCCAGCGCCGTTTCCCGCTGCGCGTCCGCGTAGCGGCCCCGGCGGCGGCAGGCCTCGGCCAGGCCCACCCGCGCCGGCAGGGAAGTCGCCTCCAGTTGCAGCGCCCGGGAAAACGCCGCCGCCGCCTCGTCATAGCGCCCGTCATCCGCCAGGCCCACCCCCCGCACCGTGTGGGTAAAGGCGTTGCCGGAGCGAATCCAGAAAGCCGTATAGACCGTCAGGGCCCAGGCCAGGACCCCCCCGCGCAGCCAGGGCCGCAGGGCCGGCCATCGCCGGGCCGCGAAATCCCAGCCCACGGCGGCCACCGCGCAAAGAGGCAGCAACGCGGGCAGGGCGTAAAAGGCTTTCACCTGCGCGTAAGACGCCACGCGCAGGCTCATCCAGCCGATGCCGGCGGCAAACGCAAAGAGCAGCCCCAGCATCAGGAACCATTCCGGGGTCGGCCGCCGGAGGAACCGGACCAGGGCAACCAGGGTTCCGGCGGCGATCAACGCCGTCGTGAGCAGCGCCAGCAGGCTGCCGATATTCATCAGGTCATAGTTCCACGGCGGGCGAAAGTTCATCAGGGCGGAGCCGCTGCACAGACCGTCCCCCCAGAGCGTGGCGTAGAGGCCGTCCGCGAACCCGTGGATGCCGCTGAACAGCGGGCAGGTCAGCGCCTCGCCGCAGCGCTGATACCACGCGGCGGTGTGCGCCCCGGGATCCTGCCACCACGCAAACGGCAGCCGGGGGTCCCAGTTGCCGATGAGCGGCGTGCCGAACCGGTGCCAGACCCGGGCAAAATGCCAGCCGCAGACCGCCAGCAGGCTGACCAGAAAAAGGCCCGCCGCGGACCCCGCGGCCCGCGCCCCGCCCGCCGCCCCGCGCCGCCAGGCCAGCGCCGCCAGCAGAAGGGGCGCCGCCAGCACCGCCGAAAACTTGGTCAGCAAGGCCAGGCCCAAACCGGCCCCCGCCGCCGCCGCAAGCCCGGCGCCGCGCGTCCCGGCCGGCGGCGGCCGCAGGACGCCATAAAGCGCGGCGGTGACGAACAAGGCGGCCAGGCCCTCATTGGTGATGTGGTGCGCCAGGCAGAGGCTCATGGGCAGGAACCCGGCCAGCAGCAGACCGGCCACCTGCGGCCGGGGCCGCTGCGGAAACAGTTGGCGCAGGCACAGGTAGATCAACAGCAGGTGCGCAACCCCGACCAGCGTGGAAAACGCGCGCAGGGTCAGGATGGCCGCGTCCGCCGAGGCCGTCCACCCGAACGGCCCGATGAGGGCGGCCGCGGCCAGGTAATACAGCGGCGGCTGGTACATCTGCCAGCCGTCGTCGGCCAGCGGCAGCGCCCGCTGCTGGAGGATGAAATCAATGTACTGCTGATGGCCGTCCCGGTCGAACCCGAAGAGCGCCGCCAACTGGGGCAGGTTGTTGCCCAGGAGCGCGATCCACGCGAGGAGGATCAACCCCAGCGCCACGGCGGGAGCCGGCGGAAAGCGGGAACCCCGCGCCCGCAGAACCCGGTGGCCGGCGACGAGCGCGGCGGCGAGCGCCAGCAGCAACAGCCCTTGCGGCCAGGCCCGGCGCAGCGAGTCGGCCGTCCGCTCCCGGTCAAACAGGGGATTGCCCGCTCGAATGGCCGGCGGGCGCGCCGCCGGCACGGCCGCCTCCCAGGCCGCGTCCACCAGCGAGACCTGCCAGGCGGCGTCGCTGTACAGCGCCGGCCCGGCGCCTTCCAGCGCCAGCCAGAGCGCGGGCAGGCCGTGCGCGTTGGAAACCGTCACGGAGATTTCATTCTCGCCCGCCTTGAGGAAGCGGGCCACGTCGGCGGCGCGGCGGCTTTTCCAGTCCGCCCCATGCAGCGCCAGGCCGTCCACCGGCTGCCCGTTCACGCGCACCGCGCCCTGCCTGAAAACGCGCACGGCGAGGGTGGCCGCGGCGGGTTGGGCGGGGAGCGTGAAGGCGCGGCGGAACTCGGCCCAGAGCGGCACCGCGTGGTGCGGCGTGGTGTCGGGCGGTTTCGGATAGACAATCCACTCGGCCGGGCCGGCCCCGGGGAGGAAGGGGATGCGGGGATCGTGCCGGCATTGCCAGACAATTCCGCCGCCGCCGAGCAGCAGCGCGCCGGCGATCAGCCCGGCCAGCGGGCGGTTCCAGGAGCGCGGCCCGTTCATGGGGAAACCGCCCGGCCGGGGGCGCGGGCGGCGGGCGGGAGGTTATTCGGGTTCATGGTACGCCTGGCCGGCCCGGTAAAGTTTCAGCAGCTCCTCGTTGCGTTGCGCGACGGCGGTCAACCCGGCGGACTGCGCCAGCGCGCGCGCCTTTTCGGCGGCGTTGATCGCCTCCGGAAAACGGCCCGCCTCGGCGTAGGCGGCGGCGAGCGTCCCGATCAGCAGCGGCTCCTGGTAGGCGGTGATTTGGCAGGCGCGTTCGGCCAGCGTCACCGCCTCCGCGCCGTTGCGCACGGTGGCGTCCGCGCTGGCGGCGAGGATCCAGGCCAGGTTGTTCAGCGATTCCGGCCAGTCGGGCTGGGCCTTGAGCGCGAGCCGCAACCGTTCGACGGCGGCCCGCGTTTCCTTGCGCCCCTGGTGCAGGAGCGCGAGCTGGTAATGCGCCAGCGCGTTGGTGGCCTGGAGCCGGGTGGCCTCGCGGAACTGGGCCGCCGCGTCGTCCGCCTGGCCCCGGTCGGCCAGCAGCATCCCCAGCACGGTGCGCGCCTCGCTGTCCCCGGGCTGAATCGCCAGCGCGCGCTGCAACTCGCCGATGGCCTCCTCCGGCCGGCCCTGGGCGATCAGGACATTGCCCAGCAGCCGGCGCGGGGTGAACAGCTTGGGATCCAGCGCCAGCAGGCGGCGATAACACGCGGCGGCTTCCTCCAGCTTGCCCTGGCCGTGCAGCGCCGTGGCCAGGCTGTATAGGGCCGGCAGGTGCAGGGGCGCCAGCCGCAACGCTTCGCGGCACGGCGCTTCCGCCTCGGCGAACTTGCCCTGCTTGACCAGCGCGCTGCCCAGCCCGTTGAGCGGGTCGGCATACAGCCGGTCGCCCTCGGCCGCCGCCCGGTAGTGGGCGATGGCCTCGTCGTACCGGGCCAGCGAGGCGTAAACGTTGCCCAGGGTGTTATGCGCCTCCGGGTAGTCCGGAGAAATGGCCAGCGCCTTCTGGCACCACGCAATGGCCTCGGTGGGCTGGTTCTGAATGGCGAATTCATTGGCGATGGCCGCGTAGGCGACGAAGTTTCGCGGCGTGACCCGGGCGGCATGCTGGAAGAGCGTGGCCGTGTCACGCCAATGCGCCACCTGCCGGGCCGTGAGTACCGCGCAGGCGCCCAGGACCAGCGCCGCCGCCGCCGCGGGAATCCCGCGCGGCCACGGGCGGCGGGCGATCACCGCCGCGGCGCCCCAGACCACGAGCAGGAACAGGCCGATGTGGGGCAGGTAAGTGTAGCGATCCGCCATGGCCTGCTTGCCCACCTGCACCAGCCCGATCACCGGCACCAGCATGCCCAGGAACCACAGCCAGCCGACCTGCAAGGCGCGCCGCGGCGGGCGGGCGCGCCAAATCCCGGCGGTCACCGCTGCCAGCAGCAGCCCGGCGCCGGCGGCCGCCCACGAATCAAGCCGGAAACCGGCATAGGGATAAAAGACCGCCAGGTCAGTGGGCCAAAAGGTCTTGCCCAGGTAGCGCGCATACGCCACCAGCGCATTGGCCAGGCGCAGTTCGAAGGGGTTATGCGCCAGCGACATCACCGCGCCGCTGGCCCGCTGCGCCTGAAAGGTCACCAGGCACGACAGCGCCGAGAGCGCAAAGAAAGGAACCTTCTCCAGCAACACCCGCCGCAGCGGCGCCGCGGACCGCTGCCCGGACGCCAGGGCGAGCCGCTCCAGGGGCCACCAGTCCAGCAGCAGCAGCACGCACGGCAGCGTGACCAGCATCGGCTTGCTCATCAGCCCCAGCGCAAAGCAAAGCAGGGCCAGCAGATAAAACCACCCGGCGCCGCGCGGAGCGGCGGGGGAGCGGCGGGCCGTCTCCGCGCTCGCTCGCGCTTTGCCCCCCGGAACGGCTCCCGCTTCCGCGGGCGGCGCCGGCTCTCCCCGGGCGGAAGGGGAGGACGGCGGGAGCGGGCCGCCGCCGGGGTCGTGCGCCTCCCGCGCCGGCGCGGAGGGCCGCGCCCCCGGCTTCCGGTTTTCCTCGTCCGCCGGCTCGCGCCGCCCGGCATATCGCGCATACGCCCACAGCGTCAGCAGAAAGAAGAACGCGCTCAGCACGTCCTTGCGCTCCGCGATCCAGGCGACGGATTCCACATGCAGCGGGTGCAAAGCAAACAGCGCGGCCACCAGCGCGCTGCGCCAGACGGCGCCGGTCAGGCGTTGCCACAGGCCGAACAGCAGGAGGGTGTTGGCCAGGTGCAGCAGCACGCTCGTGAGGTGATGGCCCCACGGCTTCAGCCCATAAAGCTGGCAATCGAGCATGTGCGAAAGCCACGTCAGCGGATGCCAGTTGCTGGCATGGAAACTCTGGCCCGCCCACGCGAGGTTTTCCAGGGTCAGCCCGGATTGAACCCGCGGGTTGCCGCTGACGTAGTCCGGGTCGTCGTAATTGATGAAGCCGAACTTGAGGACCGGCCAGTAAACCGCGGCAATCGCCAGCGCCAGCAGCAGGCAAAGCAGGAGGGTCCGCCGGGGGGCACCCGCCGACGTCCACTCAAACTTTCGGCCTTCCGCCATATCAGGCATGATGTTGCCGCCAGCCCATGCGGCGCAAGCGCCAAAACGACCTTAAGTCATTGGTGAACGCCGCTTGACACTGCCGCCGCAACCGAACTGTGCCAAATTGGCACACCCATAGCCAGCCGATGGCATCCTCCCGCCAACCCCATCGCCCCTGGCAAAATAACCGCCAAACAATGCCCGCAACCATGCCAATTTACCCCTCGCAACAGCACTCCCGAGTGTCCAATTATTGGACACTCCCCGCAATATCCGCCTGCCCAACCCTTTTTTTCCCACGAACCGCATCTCCTCCTTCTTTACGCATTTTCCGCCATTTCCCGCCCATTTCTGGCTACCAGCCCGCCGTGTACAAGGGGTGTACAAGGGATGCCCACCGGATGTTCATCAGATTTTCCGATGTTCATCCGGCGAGCATCCATTGTACACCCCTTGTACACGGCTATTTGGGAGGGAGGCGGGACGGAGAGGAGGGGCTGAGGCGGGCATCGGGTTGCGGGGGTGGGGGTCGGGCGGTTTGCGCGCGATCCGGCTTTTCATGCGATTTGAAGGGTTGATGGGGTTGAATTGGGCGGCGGGTTCGGCAATGCTGGCGTCATGACTGGGTTAACCGATGTGCTGCAGTTGCGCGTTCGTTATAGCGAGACGGACCAGATGGGGACTTTTTACAACTCCCGCGCGTTGGAATGGTTCGAGTGCGGGCGGACGGAGTTGATGCGCCGCCGGCTGGGGATGTCTTATACCGTGCTGGAGGCGCGGGGGGTATTTTTGCCGCTGGTGGAGGCGCACCTGGAGTTTCTGGGCGGCGCCCGCTACGACGATTTGTTGGAAGTCGTTTCCACGGTGAAGCTATCGGGCCGGGCCCGGCTGCGGTTTGAGGTGCAGATTCATCAAAGCGAGAGCCGCCGGCCGGTGGTGCGCGGCTACACGGTTCATGCCTTCACGGATCGCCAGGCCCGGCCCCTCCGGCCGCCTCCCTGGTTTCTCGAAATGCTGGCCGGGGCGATGCCGGCGCCGGGCGCGCCGCCGTCATAACCAGGGATTGCCTCGCCGCCGTCCCATCGGCTAGGATGGGGCCATCGCTAGAGGCCTAAAGTTTATGAGCAAACACGCGAAGAACTCAGAGAGAAACTTCCACCCGCTCAGCGCGCCGGATTTTCTGCCGTTGCCGCGGTTGCGGGACCTGCAATTCCAGCGGCTGAAAGCCACGGTCCAGCGCGCCTACGACCGCGTCGCCTTGTTCCGCCAGCGCATGGAGGAACGCGATCTGACTCCCCGGGACGTGCAGTCGCTGGACGACCTGGCCAAGCTGCCGTTCACCGGGAAGAACGATTTGCGCGACACGTATCCCTTTGGCCTGTTTGCCAGCCCGATGCGGGAGATCGTGCGGCTGCACGCCTCCAGCGGCACCACGGGCAAGCCCATTGTCGTCGCCTACACCCAGGAGGATGTGCAGGTTTGGACCAATGTCATGCTGCGCAGCCTGGCCGCCTGCGGGCTGCACGAGGGCGACATCATCCAGAATGCCTATGGCTACGGCCTGTTCACCGGCGGGCTGGGCGCGCACTACGGCGCCGAGGCGCTGGGCGCAACGGTCATCCCGATTTCCGGGGGCAACACGCCCCGCCAGTTGATGGTGATGAAGGATTTTGGCGTCACGGCCATCTGCTGCACCCCCAGCTACTTTCTCCACCTGATTGACCAGGCGCCGGAGGCGGGCATCCAGTTCAAGGACCTGCCCCTGCGCGCCGGCATCTTTGGCGCCGAGCCGTGGACGGAGGCCATGCGCCGCCGCATCGAGGCTGACAGCGGCATCAAGGCCTACGACATTTACGGCCTGTCGGAAATCGTCGGGCCCGGCGTGGCCATGGAGTGCGAATGCCAGGCGGGGCCGCATATTTTCGAGGATTACTTCTATCCCGAGATCCTCCATCTCAAGACCGGCAAACCGTGCGCGGACGGCGAGGAGGGCGAGCTGGTGCTGACCACGCTGGGCAAACAGGCCATGCCGATGATTCGCTACCGCACCCGCGACATCACCGCGCTGGCCTCCGAAACCTGCGAATGCGGGCGCACGTTGCGCCGCATCAAGCGCATCGGGCGCCGCGCCGACGATATGTTCATCATCCGCGGCATCAACGTGTATCCCTCCCAGGTCGAGACCGCCCTGCTCAAGGTCGAGGGCGCCCTGCCGCATTATCAGATTGTCCTGACCCGCGAGGAGGATCTCGATGTCATGGAAGTGCAGGTCGAGGTCACGCCGGAGGTCTTTAACGACACGGTGGGCGCGCTGGAAGCCCTGCGGCTCAAGCTCACCAAGTCCCTGGAAACCATCGTCGGCGTGCGCGCCAAGGTCCGGCTGGTCCAGCCACGCACCATCCAGCGCAGCGAGGGCAAGGCCAAGCGCGTCATTGACCAGCGAAAGATGTAACCCGGAGGAAAATCCCCTATGAAGGTAAAGCAACTCTCATTATTCCTGGAAAACAAACCCGGAGCGCTGAGCCGGCCCATCAAGCTGCTGGCCAAAGCCCGGCTCAACATCCTGACGCTGTCCATCGCCGACACCCAGCAGTTTGGCATCCTGCGCTTTGTGGTGCGCGACTGGGAAAAGGCCAAACGGCTGCTGGAAAAGGAGCAGTTCGTCGTCAAGGTCTCCGACCTGGTCGCCATCGAAGTGGCCAACGAGCCGGGCGGCCTGGCCGGCATCCTGCTCGCGCTGGAGCGGGCCCGGGTCAATGTCGAATACATGTACGGGTTCACCCTCCGGGCGGAAGGCAAGGGGGTGCTGGCGTTTCGGTTCGATGACCCGGACACCGCCATCGCCTCGCTGCTGGGCGCGGGCATCAACCCCATTCGCCGCGTGGACCTGTTCAACCGCCTCACGGGTTGAGGCGCCGTCCCGCTGCCGGCAAAGGTCCGTTTCGCATGCCGTCCGGGCGGCGGGCAAGCCCGCCGCGCGGGAGCTTCCGCGGGGCGCGGCGCGGTGGAAAATATTCCGCATATTTTCCTTGCCAAACGCGCCGGCGCGGGGCTTTAATACAGGCTGATTAACACCGCCGGAGGGCATGCGGACAGGGTATGCCGCAGGCTTTCGGCAAAACGAAAAACCAACACCTGACATGAATACGATGAAACCCATCCTCACGCGACCAACCCTGCGCGGTTGGCTATTGGCGCTGGCAGCACTCGCGCTGTCCAGCTTGATCGTCCACGCCGTCCCGTATGCCACGGAGGTCGTTAAAAACGGCAATACCGTGAGCTACATTCTGAACCAAAACGCGGCGAGTGTGGAGGTGCTTCGCAATGGCGGCAATGCGCTCTATCCGGGCACCAACGCCGGCGCCTACAACTTTGATATGACCGGCTACACCACCTTCCAAATCAAGGTGATCGGCAACGATGCGCCCGGTTGGGTCCAGTACGTTCCCGATAATAAGGACGTCACGGGCTTTGAGTACCCGTACGGGGTGTCCGTCAATAAGAACCCCCAGAGTCCCAATTTTGGCAAAGTGTATGTGTCCAATTCCCGGGTGGGCACGACTGGGCTCGGCCGCAGCTGCACGACGGCCATTTATATGCTGCACGCCGACGGCTCGGATGCGGGGTTTTCGGATGGTGGCGTTTACTGGACACCGGGCGGTTCCGGCCCGTACAAGAGCTGCATCGGCCCGGATGACCACCTTTACGTGGCCGATCTTTCCAACGATTTGGCCTATGAGTTCAGCGATGATATGAGCACGGCTACGCTGTTGATTGATGACTCCAACCGGACGCCGAACCAGTACGTCCATAGCATTTATGTGGAAGGCACTCAGGCGGCGGGGAATCGCAAGCTGTACCTGGTCAATGGCAATATCAACGATACGGCTCGCAAGGGCCTCATCCAGTACGACCTCGGGGCCAATGCCGCTGCCACCGCGTGGGACACCGGCACCCAGATTATCGGCCCCACGTACTGGGGAATCTACTATAGCTATGATGTTGCGCGTGACAGCAATGGCGACTGGTACATGCCCTCCTACCGGGCTAATCCGAACGAGCGGCCGGCCATCACCAAGTTCGACGGATCCCAAACTCCGCCGCTTGATAATTACGTCCTTTGGGAGACGGATAAGTCGCTTTATCTTTACTCCTTTGGCATAGACATTTGCGAGCTTAACAGGCTGGCCGCCTATGGCCATGCCAACAACGGCAATGTTTACTTCTTCAAAATGACCGACGGCTCCTTTGTGGAAAACTTCGATGCCGGGGGGGCGATCCGCGACCTGGCGTTTGACGCCGCGGGCAACATGGTGACGGTGGATAACGCGGCCGAGTGGGCGCGGTTCTGGTCGCCGGGGGGCTACACGGTCGCCACCACGACCTTTGATGGCTCGCAGACGACGTTCCAGGTTACCCGGCCGCCGGCGCAGGTGAGCGTGACTGCCAGTCAGGCGACGGTTCCCGAGGCCGGGCCGGCGGTTAACTTCATCATCTCCCGCGTCGGCAGCGTTGCCGCGGATTTGACCGTCTATTACACGCTGAGCGGCACTGCGGACAACGGGGTGGACTACACCACGTTGTCCGGCAGCGCCGTGATTCCCGCCAACGCCAACTCGGTGAATGTGGCCCTGGCGCCGATTGACGATGCGGTGGCCGAGTTGAGCGAGACGGTGATCCTGACCGTGATGGCCAACTCGAACTACTCGGTCGCCCTCCCCACCAGCGCCACGATTTCCATTCTCGATAATGAAACCCCGGAAATCTCCTTCGCCGCGGCGCCGCCCCGGAAGCTGTTGGAGAGCTACGCTCCATCGCGGGTGACGCACCAGGTGGTCCGCAAGGGGTTGTTGACGCCGGAGCTGACGGTCAACCTGTCCTACTCCGGGACCGCCACGCGCGGGGTTGACTACAATGCCCCGGCTGCCGTCACGGTTCCGGCCGGAGCGGCAACAGCCAACCTTGTCTTGACCCCCATCAACGACCAGGATTACGAGGGCGATGAGACCGCCACCGCCAATATCGCGGGCGGGACTGGCTACACGATTGGAACCCCCAGCTCGATTGACGCCACCGTGGTGGACGATGATCCCCCGCCGGGCACGGTCCTGTTCAGCGATAATTTCGACACGGACAGTTCGGCCCTGTGGGAGGTCAACCTGTATGATCCGTCCGATGCCTCCGTTGACTTCGCGTGGGATTACAGCACGGTGGGCATCCCCGCCGCGCCGGCGGGTGGCGGCACCAAGGGGCTGCGCATGCGCTGCGGCAACACCCAGCTCATCTTGAACGGGTTGAGCGTTTCGCCGAAGAACAAGAGCTTTACCGGCGATTACCGCCTCAAGTTCGACATGTGGATTAACTACAATGGCCCGATGTACGATGGCGGCCCCGGCTCGACGCAGAACTTCGACGCCGGCGTGGGCACCTCCGGCCAGATCCCGGTCTGGTTCTGGGCCCCCAGTCCCGACGACAGCGTGTGGTTCACCGTCGCGGGTGACGGGGCCTCCGGCTTCACGGTGGGGGATTACAACGCGATGATTGGGGCGACGCTCCTGAATGATGACTCGGGCGTTTACGCCGCGGGCACGGGCGCGCCGAACAGCGGCATCCGCGATGCCTCGAATGCGTATTACGCGTTGTGGGGCGGCCAGGCGGCGCCCGCGGCGCAACTGGCGATGTATCCGAATCAGACCGGGAACGCGAATATCGGCAACGCGGGCATGGCGTGGCACACGGTCGTGATTACCAAAGAAGGCGACGTGGTGACCTGGGTGATGGACGGCATCACGATTGCCACCGTGACCAATACGGCCCTGCCGTTCGGCCCCAACGTATTCGTCGGCTACCAGGACCTGTGGGCGAGCGGGTCGCTGTCTGACGTTCCCGAAATGTCCTTCGGCCTGGTGGACAACCTCAAGGTCATGACCCTGGCGGCGCCCGCCGACATTGTCATTACCGGCATCCAGTTGATCAATGGCCAGGCGGACGTGCAGATTGACTTCACTGCCGGGGCGGGCGATGCTCCGTCGGACTTCACGCTGCAGGCCACCGCCAACATCGCCTCCGCGCCCGCCGATGTCGCGGCCAACATTACCAGCACCGGCCCGGGCCAGTTCAAGGCCGTGCGGGCGGTTGCGGGCACCGCTCAGTTCTACCGGCTGCGCCGGAACTGAGCCGCGCAATTAAACGTTCAGGCGAGGCACCTGCGCGCGCGCAGGTGCCTCTGCTTTTTGGCGGGGCGGCTTTCCGCCGCGGCGGCCCGGCCCGCCGCTCAGTCCGGAATCTTCTCCGACTTCCGATACGCCAGGCCCTGGAAGACCGCCACGAGGTCGCCCGCGTCGTCCTTTACATCCACCGTGTAGGAGCCGAGCTTGAAGTTGCGCGAAAGCTCCCGGGCCTCGGCCCAAAGCGTGCCGGCGCGGCCGGCCTTCATAAAGGTGATGCTGACATTGGCGGCCACCGCCACCGTGCCGTGCGAGTTGGACGCCGCGGCAAACGCGAAGTCCGCCAGGGTGAAGATCGCCCCGCCCTGCACGGTGCCGTAGCCGTTGAGGTGGTGCGGGCCCAGCGTCATCCGGGCGCGGGCATGGCCGGGCGACACCGCGAGCAGCTCGATGCTGGCGTGCGCGGCGAATTTATCCCCCAGGAAGAAGCGCCGGATGCGGTCGAGCGCGCCGTCAGGATGCGCCGTGGGAGAGGAAGCGGGTGGGTTCATGTCATTTTAAGTTCGGGCTGGCTTGTTTCTGCGCTTCGCGCCCGGTGAGGAAGGCCTGCCGGTTGCCGGCAAAGAAGTTCTCGGCAAACCCGGCGCGCAGGGCGGCGAGCCATTGCTCCTCGGTCATGGGCAGGTGGGCGCTTAAGGCCCCCAGCAGCGCCACGTTAAGCGTTTTCCGGCTCGGCAACTGGTCCGCGCGCACGGCGTCCGGCGTAATCAGCACGCCCCCGGGCCGCAGCATGTGCTGCTGGGGCGCCACCTGGGTCGGCTCGAGCACCAGCAAGAAATCCGCTTCGCCCGCCGCCACCATCGGGCTGAAGACCTGCCCGCCGAACCGCACGTCGCCGGTGACCGAGCCCCCGCGCTGGCTCATGCCTTTGATTTCGCTTTTCTTCACATCATAGCCGGCGCGCAGGGCCACGTCCGCCAGGATGTCGGTGCCGCGGAGCACGCCCTGGCCGCCGAGGCCGGCGACGACAACATTGGTCACTTTGGTCATAAGAAGGGATGCGGGTTCCGGGCGGGCTCAGGGGGAAGCCGGGCTGGCCGCGGCGGCGCACTCGCAGCGCCGCGCTTCGTATTCTTTGAGTTGTTTGGCGATCAGGATGCACGGCCGCCGGGCGATGATGACGGCCAGCTCGCCGCTGGCGAGGCATTCGTCCAGCACGCGCTCGAAATCGCCCGAGCCGAGCCGCGGCTCGACCACATGCACGCGCCGGATGCCGAGCGCGCGGGCCAGGTCTTCGAGCACCACCTGGCCCGTCGGCTCGTGGCCGAGCGTGCGGCCGGTGCCCGGGTGCTCCTGGTGGCCGGTCATGGCGGTCGTGGAGTTATCCAGGATGATCAGCACATGGCCCAGGGGCGGCGGGTTGTACACCATCTCCACCAGCCCGTTGATGCCGCTATGCACGAAGGTGCTGTCACCAATCACGCTCACCACCCGCCGCGCCTGTTCGGGCGGCAGCACGTGGCGCAGGCCCAGCCCGACCCCCACGCTCGCCCCCATGCAGACGCAGGTGTCAATCGCCTCGAAAGGCGACAGCACTCCCAGCGTGTAGCACCCGATATCGCCCGCCACGATGCAATCCTTCCGGCGCAGCGCCTCGAAGACGATTCGATACTGGCAGCCGTCGCAAAGCTGCGGCGGCTTGCCGGGCGGCTTGGACGGTTCGGGGCTTTCGTCCCGCTGGAGAATGCGGCGCACGCGCGGCACGTCCAGCTCGCCGAACCGGAACCGGTCCGCCTTGCCTTCGACCGGGATGCCCGCCGCGCGGATGGCCTCGACCAGGAAAGGGTCGCCCTCCTCGACCACCAGGCAGCGCTCCACGCCGCGGGCAAACTGCGCGATGCGCTTCAGGGGCAGCGGGTGCGTGAAGCCCAGCTTGAGCACGCGCGCCTCCGGGGCGGCTTCGCGGACGTGCATGAACGAGATGCCCGACGTGATGATGCCCAGCGCCGGGGCGCCGTCCACCAGGCGGTTCAGGGGGCTGGCTTCGTTCCACTCCCGCAGCTCGGCCAGCTTCTGGCGCAAGCGCCGGTGGGCGGGCCGGGCGTAGGCCGGGATCATCACCCGGCCCTGAACGTCCTTTTCGTAGTTCGCCGGCCGGGGCGCTTCGGTTTGCGCGCGCGGGCGCACCACCGTATAGCTGTGGCAGACGCGGGTGGTGACCCGGAACAACACCGGGAGCTTCCAGCGCTCGGAGATTTCCACCGCCGCGAACAGGAAGTCATACGCCTCCTGCGAGTCGGACGGCTCCAGCATGGGCAGCCCGGCGGCCACGGCATAGTGGCGGTTGTCCTGCTCGTTCTGGCTCGACGCCATGCCCGGGTCATCCGCCGAGACGACAATCAGCGCGCCGGTGACCCCGGTATAAGCCGCCGTGAACAGCGGGTCCGCCGCCACATTCAGGCCGACGTGTTTCATCGTGCACAGCGCCCGGGCGCCGCCGAACGCGGCGCCGAGGGCCACTTCCAGCGCCACCTTTTCATTGGGCGACCACTGGGCGTGCCCGCCCAGGGCGTGGAAATGCTCCAGGATTTCCGTGGACGGGGTGCCGGGATAGCCGGCGCCCAGCGCGACCCCGGCATGCCGGGCCGCCAGGGCGATCGCCTCATCGCCGCTTAAGAGAAGTCGGTTGGACTCATTCATTCGATAAAATGCGCGCCTGCTTAATAACCCATTTCCGGGCCGCGGGACAACACATTCCGCGCCGCGCCGCGCGGATTTCCGAACTGGACAACGCCCGGCCGAACGGTGTACACCCCTTTGCGCATCATGTTCTGGGATCAAGCATCAGAAACACTGGCCCGGCCAACGCTGGAACACCTGCAAATCAAACTCCTGCAGGAAACCCTTCACCGCGTGAGGGAGCGCGTGCCCTTTTACCGCCAGCGGCTGGCCGAGTTGAACCTTCAGCCCGCGGACATCCGCACGCTCGCGGAGGTCCGGCGGCTGCCCTTCACCACCAGCGACGATCTGCGCGCCATTTATCCCGATGGCCTGCTGGCGGTGGACCGCGCCGAAGCCGTCCGGCTGCACACCTCCAGCGGCACCACCGGCAAGCCCAAGGCCATCTTCTTTTCGCGCGCGGACGTGGATAACGCCGCCGAACTCATCGCCCGGTCGCTCGTCTCGGCGGGCATCACCGCCGCGGACGTCTTCCAGAACATGATGAGCTACGGCCTGTTCACGGGCGGCCTGGTGATGCACTACGGCGCCGAGAAGGTCGGCTGCCTGGTCATCCCCGCCGGCCCCGGCACCTCCGAACGGCAGCTCATGCTCATGCAAGACTTCCGCACCACCGCCGTGCATATCCTGCCCAGCTACGCCCTCTATTTCGCCAGCTACCTCGAACAAAAGGGCCTGCGCCCGCGCCAGGACCTCACCGTGCGCAAGGCCTTTGTCGGCGCCGAGCCGCATACGGAGGAAACCCGCCGCCGCATCGAGCAGATCTTCGGCTGCGACGTGTATAACTCCTACGGCCTGACCGAGATGAACGGCCCGGGCGTGGCGTGCGAATGTGAATACAAGGCCGGTATGCACCTTTGGGAGGACAACTTCCTGCTGGAGATCATCAACCCGGTCACCAACGAACCCCTGCCCGACGGCCAGACCGGCGAACTGGTGCTCACCACCCTCCGGCGGGAAGCCATGCCCATCCTGCGCTACCGCACCCGGGACATCACCTCGGTGGTCCCCGAGCCCTGCCGCTGCGGCCGCACCCACCGCCGCCTGGCCCGCTTCGTCGGCCGCGCCGACGACATGCTCATCATCCGCGGCGTGAACATCTTCCCGCAGCAAGTCGAGCGCGTGCTCATGTCCTTCCCCCAGGTGGGCCGCAACTACCTCATCATCGTCGAGGGGCTGGACGACCTGACCATCAAGGTCGAGTTGACCCCCGCCGCCTTCGACGGCCAACTGGAACACCTCGAAGCCCTCCAGCAGCAGATCATCGAGAAGCTCCGGGCCGAAATCTGGATTCGGCCCAAAGTGGACCTCGTGCCCGCCGGGTCCCTGCCCGTCGGCGAAGGCAAAGCCAAGCGCGTGGTTGACAAGCGTTCCCTCTAACCGCCCCATCCCCTCCTGTTTTAGCTTATGCGCGTCGTAAACCTGTTAGCCGTCTTTGTGGAAAACAAACCGGGCCAGACCGCCCGGATCGCCGGGCTGCTCGCCGAGGCCGGGATCAACCTCTCCTGGCTGACCATTGCCAACAGCGGCAGCTTTGGCGTGATGCGGTTCCTCGTGGACCAGCGCGACACCGCCGTCCGCGCCCTCAAGGATAAAGGAGTCATGGTCTCCCTGGTCGAGGCGCTGGCCGTCGAGGTGCCCGACCAGCCCGGCTCCCTCCAGGCCGTGGCCGACCTGCTGGGCCGCAACCAAATCAACCTCGATAATTGCTCCGGCTTCGTCGTCCGCGACCGCGCCATCCTGATCATCGAAGTCCACCAGATTGCCCAGGCCGGCGCCATCCTCGAACAGCAGGGCTTCCGCCTGCTCGGCCAGGAGGAAATGCTGCGGCTTTAAGCCGCCGGGCTCACGCCCCGCCCGGGCGCGGCCTCCCCGCGCGCCCGCTATTTGATGAGTTCTTCGGCAATCTGCACGGCGTTGAGCGCGGCGCCCTTGAGGAGTTGGTCGCCGCTGACCCAGAAGCAAAGGCCGTTGTCCAGGGCGCAATCCTGGCGCAGGCGGCCCACCGCGCAATTATACTTGCCCGACAGGTAAAGCGGCAGCGGGTATTCGCTCTGGGCGGGATTATCAATTACGTCCAGCCCGGGCGCCTTCCGGAGCACCGCCAGCGCGGCCTCGACCGTCACCGGCCGCTCGAACTCGGCGCTGATCGCGATCGAGTGGGCGCGATAGACCGGCACGCGCACGCAGGTCACACTCGCCCGGAACGTGGGATGATGCATGATTTTGCGCCCTTCGTTCTCCATCTTCATTTCCTCCCGGGTATAGCCGTTCGGCAGGAAGGAATCCACGTGCGGCAGCACGTTAAAGGCAATTTGATGCGGGTAAACCTCGCGCGTCACCGGCTGGCGCTGCACAACCTGCTCCACCTGCCGCTCCAGCTCCGTGATGGCTTTGGCTCCCGTGCCCGAGACGGCCTGGTAGCTGGAGGCAAAAATCCGCCGGCACTGGAACGCGGCGTGTAACGGATACAGCGCAATCAGCGTGATCGCCGTGGTGCAGTTCGGGTTGGCGATAATGCCCTTGTGCCACTTCAGGTCGGCGGCGTTGATCTCGGGAATCACCAGCGGAACGCGGTCGTCCATGCGAAATGCGCTCGAATTATCAATAACCACGCAGCCGGCCTGGGCGGCCGCCGGGGCGTATTCCTTCGAAATACTGCCGCCGGCGCTGAAGAGCGCGATGTCTATGCCGCCAAACGAATCCTTCTTCAGCTCCGCGACCGCCAGTTCCTGGCCGCGATACTTGAGCTTTTTGCCCACCGAACGCGCCGACGCCAGCAAAGTCAGCTTCCCGGCCGGGAAGTTGCGCTTTTCCAGCGTCTTAATCATCTCGATGCCAACCGCGCCCGTTGCGCCGACCACCGCCACATGTGGATTGCGATTCATATAAGGAGCCAGAATATAGTATTCATGGGCCAAAAATGTCAATGTCGGCCCGTAGCCCCGAGCGGGGCCGGGCCTCAATCCCAGCCCCAAGCGCCTTAACTCAGCCCGTCCGCCAGCCTTTCCCAACCTAAATCCACGCTAAATATCTCTCGTCACGCGGTTTATGGCCATTGCCGCTCCGGCCATAACCCCCTGAAATACCGCTTCCAACAGGCCATGTACAAGGGGTGTACAAGGGGTGTACATCGGGTGCTCACCGGGTGAGCAAGGGAAAATCCGATGGACATCCGGTGAGCATCCCTTGTACACCCCTTGTACACGGCGTCAGGCGAGGGGGGAAGGACGGCGGCAGGCTGCCGGAACGGGGGCGGCTGGAATGCGGGGATTCCGCGGATCAGGCGGCGGTTGGCGGCAAGACGGGGTAGTCGGTATAGCCTCCGGGGCCGGAGGCGTAGAAGGTTTCAGGAACCGGGGTGTTGAGGGGGGCGTTGAGGGCAAACCGGCGGGGGAGGTCCGGGTTGGCGATGAAAAGCTTCCCGAAGGCGACGGCGTCGGCCTCCCCGGCCTGGAGTAATTGCTCCGCCGTATCGCGGGTATGGGCTTCGTTGGCGACGTAGAGGCCGCCGAACTGCTTTTTGAGCGCGGGGCCGAGGCGGTTGGGGCCGATGGACTCGCGGGCGCAGATAAAGGCGATGCGGCGTTTGCCAAGTTCCCGGGCGACGTAGCCAAAGGTGGCGGCGGGGTCGGAATCCCCCATGTCGTGGGAATCGCAGCGCGGGGCCAGGTGCATGGCGACCCGGTCCGCCCCCCAGACGGCGATGATGGCGTCGGTGACTTCGAGCATGAGCCGGGCGCGGTTTTCGATGGGGCCGCCGTAGTCGTCGGTGCGGCGGTTGGTGCTGTCCTGGAGGAATTGGTCGAGCAGGTAGCCGTTGGCGCCGTGGATTTCGACGCCGTCAAAGCCGGCGCGCTGGGCATTTTGCGCGGCCTGGCGGTAGGCGTCCACAATGCCGGGGAGTTCGTCCGTTGCCAGCGCCCGCGGGGTGGCAAAGGGGCGTTTGGGGCGGAGCAGGCTGAGGTGCCCCCGGGCGGGGATGGCGCTGGGCGCCACCGGCTGCGCGCCGCCGAGGTAGCTTGGGTCGGAAATGCGGCCGACGTGCCAGAGTTGGAGGAAAATCCGGCCGCCGGCGGCGTGGACGGCTTCGGTGATCGTTTTCCAGCCTTGCACCTGTTCCGGGGACCAGATGCCCGGCGTATCGGGGTAGCCGACGGCCATAGGCGAGATGGCGGTGGCCTCGCTGAGGATCAGGCCGGCGGAGGCGCGCTGGACGTAGTAGTCGCGCATCAGGAGGTTGGGCACCCGCCCGGCGGAAGCGCGGCAGCGGGTCAGGGGGGACATGAAGACGCGGTTGGGCAGGTCCAGCCCGCCTAACCGGATCGGTTCGAGGAGTCGAAGGCCATGGTTCATATTCATCTCTTTGCCGGGTTCGGCGTTTGGTAAAGTCATCGGCGACAGTATAGGCCAGGTTCCGGGAAATACGAGCCGGATTATCCGGGCTGTCTTTTCTCCTTTGCGTTTGCGGGCGGCTCGCGTTTAAGCTCCGGCCATGAAGATTGTTTTAGCGTATTCGGGTGGATTGGACACGTCGGTGATTCTGTCGTGGCTGAAGGAGACGTATCAGGCGGAGATTATCGCCTATTGCGCCAATATCGGGCAGGAGGAGGAGTTGAAGGGGCTGGCGGCCAAAGCCCGGCGCACCGGGGGTTCCAAGTGCTGCATTGCGGATTTGCAGGAGGAGTTTGCGCGCGATTTCATCTTTCCCATGATCCAGGCGGGCGCGGTGTATGAGAGCCAGTATTTTCTGGGCACGAGCATCGCCCGGCCGCTCATCGCCAAGGGGATGGTGGAGGTGGCGCGCAGGGAAAAGGCGCAGGCCATCGCCCACGGCGCCACGGGCAAGGGCAACGACCAGGTGCGCTTCGAGCTGACGGCCGCGGCGCTGGCGCCCGAGCTGGAGGTGATCGCGCCCTGGCGCGACGCGCGGTTCCGGGCCGAGTTCCCCGGGCGGGCCGAGATGATCGCCTATTGCGCGAAGAAGCGGATTCCCGTGCAGGCGTCGGCGAAAAAGCCGTATTCGATGGACCGCAATCTTCTGCATATCTCGTTTGAGGCGGGCATCCTGGAAGATCCGTGGCTGGATGCGTTCGCGCCGGGCAACAAGGACATGTTTGTGCTCAGCGTCGCGCCGGAAGACGCGCCGGATAAGGCGGAATACGTCACGCTCGATTTCCAGCAGGGCAACTGCGTGGCCGTCAACGGCCGGGCGTTGAGCCCGCTGGGCGTCATGCGAACGCTCAACCGGCTCGGCGGCAGGCACGGGGTGGGGCGGGTGGACCTGGTGGAAAACCGCTACGTGGGCATGAAATCCCGGGGCGTGTATGAAACGCCCGGCGGGGCGATTCTGCAGTTTGCCCATCGCCAGATGGAAACGCTGACGATGGACCGCGAGGTGATGCACCTGCGGGATTCGCTGATTCCGCGCTACGCGGAGCTGGTGTATTACGGCTATTGGTTTTCGCCCGAGCGGCTGGCGCTGCAGGCGTTCGTGGCCGAGAGCCAGAAGAACGTGACCGGCACCGTGCGGGTGAAGCTCTACAAGGGCAATATCCTGTGCGCCGGGCGGAAGTCGCCCGTGAGCCTCTACCATCCCGCCATCGCCACGATGGAGGCCGACCCCACCCAGGCCTATAACCAGGACGATGCCACCGGCTTCATCCGGCTCAACGCGCTGCGGTTGAAAGTGGCGGCGCGGGTGCAGCGGAAGCCGCGGCCCGCAGCCCGCCGCGGCTAGCCGCCGCGCGTCACGTAGCCGTTTTGGCGAAACCACGCGACGGCGTCGGCGAGCGCCTGCCGCGGGGGCGTTTGCGGCAGGCCCAGCTCGCGGATGGCCTTGGCCGGGTTGAAGAACATCTTGTAGCGGGCCATCCGGACCCCGGCGAGCGGCGCTTTGGGGGGGCGGTGCGTGAGCCGGGCCAGGGCTTCACTGATGCCGGCCGCGCCCAGGGCCACGGCGTGCGGAATCCGCAGCCGGGGCGCGCGGATGCCGGTGATTTCCTCCAGCACGGCAAACGCCTGGCGCATCGTCCAGTTGCCGTCGGCATGGCCGAGAATGTAGCGCTCGCCGATGCGGCCGCGTTGCGCGGCGAGGATGTGGCCGGCGGCGACATCGCGGACGTGGACATAGTTCAACCCGGTGTCGAGGTAGGCGGGCATTTGGCGGTTCAGGAAGTCCACAATGACCTGGCCGGTGGGGGTGGGCTTTACGTCGCGCGGGCCGACCGGGGCGCTGGGGTTGACGATGACGACGGGGCAGCCGTCGCGGGCCAGGCGGAGGGCCACTTGTTCGGCCTGCCATTTGGATTTCTTGTAGTGGTTGACCATCTGGCTTTCGCCCGCCACCGCGGTTTCGTCAACCGGCGGGGTTGGCCCCGCTCCGGGTTCCGGCAGGGCCAGGCAGCCCACCGTGCTGGTATAGACGATGCGCTGGCAGCCGGCGGCGGCGGCGGCCTGGATGACCGTGCGGGTGCCCTCGACATTGGCGGCGTACATGGGCCGGTAGTCCCGCAGCCAAAGGTGGTAGCTGGCGGCGACATGAAAGCACCATTCGCAGCCGCGCAGGGCGGCGGTGAGCCGGGCGGCATCGCTCAGGTCGCCCTCGAGCCGCTCGAACTCCGCGCCCGCCAAACCCCGGAGGTCGCAGCCCGGCCGCAGCAGCGCTTTGACCCGGTGCTGGCGCGCCGCCAGTTCATGCACCAGGTTCGCTCCAATGAAGCCGGAAGCGCCGGTAACGAAGCAGTTCATGGCCGGAGCTTAGGATTTTCCACCCCGGCGAAGAAGCAGAAAACCCGGCGCGGTCCCAAGGCTCCGCCCGAACAAAAACCGGGACGGCGGGGGGCCGTCCCGGTTGCGGGAATGGGTAAGAAAGGGATTACGCCCGCGCTTTTCGGGCTTTCTTTTCGCCGATCGGGCCTCTCTTTTCCCGGGCGCGTTGCATCATTTCCTCGCGCTTCTTGAACTGTTCATCGGTCAGGATGGCCTTGAGTTTCTTGGTTTCCTCTTCGCGCAGGGTTTTGATTTTGGCGGGGCGCTCTTCCGGCTTCAGTTCCTTTATTTTCTTAGCCGTTTCCTCCAGCACGGCCTTGACTTTCGGCTTTTGGGCATCGGTCAGCTTGAGCTGGGTGGTCATGCGCTCCAGGCGCTGCTCGAGGTTGGGCGCTTCACGTTTTCCGCCTTTCCAGGCGGGGTTTTTGGCTCCGCCCTGGGCGGGGGCCGCGTTGCACGCGATCAGCGCACCCATGGCCGCGGCTGCGATCAGACTAAGTTTCTTCATGTTGATGATCCTCAATTTTCGATTGTATTGTTGCCGGCCTCCGCTTTATCGGGCGGCAGGCCGATTGGTTATCTCAAGGAACTAAGACGTGTGGGAAGCCGGATGGTTACACCGAAATGCGCCGCCCGGTTTTCCGGGGCGGGCGGCCGGGGCGCGCCTTTTCCGCCCCGGGGTGGGCCGGGGCGGGCGGAAGGCGGGCGGGAGGAAAGCTTCAGTGGCCTTTGCGATTTGGCGAATTCCGGGCGTGACTTGGCCGCCGGTTTATGGGAAGTTCGATGCGTTTATGAAGATAGCGACGACATGGTGTGCTTTTAGTCTGGCTTTGGGGTTGGTTGCGGCCCAGGGCCAGGGAACCAATAACCCAACCAAAGCGGAAACCAAGCCGGCGGAGCAAGCCGGCACTCAACAAAAGAAAGACCCGGTGAATACAAAAGAAGTAGCGGTGATTAAAACAACAGAAGGCGAAATGGTCATCGAGTTTTGGCCGGAAGTGGCTCCCAGGACGGTGGAGAACTTCAAGACGCTGGCGAAGAAAGGGTTCTACGACGGCACGTGTTTTCACCGGGTCATCAAGGGTTTCATGATTCAAGGGGGAGACCCGCTGACCAAGGATCCGGCCCTGGAAGCCCGCTGGGGCACCGGGGATCCCGGTTACAAGATTAAAGCCGAATTCAATGAGCGCCACCATGACCGCGGCGTGATCTCGATGGCCCGCTCCCAGGACCCCGATTCCGCCGGCAGCCAATTCTTTATCTGCCATGGCAACCCGCGGTTCCTCGACCGGCAGTACACGGCCTTTGGCAAGTTGATCAAAGGCGACGACGTGCTGGAAAAGATTGCCACGACGGCGACGCATCCCCCGGATCGGCCCAACCAGCGCATGGGGATCGAGAGCATCAAGATTGTTGCGGCGGACTCCGTAAAGTAGCGCCGGGCGGGCCGGAGACCTTGCCTGGCGGCCAACGCCCCGCGGGGCGCGGGCAACGGTGCTTGCGTCGGCCGGCTGTTGCCTTTATTAAATAGCGGTGGCTGCGGCGTTGTCGTGGCCGGGGTTGGTAGCTCAGTCGGTAGAGCAGCGGCCTTTTAAGCCGTTGGTCCTGGGTTCGAGTCCCAGCCAACCCACCATTTTCCGCCCGGCTGCGGGCTGAGGCCCCCAGGGGCGCGGCTGGCCGGCTTGACGGGGGAGAGCCCCGCCACAACCTTTTTCCCGGTGTCAGACAAAACAGCGTCGGCGAACTCCGTTCCCGGGCCCGCGCCCGGGGGAGGGAGGGATTGGGCTTCGGGCCCGGCTCGGTTCGGGTGGGGCGGCGCGGCTCGTGTTTTCAGGCGCGCGCTTCCCTGGCTTGCGGCCGGGCTGTTGATGCTTGCCTTCCTGAAGTTTCCTCCCTGCTCGGAGCCGGATGAAGAGCGGGCCTACCGGGCCGATCCTTCCCAGACGGCCGTTTTATTCTATGCCCAGCAGCACGGGCTGCAGTTTGGCAAGGACATTGCCTATACCTATGGCCCGCTGGGCTTCCTGTTGATGGATTACTTTTATCCCTGGGCGGCCTGGCTGCGCCTGGTGGTGGAGGTGGGGCTGGATTTCATGGTGGCGCTGGGGATTTGCCTTGTGGCGTGGCGGTTGCACTGGGGGTGGCGATGCCTGCTGCTGGGGGGCTGCGCGTGGAGCGCCGCCAATATCTTCGCGGGGGATATTCATCCCCGGTGTGATTTGGTCATCAATGCCGGGCTTCTATGCTGGGGGTTGCTTGGCTTTGTGGAATCCGGGCGCCGCCTGGCGTGGGTGACGGCGGCGTTTGGCGCCCTGGCCGTGTTCTGCGCCCTGGCAAAGGTTTCCTATCTCTTTCTGGCCGCGGGGCTGGTGCCGTTGCTGGGCGGCGACTTGTGGCTCCGCGGACGCCGGCGCCTGGCGCTGGGATTGGGGGCGGGTTGCGCCGGGGGTTTTCTTCTGGGCTGGAAGCTGGCCGGGCAAAGCCTGGCGTACTTGGCACCATTTCTGGCCAATGCCGTGGCCATGGTCAGGGCTTACAATGCCGCGCTGGGCTTTGAGCCGCTGCTCTGGGCCCGGAACCTGGGGTGGGTTCTGGCGCCGTTGTTTTTGGCGCTCCTGTGGCTCCGCGCCCGGAGCGCCTTTGACGGCCCGGCCGGGAGAGTGTGGGGCCGGCGCGGGTTCTTGCTGGCGTGGTTGCTGTTGCTGACGTTTGCCGCCTGGAAACACGGGTTCGTGCGGGCCTATGCGGGCTACCTGACGCTGTGCTTCTTTTATTTGGCCCTGCTCGCCGTGGCGCTGGAAGTGTTCGCCGCCGGAAAACCGGGGCGCGGGCGCGGGGATGCGCTGCTGAGCGGCGTCTGCTGGTTCTTGCCGCTGGCGGGGGCGCAGGCCCTTTCCTTTCCGGCGTTTCCGGGCTCGGTGGCTGTGGCGGTCCGCGCGGCCGGCGCCAACCTGCCGGCGCTGCTGCGTCCGGGGGAGTATTTGCGGCGTGAGAACGCCGCTTTTGCGGAGAATCGCCGCCGGGCGCAGCTGCCCAGGTTCCGCGAGCTCATCGGGAGCGCCCGCGTGGACGTCTTCGGCTATCGCCAGGCGTTTGCCATCCTCAATGATCTCAACTATCGCCCGCGCCCGAATTTCCAGAGCTACGGCGCCTGCAACGCCGATATGATGCGCTTGAACGAGCGGTTCTACCTTTCGCGCGCCGCGCCGGAGTATGTGCTGTTCGAGTTTCTGCTCCTGGACCGCAAATGGCCGTCGCTGGAAGACGGATATGTGCTGCGCCAGCTCCTGATGAATTATGAGCCGGTCGCCACCGAGCAGAACTTCATCCTGTTCCGGGCTCGCGCCGCCGACGCGCCCCGGCTGACGCTGTTGCGGGAGGGGACCGCGCGGCCCGGCGAAGCGATTGATCTGAGCGTGGGCGGCGGCGCAAACCTGTGGCTGGAGATAGACCTGCGGCCCTCGTGGAGCGGGCGCGTCCGGCAATTGCTGGCCCGCCCGCCGCCGGTGCGGCTGGCGGCCTGGCGCGAGCTGCGCCGGGGGCTGCTCCTCCGGAAGCGCGCCCCGGCTTCGATGCTGGCGGCGGGTTTCCTGGCCAGCCCGCTGCTCCAGCACAATCCAGACTTGCTGGAGCTTTATGCGGCCCATGCGGCCACCCGGCCCCGGGCGTATTCCGTGGAGTTGCTCCCGGGCGATGAACGGTTTTGGCAAGTCCCCTTTCGCTTTCGCATTTACCGGATCGAGAATCCGTTGGGCCGGAGAACGCCCAATCCCTGACCCGCCCCGGGGCGTGGATGCCCTTCCCGGCAGGCAAGCCCGCCGAGCGCTGAATCAGGGGCTTGCCAGCCGATGGAAGCCGAATAAACTGCCGCCATGAGAGCGAAGAATTGGTGGAGGTGGTTGCTGTTACTTTTGTTAGTCATTGGGACGTTTCAATTGCCAGCTCAGCAAGTGAGGCGGACCGCAAATGGCTGGCTGAGGTCCGCGCCAAGGCGGAAAAGGGCGATGCTCATTCCCAGTGTGAGTTGGGCCGTGCGTTCGCTTTTGGGAACCGTGGCGTGACGCAGGATGAAGTGGAGGCGGTGGAGTGGTATCGGAAAGCCGCGGAGCAGAACCTCGTCAAGGCTCAATTCTATCTGGGGATTTGCTACTCCCAGGGTCAAGGCGTGGCGAAGGATGAAGTGGAGGCGGTGAAGTGGTATCGGAAAGCCGCGGAGCAGAACCTCGCCCCGGCTCAATACATTCTGGGGGCTTGCTACGCCGAGGGTCAAGGCGTGGCGAAGGATGAAGCGGAGGCCTATAAGTGGTTTCTGCTGGCGGCAGGCCAGGGGGATAAGGGGGCAATAAAACAGGTGGACAAATTGAAAAGAAGCATGACGCGGCGGCAAATTGCAGAAGGGCAAAAGCGGGCGCGCGATTTTAAACCGCGAGAGGCGCCCTCTTCCGGGAGCGATAATTCCATCCCGCGCATCCTGGAGACACGCCCGGAAGGTTCCGGCACCGGATTCTTCATCACGGAGGATGGATATCTTATTACCAATGAACATGTGGCCGGGAACGGGGCGCTGGTGCGGGTGGTTACCCAGGATGGGATTCTCTCCGCCAGGGTAGTGAGGGTGGATTCGGCCAATGACCTTGCGTTGCTCAAGGCGGAGGGCAGATTTGCGCCGTTGCCGCTGGTGTCCAGCCGCGACGTGAAGCTGGGCCGCACGGTGGCCACGGTCGGTTTCCCTAACATCGGCCTGCAAGGGTTCGCGCCCAAGCTGGCCAAGGGTGAGATTGCCGCTCTTTCCGGGGCGCAGGATGACCCAAGGTATTTCCAGATAAGCGCTCCGGTGCAACCCGGCAATTCGGGCGGCGCGCTGGTGGACGAGCGCGGCAACGTGGTCGGTGTGGTGACAGCCAAGCTCAGCGCGAAGACGACCCTGGCGGCCAGCGGGGCGCTGCCGGAGAATGTGAATTACGCCGTCAAGAGCAGCTTCCTGCTCAGCTTCCTCGAATCCGTGCCGGAAGTGGCCGCCCGGCTCCGGGAGCCCAACCTCAAAGACCGCAAGTTCGAGGACGTGGTAAAGGCCGCCGAGCAAGCAGCGGTGCTGGTGTTGGTATATTGACCGGGCGCAGAATGGTTGAGGGCTGTTGAATAGCGCGAGTTGCGCCCGGGCAGTTTGTGGTGGGGAAACCACCTTGCCGAGCGGCGGGCTTATGCGAAAAACGGCTGGGGGGAGGATTCGGTTTAGGGAAGGACGCGCGCCGGGAGGCGCCCCCGCAAAGATTCCTGCCTTCGCGCTTTACTCGACGGAGGAGTTGGGATTGTATGTGGCCATAATGACAGGCAAGCACTTCAGAAGGCCGGGGCATGCGTAAGGGCGCGGCGGTAATCGAGGGGTTTCTGGCCAAGTTCACCGTACTGAAGGGCGCTTCGCGCGAGTTGTGGATTACCTTCGCCGTGAAGTTCCTAGGCGTCATCGCTTACAAAGTAACGGTGCTGACGCTGGCGCTCTGGTTGATGGCCGATTTCGGGTATGGCGACGCGGACGCGGGGAGCCTGGTGGCGGGGTGGTCCATTTTGATGACGGTCGTCACGCTGCTGGTGGGGTCGCTGACGGATGCCATTGGGTTGCGGCGGACGTTCTTTTTGGGTGTCTGGCTTAGCGTGGCGGCGCGGGCGGTGATGACCTTTACGACGATTAAGTGGCTGGCCCTGGCCGCCGGGTTGTTTCCACTGGCGGTGGCCGAGGCCCTGGGCACGCCGGTGCTGGTGGCGGCGGTGCGCAAATACTCGACCACGAAGCAGCGTTCCATTTCCTACTCGCTGTTCTACACCATCATGAACCTGGGGTTCCTGCTGGCGGCGTTTCTGTTTGATCACCTGCGCCAGAGCCTGGGCGAGCAGGGCCGGCTTACGCTGCCGCTGGTCCACTGCCAACTGACCACGTATCGCACCCTGTTCTTTGCCTCACTGGGGATACAGCTTGCCATTCTGCCGGTGATTTACTTCATCCGGCGCGATGTGGAAGTCACCGACGAGGGCATCCGGTTCCAGCCGGCCGCCAGGGGGCCGGTGGGGCTGGGCTTCTGGCGGGTCTGCTGGCAAACGGTGCGGGACAGCGCGCGGGACACGGTGAAACTGTTTGGCGGTCTGTTGCGGCAGGCCGGGTTTTATCGCTTGCTGGCGTTTCTGATGTTGATTTCGTTCCTCAAGCTCATCTTCATGCAGATGGACTATGTCTTTCCCAAGTTCGGCATCCGCGAACTGGGCGAGGGGGCGCCGGTGGGGCGCCTGGTGGCCATCAACAACATTCTGATCGTCTTTTTGGTGCCCCTCATCGGGGCGTTGACGCAGCGCTTTACGGCGTATCGCATGGTGATCGTGGGCGGCCTTATTTCGGCGGCCTCGGTTTTTATCATGGCGCTGCCCACGCTCTGGTTTCAACCGCTCGCGAACGGCTGGGTGGGGCACTGGATCGGGCATGGTTACCTGCGATTAACGGGCGAAGTGCACCCGTATTATGTGATGATTACGTTCTTTGTGATCCTGATGTCCTTTGGCGAGGCCTTTTATTCGCCGCGTGTGTATGAGTACGCCGCGGCCATTGCGCCCCGGGGGCAGGAAGCCTCTTATGCGGCGCTTTCTTACATTCCCTTTCTGCTGGCCAAGCTGATCGTTGGCACGGTTTCCTTCCGGCTGCTGGCCCGGTACTGCCCGGAGGTCGGGGTGCGGAATTCGGGGGTGATGTGGCTGGTGATCGGCATTATTGCCGCGGTTGCGCCGGTCGGGTTGATCCTGCTGCGGCGTTTTATTCGCGTGCAGGAAGCCGGACGGGAGGGTTGACGACTCCCGGGGCGAAGCCCGGGCGGAGGCGGAGTGGTTTTGCGCGGGCGGGGCGCTAACTTACGGCCGCTTCGGTGATGACCAGGTCGCCCCGGAGGGCGTCGAGGGTTGCGCGCACGCCGAGCGGCAAGGTGGCGTTGTGGGAAACGTGGCCGAAAGGCAGGCCCATGACGAGGGGCACCTTGAGCGGGAGCAGCCGTTCCCGGAGCACATCTTCCAGGGTCTGGCGGTATTCCCGGGTGCCTTTGGCTTTCGGGTCTTTGCAGTCGGCGTTGACGCCAATGGCGATGCCGGCAACCAGTTGGAGAAAGCCGGCGTTAAGCAGTTGGGTCAGCATCCGGTCAAAGCGGTAGGGCGCTTCCTCGACGTCTTCCAGGAAGAGAATGCTGTTTTTGACGGGGGGCTGTCCGGGAGTGGCCAGGGCGGCGCAGAGCAGGCTGAGATTGCCACCCACCAGCGGCCCGGAAGCGATGCCGCGGCGCAGGATGGTGACGGTTTTGCGCCGGTAGCCGCGGCAAATGCTGCCGGGGGGAGACGGCTGCATCAAGGTTCGGAGGAAGCCCTGCCGCGTGAACGAGGGCAAGTCCGGCTTCACGAAATCCGAGTTGAGCATCGGGCCGTGAAAGGAGACGAGCCGGGCATGGGTCAGGAAGGCGCAATGGAGCGAGGTAATGTCGCTGTAGCCGACGAAGATTTTGGGATTGGCGCGGATGAGGTGGTAATCGAGGAGCGGCAGCAGCCGTGCGGAGCCATAGCCGCCGCGAACGCAAAGGATGGCCTTGACCTTGCGGTGAGCGAACATGCGCATAAGGTCGCTGGCGCGGTCGCGGTCACTGCCAGCCAGGAAACCGTGGCGGCGGCGGACGTTGGGGGCGAGTAGGGGCTTGAAACCCAAGTGTTCCAGGGCCGCGGCGGCGCGGTCAATGTTTTTCGGATCGGGCGGCGCGCTGGCGGGGGCGACGACCCCAAACGTATCGCCGCGGGTTAGACGGTCTGGCTTGATCAGCATGGGCGCGCGGGCAGCGGTTATTGGTTGCGAAGGGAGAGAAGCTGGGCCCTGGTCTGGGTAAAAACAGAGTCGAGTTCCTGGACCAAAGCGGGGACGCCATGCATATTCCGGGCGCGGCCAAGATCTTCCAGCTTCTGGGAAATCTCGGCGAGGCGGGTGGCGCCCAGGTTGAGGGCGCTGCCTTTCAGCGCGTGGGCATGAAAGGTCAGCATCGGGCCATCGTTAACGGACTGGTTGATTTGGATGATGCGCTGGGGGGCGTTCTGGAGAAACAAGTCCACCAACTCCTGAAATACGCCGACGCTGCCGGTGGCGGGCAGGTTGCGCAATTCGGCAATGAGGGCGTAGTCGAGCAGCTTTTCGCTCGGGATGACGCGCGCGCGGGCCAGCAGCGTTGTATCGCTTCTTTTGGGGCGGGTGGGGCCCCAGCGTTCAATCGCAGATTGCAGATCGCCAACCCGGACCGGCTTGGAGATGTAGTCGTCCATGCCCGCCTGCAGGCATTTTTCGCGATCGCCCACGAAGGCGTTGCCGGTCATGGCAATGATGCGCGGGCGCTTGTCAGCCGGCCAGCGCTGGCAAATCTGGCGCGCCGCTTCCAGACCGTCCATCTCCGGCATTTGCACGTCCAGAAACAGAAGGTCGTAGGGCTTTTGTCCGAGCGTTTCAAGCACCTCCCGGCCATTGCTGACAACGTCGGCGCGGTAGCCAAGCTTGCTCAGCACGCTCAGGCCGACCTTTTGGTTGATGGGATTGTCATCGGCCAGCAGCACGCGCAGGGGCAGCTTGTGGGCGAGGGTGGGGTCGAGCGTCGGGGTCGGCGGTGGTTTTTTCTCACGCAGGGTCTGGACCTTCAAGGCGTGGCACAGGGCCTCCAGCAACTGGGCCGGCCGGATGGGTTTATGAATGGCAACAGCCATTCCCTCGCGCACGGGGTGGGCATCCTCGCCGGACGGACGCATGGCCGAGAGCAAAAGCAGGGGGACGCAACGCCCGGAAGGCAGCTTCCGAATCTGCTCGGCCAGCGCTGGCCCTTCCTGTCCCGGCAGTTCCCAGTCGAGGATTACGGCATCGAACAGATCGCCTTGCGCGAGCAGGGTCAGGGCTTCGCGGCGATTGTCGGCGGTTTGAACTTTCATGCCCCATTGCTGCCCGCGATGGGAAATGATGCGCCGGTTGGTCGGGTTATCTTCGATAACCAGCACGCGCCGGCCCGCAAGTTGCGGCTGCGGGTTTAACCAGGCGGGCGGGGTGGCGGCGGCGGGCGCCCGGGTGGAGATGGTGAAGTGAAAGGTGGCGCCCTGGCCGGCCTCGCTCTCGACCCAGATCCGGCCTCCCATCAACTCGGCCAGGCGTTTGGAAATCGCCAAACCCAGCCCGGTGCCGCCGTAATGGCGCGTGGTGGCGGCATCCACCTGTTGGAAAGACTTGAAGAGCCGGCTCTGGCGATCCAGCGGAATGCCGATGCCGGTGTCCCGCACGGAGAAATGGAGCAGCCAATGATTGGGATGGCGGAGAAATTCCGTGTCCGGCGCGAAGCCGGGAGGCAGGCTGCGCGCGCCGTGTTCGTCGGGGACCACCTCGACGACGACCTCTCCCTGCTGCGTAAACTTGACGGCATTGCCGATCAGGTTGACCAGGATCTGCCGCAGGCGGGTCACGTCGCTGACCAGAATCCGGGGAATGGCATCGTCCACCAGGCAGGCCAGGTCGAGGTTCTTCTGGGCGGCCCGGGGAGCCAGCAGCTTCATGACCTCCTCCAGGCAGGTGCGCAGCTCGAAGGGGCGGTATTCCAGTTCGAGCTTGCCCGACTCGATCTTGGAGAAATCCAGGATGTCGTTGATAATCGTCAGCAGCGCCTCGGCGCTGTTGCGGGTGGCTTCGACGTATTCGCGCTGCTCGTCGGTTAGCTCGGTGTCCAGCAACAGGCCGGTCATCCCAATGATGCCGTTCATGGGGGTGCGGATTTCGTGGCTCATGTTCGCCAGGAACTGGGACTTGGCCGCCGTGGCGTCCTCGAGCTGGTGGTTGAGGGAAATGAGCGCGGCGTTGCTGGCGATGAGCTGCTGCTGGCTCTCGCGCAGGGCCCGGTAGGCTGCGTCGCGCTGCGACAGGTTGAGGCAGGCCTGCGCGTGGTGCCGAATGCGGGCCGCCAGCTCAATCTTATCGGGCAGCTTTACGAGGTAATCGTTGGCACCGAGGGCAAAGGCCCGGCCTTTGACCTGCGGGTCCTCGTTGGTGGAGAGGACAATGATGGAAGTGTCCCGGGTGGCCGGGTTGGCGCGGAGCTGCTCCACCAGCGCCAGGCCGTCCGCGCCCGGCATTACCAGGTCCTGGAGGATCACGCAGGGCTTGATCCGGCTGGCCATCGCGAGGGCTTCGCGGGCATCGGCGCAGTAGTGCAGGTCCAGGTTCGGCTGGCCGGCCAGCGCGCGCCGAATGGCCTCGAAGACCAGCACCTGGTCGTCCACAAGCAAAACCGCCACGCGATCCCCGGCGGGAACCTTCGGACGCGCCGCATCCGGGCGGGCGGTGTCTTTGTTGAGCTCGTCGGTCATGTTTTTTAGCCAGCGACGCTACCCTAATAGGTAGTGCAGCGGCTGATTTTGTCGAGTGTTAAAATCTTGGCGCGGCGCGAGGGGTTCGGGCGCGCGCCGCGGACGGCGCTGGCGGCGCGCCCGGGCCGCCGCCCGTCCGCCCGGGACCTCAGGCATCGGGCGCGCCAATCAAATCCGCCACCGCCTGCAGGAGCGCGTCATCCCGATAGGCGCTCTTGGTCAGGTAGAAATCGGCGCCCGTAATCCGGCCGCGCGATTGGTCCCGTTCGCGGTCCTGGTTGGAGATGATCATCACCGGCAGGGACTTGAGCTGCGGGTCCTGCTTGATCAGCGAGGTCAATTCGATGCCGCTCAGGCGGGGCATGTCCACATCGGCAATGACCAGGTCGTACTGGCTGGCGCGCACGGCGTTCCAGCCGTCCAACCCGTCCGTGGCGCCGTCGGTCAGGTAGCCGCGGCTGGCCAGCAGCTTCCGCATCAGTTCGCGGACGATCAGCGAGTCGTCCACCACCAGAATGCGTTTTCGCCGGCGGCCGGCCGGCGCGGGAGGCTGGGGGGGAACGAGCTTGAGGGGCTGCCCGGCCGCCAGTTTCCCCAGGGAGCGCAGCAGGTCGTCCACGTCCACAATCAGGACGGGCGCGCCGTTTTCCAGGAGCGCGGCGGAGCTGATGTTATTGACCTTGCCCAGGCGGGCATCCAGCGGCTGCACCACCAGCTCGCGTTCTCCCAGGAAGCGGTCCACGAGCACGCCATAGCTCGCGTTGCGATTGCCGAGAACCACCACCGCCCAGTCGTCGTCGCGCGGTTGGGGAGCTTCGGCGTCAAAGACCTGGTGGGCGGTCACCAGGGCGACCTGCCGCCCGGCGAAATGAAAATGATGGCGGCCCTCAAGGGTTTCCACCGCCGCGCGCGGCAGCCGCAAGGCGCGCGTGATCTGGTTTAGCGGGAAGGCGTAAGGTTCGCCATCCACCTCCACCAGCAAGGCGCGGAGCACCGAGAGCGTGAGCGGCAACTGCAACTGAACCTGCAAGCCCTGGCCGGGCTGGGTGCTGATACGCAAATGGCCGCGCACGCCGCGGACCATGTTCTGCACCACGTCAAGCCCGACGCCGCGCCCGGAAATCTCCGTCACGGTTTCCTTGAGCGTAAAGCCGGGCAGGCAGAGGAAGTCGAGCAGTTCGGGGGCCGTGAATTTTTCGGCCGCGGCCGGGTCGGCCAGGTTTCGCTGGCGGGCGGCTTCGCGCACGAGCTCCAGCGGAACGCCGGGGCCGTCGTCGGCGACCGTGACCAGCAACTGGCCGGCGCTGTGGCGCGCTTCCAGTCGGATGGTGCCCTCGCGGGGCTTGCCGAGGCGGTGGCGTTGCTCGGGCGTTTCGCAGCCGTGATCCACCGCGTTGCGCAGCAGGTGGGCAAGCGGGCTTTCCAATCGCTCCAGGAGGTCCCGGTCCACCGGAACGCTCTCGCCGATGATTTCGAGCCGCGCCTTTTTGCCCAGGGAATGGGCCAGGTCGCGAACCATGCGCGGAAACCGGCGGACGCCATCGCTGAAAGGGCGCATGCGCGTGCGCAGCACTTCGAGGTACAGGCGCTGGGAAAGCTGCGCGGAACGGCGGTCAAACAAGTCCAGCTCCTGCAGCCGGTCCGCCAGCAACTGCTGGCACGCGGCGGCCTTGTAGGCCAGTTCGGCAAGCTGGTGCCGCGTCCGCGCGGGCAGGCCCGCTTCATCGCCGTGCCGGCGCAGTTCTTCGAGTTGCTGCCCCAGTTCGTTTTGCTGGCGTTTGAGGCGCTGGAGGGAGTCGGCAAACGGGCGCATCCAGCGCGCTTCCACCAGGGACTCGCCGGCCAGGCCAAGCAGCCGGTTCAGGTTTTCGGCGGTGAGCCGCACCACGCGCTCGGGCACGCCCGGCCCGGGCGGGACGCTGGCCGGAGGGGGCATCTCTTCGGGGGCGGGCGGCGCGGTGTCCGGGATGGCGGGCGGCGGCGGGGCGGCGGCGGCCGCATCGCCGGCCTGGGCCAAATCCGCCAGCGCGCGGAGCAGCGTTTGGGTTTCGGCGGCCGGCGCGGATTCCCCGCCGGCGCCCGGAGTCTCGGCCTGCCGGGCGAGCTGGAGCAGCTCATCCGTGCCGCGGAGCAGCAGGTCAACTTCCGGCTGGCGCAGGACCAGTTTGCCCCGCTGGGCCAGGACGAAGCAATCCTCCAGCGCATGCGCGATTTGCACCGCGGCCTCCAGCCCCACGATGCGCGCGGCGCCCTTGAGCGAGTGGGCGGCGCGCATGAGCTCGGCCAGGTGTTCGGACGTTGCCGGTTTCTGTTCGAGCTCGAGCAGCCCGCGCGTGAGAATGGCGACCTGGTTTTCGGCTTCGACGCGGAACAATTCCCGCATCGAGAGATTCGCCAGATCCTCGGGAGGGTCCGTGCTCACGCCAGGCTCCGGTTCAGGGACGAAAAGACGCGCTCGGCATCGAGCAGGCCGACCACCCGGCCCTGCCAGGGAAGCAGGCCCCGGGTATAAGCAAGCCCGGATTTTGCCAGCGTGGCCGGCGGTTCGGTCAATTCCGCGGCTTGAAACTTCTGGATGCCCCGAACCTCGTCCGCGGGAAAGGCATAGCGCTGCCCCGCCCAGTTGGCCACCAGCAGCCGATCGTAGGCCGCCTGCCGCGCTTCGGGTCGCGGGGGTTCGTCCCGCCGCAGCAAACGGGCGAGCGAGACGCAAAGCAGCAACTCGCCGCGCACATTCACCAGCCCCAGCACGATCCCCTGGCGTCGATGGGGCAGCGAATGAACCGGGCGGCGTTCGGCCACTTCCTGGAACACCTGCGCCGGCAAAGCGAGCCATTCGGCCTGGAGGCGAAACAACAGCACGGCTAGTGACGCCGGGGCCGCCGGCGTCTGCGCCTGCGCGAAATGCTCCGTCCAGGCGCGCCGGTAGTCCGGGGTCAGCGGGCGGTCCAGCAACTGCCGCGCGGCGGCGGAAAAGACCGGGCAATTGCGGCAGCGAATAACCTCCGCCAGCTTCGGGCAGGTGCCATTGCCCTGCCCGCCGATTTCATTCCAGCAAGCCCTGGGGTCCAGGACGGCGGGGGGCGAGGCTGGCGAATCGGGAGTCTTCACCGGAGTGGGGCGTCTTCCCGCCGGAAATCATGGCCGCCTGTCCCCGCTTTTGGGACGCCACCCAAAACGCCGGTCCTCCCCGGTCAGGCGGATTTTCGCGCTTCCTTGGCCCAGGTATCCTTGAGCGCGATGGTGCGGTTGAACACCCGCCGGTCCGGCGTACTGTCCTGGTCGAGCGTGAAATAACCCAGGCGCTCAAATTGATAGCGCAGCTCCGGGCGGGCGTCCTTCAGCCCCGGCTCGCATTTCGCCGTGACCACCTCCAGCGAGTGCGGGTTCAGGTGCTGCTTGAAGTCGCCGCTGGCGTCGGGCACGGGCACGGTAAAGAGCCGGTCGTAGAGGCGCACCTCGGCGTCCATCGCATGCGCGGCGCTGACCCAGTGAACGGTGCCCTTGACCTTGCGCGCGGCCGTCGGCCCGCCGGTCTTGCTGCCCAGGTCCGCCGTGCAGCGCAATTCCACCACCTGGCCGGCGGCGTCCTTGATCACCTCGTCGCACTTGATGATGTAGGCATACTTGAGGCGCACCTCGCCGCCGGGCCGCAGGCGGAAGTATTTGGGCGGCGGCGCTTCCATGAAATCCTCGCGCTCGATGTAAAGCTCGCGGCTGAAGGGGACCTTGCGCTTGCCCGCGCCCGGGTCTTCGGGGTTGTTGACGGCCTCGAGCTCCTCGACCTGGCCCTCGGGGTAATTGGTGATGACCACCTTGAGGGGGCGGAGCACCGCCAGCCGGCGCAGCGCGCGCCGGTTCAGGTCTTCCCGGATGCAATACTCCAGCACGGAGACATCGGTGATGCCGTTGTACTTGGTAATGCCGATATTGTAAGCGAAGTCGCGCAGCGCCTCGGGCGTGACGCCGCGCCGGCGCAGGCCGCTGATGGTGGGCATCCGGGGATCATCCCAGCCGGAAACGAGGTTCTCGTTGACGAGCTGCATGAGCTTGCGCTTGCTCATCACGGTGTAGCCCAGGCTCAGGCGGGCAAACTCATACTGGTGCGGCAGGGGCCGGGGCAGGTCAAGTTGTTCGAGAATCCAATCGTAGAGCGGGCGGTGCACCTCGAACTCCAGCGTGCAAATCGAATGCGTGATGCCCTCGAGATAATCGCTCAGGCAGTGGGCGAAATCGTACATGGGGTAAATGACCCACTTGGCGCCGGCGTGATGATGCTCCGCGTGGCGAATGCGGTAGAGCACCGGGTCGCGCATCCAGACATTCGGCGACGTCATGTCAATCTTCGCCCGCAGCGTGCGCGCTCCATCCGGAAACTCCCCGTTCTTCATCCGGACGAAGAGATCCAGGTTTTCCTCAATGGAACGGTTGCGGAAAGGGCTTTCCTGCCCGGGGCGATCCGGGGCGCCGCGATACTTGTCGGTGTCTTCCGCCGAGAGATCGTCCACATAGGCAACCCCCTTCTTGATGAGCTGCACGGCGTATTCGTAGGTCTGGTCGAAGTAATCACTGGCATAAAACGGCTCCAGCGGAACCTCCGACGCCCCGGTCACCGGCCCCAGGTAAAAATCGTTCTTGCCGTTGACGGTCTGGGCCACCGGAAACTTGCCCTTGGGCTTGAGGCCAAGCCGGTCGTCCGCCCACCCGCGAATGAGCCACTTCACGTCCTCGATGATCGAGTCCACATATTCGACGTCTTCCTTGGTCGGGTTGGTGTCATCCATGCGCAGGTTGCAAACCCCGCCGAATTCCCGGGCAATGCCGAAGTTGAGGCAGATGGACTTGGCATGGCCGATGTGCAGGTAGCCATTCGGCTCGGGCGGGAAACGCGTATGGATCCGGGGGTATCTCTTTTCCGCGACGTGGGCAATCACGATGTCGCGGACAAAATCCGACGGCGTGTTCGGCGCACCGGTTGCGGCGGCAGGTTCAGAAGCTTTGTTAGCCATATTCATTTTGTATGGAACGAAGAATAACAGGACGGCCGCTCAATGTCCAACACGTAGCCGTCCCCCATTCCATCCCTCCCGATTATGGGAAATAAACCCGGAATCCCCGCCCTTTCGAAACCCCAACCGCTGGGTCTTTTGAGACCGCGAATCCGGCAGCCCTGGCACCCCGGCCAGCCGATAATCATCATGGAGCCCCAATGCCAAAACTAATAATTGCAACCCGCGTTGCCTTTCCGATCCCAACCATGCGGGAAAAATCCGGATTCCCGGACAGTCCCTGATTACCCGCCCGTCCTTGAAAAACCCCTTTCCACCAGTCTCAGATTTATAACTAACTGTTTTTACGGAACTTAGTAACAATCCCACCGTTCTCCCCCATCGTTTTGGCCTTCCCAGGCATCCGAATTCAATATCCAGATACCTTGGAATTACCCTGCCATCAGGCCGTGTACAAGGGGTGTACAAGGGATGCTCAACGGGTGTACCAGCTAAAACCCGATGGACTCCTGGTGGGCATCCCTTGTACACCCCTTGTACACGGCCTGATGGCATGGGATGGGCAGGGGGCGTCCGGGGTAAGCCGAAGCCGGCATGATTCAGATTTTGCTCGGTTTTGGCCCTCTCTATGCCTAACTCGTTGATTTTGCAGACGGAAGGCTTGGAATGCAGCAGCTATACCGCTGATTTCATCAAATAAAGGGTTCGCCGGGGCCACGGTTTGGCCGGTCAGGCCCGCCCAGACCTCGATAAAGCGGGGGTGGGTGGTTGAAATAGCTGGCTGAATCGTTTCGGCTGGAGGCGTCAGGGGCGATTCCCGGCATCGGAAGGGGTGGCGTATCCGTTAGGCCACAGCTTGGGTCCCTCCGGGAAACGGCCGGAACCGAATAGTTCCCTTCGGGCACCACGGGCGATGCGGAACCGAAGGACGCTAAGCCAGCCTTATGATTCGCCGCGTAGCAGCGCCAGGAACTGCTTGATTGCCGGCGTCAGGGTCTTTTTCTTCTGATAGAGAGCCGCCAGCGGACGATGGAAGGCCCCGCCCTCGAGGGTGACCTGGGCCAGAGTGCCTTGTTTGACTTCCTGTACGACGGTGCTTTGAGGCACGATCGCCAGCCCGGCATCAATTTCCACGGCGCATTTGAGCGTCTCGATGTTGTCGAACTCCATCACGTGCTTCACCTGGATGGAATGGCTTTTGAAGATTTTGTCGAGGGCTTTGCGGGTGGGAATATCCCGTTCGAAGCTGATAAACTTCTGTTGGTGGAGGGCGGCGAGCGGGAGATTCTTTTTCCCGGCCAGGGGATGTTGCGGGTGGCAAATCAGCACCAGTTCTTCCTCGCGCAGCGGGTAGATTTCCAGTTTTTTGTTGCTGGCGGGAAACGCGACCAGGCCCAGGTCCACCACGTTGCTGGCCACATCCTCATACACCTGGTTGGCGCGCCGGTATTCCACCTGCACATTCACGGTGGGGTAGTCTTTGAGGAACTGCTTCAGATACGGCGCCAGATCATGCAGGCCAATGCTGTAGATGGTGGCGACGCGGATGGTTCCCGAGATCAACTCCCGGGTCTCCTGCAGCCGGGACTGCAGGTCGCCGTAGAGGGCGAGAATCCGCTTGCTGTATTGGTAGAGCGTCCGGCCTTCGGGGGTCAGCTGGCATTTGCGGTTGCCGCGCTCGAGCAGACTTTTCTTCTGCTCCGGCCCGGCTTTCCACGGAAGGAACTGGCGCTCTAAAGAGCTGAGCTGCTGGCTGATCGCCGACTGGGACACGCCATTCAGCTTGGCGGTCCGGGTGAAATTCCGGGTCTCGGCCAGGTCGCAGAACACTTTCAGGCTCTCGATTTGCATGAGAAACTTTAATACTCCGTTTAATTCGCGTTGTCAACCGCCCCGCCGTGCTGACCCCGGGCGGCGGGCGTTGCGCTTCGGCGTCAGGACGAAGGCCGCCGGCAGCAATTCTTTGACCGTAAAGGCGCGCACCGCGCCCAACGACCGGCTGTCGGCCACCCAGACCGCGGCGCGCGGGGCGTATTCCGCCAGCAGTTGCCGGCAGGCGCCGCAGGGCATCGGGCCGCCCGCCGTGCGCGCCACGACGGCGACCGCCACGAAATCCCGCTGCCCGGCGGTCAGGGCGTTGAACAGCGCCACGCGCTCGGCGCAGCAGGTCAGGCCGTAGCTGGCGCTTTCGACGTTGGCGCCGGTGATGACCTGGCCCGAGCGGGTGAGCAGGGCCGCGCCGACCTGGAAACGGGAATACGGCGCTACCGCGCCCCGGCGCGCGCGGGCGGCCGCCCGCACCAAAGCGAGTTTATTGAGTTTGGCCATAAAGCTGGGCGAATGTTTCGAGCAGCCGGGCGGCGACGCGCTGGACCCGTTCGGCGGTTTCCAGCACTTCCGCGTGCGAGAGGGTTTGGCGGCCGCGCCCGGCGGCGAGGTTGGTAATGCAGGAAATCCCGGCGACCTTCAGGCCGCACTGGCGCGCCACGATGGCCTCGGGCACGGTGCTCATGCCCACGGCATCGGCGCCCAGCCTGGCAAAAGCCCGAATCTCGGCGGGCGTTTCGTAGCTGGGCCCGCTGACCGCCCAATAGACCCCGGAGCGCAGTTTCACCCCGCAGGCCCGCCCGGCCCGCGCCAGCAGGCGCCGCCAGCCCGGGTCATAGACGCAGGTCAGGTCCACGAAGCGCGGCCGGCCGGGCGCCGGCTCGCCGCGCAGCGGGTTGAGGCCCATAAAGTTGACGTGATCCGTCAGCACCATGAAATCGCCCGGGCGGAAGGAACGGTTCACGCCCCCGGCGGCGTTGGTGAGCAGCAGGTCGCGGATGCCATAGGCCGCCAGCGCGCGCACGGCGAACGTGACCACGGCCATCGCGTGCCCCTCGTAGTAATGCGCCCGGCCGCTGAGCACCATGACCGGCGTGCCGCCCAGGCGGCCGATGACCAGCCGTCCCGCGTGGCCGCTGACGCCGGTCGCCGGAAAGCCCGGCAGCCGCTGGTAGGCGATGTCCGCGTCCACCTGCAGCTCGCTCAACACGTGTTGAAAGCCGCTCCCCAGCACCAGCGCCAGAGTCGGGCGCAGCCGGGAAACCTGGCGGAGCCGCGCGGCGGCGGTTTGCGGGTCGGGCTGGCGGGAGGGCTTTCCGGGCTTCGGGGCAACGGAATCATCCGGCCGGTTGCGGCGGGGGCGCGAACGGGAGCCGCGCTGATTTGCGCTGTTCTTCACGGCGCTTGAGTTTGCCCGAAAGCGGGCGGCGGAGCCAAAGGAAAATTCACGCGGCGGGCGGGGGGCGCGCGGTTGCCGCCCGCTGCTGGAAAACAGATTGCCGTCAGCACCGGACTGGCTTAAAGTTCTGCCGGGTTGCGCGAGTAGCTCAATTGGATAGAGCGTCGGCCTCCGGAGCCGAAGGTTGTGGGTTCGACCCCCGCCTCGCGTACCACTTCAGCCCGCCTGGCTTGGGAAAGAGGTTGGGCTGCAAACAGCTTGAAAATCCCCCGCGCGGCGCCCACACTCGGGGCATGAAGTTTTTCACTACGATTTCTGCGTTGCTGATCGCCGCCCTCGGTTTGGCCCCGGGCGCCGTGCAGGGGCAGGCCCCCGCGCCGGCTCCGGAACTGCATCAATGCGTCAAGCCCGTCCCCCGCGAGGGGCAGGGCTATCAACGGTATGTGGAGTTGAACCAGCGCGTCCGGGACAGCCAGGGCCAGGCCCGGGTAATCTTCGTGGGCGATTCGATTACGCAGGGGTGGGAGGGCAACGGCAAAGAGGTCTGGGCGAAGTATTACGCGCCCCGCCAGGCGCTGAACCTGGGCATTGGCAGCGATCATACCCAGCACGTCCTCTGGCGGCTCGACCACGGCAATCTCGACGGCTTGCATCCCAAGGTCGCCGTCGTTCTCATCGGCGTGAATAATATCCCCGACACCAATAATACCCCCCGCCAGGTGCTGGAGGGCGTGACGGCGGTGGTCCGGAAGCTCCGGGAGAAACTGCCCGAGACGAAGGTCCTGCTGCTGGGCATCTTCCCGTTCCGGGAGGACTTCTGCGACCAGCGCGCCAAGGCGCTCCAGGTCAACCAGGCTTTGCACAAGCTGGATGATGGCCACTGGATTTACTTCCGCGATATTGGCCACTTGTTCATCCAGCCCGATGGCCGGATTTCCCCGGCCATGATGCGCGACTTCCTGCACCTCTCGCCGACCGGCTATCGTTTGTGGGCCGAGGCCATCGAGCCTGACCTGGCGGCCCTGCTCGGGGAGAAACCCATCACGCCATAAGCCGCGCGCCCGGCCCGCCGCGCCGGCGCCCGCGCGGAACCCGGCAACGCCGGGAGGATTGCGTCCCGCGGTTTTGCTGTTTCCGGGAAAACCGGACTTCGCTAAGCTCCGGCCCCCGTGACATCTGTTTAACGGCCTTTATGAAGATTGCATTGTTTGGCTGCGCTGACATTAAAGTCGGCAAGCATAACCTTAAAGATCCCCGGCTGGACCAGGCGGACAAACTGGTCGAAGCCGGCAAAAAGACCTATGCCCAGGCCGATGTGATTGGCGAGGATCAGTTGCTCGAAGCCGATGGCATCCTGGCCACCCAGGAGTCGAGGGCGGACTTGATTCTCAAAGACCTGGAGTTTGTGGAAACGCGCCTGGGGCGCGATCCGCAACCCGCGGAACGGGCGGCGCTGGAGAAGATCAAGGGATTGCTGGAGAGCGAGCGGTTTCTGTTCAACGCGGGCCTGGCCGCCGAAGATTGGCAGGCGGTCGCGGCGCACAACTTCTACACGAGCAAGCCGATCACGGTCGCGACGCCGGCGGATCGGCAGGACCCGGACGCGCTGTTGCGGCGCGCCTTTGCCGAGGCCGGCTACATTTGCTTCCTGACGGTGGGCGGCAAGGAGAACCGCGCCTGGCCCATTCGCCGGGGCGCCACGGCCTGGGAGGCGGCCGGCGCGATCCACACCGACATCCAGAAAGGCTTTATCCGCGCGGAAGTGATCAGCTTTGCGGACTTCCTCGACGCCGGCGGCGAGACGCCGGCCAAACGGGCGGGCAAGCAGCGCCTGGAACTCAAGCCGTATGTCGTGCAGGACTATGATTTGGTGAACTTCCGCTTCAACAAGTGAGCCGGCCGGAGGCGGCGTCCCGCGCCCCGCCCCGCGCCGGGCCGCGAGGCTGATTTCCCGCTTTCCGTGGCCGCGCCGGCTGGCTTAGAATGAGAACGCTATGGCCTTTCTGCGCCGCTGCCTATTGATTTTGGCCGTGCTGCTCGCCGCCGGGGCGCGGCTTGCCGCCGCCAGCGCTGCCGACCGCGCTTTCGGCGCCGCGGTCAAGGCCTTCCAGGATTCCTTCTACGAGCGGGCGGAAGCCCAGTTGGCCGAGTTTAGCCAGAAGCATCCCGCGTCGCCGCGCCGGGCGGAGGCGATTTTGCTGCAGGCCCAGGCGCGGCTGATGCTGACGAATTACGCGGGCGCAATCGAATTGCTTTCCGCCCACCAGGGCGCGGCGGGGCCGCTGGCCGACCAGTATGCGTTCTGGCTGGCGGAGGCGTATTCCCGCAAGGGCGATTGGCGCGCCGCCAGCGACGCCTTTGCGCGGATGAGCCGGGAGTTCCCCGCCTCGCCGCGAGGCCTGGAAGCCGTGATCGGCGAAGCCTCCGCGCGGGCCGCGCTGGCCCAGGCGGACCCGGCGGAATGGCCGCGCCTGATCGCGCTGCTGCAGGCGACCAACGGGGTCTTTCAGACCGCCGCGCGCGCCGCGGGCGATTCCGAACTGGTGGCGCAAGGCTGGCTGCTGCTGGGCGAGGCGCAGTTTGCGACCGGGGATTATCGCGCCGCCGAGGCAACCCTTCAACCGCTGGCCGGTCAGCTCTTGAAACCGGAACTGGCCTGGTCATGGCAATACCTGCTCTGCCGCATCCAGGTTGCCGACGGGCGGCCGGAGGCGGCGCTGCCGGGCGCGACCAATCTCATGGCGCTGGCCGCCCGCGTCGTCCCGGACAACCGGCGCGCCGAGAGCGCCGCGTTCCAGGCCGGCTTGTTTGAGCGGTTGGGCCGCTTCGAGGATGCCATCGCGGCCTATCAGCAGAATCTCACGGACGGCGTCTCCCCCGAACGCCAGCGCCAGGCGTTGTTGAAGATCAGCGAATTGTATCTGGCGCATGACCGGATCCCGGAAGCCACCCAATCGCTGGAGAAGTTTTTGGCGCAGTATCCCGAAGCCGCGGCGGCGGATTTGGCGCTGCAGACGCTGGGGGAATTGCGCCTCCGCCAATACGAAACCGCCCGGGGCGCCCAGCCGTTGCCCGCGCCGCCGGCCCTGGCGCCGGACGCGACCAATAACCTTCGCCAGGCGCGGGAATCCTTTGAAGCACTGACGAAAAGGTTTCCGCAAAGCCCGCTCTTCGGGAAGGCGCAGCTCGACCTGGGCGAATGTTATTGGTGGGAGGGGCAAATGCCGGAAGCGGCGGCGGCGTTCCAGGCGGCGGTGGAACGCCTGCCCCGGTCGCTCGACCAGGCGCGGGCTTGCTCCCGGCTGGCGGATGCGTGTTTTCGCCAGACGAACTACGCGGGCGCCATCAAATACTACCAGGCGGTTATCGAACAATATGCCGATCTGCCGGAGGCGCGGACCAACCTGTTCGCGCGCGCGCTGGATCAGACCGTGCGGGCGGGTTTGGCGGCGGGCGACCTGGCGGCGGCCACCAACGCGCTCCAGAAAGCGCTGGATTGGTATCCCGACCGCCCGGATACCGCCCGGGCTCTGCTGTTCACCGGCCAGGAAATCAGCCGCCGGGGCGATCCGGCGGCGGCGCGGCAAATCTTCCTTGAGTTTACCAATCGCGCCCCCCACACCCCCTTGCTGGCGGAGGTGCGGTTGGCCGTGGCCGGCACCTATGAGCAGGAGCGGAACTGGCCGGAGGCGATCGCCCAATATGACGCCTGGCTGGCCGCCTTCCCGAACAACCCGGCCCAGCCGCGCGCCGAATATGCCCGCGCCTGGAACAGCTTTCAGGCCGGACGCGAAACCAACGCCCTGACGAGCTTCACCAACTTCATCGCCCGGTTTCCCACCAATGAATTTGCGCCCCTGGCCCAATGGTGGGTGGCGGATTATTACTACCGCGCGGGCGACCCGATGGAAGCGGAGCGGAATTACAAGCTGCTCTTTCTGAACACGAACTGGCCGCCGTCCGAGCTGACCTACGAGGCGCAGTTGATGGCCGGCCGCGCCGCCGTGGCCCGCCAGGGCTGGGGGGAGGCCCGGGGCTACTTTACCAGCCTGTACAACAACACCAACGGCCCCAGCCTGGACTTGCGCCTGCAGGCCTTGTTTGAACTCGGCCTGGCTCTGATGCGAACGGTGGATGCGTCGGAAACCAACCGGCTGGCCAACTGCGAGGAAGCCACGCGGGCTTTTGGCCGGCTGTGCGACGATTATCCCACCAACCGGCTGGCGGTCCGGGCGTGGACGGAAAAGGCCAACTGTTATTTGCAATGGGCGCTGGCCCGGCAGCAATACGATTCCCTGACCAATGCGCTGAACGCCTACCAACAGGTCGTTGATTCGCCGCTGGCGGAGGTGCCTGCCCGCAGCCAGGCCAAGGTTGGCCAGGCCATTGTGCTGAGCAAATGGGCCGAGCAAAAGACCGGCGACGAACGCACCGCCCTGCTTAAAACCGCGCTCAGCAACTGCCTCGACGTGGTCTATGGCTCCCTGCTGCGCGAGGGGGAGCAACTCGACCCCTTCTGGACCCGGGAGGCCGGCATTGAGGCCTTCAGCCTGGCGGAGGCCATGCAGGCGTGGTCTCAGGCGGCCAGCGTTTATCAGCGGCTCACGAATTCGGTCTGGCCCCAGTTGCCCGCCTCGCTGGAAAAGCGCGCCTGGCAGGCACGGGAAAACCTGGCGCGGGAAAAGAACGGCCATTAACTTGCCTGCCCATCCCGGCAACGCCCGCTTCCGCCGCCCGGCTGCCGCCCCGGGCCGGGTTGGCTGCGCGCCGCCCGCATGACCCTTTCCCCCGCCGCCGGGACGCCGGCCCTCGGAGTGGTTCTTCTGGCCGCGGGCCGGTCCGCGCGCATGGGCAAACCCAAGCTGCTCCTGCCGTGGGGCGACACGTCGGTGCTGGGCCACCTGATCCGCCAATGGCAAAGCCTCGGCGCCGCGTAGCTTTCCGTCGTTTGCGCGGCCGGGGATTCGGCCCTGGCGGCGGAATTGGACCGGCTGGGCTTCCCGGCGGAAAACCGCATCCTCAACCCGGCGCCGGAGCGCGGCATGTTCAGTTCGCTTCAATGCGCCGCGCTTTGGCGGGGATGGCGGGCGGAAGTCACGCGGTGGGCGGTCGCGCTGGGCGACCAGCCGCAGGTGCGCCTCCAAACGCTGCGTCAGGTGCTCGAGTTCAGCGCCGCGCACCCCGCCCGCATCTGCCAGCCCGCGCGGCGCGGCCGCGGGCGCCATCCGGTCTTGCTGCCCGAAGCGGCCTTTCGGCAGTTGGCCACTGCTGCGGTGTCCACGCTGAGGGATTTCCTGGCCGCCCATCCCGAGGGCGTCGTTTTTTGTGAGGCGGATGACCCCGGGCTGGATTTGGACATTGACCGGCCGGAGGATTACGAACAGGTCCTCCGGCTCGGAGGACTGGTGCCTTGAAGGGCGGGCCGCCAGCGCGGTCGTCCGGCGGAGGCGGAACGCCCTCGCCCCAGCCGACGCAAGCCTGGAAGGAGCGCGCGCTTCAACGCCGCCGGCGCACCGGGCCGAAGAAATAACCGCCCCGCACGCGCGCGCCCCGCACTCGCCCCCCGCCGGCGGGGGGCTGGCCCGGCTTGCCTTGTTCGAACAAGGTGGTGTAGCGATAATTGAAGTTTTCCAGCTTCACGCGGGGAATCTTCTGGCCGATGAAATGCTCGATGGCGTTCACGTGCCGGACGTCCTCCGCCACCATCAAGGTATAGGCGTCGCCGGTGGCCTCCATGCGCCCGGTGCGGCCAATGCGGTGGACGTAGTCCTCCGGGTGCTGCGGCACGTCGTAGTTGATTACGTGGCTGACGTCGGCGATGTCCAGCCCGCGCGCGGCGATATCGGTGGCGACCAGCACCTCGAAGCGGCCATCGCGGAAGCCGCGCAACGCCTGCTCGCGCTCGCGTTGCGTGCGGTTCGAGTGCAGCACGGCCACCGCATGCTGATTCCGCTTCAGCAGCCCCGCGACCCGGTCGGCCCCGTGCTTGGTGCGGCAGAAGACAATCACCGAATCGTAGTTCACGCGCCGGAGCAGTTCGAGGGCCAGGTCGGCTTTCTGGAAGTCGGACACCGGGTAGATCACATGCTTCACCGTGTCCTTGGGCGAGCGGCGCACGCCAATTTCAATCGTCTGCGGCTGGCGCATGGCCCATTGGATGAGCGTCTCGATCTCCGGTGGGATGGTGGCGGAGAACAGGGAGGTATGGCGGTTGCGGGGGCAGCGATCCAGAATGCGCCGCACATCCGGCAGGAAGCCCATATCCAGCATGCGGTCGGCTTCGTCCAGCACCACGAACTGGACCCGGTCGAGCCGGCAGGTGCCGCGCTGCAGATGATCCAGCAGCCGCCCGGGCGTCGCCACCAGCACGTCCACTCCGTCGCGCAGCGCCTCCAACTGCTTGCCATAACCGACGCCGCCAAAAATGACCGCCGTGCGCAGATTGGTGAAGCGGGCGAAATTATGCAGGGCGGTTTCCACCTGGGCGGCCAGCTCGCGGGTGGGTTCGAGGACGATCAGCCGCGGCCCCGGGCCATGCGTTCCCAGTTTGGACAGGATGGGCAGCGCGAATGCCGCGGTCTTGCCGGTGCCGGTTTGCGCGCTGCCGATTACATCCTTTCCCTCGAGGATCAACGGCATGGCGCGGAGCTGAATCGGCGTCGGCTCAAGGTATCCCATCGCCCGCACTCCTTGCAGCACCGCGGGCGAAAGTCCAAACCTGGTAAATGGCATAAGGGTATGGCGAATGGCGCGGGTTGTGCGCGGGACGGTCTATGGCAGCGGCCCAACCGGGTCGGCTGGCGGCATCTCAGGCGGAACTTCCGGCAGATTCTCCGGCGGCGCGGCCGGCGGAACTTCGTTCTCCGCCGTTTCCGGTGCGATGGCCGCTTCACTGGCCGCTGCCGGGGCGATTTCCGGGGCTGGTGCCGGCGGCGGTGGCGGCGTTTCCGCCGCGGGAATCGGGGCGGCTTCGGCCGGCGCGGGCTTGGCCGCGGGCTTGGGTTCCGGTTTCGGTTGTGGCTTCTTGGCCGTTTCCAGGATGCCGGTGGCAAACTCGATCACATGCCCCTCGTGGATCAGCCAATGCAGGTCGGCAATCACCGCGGTCTGCTCCGGAGTCGGTTCGGCGCTCTCCACCGGCGGCGCGGGCGCGGCTCCGGCTTCCGCGGTGGGGACTGGCGGCGGCGACGGCGCGAGGGCTTCAATGAGTTGCTTGCGAGTGCACTTCGGGGTCGCGTTGATGTATTCGACGATGCGCTTGACGCCTTCGGAGACTGGCGTGGCCGCCACATCCAGGTATCGCGGCCGCGCGATGCAAACATGCGTCAGCGTCTTGTTGACCTTGAAGAATTGCAGGCCGTGTCCCGCGAACTGCTGGCTGAGCACCGTGGCCAACTGCAGCGGAAAACGCCGCTGGTCCTCGCAGACGCTGCGGACCAGGCGCGCCAGGTCCGGACTGCGCAACGCGTGGGCGGCCGCGCCGTTGAGCGAGTGGGACTCGACCGACTGGATGATGTTTTCCTTGTGGTTCTCGCGGAAATGCTGTTCGACCGCCTCCCGGCTGGTCAGCCGCACCGGTTCGGGCAGGTTGAGGCAGACATATTCGGTTTTCCAGCTCCGGTCATCCACCCACTTCTTGACGACCTCCTCGTCGCGCACGATGCGCACGCGCGACTTGAATTCCTCGAAGGGCATCCGGGCGAAGCGCTCGCTATGCAGCTTGCGCAACTGGTTCTGGTAATCGTGATGGTTGGGCGGGCCGAGGATGCGGCCGCTCAAACCGCACTGCGCGACAAACGTGTATTTGCCCTTGGGCGGCTCGGTCGCCGTCCGCTCCGCCTGGTAGAACGTGGCAAAATGCTGCTTGAGAACGTGGGCGATGGCCTCGTCCTCGGACAGCCAGAGCGTGTCGTCCAGCGCGCAGACAAACAGGGGCTGGATGGGCTGGCCCTGGGGATTTTTCTTCACGCTGAACAGCACCTGGTGCCGCTCCGGTTTCTGGAGAATCATCTGCGCGATCTCGAACAGCGGATACGCCCGGCCCGTGATGCGGATTTGCCGCGCCAGGGATTCCACGCCTTTGTCTTCCGGGCGCAGGCTTGCCTCGATTTCCGGCAGCGGCCGCGGCGCGCGGCGCTCGCGCGGTTCGCCCCGGCGAAAATCGGCTTTGGGGCCGCCCGGCGCCTGATCACGCCCGCCCTCGGGGCGGCGCGGGCCGCGCCGCTCGCCGCGTGGGCGGTCGCCCTCCCGCCGCGGCCCGGCCGGGCCCTCGCGGCGGGGCGGCCGGGGGCCGCGCCGATCGCGATCCCGGCGGCGGTCAAATCGTTCCGTTTCGCCCTCATAATTGGCGTATTTCGAAGCGGAAGGCTCTTGCGCCCAGGCAGGCAGAAAGAGTTTGTTCAGATCGAATTCGTTATCAGACAATATGCTCATTGCTTCACATCAGGCGCTTTTAGCGGCGCGCCTTGCAAGTACCGCTCGGGCAGCATGGTATGGCTTTCGTCCGAATGCAAGCGCAGGCTGGCATTTATTCCAGGCGCGGAAGCCGCCTTTTTTGCAGAGGCGAACCTGTTGTCCCCAGGAAGCCCCGGCTCCTTTTTCCCGCAGGCCGGGCGCCCATGCATGGCGAGTGGTTGCTGTTTTTAGGAGGGAAGTGGGCCGTATGCGGGCAAGAGGCTTAGCCGGTGGGCGGCTCTCGGAGTGGGAAAGTGATTTCACACCTCCCCAACCCCGTATTCCCGGCGCTGCAAAGCGGTCCCCCTTGATTGTTTTCAACCCGGCTTGGTTTTCCGGCCGTCGCGATTGGCGCATCGCTGATGTCATTGGCACGGGTGGGCAAGGTTCGCCGGGGTTTACTCCGCCGCTGGGCTGTTTCCCGCCCTTTATCGAGCGGCGGAGAGGCTATTCCAGGAAGGCGAAGGCGCCGTAGCCGACGACGTGGTCGCGGGGGCCGGCGGTGTCGCCGGAGGTGCGAAGGTCCAGGGTGCGGGCACGCAAATGGCGTTGGCGGGCGATTTGCAGCAGGCCGCGAATGGGGATGCGGCCGCAGGCGCGGTCGTCGCCGATGCCCTCGGGATTGAGGGTCTCAATGGCCCGGGCGGTGGCGCGGTCGAGCCGGTGTGCGGTCTGCTGATCCTGGTAGTGGCTGAGGTCGGAGCTGATGACGATGCGGGTTTCGGGGCCGCCCCAGACGGTTTCCAGCACTTCCGCAACGTCCTCGGGCGCGGCATCGCCGACGGCCAGCGGGAGAAGGGTGAAGCCGCCCAGGACGGTTTGGAGGAAGGGCAGTTGGACTTCGAGGGAGTGTTCGCCGGCGTGGGCTTCGTCTTGTTCCCGCACTTGCGGCAGGGCGCGGACCCGGCGGGTGGTTTCGCCGTCGAGTGGCACCTGGCCCAGCGGGGAGGCAAAGGCCCGGGCGGAGGAGGTGGCAAGGCCGTCAAGCGCGACGCGGTGCGAGGGGCCGAGGAGAATAATGCGCTGGATGAGCTGGCGCGCGGGGATGAACCCGGCATAGGCCGAGGCGGCGATGGGGCCGGAGTAGATGTATCCGGCGTGGGGAACGATCAGGGCCTTGGGCGCCGGGCCATCCGCCGGAGGCGCCTGGGCGAGCAGGGTGCGGACCAGGCCGGCCAGTTCGGCGGGGTCCGCGGGATAGAAACGTCCCGCAAAGGCGGGCGGCCGGATTTTGCCGGTCGAGGAGGTGTCTGCTCGAATCATTCAGTTCCCTTTCAGGCCGCGCGGAAAAATGCGGTTGCGGGGGGAGGAGGCCGGGCCGGCCAACGTTTTCCCGGTTTTGTCAGCCGACCAGAGGCCGGGGATGGCCGTGCCGCAATCGGGGCAGCCGCCGCCGGGGGTGATCCGGTATTCGCGCACCCGAAAGCCCCGCCGCTCAATGAGCGTTGCGTGGCAATGCGGGCAGCGAGTGTTTTCCCACGGGCCAACCTGGCCGGGGGCGTTGCCGGCATAGACGAAGCGCAGGCCTTCGGCGGCGCCGATTTCGGCGGCCCGGATGAGTTGGGCGGTGGAAGTGGCCCGCGGGCCGGTCAGTTTGTAGTCCGGGTGAAACGCGGTGACGTGCCAGGGGATGTCGCGGCTGACAGAGGCCAGGAAGCGCGCGAGCTGGCGCAGCTCGGCTTCCTGGTCGTTGAAGCCGGGCACGATCAGCGTCACCACTTCGAGCCACAATCCGCGCTGGTGAACCAGGCGGATGCCTTCCGTGACCTGCCCGAGCGTGCCGCCGAGGGTGCGGTAGCGCTTTTCGTCGAAGCCTTTCAGGTCAATCTTGCAGGCGGCCAGCCAGGGGCGCAGGAAATCCAGCACTTCGGGGGTGGCGCAGCCATTGGATACGAAGGCGCCGTCGAGGCCGGCGGCTTTGCCTTCCTGGAAGATGGCGGCGGCCCATTCGGCGGTAATGAGCGGTTCGTTATAGCTGGACACGATCAGGCGCGCGCCGGCGCGCTCGCCGGCGCTGACCAGTTGCCGGGGCGTGACCGGTTGCCAGGGGGCGCCCGCCGCGGCGTCGCGCAAGGCCTGGCTGGTGACCCAGTTCTGGCAGAAGGAACAATGGAAATTGCAACCCAGCATCCCGAAGGTCAGCGCGCCACTGCCGGGATAGACGTGGTAGAAGGGCTTTTTCTCGACCGGGTCGCATTGCACGCCCGCGACGTAGCCAAAGGGGACGCGTAATTGCCCGTCCCGGCTAAAACGAACGCGGCATACGCCGGTCCGCCCGGGAGCGATCAGGCAACGATGTCCGCAGGCAACGCAACGAATCCGCCCCCCCTCGCTTCGGGCAAGCGCCCCAACGGTCGTATGCCGGGCCAGCACGTCGGCCAGCGTTTCGCGGGGCGGGCGGGTTGTGGCCGGCGTGCCCGGCGAAGCGGAGCCCGGCCCCGGCCCGGTTTGAGCAGTCACGTTTGGCATAGGCCGCGCAGGAGCATAAGCCAATGTTGCCTCCGGGCGGCGGGTTGTCAAAGCGGGAACCGGCCGCCGGAACCGAAAGCCCCGCCGCCGGCGTTCCCTCCCGCTTCCGTTCGCCTCACCCGGCTAGGGCGCATCCTCCTGGGGCTTGGCGTTCCATACCAGCAGCGGCAGCAGGCAGGCGCCGACCGCGCCGAGCACCCAGAAATGGCCGGCTTGCGTGAAGTCATACACGGCGACGCCGTCCACGATCTTCCGCGTGGTATTAATCAAGTGGCCGCTGAGGTATTCCTGAATCGAGGCCCCGGCATAGCTGAACAGGCCGATGACGCCCATGGCCGCGCCGGTCGCCTTGCGCGGGGTGATATCCACCGCCATCAAACCGCCCAGGTAAGCCACCAGCGCATATACCGAGTAGCCAAAAAAGGCCATGCTCAGGTAGTCCACCCAGGGATGCCGGGCCGGGGTATAGACAAACGCCGCGGTGGAGAGAACAAAGATAATCCCAAATATCAGGCATGGCGCGCTTCGCCGGTGATTAAAGAACCGGTCCGAGATCATCCCGCAGGTGACGGCGCCGGCAATCCCCGCGAATTGGGAAATGGAGACCACCGTGCTGGCGCCCAGCAGACTGTAGCCTTTGGCGTTGGTCAGGAAAAGCACCCCCCACATTTCGAAGGCATACCGCGTCAAATAACAAGCCGCGCTGGCCAGGCCCAGAATCCAGACCGCGGGCCGTTTCAACACGGCCAGTTGCACCCACAATAGCGCTTTCTCCGCCGCCGGGGCCGCCGTGCTCTGTTCCCCCGCGTAAACGGCCACCGGCGGCAGGCCGTAAGTCTGCGGACGGTCGAACATGAAATGGTAAAGGAACCCCGACGCCACCAGGCAAAGCACCCCCGGCGCCAGCAGCCCCATCCGCCACCCATAATGCACCACGATGACCGCGGTAATCACGTAGGTCAGCCCGGTGCCGATGTTGTGCGCCGAGAACCAGATGCCATACAACGTGCCGCGTTCCTTGTGGGAAAACCATTGGTTGAGCGCCACCACGCTGGGCGCGGCCCCAAAGGTTTGGAACCACCCGCTCAAGCCCCACAGGATCGCAAAAAGGTAAAACCCGGTCACGCATCCCATCACCACGAGCGTGGCGGCCGAAAGAAACAGCCCGGCGGCCAGGAAGCGTTTGATGTTCAACCGGTCGGCCAAAAACCCGTTGAAGCACTTGCCGATCATGTAAGTGAAAAAGAACACGGACCCAATCGCCCCCATTTGCTCGGGGTTGAAGACGCCGCCGTCCAGCAGCGGCTTCTTCACCACGGCGAATCCCTGCCGCACCACGTAATACAGGGCATAGCCCAGCGTGATGGAAAGAAATACCGAGATGCGCCCCCGGCGGTAGAGCCGCTTGATTTCCTCGGCATCTGCCAGCAGCGGTTGGTCTGCTCCGGTCTTGAAGAAGTCAGCCAGCGCGCCCAGTCCCCACGGAGCGCGCCGTCCTTTGCCAGGCTGCCGGTCTGCCCGCGCTGCGGTCGGGCCGGGTCGTTCTATATTGTCCATGCGTGCATTGTGCGCCAGAGCCTTCGGGCGGCGCGGCGTCATCTTTCGCTCCGCCCGCCGGATCGTCAAGACGATACTCGCCTCGCGCTATGGGCCGGGATCCAACGGCGGAAAGCCCCGCGGCGGCCGCGGCGGGGGGCGCCCGGCACTGTGGCGGAGGTCGGAGGGCAGGCGAGGGCTGGCGAACGCCGTTGATGCGGCTGGGGAACTGCCGCGTAAAGCTTGACACGCAAAAAGCGCCGGTCAAGCTGGAGCAATATGCGGCACAAGCACCTTCCCGGCGCAGGAACCCCTGCGGTAATGAAAACTCTATCCTCCGTTGACCCGGTCTCCCGGCGTTCATTTTTGCAAACGCTCGGGCTCGGGTCCGCCGCGCTGGCGGTTGCGCCCGCCGCTTCCGGCCAGGAAAAAAAGGTCATTCAGGGCTTCGAGGAAGCACCGACGGCCCCGGATGCTTCGCGGGGGTGGAAACCCGTGTCCGAGCGGAAGATTCGTGTTGGGCTGGTCGGCTATGGCGTTTGCCGGTTTGGGGCCGTCTTTGGTTTTCAGGATCACCCGAACGTCGAGGTGGTGGCGGTCAGTGATCTGATTCCGGACCGGTGCGCCGGGCTGGCCAAAGCCGCCCGCTGCGCCCGGACGTATCCCTCGCTCGAGGAACTGGTCAAGGATGACCGCATCGAGGCGGTGTTCGTCGCCACCGACGCGCCCAGCCACGCGCGGCATTGCCTCGAGGTGCTCAAACACGGCAAACACGTTGCCTCCGCCGTTCCGGCGGTGTTCGGCTCGGTTGAGGAGGCCCACGAATTGTTCGACGCCGTCAAGGCCAGCGGGCTTAAATACATGATGTTCGAAACCTCCTGTTTCCATGAGGACCTCCATGGCATGCGGCAGGTTTATACCGCCGGCGGGTTGGGCAAACTGGTCTATTCCGAGGGGGAATACTACCATTACATGGATACGCCGATAGACTCCTATAAAGGCTGGCGCATCGGCCTGCCCCCCCAATGGTATCCGACGCACTCCAACGCCTACTATATCGGCGTGACCGGGGGCAGCTTTACCGAAGTAAGCTGCATGGGCATGCCGAGCACGATCGAGCATCTGCGCCCGGCGAACAATGTTTACAAAAACCCCTTCGGCACGGAAATCGCCCTGTTCCGCACCAGCGACGGAGGGATGGCGCGTATGGCGGTCAGTTGGGATACCCCCGGGTTAAGCGGTGAGATGGGCCGCATTCGGGGACAGCGGGGGACTTATTATGGCCGTTATGAGGGGCAGGAGAAGAAGTTGCCCGGGCTCCAGCGCCCGCCACTGCCTCCCGGGGTGGCCGCCGGCGGCCACGGAGGTTCTCATGGCTACCTGACCAACGAGTTTATCACGGCCATCCTCCAGGATCGCCGCCCGCTGGTGGACATCGCCCAGGCTTTGAACATGACCGTCAGCGGTATCGTTGCCCATCAGTCAGCCCTGAAAGACGGCGAGCTGTTGAAAATACCCCAATTCAAGCTCTAAGCCGGGGCGATTCCGGTCTTACCCCCAATTCGACCTCACAGGACGCCCAAGTCCTTGCTTTTAAGGGCGAAAGGCATTCGGAAGCCAGCGGCCAAGCCGTTGAATCCCTAACCCAACAGATCGTCGAGGCTGACTGCCGGCCCGTCAGGGCCACTTCGGCACCAGTGGAGCGAAGGCATACAGTTAGACTACGCAACGTCAACGTTTCAGATAAGGCATTCAAAAGCCATCCGGACGCCCGCTCGCCATTGAAAAGCCGCTTTTCGCCATCCCTGGCTTTATAACTGACTGCTTTTGCAGAACTTAGTAATTATCTTCCCGTCTTTTCTCTTCGTTCCGGCCTTTCCGAACGCCCAGACCCACGATCCAGATACCGTGAAAATACCCTGCCCCCAGGCCGTGTACAAGGGGTGTACAAGGGATGCTCACCGGGAGTCCATAGGATTTTAGCTGGTGCATCCGATGGGCATCCCTTGTACACCCCTTGTACACGGCCTGAAGGCAGGGTAAATCCAAGGGGCGTCCAAGGTACGCCGAAGCCGGTAAAACCCAGGTTTTGCCCCTGTTTTGCCTCTCTTTATGCCGAAACTCTTGTTTTTACCGGCGAAAGGCTCGGGATTCAGCGGCTATGCTCTTGAATTTGCTAAATAAAGGGTTCGTCGGGGCTATGGTCTGGGCGGTCAGGCCCGCCCAGGCTCCGATGGAACGCGGGAGGGCGATTGAACTGCCCAACTGAATCGTTCCGGCTAAATCGGGGCACGGAGTGGCATGGGCGGTCGCAGAAAAGGCGGGTAAAGCATAAGTCAGTGCGGTGGGGCAGCCCCGTTTGCGCTTAACAGGGCATCGCCGTTTTCCAGCAATTTTTCTTGCGTCCAGTCTAAATTGGCCTTAGATTCTGCGGCAGGTAATTGGATGGATTCCAAAGTGTTCCGTCATTATCTTTTGCAATCGGACGGAGAATAACAGGATTGAATAGAAGTAAATTGGACGACGTATGAAAGCCAAACTGACCATGCAGGCAATGATTCTAAGCTGCAGCCTTGCCGGCCTGCTGCTGACCGGGTGCGCGCAACATCAATCGCAGGCCCGGTATGAACCCGCTCCCGCCGTCACCCCGGCTCCGGCCCCGGCTCCGGCTCCGGCGGCCAAACCGGAGAGCTTCGGCCCCTCGCATTCGACTTTTGAGGAGAATGGCGTCCGCTGGGTCCGGGGTTCAATGGCGTTTCCCACGGGGCTGCGTGAAAGCAGCGGGCTGTTGCTGGAAAAGACCGTTCCAGCGCAAGTGCTGGCCGGGCAGAAGTTTGATTATTCTTACAGGGTCAGCAACCTGACGGATCATCCGATTCAGATGGTTATCGTGAATGACCGGGTATCCCCGAATTTCTCCCGGGCTGAGGCTGAGCCGGCGGCCACGGAAGTGCGGGATGGCGTAGCCGTCTGGCAACTGGGGAACCTGGGTCCCAAGGAAAGCCGAACGATTCGCATCAAGGGGGCCAGCGCCGAGGAGGGAGCGGTATCCACTTGCGGCTGGGCGACCTATCGCCCGTTGCTGTGCGAGGATATCAAGGTGGTAAAAGCCAACATTCAGTTGGTGAAGAAGGCGCCGGCGGAAGTGGTGATTTGCGATCCGATTCCGATGGTTTTGACGGTGAAGAACACGGGCAGCAGCGCGCTGACGGGGGTGAAGATCAGCGATCCGCTGCCGGCGGGGTTGACCAGCGAGGGCAAGAGCAGTTTGTCCTTTGAGGCGGGGAATCTGGCGCCGGGAGAGAGCAAGGAATACAAGTTTAACGCCACGGCGGCGCGGCCGGGCGAGTATGTCAACCGGGCCACGGTGGCGAGCGCGCAAGGGGTAAGCGCCGAGGCGACGGCGACGACGCGGGTTCGGGAGCCGGTGCTGGCGGTAGCCTGCGCGGCGCCGGAGCAGCGGTATATGGGGCGTCCGTTTGAGGTGAACTTTACGGTGAGCAGCAAGGGGGATGCGGCGAGCGCGGGGACGGTCTTGGAGGTGGCGGTACCGGCGGGGCTGACGGCCAAGTCGGCGGCGGAGGGGGGCAAGGTCTCGGAGAGCAAGGTGGTGTGGGAACTGGGGTCGTTGGGGGTGGATGCCACGCGGAGCCTGGCGGCGACGTTTGTGGGGCCGAAGGCGGGGAATTATACGTTTACGGCGTCGGCCAAGGGGGCGTGTGCCAAGCCGGTGAGTTCGAGTTGCCAGACGCGGGTGGTGGGGGTTCCGGCGATTTTGCTGGAGAAGGCGGATGATCCGGATCCGGTTTCGACGACGGGCGAGACGACCACCTACACGGTGAAGATCACCAACCAGGGGACGTCGGATGACAACAATGTGAAGATGGTGGTGAGGATCGCGCCGGAGCTGGTTCCGGTGAGCGCCTCGGGGAATGGGAGCATCAGCGGTCAGACGGTGACGTTCCCGGTGGTGCCGCGGCTGGCGCCCAAGGAAGCGGTGACCTACAAGATCGTGGCCCGGGGGGTGAAGGCGGGGGATGGGCGGACGCGGTTTGAGCTGACGTCGGACATGCTGACTTCGCCGGTGATCGCCGAGGAAAGCACGCACGTTTATTAAGCGCGGCGGGGGCGCGCCGTTGCCCGGCGCGGTCTCGCGCGGGAATCACGCGCCGTCCGGGAAAGCCCGGGCGGCGCGCCAGTGGTTGGGCCGTGCAACCAGCATGAGAGGCATGCTTAATTGCCGGGCTGGCTTGCAGCCCGCGCCGCGGCGCCGCGCTGATTGTATTTCGTATGAAGAATAGTACCAGCCTTACTGTCCTGGCTGTGGTCACGCTGTTGCTGGCGGTGGCCGCGGCGCAAGCCCAGCAGCACCGCGCCGTGCGGTTGGGTCATCCGTTAACCCGGTTCGCCCCGCCGCTCGAACGGCCGGAGCAGTTGCGGGCGCTTTTTGCGGATGAGAAACTCAAGGCTGATGTGGCGGAAATCCTGCGGCAGGCGGGATGGGAAGGCGAGGTGGAGGATTTGCGGCAGGCGGCGGCGGTTGCGCCGATTACCGAACTGAGCCTGCCGGTTGGCACCCGGATGCCCTACATGTCGTCGCGCAAGAACGGCGAGCCGGAGGCGCTCATAGATGTCCTGTGGGATGGGACGGAGCCGATTAGCGCGTATGCCTTCGATTTCACCTCGAAGGGACGGCGCTACCGCTGCATCACTCCCCGGCCGTGCAGCAATTTCTACACGGTGGACCTCGGGCCGGCGCTGCCGGAGTTGGCGCTCGGGTGCAGCGCCCCGGGCCAGGCCTTGGTGGGGCGGCGCTTCGAGGTTTGCCTCACGGTGACCAACCTGGGAACCGCGCTCGAACCGCAGCCCACGCTGCGGCTCCCGGTGCCGCCCGAAGCGGTTCTGGCCGGCGTCACCGACCAGGGAGATCCCGCCGACGGAAATATAGTGTGGAAGCTGCCCGCGCTGCAGCCGGGCACCGCCAAACAAGTCTGCGCCACTTTTGTGGCGCACCAGGCCGCCACGGCCGCCTTTGCGGCGACCGTGGAAGGCGCCAGCGGCCCGGCGGTGAGCACCCGTTGCGAAACCCTCGTCGCCGGCATCCCGGCCATTCTGCTGGAGACCGCCGATTTGGAGGACCCGATTGAGGTGGGCAAAGAGGTCGTTTATGAAATTAAAGTGACCAACCAGGGCTCCGCTCCCGGAACCAATCTCAAGGTCACCTGCGCCTTGCCGGAGTCGGAGGAGTTCGTCTCCGGCACCGGCCCCACAGCCGTGCAGGGCCAGGGGGGCACGGTGACGATGGAAACCGTGCCCGTGCTGGCGCCCAAGGCGCAGGCGGTTTGGCAGGTCACGGTCAAAGCTCTGAAACCGGACGACGCACGCTTTAAGGTCTTCATCCGCAGCGACCAATTCGAGAAGCCCATCCAGAAGGACGAGGCGACGCAGTTATATTAGACTGCCGGGGAGGCGGCGGGGGCTGTTCGCACCGATGCTCTTCGTGCGTTCGGGCCGGGCCATGATGACCTTGGCCGGGCGCCCGGCAGAGTCGGAGGGATCATGCGCGCGGAAACCCACCGGGCGGCCGGGCGTGGTCTTCAGGCGTCAGGTGTGATCGGAAGGCTCGCCGGAGGCCATCGGGGCGACGGAGGCTTCGTCTGCGGCGGACGGCGGAGCGACGGGCGGCCAGTCTTGGGCCTCCGCCACAATCTCGCGCATCCGCTCGAACCACCACTGGGCGCGATGGGAACGTTTCCGGATGCAGCGCGCCGTTCGCCGGTCAGGCCGAGTCTCAAAGCCGATGTGCAGTTGGTGGTTCATCTAGCGGAACCTCCCGTTTTGCCTTGGGCCCTGCGCAGGCAAACCGCGTGGTACAGGCCGGAATACCCGGTGCGCGCGAGGATTGGCGCGGGTCCGCCAATCCGCACCCGGGCAGGCCACCATGAGATTATGCAAAACCCTAATCTCATGCAGGAATATAGCATAAAATCCGGGACAAGCCAAAAGAACTGGGCTAGGCTGCGCCCATGAAATCACAGGCGGGAAGCGCGGCGAAATGCGCGCCGGTTGCGGGTCGGCGGCGCGCCCTGGTTGGGTCGCCGCGGAACGGGATTGCCCGCGAGGCTGGGCTGCCGATATCCCCGGTGCCGGCCAAGCCTTGGCTGGCGAGGGAATATGACAGCCGGCACTCTCCCTAGCAGCTTCAATATGACGCGTTTCGTTATTGGCCGGCTGGGGATCATGGTGGCCGTGAGCTGCCTATGGCTCGGCGCGAACTTCATCACGCGGGCAGCCGAAGGCGGCGCAGCGGCCAGAACGCAGATTCGCGTGGATGCCAACTTTCCTGGTGGCAATATTGTGGTGGATTCCATCGCGGGCGACCTCGTGACGTTGCGCCCGGACTTGCGCGATACGGAGGGTGATTGGTTTTACTGGTATTTTCGGGTCCGCGGCGGGGCGGGGCGGACGTTGCAGTTCAGCTTTTCGCGCTCGAATCCCATCGGCACCCGCGGTCCCGCGCTCAGCCTCGACAGGGGCAAATCATGGTCATGGCTGGGCACCAATGCCGTGGCAAAGCAGACCTTTACTTGCGCCCTTCCCCGCAAGGCGCGCGAGGCGCGGTTTTGTTTTGCTATTCCATATCTGGAGCACAATCTCAAGGACTTCCTGAAACGCCATCGGCGCCACCCCAATCTAAAGGCGGAAACTCTCTGCCAGACCTCCGGGGGACGCCGGGTGGAACTGCTGCGGCTGGGACGGTTGGATGGGAAGGCCGGACACTGCGTCGTCCTGGCGTGCCGCCATCATGCCTGCGAAATGATTGCCAGCTACAGCCTGGAGGGTCTCATGGAAGCGGTGCTTGACGCTGCGGATGTTCGGTGGTTGCGCGAGCAGGTGGAGTTCTTTGTGGTGCCGTTCATGGACAAGGATGGAGTTGAAGCGGGCGACCAGGGCAAGAATCGCCGTCCCTACGACCACAACCGCGATTACCAGGGCGAGAGCCTTTACGCTTCCGTGCGGGCGATGCGGGAGCTGATCACCGGCCGGCTCGGCGCGCGAAACATCGCGCTGGCATTGGATATGCACTGCCCGCATATTCGCGGCGCGCATAACGAGCATATTTACTTCGTGGGCGGGCCGGCGGAGGATAACTGGGCGCGGGTGGGCGAGTTGGCCCGGGTGCTGGAGGCGGTGCAGCGCGGGCCGCTTCACTATCGCGCGGCGGACAACCTTCCGTATGGCCAGGCCTGGAACACGCTGGCAGGCCCGGCGCGCACCTTCGGGCGCTGGATGGCCGATCAACCAAACGTCCGCATTGGCACCACGATCGAGATTCCCTACGCGAATGTCGGAGAGACAACGGTCACGGCTGAAAATGCGCGCGCCTTTGGGCATGATCTGGCCCGGGCGTTGGCGCGGTATCTTCCATCACGGATTGCTGATTGAGGCGCCGCGTCCCGGCACGTATATTTGTTGGGAGCTTATGGGATTTTGCGAAGGCCAAATCATGCCTGGCCGGGAGCTTGGCATTTCCCGGCCCGTCCGGGTGAGCCCGGTGTCCCGGGCCTGTTGGGTGGCGGCTTGCGGCTTGGTGGCGCTTGGCGGCTTGCTGGCATCCTGCGGCAGTAAAACCGAGCTGCCCTTGGAGGCGCCTCCCGCACAAACCAACGCGGCGGAGGCGGTGGCGGTATCGCCGGAACTCGCGAAGCTGACGGGCAAATGGGAGCGTTCGGACGACGGCTACAGGCTGGAGATAAAAGGCATTGACGCCAGCGGCAAGGTGGAAGCCGCCTACTACAACCCTAACCCGATCCGGGTGTCGCGCGCCGCGGCCTGGCGCGAGCAGGGAATCAGCCGGATCGTCGTTGAGTTGAATGATACGGGCTATCCCGGTTGCCTATACACGCTGGAGTTCAACGCGCAGACGGACCAGTTGGTCGGGCAATATTTCCAAGCCGCGCAGCAGGCGACCTACGAGATTGTATTTTTCCGGATCGAATGATTCCCGTCCGCCCCAACCATCAACCTCAGGCTGTGTCTGACTCGACTTTTATGAAACCAATCACCCGCCGGGAGTTTACCCGGACCCTTGCCGCGGTCAGCACGACGGCGGCCCTTTCGTCCTTCCGCGTATTTGGCGCCAACGACCGTGTGCGGCTGGGCTTCATTGGCGTGGGCAACCGCGGCGACCAGGTGCTGGACGCCTTCTTGAAGCAAAGCGATGCGGAAATCGTGGCCGTTTGCGACATCTACGAGCCGTATCTTGATTTTGCTGCCCGGAAGGTTGGCACCGGCCCTAAACGATTCAAAGACTACCGCCAACTGCTTGAATTGAAGGACGTGGATGCGGTGGTCATCTCCACGCCCGATCACTGGCATGCGTTGCAAACCATCCATGCCTGCCAGGCCGGGAAAGATGTATATGTCGAGAAGCCGATCTCGTTGCGCGTCGCCGAGGGGCGGGCGATGGTTCAGGCGGTAAAGCGGAATAAGCGGGTTTGTCAATCGGGTTTGCACCGGCGCTCGGCGGCCATGTTTCGCGAGATGGCGGAGTATGTCCGCGGTGGCGGATTGGGCCAGGTCACGGGAGTGCGCACCTTCCACATTCAAAACGAATGGCCCAAGGGCATCGGCAATCCGCCCGACAGCCCGCCCCCGCCCGGCATGGACTGGGAAGCATGGCTGGGGCCGGCGCGAAAGGTGCCCTACAACCGGAATCGCGGGCTTTATCAATTCCGTTGGTTCTTCGACTACAGCGGCGGCCAGATCACGAATAACGGCATCCACTATCTCGATTTGATCCATTGGGCCCTGGGGCAGGAAGCCCCGCTGGCTGTGACGGGCATGGGGGGGCGGTTTGCGGTCGAGGACAACCGCGACGTGCCGGATACCATGGAGGCGCTCTGGCATTATCCGGGAAATACGCTCGTTATCTATACCCAGTTCAATGCCAATGGCGCGGGGGCCGCCGCCAAACCGTGCGAAATCGAGTTTCGCGGCACGAAAGGCACGCTCTACATGCGGAGCAACGGCTGGGAAGTTGTGCCGGAGGTTATCACGCCCAACGAGTTTCCGCGCCGCTCGCCTACCGACCGCAGCAGCGAACGCGGCTGGCGCACGGGCGAAGCGCCGGTGATCGAGGCCCGAAAAGAGAGCGGGCGCGCGGATACCGCCGACCATGCCCGCAACTTTCTTGATTGCATCAAGAGCCGGGCGGCCTGCAATTCGGATTTGGAAAGCGCCCACCGGAGCACCAGCACCACGCTTATCGCCAACATTGCCATGCAGACCCGGTCATATCTGGAATGGGATGCGAAGGCGGAGAAGTTTACAAACAATCCCGCGGCCAACAAGCTCCTGCGCTACGACTACCGCCCACCGCTCAAAAGCCCGGCCTGAACGGCGCAAGGGCAGCGGCTGCGGTAAGGTCTGCGGTTCCGGCGTGCGGGATCTGTTCAGGTGGCTGGTTGGCCGGACGACAGGAAGAATAGGCAACTGGTTTGAGAGTTAGTTGCTGACCTGTTTTCGGCTTTCGCTAAGCCCCGCAACTAGCCGGAAATGCTGGCTGCTTTGCGCTGCGGCTAGGGTTGGCGCAGTTCGAGAGAACGCGCGCAAAGGAAGCTTTACCGATTGACAGAGCCGGCACAGGCAGAGAAGGTGTGGCCTGGTTATGGAGAAAATTCGACGCGCGCTGCTCTCAGTTTCTGATAAGACCGGGCTGGTCCCGCTGGCCCAGGCGTTGGCCAGGGCGGGAATTGAGTTGATTTCCACCGGCGGAACAGCCAAAGCGTTGCGCGAAGCCGGGTTGCCGGTTGTCGATCTGAGCAGCTACACTGGCTTTCCCGAAATGCTGGAAGGTCGGGTTAAGACGCTTCATCCCCGGGTTCACGGAGGTTTGCTTTACATTCGCGGCAATGAAGCACATGAGGCAGCGATCCGGGCGCAGGGCATTCAGCCGATTGATATGGTGGTGGTCAACCTGTATCCGTTTGAGGAAACTGTTGCCCGACCGCAGGTTGCCCTGCCCGAGGCCATTGAAAACATTGACATTGGGGGACCATCCATGCTGCGCAGCGCGGCCAAGAATCACGAAAGTGTGACGGTGGTGGTGGATGCCGGAGACTATTCGTGGGTTGCCCGGCAGATAGAAACGGCCGGGCAGACCACATTGGAACAACGGCGCCAACTGGCGGCCAAGGTGTTTGCGCGCACCGCGGCCTACGATGCCGCGATCGCAGCGCACTTGGAAACGGCATTTGGCCTGACGGCCACGACTGGCGTCCCCGGGGCGTTGCGGATTCAAGCCCCGCTGGCGCAGGTGTTGCGCTACGGCGAGAATCCACATCAGAAAGCGGCGCTGTATGGCGGTTTTCATGATTCTTTTCAGCAACTACAGGGCAAGGAACTCTCTTATAATAACATCCTCGATTTAACCGCAGCGGCGGCCCTGATTTCGGAATTTGCGGCGGACCCGCCCACCTTGGCCATTCTCAAGCACACTAATCCTTGTGGTGTGGGACAAGGATCGAGTTTGCGGGAAGCCTGGGATAAAGCATTTGCAACTGACCGGCAGGCGCCGTTTGGCGGCATCATAGCCGTGAACCGTGCGCTTGACCTGGCCTGTGCGGAGGCAATAGCGGGCATTTTCAGTGAAGTAATTGTTGCCCCTGATTTCACGGCTGAGGCGCTCGATCTGCTGCGGCAGAAAAAGAATCTGCGCATCCTGCGCAATCGGGAAAGTTCGTTTGCCGCGCAGGCATGCGACGTGCGCAGTGTGGGCGCAGGCTCCTACTTATGGCAGGAACGGGATTTGCGGGTAACGACCGCCGCTGATCTCAAGTTGGTTTCTCGGCGCCCGCCCACGGAAGCCGAGCGCCAGGCCATGTTATTCGGTTGGCGCATAGTGAAGCATGTGAAGTCCAACGCCATCATCTTTGTTGCGGCCGACCGAACGCTGGGCATTGGCGCGGGCCAGATGAGCCGGGTGGACGCGAGCCGCATCGCGGTGTGGAAGGCTCGGGAAGCGGGTTTGTCGCTGACGGGCAGCGTGGTTTGCAGCGATGCCTTCTTTCCTTTTCCCGACGGGCTGATTGCGGCGGCCGAGGCGGGCGCGACGGCGGCGATTCAACCGGGAGGTTCAGTGCGCGATGCCGAGGTGATTGCGGCGGCCGACGAGCGGGACGTTGCCATGGCGTTTACCGGCGTGCGGCATTTTCGCCATTAACCTGGGCCGTCGGAACTACCGGAGCAGGTAAATCAGGGCAACCTGGCCCAGGGAAAGAATGGCGACTGCCGTCCAGGTCAATCCTTCCCGCCAGCGCAACCCGGCTTGGCGGGTTGGGCTGAGCCAGAACTGCATCTGGAGCGCGCCAATGCGAATACCATCTCCGTTGCGTAGCACGGTCTGCGGTTGCGGGTGCCCATTAACTGTGGCAGGGGCGCTGGGATGAGCAGTCAGGACGATCCCTTCCGCGGGTTTGAAGTCCAGTTGCAGGTGCTGATCCCAAACACCGTCATCCTCCAGTTGCAGATCAGCCGCTTTGGAGCGGCCGATTCGTATGGGAAATCGACGAGCCAGCCAAGTGGTGCCCGCTTTCTTTCCGGACAACACCTTAAGCTGGACCATCACCAAATCCGGCGCGGAACATAGATCTTATCGCCGGGATAAACTTCCAGGTCCAGGGAAGGATTTTCCTGGGCCTTGGGGCAGTTAACGATAAGAGTGCGACCGTCCACGCGGGTTAGCTTGATTTTTTTCTTCTTGGCGAAATCGGTGAACCCGCCGGCGGAAGCGATCGCCTGCAAGACCGTGATGCGGCTGTTATAGATCTGCCGATTGGGAGCTCTCACCTCGCCATAAACGTAGTACCAGCGCGTGCTTTCCACGGGCGTCACGGTGACGGTCAGGTTCTTGTAGTAGTTGGGCACATAATAGGCCCGGATCTCCCGCTCCAACTCGCCTGCAGTTTTACCGGCCGCGGTGAAGGTTTTGTTCAGGAGCAAGGTGATGGTGCCGTCTTCCTTGATCTTTCCGGCAAACTCCGGAGTCACCTGCGGCAGATCGGAATAAACGATCTTCAAAGAATCGCCGATACGGAACACTTCCGGCTCTGGCGCCGGGGTATCGCTCCCCGTTGGGGCTGCCAGTTCTCCTTGTGGTGATGACGTGCGGCAACCACTCAGGCCGGCCACCGCCAGGCATAAACCAAAGATCAACCCCCAATGACCCAATTGTTTACCGATATTCGTGATGCTCATGCAAACGATCCCTCTTAGTACTTCTGCTTGATATCCAATTTGTCTTTGCCTCCGGATTCCGCCCCTTCCTTCACAACCGGTTCCTGTTCCTCACTGCGATAGTAATAGTCGTGGTAATAGCCGCTGTAGTAGTAGTAGCTTTCATCCTGCGACATGTTGATGTTGTTCAACACGATGCCCACCAGATTGCCGCCAACCTTCTCGATTAACTGTTTGGCGCGGATGTTCATCGGTTGCGGATAGCGGCGATACTGAATGACCTGAATGGTCATATCCACCTCGCTGGCGAGAATGGACGCATCGCTCACCCCCATAATCGGCGGCGAATCAAAGAACACAAAGTCGTAGCGCTGCTTTAATTCCCCGATCAAATCCTTCATCTGCGTGGAACTCAAGATGCCCAGCGAACTGCTGGGCAGTTTGCCGCTCGACAGGAAATCCAGGGTCGGCAAGCTGGTCGTCTGAATGACTTCTTCAAGCGTATTTTGCCGCAAGAGATAGTTGGTCAGCCCAATGGCGTTGGTCACGCGCAGCATTTTATGCAGCGTCGGCCGGCGCAGGTCGGAATCCACGATGATAGTCCGCTGCCCGCTTTGGGCAAAGACCGCGGCGAGGTTAAAGACTGTGGTTGATTTGCCTTCACCCGCACCCGCGCTGACGATGGCGATGGTATTCAGTTTATCGTCCTTGCGCGAGAATAGCAGATTGGTGCGCAATACACGGTAAGCCTCCGCGTGCGGGCTTTCGGTTCCTTCGTCCACCAGCAAGCCCACGTTTTGAGGGATAACGCCCAACACCGGGCACTGCAGCGCTCGCTCTACATCGTCAATCGTTTTTACGCTGGTATCCAGATATTCAATAAAGAACGCCAACCCGACCCCCACTACCAGGCCGATGATGATGCCCAGAGCGATATTAAGCGGCTTGTTGGGACGCACCGGTCGCAAACCGGGCATCGCGCGGTCCACCACTTCAACCATCAGGGTTTTGGGCAATTCCACGTCAATCTTTTCAAAGGCAATTTTCGCATCGAGCACCTGGCGGAAGCGCTGCAATTCCTCCAGTGCGCGCTTGGCTTCAAAATATGGCCGCGTCAAATTGGCCTGCGTGACGTCGTTGGTTGTGGCCCGCCCGACTTCCTGCTGCAAGTTGACTAGGCTGTTGCTCAATGAAAGCACCCGCGTGTCCAAGCCCAGCATAATGCCCTCCACCCGGCTTTTGATCTTTTTGTGCAAGTCCTCCGCCAAGCCCTTGCATTTAAGCACCTCGGTGTTCTCCGGGCCGTAATCTGCTTCCAACGCGATTAATCGCTGCTCGGCCATAGTCAGTTGATCGAGCAGGGAGGTAAGCAGCGTGTCCGGAGCATCGGTTGTGATAGCCTGGGCAAGTCCTTCCGGCCCAAGTTCCTTACCGAGATTCTTCAAACGGTCCAGCCGGGTGGCTTGCCGGACGTATTCGGCCTGGCTTTCAATGCGGAGGCTTTCAATCTTGCGCAGCGTCTCGGCGGTCATCAAGGGCGACGGTCCATCGCCGCTGGCCATCGCATCAGAGATGTTCAGCTCCTTACGCAAGTTATCCACTCGCTCCTGGGCGGCTTTGACCTTTGCCTCCTGTTCCGCGAAGCGCTCTTCCAGCGCCTTAATTCCGCCCCGGCTCAGTTGTGCGCGTTGCTCCTGACGGTGAGTCTTGTACGCATCCGCAATGGCGTTGGCAATCCTGGCAGCCTCTTCGGGTTTCTCACTATAGACAACAATTTCAATCAGGCTGGTGCCGCGCACAGTGCGCAAGTCAATCCGTTGCTTTAAGAGCGCAATCGTTTCCGGCGTCCGAAGGCGTTCCCCGCTGGCGTACTTCCGGCCCCATTCCGTGTTCAGATCGAGATCGGCAATCACCTTGCCGAGAATAAGCTCCGATTGGATCAACTCAAATTCAGTCTGGATAAAGAAGGGATCATAACCGGCCAGCGTCGAGCGATCCGCCAGACCGCTAATATCCGTCTGATCGCGGTCAATCTTGATCCGTGCCTTGCTCGAATAGGATTCGGGCAAAATGAAGGTAACCAGCGTGGCAGTGATTACGACCAGCAAAAAGACAGCCAGGATAACCGTCTTGCGAATACGAATGATCCGCCAATAGTCCAGGAAATGCAATTTGGCTTCCTGTGGCGGAGCAACTTTCAATGGATCCATATATTAAAAAATAAGGGGGGCCAGTTGTGACAGCCTAGCCCCCCGTCATCGAATCAAGCTTGGTTTAGTAGCTGGCAGTCACTCCGAGGTAAACCCGGTTCCGATCATAATTAGATTTGCTCCGGCCAAACATTCCGCCGGAATATTCGCTCTCCGAAAGGTCATAGTTGTACCCGACTTCCGCGGAGAAGTTAGGAGTGAAGCGATACTGCAGATTCAAACCAACCAGATAATACTGCGAATTCCGGTTGTCGAAGGTTCCTCCGTAGTAGGTAACATTCGCAAACTCCGCGCTCACATTGCCGAAAAGCTTCGGCGTGATGCGGTGCTGCAGCGTGATGAAGATATCGAACGTTTGCCCATTCAGCGTAATATCGCCCGCCTCGACGGGGCTCCATGTATAGGTCGAGCTATAGTCATAGGTCGCCCCAAGCCGCACATGGCTTTCCGGCAGGTAGGTGTACTGCAGGCTTGCGGTCACGTAAGGGCTCCAATCGTTTTGATTGGCAGGGTTGTTGTAGTAGTCGGTATAACGGGCTCCCGCCTGAAGCGAGCCGATCAAGTCCGGTCGGAAATTATGCAAGAGCCCCGCATAAACATAATGCGATCGGGCATTGCGCATTTTACTCTTTATTGCGGCATCTCCCCGGCTGATATCATAACCAATCATCTCGTCTCCGATATATTCCGTCTGCCGGAACTGGTAGCCCAGAATGCCGATAGTTTGCGGCAAAATCTGATAACGACCGTCAACATGCACCCGGTGGTCCAATTGATCCAACAAACCGGAATAGCTGGGCCACAAGAAAGTGGTTCCATCATAAAGCGGATCGTCATCCGCGTAGTCATAATACGTATTGGCGTATCCCACTTCCACCCCAAATTCCGGCGTCAACTGCGCCAGGAAATTGACCTCGCCGTAATTGCGGATATTATCCCCGGAAACGCGGCGGAAGGTCGGGAAAGTATTCCCATACCGCAGGATATCAGGCTCCTGGCCAATGACGAAGGAATCCTTTACGCTGAGCTGATATCGCTCGCTGAATGCATGCGTGAGCGCCAAGTTAAAGTCGTGGGTCTGATCGTAGTTCTTAGACTCGTTCCACAGCTTGTGTTCATAGTACTTGAGGGAATACACATAGCCGAAACTCAGGCTGGTTTGATCCCACGGAAAACTGAACATCACGGCGGGGCTGACTTCAAATCCGGTATTGCTGCGCGTATACCCCGGCGTTGACATTTTGTTAGGGAGGCAACTGGGGTTATCATCATAAAACCCACGGAGCGTCGCGGAGACACTCCAGGGCTTGCCGGATTCTGTCGTTAAGCCCGGCAGGACTCCCGCTTGAATACTAGAGGCGCCGACGGCTACCAAACCTATGGAGGCAACGATTCGTTTCATAGAATTTATTCAGTGTTTGTACACCCAAAGTTACACAATGCCAACTGCTAACTCACCCTTTTTACCGCACGCTCCCGGGGGCTGTCAAATAAATCTTTACACTTTTTTTAAGCCCCCGCTATTTCGGCCCCGCTTCCGGCCATCTCCAGACCGTTCCCCTGCCGTTACTCCCCCGTCTCCTAGCCGTTTAAGGAACTAACGGCGGAATTGGGGGTGCTGCTGCAGCTTTTCCCAGGTGGCGGAGGAAAGCCGAGCCTGACGATAGACCGGCTCCCACAAGGGTTCGGCACTGCAGGAACGGTGCGCCCGCTGCAGCCAGCGGCGATCCAAGGGTTCGGCGATGAGGTCGGGGGTATTCGCCGCGAGGGTGGTTTCCTCCTTTTCGCCGGTGGCGTGGCCGATGCCAACATGAAACCCCGCCAACAGCAGGGTGACGCGCAGCATCGTGCTGCGCGAGTAAGTCGGCAGCGCGCAGGGCCGGTCCGGGTCCAGCAGGCGGAAAAGGCGCGAGAAGAGCGGCAGCGTCCACATCGCCGCATTGGCCGCCGGAGAGAACGCGTCGAACATAATCCCATGCGGCTTGGCAAGCTTCTCCGTGGCCGGCCGGGCGAGCAGGGATGGGAAGTCGGCCAGGTGCATATCCCACGTTACGGTTTGCGGGCCGTCCTGGAAGGCGCAGTGGTGGTCGCGCAGAAGGCGCTCCAGGGGCGCTTCATATCCCCGCAGATAGCCGAGTGCTTCGACGTGCTGCAGCGCAAAGGCCAGCGGTTCGAGGGTATGGTCAAAGCTCAACAGGCGAATAGCGCAGGGCGCGCCGCGGGTCGCGCGCAGAGCCGTCAGCGCGTTGGCGGCGGCGCCCAGGCCGACATCCCACAGCACAAACTCCCCCTCCTGGCGGTGCGCCCGCTCGGGCAGACGCAGTTGCCGGACATACAAAGCCTCGGCTTCGGCGACCGGGCCGACGACCGGATGAAACGTCTCGTGATGGGCCAGCGAATGGACGCTATGCGCGCCGTTGGCGAGCTTGACGATTCGGTATGCGGTATTGGGTTCCATGGGAACTCGCCTGTGGGGCGCAAGGCGCGGGGAGGTGTTCCAACGCAAGCCGCCCCACGCGCCGCGTTCAGCGTTTCAGCCGCGCGGACACTTTCTCCGCCTCCCGAAAGACGCGCAGCAAGTTGGCGCCGGCCACTTTTTTGAGGTCCTCGCGGTCGTAGCCGCGGCGCAGCAATTCCGCCAGCAATGCCGGGTAGCAGGAGACATCTTCCAGCCCCTCGGGCGCGCCGTCGAAGCCCTCGAAATCCGACCCGATGCCCACGTGGTCTATCCCCGCCACCTGGCGCACGTGGTCAATATGATCCGCCACGTCGGCCAGGCTGGCTTCGTGCGCCGCGGGATGCCGCCGCCGCCACTCCGCCCGCGCCTTCTGGTAGCGCGCCGAACCTTCGCCGTAGAGCTTGCGGAGGCGCGCCTTCTCGGCCTCCGCCGCCTCCAGCGCCGCGCGCCCCCGTTCGGTGAGATAGCCGGGAAGAAAACACACCATCACCACCCCGCCATTGCGCGCCGTCAGTTTCAGGACATCGTCCGGGACGTTGCGTGGGGAATGGCATAGCGCCCGCACCGAGGAATGGGAGAAAATCACCGGGGCCTGACTGACTTCCAAGGCATCGCGCATGGTCTCATCCGTGACGTGCGACAAATCCACCAGCATGCCCAGGCGGTTCATTTCGCGGACAACCTCCTTGCCGAAGGAAGTCAGGCCATGATGCTGCGGTTGGTCGCCGGCGGCATCGGCCCAGTCAGTGTTCTTGACGTGTGTGAGGGTCAGGTAGCGCGCGCCCAGGGCATAGGCCATCCGCAAGACCGCCAGCGAGTTGTTGATCGCATGGCCGCCTTCCACGCCGATCAAGGCGGCAATCCTGCCCTGGCGATGAATGCGTTCGAGGTCGGCAGCCGTCAGCGCCAGCCCAAAGGTCTCGGGATAATGCGCCACCATCCGATGCACGAGGTCAATCTGCTCGAACATCGTCTGCACGGCGGGCGGGCCGGAAGGTTCCGGGGGGACATACACCGCCCAGAACTGCCCTCCCATCCCCCCCGCCCGCAGGCGGGGAATATCGGTATCCAGCGGGGGGGTGAGCTTGCGGGTGTCGCCCGCCAGGTCCAGGGCGTTCAGGTCATTGCCACGCTTGCGGTAATGCCAGGGGAGGTCGTTGTGGCCGTCAATAAGCGGCGACTCGCGCAATAGCTGATGGATCGCTTTCAGGGCGGCGGGATCGGGCCGGGCCGGCGGAGCCGCGCCGGCGGCGGAGTGGCTGGCAATACTCATAAACAAGGACAGGATAACAGCCCCGCGCTGGGAGCACAGACTCATAATAGCGCCAGAGTGAAGCGAAGCAGGGCCGGGGTCAAGCCGCCGCGCGTTTCCCCGCCCCAACAACGGAGTTTGCATTCCGGAGGCAACCGCGTAGGATGCCCGCCGGCACCATGAAGCGATCAAAATCAGAGCCGAAGATTGAATTAAAGGCCGTCATCCTCGCCGGCGGCGCAAAAGCCGCCCAGGGGAACCGGCCAATGCTGCTGCAGAAACTCGGCGACCAGACAATCCTCGAATACGTCAAAGCCAACGCGCTCCAGGTCGTTGCGGCGGAGGATCTCTATGTCGTGGTCGGCGATCAGCAAAAGGAAATGCGCGCCTTGCTGGGCAACCGGTGCCACTATGTCGTGCAGCCCCAGCCGCAGGGCACCGGGCATGCGGTGCAACAACTGGCCCCCGTGCTCCAAGGCTATCAAGGAAACCTGTTAATCCTGTACGGCGATACCCCGCTGTTCCGCCCGGCGTCCATTCGGGGGTTGCTCAACCGCCATGCCTTGCGCCAGGCGCATCTGACCCTGTTGACCGCCATCTCCCCCCGGCCGCTGCCTTACGGGCGCATCATTCGCGATGCCGCCGGCGCCATTGTAAACATCATCGAGGAGACCGAAGCCTCGCCCGCCGTGCGGGATATTCACGAGCTCAACGTGGGCGCCTACCTGGTAGCGGCGCCAGCCATCTTTGCCGCGCTGGAAAAACTCGCCCCGGCGCCGGATGGCCGGTATCCGTTGACGGACTGTGTCCACGAACTCATTCGCTCGGGTTTGCGGGTGGAGAGCTATCAGATTTACGACCCGGACGAAATCCAGGGCATCAACACGCCGCAGGACCTGGAGCAAGCCGAGTTCATCCTGCAAAAACGCCTCTTCCGGCCCCGCCGCGAGGAGGAGCAAAACCAGGTCTCCTTTGGCACCGGCGGCTGGCGGGCGATCATCGGCGAGGGCTTCACGCTCCACAACGTCCGCCGCCTCTGCCAGGCGCTGGCCAATGAGATTACGCGGCGCGGCGAGGAAAAGCGCGGCGTGCTGATCGGCTATGACCGCCGGTTCCTGTCCCGCCAGGCCGGGGATGCCGCCGCCGAGGTCTTTGCCGGAAACAACATTCCGGTGACCTTGCTGAGCGAGGACGCCCCCACGCCGCTCGTCACCTACGCCACGGCGATCCGCAATGCGGCCTACGGCCTCATGTTCACCGCCAGCCACAACCCGCCCGAGTGGAATGGCCTCAAAGTCTTCCACGGCGACGGCTCGCTGCTCCTGGACGACGAAACCGGCCAGATACAATCCGAGACCAACCGGCTCGCCCTCGAGGAGGTCATCAAGATTGATTTGGACATCGCGCTGGAAAGCGGCATTGTCCGGCCCGGCGATTTCACCAACCAGTACGTGGACGCGGTGGAGGCCCTGATAGACCTCGACGCCATCCGCCAGGCCGGCCTCAAGGTGATCGTGGACCCGATGTACGGCGTGGGCCAGCTCACGCTGGGCACCATCCTCACCGAAGCGCGCTGCCGGGTGACATTCATCCACGAACGGCATAACCCGCTGTTTGGCGGGCGCTCGCCGGCGCCGAACCTGGACGCCCTGCGGCTGCTGGCGACGCACGTCGTCGAAGATGGCTACGACCTGGGACTGGCCACCGATGGCGACGCCGACCGCATCGCCATCGTGGACGAGCGCGGCAAATACATCACCATCAATGACATCCTGCTCCTGTTGTATTGGTACATGCACGAAATCCGCCAGGAGAAAGGCGGCGTGGTGCGCAACCTGGCCACCACCCACTTGCTCGACCGGCTCGCGCGGCGGCTCGGCGAGCAATGCGTCGAAGTCCCCGTCGGGTTCAAGCATATCGCCAGCGCAATGGTCGCGCATAATTCCCTCCTGGGAGGCGAATCCAGCGGCGGGTTGACCATTCGCGGGCACATCCTGGGCAAGGACGGCATTTTCGCCTCGGCCCTCGTCGTCGAAATGCTCGCGCGCACGCGCCAGCGGATTTCCCAACTGCGGCAGCGGGTCTATGATCTCACGGGGCGCCTTTACAGCCTCGAAGACAGCATCCCCTCGACCTCCGAAATGCGGGTGGCGGTGCCCCGGCGCCTGGCCAAAACGCCGCTGGCGGAGATCGCCGGCTGCCCGGTCGTGAACGTCTCCCACCGGGACGGAACCAAGTTCTACCTGGACAACGACAACTGGGCGCTGGTGCGTTTCTCCGGCACCGAGCCGATCCTGCGCTTGTTCGCGGAAGCCGATTCTCCGGAAAAGGCCAACGCGCTCCTCCAGCACTTGCGCGGTTTTGTGACCGGCTAATTCATTCAGCACACGCTGCGAACCCCGGCTCCGGGGCCTGCTCTGCCAGCCGCGGAAGCCTCCGCCGTGGAATGGCTCCCCTCCCGCCCGATATTTCCCGGCCGCCCAACTCCGCTCCGGGCTGGCGTAAAAACCGGGCCGTGCGCCGCCAGCCGCCCGGACCGCGCTGGAACCGTTCAACTCCGCGGGTATTCCGCCAGGTACTTTACCACCCGCTCGCAAACATGGGCCGGGGTGAAGCCGAGCTTTTCGTCCAGCACCTTGGCCGGGGCTGAGTAGCCGAAGGTTTCCAAACCGTAAACTTTGCCCCGGGCACCCACCAGGCCCGCCAGCGTGACGGGCAACCCGGCAGTCAGACCGAAGGTGGGCAGTTGCGGCGGCAGCACGCGAGCCTGGTATTCGGGAGGCTGCTGGCGGAAAAGCCCCTCCGAAATGACGGATACCACGCGCGCCTTGAGCCCTTTCCCGGCGGTAAGCAGCTCGGCGGCGCCAATGAGCGTGGACACCTCCGACCCGCTGGCCACCAGCACCACATCCGGCGTGCCGGCGCAGTCAAGCGCAACATACGCGCCCCGCTCCGCCTGCAAGGCATCCCGGTAGCGGGTGGCGCCGGCCCGCGCCGGAACATCCTTGATATTCTGCCGCGAGAGAATCAGCGCCGTGGGCGTGGCGGTGTTCGCCAGCGCCATCTTCCAGGCCACGCTCGTCTCGGCGGCATCCGCGGGCCGCAGCGCCAGCAGGCTCATCTGGCCCTTGTGGTTCTTGAGTTGCTCCATGAGGCGGATTTGGGCCTCCTGCTCGACCGGCTGATGCGTGGGGCCGTCCTCGCCCACCCGGAAGGCGTCGTGCGTCCAGATATACTTGACCGGCAACCCCATCAGCGCCGACAGGCGAACCACCGGCTTCATGTAATCGCTAAAAACAAAAAAGGTGCCGCACGCGGGCACGACGCCGCCGTGCAGCGCCATGCCGTTGCAGAGCCCCGCCATCGTCAGCTCGCTCACTCCGGCCTGCAGAAACGCCCCGCTGAAATCGCCCCGGACAAATGGCTTCGTTTGTTTGAGAAAGCCGTCGGTCTTGTCGCTGTTGGACAGGTCGGCGGAAGCGACAATCATGTTCTCCAATTTCCGCGCCAGCCAGCCCAGCACCGCGCCCGAGGCGGCGCGGGTGGCGAGGTCGGGCTTGTGCGCGATTTCCTCAAAGTCGAGCGGCGGCAGCTGGCCGGAGAGAAACAACTCCAGCTTGGCGGCCAGTTCGGGATGGGCCTTGGCCCAGCGCCGCTGTTTGGCCTTGCGGGCGGCGGCCGCGGCAATCTTTTGTTCTTTGGCCTTCTGGTACAGCCCGGCCACCTCGGGGAAAATGGCGAACGGATCGGCCGGGTTGCCCCCCAGGTGGGCCACGGTCTTTTCGAAAGAAGCGCCCGCATCACTTAACGGCATCCCATGCGTGGCGCACTGGCGTTCGAAGCTGGCGCCGTCGGTGGTCAGCGCGCCCTTGCCCATGATGGTCTTGCCGATGATCAGGCTGGGCTTCTTCTTTTGCCGGATCGCTTGGGTTAAGGCGGCGCGAATCTGGCCCGGGTCATGGCCGTCAATGGTGCTGACGCTCCAACCCCAGGCCCGGTACTTCCGGGCGGTATCTTCGAGCGTCACCGCGCGGGTATCGGTGGAAAGCTGAATATCATTGGAGTCGAAGAACATGATCAGGTTGCTCAGGCCCAGAAAACCGGCAATCCGGCCCGCCCCCTGCGAAATCTCCTCCTGCACACCGCCATCCGAAATAAAGGCAAAGGTTTTGTGGGCCATCCATTCGCCAAACCGCGCGCACAAAAAGCGTTCCGCAATGGCGGCGCCGACCGCGCTGACATGCCCCTGGCCCAGCGGCCCGGAGGTGTTCTCCACGCCGCGGCTCACCTCCAGCTCCGGATGCCCGGGCGTGGGGCTGCCCCATTGGCGGAAGTTCTTCAACTCTTCCAGCGTGTAGAATCCGCTGAGCGCCAGCACGGCGTAGAGCATCGGCGACATGTGGCCCGGATCCAGGAAAAACCGGTCTCGCATATGCCAGCCCGGATCCGTGGGATCATAACGCAGGAACTCGGTGTAGAGAATATTGACGAAGTCGGCGCCGCCCATCGCCCCGCCCGGATGACCGGATTTGGCTTTTTCCACCATGGCGGCGGCAAGAATGCGGATATTGTCAGCGGCCCGATTAGTAAGCGTATTATGCATGTTGTTCGGCGGGAATTATTTGCTTCCAGCAACAATTATCAAGCGCTTTCGACCGGGCGGCATCGTTGCGGCCAGGGCCCTAGGTTATCGGCGCCTGCGTTTCGGTGGCTGAGGGGGAAAAGGTTCTCCCAACTCCAAAGCTGCTTTTCGGGCTCAGGAGGCCGGGGCGAAAGCGTCTAGGGCTTCAAAACAGCCGACTGACCCTGAGGACAACGCAAGCAGTCGCCTTGCAGCAACCTCCGCCCGGGAGGGGGAATGTCCCCGCCAGCCTTGGCCCCATCCCGTCGAAAAACCAAGGCACGCGACAACACCCGGCCGCTCGTCCCGGCTTTGCCGAACGTTCGCGTCCTCTCCCTCCCGCCTTGGAATCTCGTTTTACATCATCCGCAGGTCGTCCATCCCTCCAATCCGGCTCAGGCCCGCGCCCAAACCCGTCCCACCCGCCCCAGCCAGCCCAACGCTCCCATTAGGCCGTGTACAACGGGGGTACAAAGGAGGCTCAAAGGGGACTCATGCTTATTTTCCGTGTTCTCCTGCCGGGCTTCCGATGTACTCCCGTTGTACATGGCTTGAAAGGACGGAGAAGAGACGGTCTTGTGGGCGGCGGTGGATGCTGGGGCGGGGACGGGCTTCGATTTCTTAACCCTTGCCGTTTCAGCCGCTTGCTGAGATTTCAACAGCGGCGGCGGCGGAACGATGGCGTTGTGAACCCGGCTTTGGCCTTTCCAGCCGTTCCGGGTCTGAACTACGGCGATAAATACCTTCTGCCCCGGGGCGGGTCGCCCAAACCGGGCGGCGTAGAGGTCCGTGATGTCGCTTTGCCCGTTCTGGCTTGGGCCCAACAGGCCCAGGTAATAGGCACGGCGGGGTTTCATCCGGCCCGCACTGCAGGGTGGCTGCCCAAAGACCATGATGTCTTCATGGACGGCTCCGACGTTGAGTCGCAGCCGAACCCCGTCTTCCGCGTCATTGACGATCTCCAACCCGGTGACGGGATTGGGGCCGAAGACCACCGGGGTGGGCGGTTCCTCCACCGGCGCCAGACCCAGCCCCCGCAGGGTGCTGTTGATCTGGACGCAAAACTGCTGCCCGCTTAAGTGCGAATACTGCCCCATCCAGGGCCGGCTGGGGACGTGCAGCGCCGCG